>JGI26470J50227_1000128_pt1 | contig 35985 bp, 34 predicted proteins | sample FreactTroBogLake_FD_50227 | JGI IMG/M metagenome (IMG submission 50227)
CCCCCGGTGGGGCCCAGGATAAAATGGCCACGACATGAGTGATTCCACCCCCCTCGACCAACTGCGCACCAACATTCAGCTTCTGGAGAGTGAGGTACAGCTCTTACGAGAGCGGAATCTTAAGCTTTCCCAGCAGTTGGAAAAGCAAGCCCAACGCCATCAAGAAGTGGAGCATCGACTCAATATCCNCCCCGTATCAGGGTTGCCGACCCACTACCGGATGGACCAAGACGTGCCCGTGATGCTGACCAAATGGCAAGCCATGCCCGACGTCACCGTAGCCTTCCTGCTCATCCAACTGGATTCGAAGTTCGAGATGATCAAGCGCACCCTCAAGGCGAGCGTGGCCGAATGGATCCTGTACCAGATTAGCGAACGGCTCCGGGAACTCACCGGGGACGATGGATGGCTGTACCACACTCGGGACAACGAGTTTCTCCTCATTCGGCCCTTCACCTCGAGCAATGACCTCAGACTCTTGGTCAAATCGGTGCCGCTGAAGATCGCCGAACCCCACCTGTTCTCGGGGTTCAACCTGATGATGGGAAGCCATACCGGGGTCAGTCAGTTTCCGGCCGACGGCACAGAGAAATCCGAACTCCTCCACTATGCCGACGTCGCCCTCGGCTACGCCCAAGAACAGAAATNCCCCACGGCCCTGTACAAGGCCGACCTCGAGGACAGGGTTGTGGAGAGGATGGAGCTCCAAAATGCCATCATTCGAGCGATCGAAGCCCCTGCCCTGAAAGAAATTAGTCATCAGTTCGAGCTGTTTTTCCAGCCCAAGCTGACCCTTCAGGCCCGGGAGGCCGGGGGGTACCAAGTCGAGGCCCTGGGCGTCGAGATGTTGATGCGTTGGAATCNCCCCGTCCGAGGCTCCATCTCACCGTCGCGGTTCATCCCCGTGGCCGAAGAGACGGGACTGATCATGCCCATCGGAAAGTGGAGTCTGTATCAGATCGTGAACCGACTGCAGGGCTGGCGAACCAGCGCCCTCCGGGTTCTGTCGGTGTCGGTCAACATCTCCCCCCGGCAGTTTCGGTCGTCGGATCTCGTGGAGTTGCTCGAAAAGCTCATTGCCGAGGATCCTAAGTTGGCCAAGCAGCTCGTCCTGGAAGTCACCGAGACGAGCTTGTTCGAAGATCCCTTTGTCGCCCTCGAGAGTTTGACCAAGTTCAAGCGTCTCGGTCTCAAGGTGTCGGTGGATGACTTTGGGACCGGTTACTCCTCCCTCAGCCATCTTCACAAGTTCACCTTGGACGAAATCAAGATCGACCAGTCCTTCGTCTCGGGCTTCCCCGAAAACCCCCAGGACATCGCCATCATTCGGTCCTTGGTTTCCATTGCCAAGGAACTCAACCTCAATTTGGTGGCCGAGGGCGTGGAGCGGCCCGAACAAGTCAAGGAACTCTACGAACTGGGGTGCCGAACCATCCAGGGCTACCTGACCGGAAGGCCGATGCGCGAGGCTGAGCTGCTGAACTTTGTCGAAGACCTGGCGGCTAAGGACTGGATCCTGGACCTGGAATAGCCCTCTAGTCGCTGTCGGGAGGGCCGGCTTCCGAGGCCAGGAAATCTTTGTACAGCTCGTCGACCTGGTCGTAGAACCGTTCCTCCGTCTCGAGCCGTCCCCAACCCTCTTGAACCTGCTCGGCATACCCCCAAAGAGCCTCGCCGTTCCGACGGATTCGATGGGGGATTTCTTCTTCGTCGAGGATCCCCGAAAGGGTCTGGGCTTGGATCTGATTCTCGAGGGGCCAAGACCGGGCGGCCCGGGGCAGGAGCCACTCCTTCAGTTGGTCGATCATGGACATCATGGTTCTCCTTGGGTGGGATCATCCCGGGTTTCATCATCGAGGGCGCCCGTCCGAACAAACTTGGCACCGTTGGTCTCTTTCGTGGTCAGGCGCNCCCCCAGGGCCTTCACACCCTTCACGAGGTACTTGTTCACCGGAAAGGATTCCTCGAGGACCCGAAGCAGGGGCTTTTGTTTGTAGTCGAGGTGGACGCTCACGTTCTCTTTGGTGGTCATCTTCAAAAACTGGGCCTTCTCGGGCAGGATCTCGTACTCCTTATCCAAGATATAGCCCTCGATGTGGAACCGCTTCAGGTAAATGGCCCCCGACTCCGTGTCGCGGTACAAGACCGAGAAGATCACTTTCTCGAGCTCGTCCTTATCCGCGTCCCAAACCCCCAGCAAACCCTTTCCGACGAACTTCTTCTCGGGGACCCGAATCACCGTGTACTTCAAATCCTTTTGGATGAGCAGCACCCGATCGAGCTCAGAGACTTCCATCTGAACCTCACCGGCCGCAAGCCCCCACCCGAGGTAGCCGGTGGCCTTGTCGTACCGAAGCTTCTTGTCCCGGAGCATGACGTCCTTGGCCGCCAGTTTCTTGAAACTGGTGGGCGTGGTGAGCCGGGGGACCTGGGCCACCGGCTTGGCCAAGACCCCGTCGAGGAACGCCAGGGCATAGTCGGTCAAATGGTCCAGGTGGTGAAGGATCTCCTGAAGCCGGGCCCGGATGGCCTCGACTTCCTGGCGGTTCTTGTTGATGTCGAACAGCGAGATGCGGCGAATGGGGATTTCCAACAGGTGCTTCAGGTCATCCTCGGAGATCGGTCGAAGGATTTGCTTTTTAAAGGGCACGAAGCCATCCAAGACCGCTTGGTGCACCAGGTCTTGGGTCTTCTTGTCTTCGATCCCCTTGTAAATGCGTTCCTCGATGAAGATCCGCTCGAGGGTCCGCAGGTGTAGCTTCTCCGTCAGCTTCCTCTGTTCGAGCTCGAGCTCCTTCTTGAGGATCTCCACCAGATTTTTGGCGTGGTATTCGATCACCCGGGTCACCGTCATCTGGACCGGCAGGTTGTTGTGGATGACCAGAAGGTTCACCGAAAGGTTGACCTGGCAATCGGTGAAGGCGTAGAGGGCCTCGACGATCTCGTGGGTGTAGACGCCCCGGGGCAGCTTAATCTCGATCTCGACTTTGTCTGAGGTAAAGTCCGATAGCCCCGCAATCTTGAGCTTGCCCTTTTTTGCGGCGTTTTCGATGCTGGTGATGAGGCTGGCGGTGGTGGTCCCGAAGGGCAACTCCCGGACGACGATCCGCTTCTCATCGCTGGTGTCGAGTTTGGCCCGGACCAAGACGCTCCCGGCACCGTCGCCGTACAGGCTGGCATCCATGAGCCCGCCCGTGGGAAAGTCGGGAAGCAACTGAAACGGCTCGTGGCGCAACTGTGCCTGGAGGGCCCGGACCACCTCACCCACGTTGTGGGGAAGGATCTTGGTGGCCATCCCCACGGCGATCCCCTCAATGCCCTGGAGCAGCACCACCGGCAACTTGGCGGGGAACACCACGGGTTCCTGGTTGCGGCCGTCGTAGCTCTCGACGTACTCCGTGATCTCGGGGTTAAAAAACACTTCCTTCGCAAAAGGCATCAACCGGCACTCGATGTACCGACCGGCCGCCGCCTCGTCCCCGGTGAACAGATTCCCAAAGTTTCCTTGACGATCGATGAAGAGGTCTTTTTGACCGAGGTTTACCAGAGCTTCGTAAATCGAAGCATCCCCGTGGGGATGGTACTTCATCGCATGCCCCACCACATTGGCAACTTTGTGGAACTTTCCATCGTCCATTTCAATCAAGGAGTGGAGGATTCGCCGCTGGACTGGCTTGAGCCCGTCATCCAGGTGGGGAATCGCCCGCTCCTTGATCACGTAGCTGGCGTACTCGAGGAAGTTGTCGTTGAAAAGTTTTTGAACGTAGGCCATGGACCCTGATTGTACAGGAGACAAGGCTTCCGGGGAAGTCCTCTCCGCGGACGCGGTACTTCAAAAAAAGAAATGAAAAGATCAAAGAAATTGGATTTGACAGGCAGAATTCCATCAACGATACTTTTTTTCAGAGCCTCTTAGAGAGTGTACTCAAGGCGAGTTTGTCCAGAAATTCTTATAAGGAGGAACCTATGGATAAGAAGACAGAGAAAGTCGTGGAGGAACAGTGGTCCCGCGAATCGATCATGGAAACAGAGATTCAGATCATCGAAAATATGATCGGATGCCGCACCGTTGAATCGGTGGAAGCGTCCATCAGTTATGCGCATTTTCTGCATCTCTCCGGCCTTTCGAACGACAATTACCCCCTGTTCTTGAAGTTGTTGGAGGTCGAGAACCACTGGGTGATCGATGCGATGCTCGGTAAGAAAGATCCCTTCCTTCTTCTGAGTCCGATTCCCCCGAACAACTACCTGATTATGCAGGCCTTCAAGCTCCTGACCAATTGGCACCCCGGTGGGATTTATCCCAAGACTCTGGCCATTGTTTTGGGAGTTCTTCAAGCCGCTTACGCTTCCCCGAAAGACGGAATTAAGATCTACAAGGTTAGTATTAACGATATCAATAACCTTGCTAAGCACTTGAACAAGGAAACGGGGCAAGAAGAAGCGAACAATCGTTTCATTCTCGAAATCCTGGACAGGTTTGGCTCGATGGCCGGGACCGTGGATGACAACGATGTCGAACAAATGGCCCGGCAGGCGAACAGCATCCGCACCTTCTTCTTCGATAAGCGCAAGAAGATGGAAGATGTGATTCCCCAGGTTCTGTTGGTCAAGTCCGACTACGTGGCCAAAGAAACCAGCCCCGAGCAATTGTTTGCTGATTGAGAAGAAGGAGGACATCGATGATCGAACTTTACGAGAAGAAAGAGGCTTGGACCTACGAACAGATCGCTCAAATTGAATACACTCTGTTGCGTGGGATTATGGGATGTCGCNCCCCCGAAGCGGTGGAGGCTGCGGCCACCTACTCTCGGTTCCTCAACTCGGTGGGGATCACCAACGGGAACTATCCGATCTTCCTGAAGGTGTTGACCACGAGGAACCACCACGTGATCGACTCCCTGTTGGGAACCCGGGACCCGTTCCTGTTCATGAGTTCCATTCAGCCCAATTACTTCATTGTGGCCACGTGCTTCAGCATCCTGGCCAAGTATCTGAAGGGAGAGATCTACCCGAAGACCCTGGGTATCATCCTCGGGGTCTTCCAGGCTACCTACAATTCCCCTCTGGACGGCTACAAGATCTATCCGCCGACCATTGCCGACATCAACAGCCTCGGCAAGCATCTGGTGGAAGAGAAGGGTCAGGACGACCTGCTGAACCGGAGCATCTTGGACATCTTGGACAAGTTGAGTGAGCTCGAAGGCCTCAATGTCGACGAAGACATGGAAGNCCTGGCGGTTCACAGCCACAACATTCGGAACTACTTTTTCGACTCGGCTAAGAAGCTGGTCGAGGTCATTCCGGACGTGTTGTTGCGCCAGGAGCCCAACCTCGAACTCGACGTTGAGCCCCGCAAGCAAGTCCCCTTGTCCTGAACCGAGAATAACCGTGCGGGGTCGGCCCTCTGGTCGACCTCGCTCAGTAGGAGAACCCCATGGCAATCCCGAACAAAGAACAGGAACGGATGAAACTCGGTTGGCCCCAAGAGGAAATCGATGCCTTGGAGTTGGGCTTCCTGAAGGAGATCATCTCCTGCAAAGACAAACTTGGCGTGAGCGCGGCGGTGCAATTCGCTGCGTTTATGGCAAAGAAGGTCAACCTCAACTCTGATAACTATCCGGTCTTCTTTGAATTGATCGAAACTGGAAACCAGTGGGTGGTCAACACCCTTTTGGGGGACAGCGTTCCTGAAAGCTACTTCAAACCCGTTCAATTGAACTCGTTCATGATCGGTGAATGCCTTCGAATGCTGACCCTGTGGCAGCCAGGAGGAGTCTACCCGAAAGCGTTGCAGATTATCTTTGGAATTCTGAAATTGGCCTACGACAACCCCGTCGAAGGGTATCGCATGTACAAGATCAGCATCCCCGAGATCAACAACCTGGGCAAGCACTTGGACAAGGAGAAAGATCAGCGTGACTCCGTCAATCGTGTCATCCTGTCCATCCTTGACAAGATCGCGTCCCTGGTGGAACCGGGAAAAGACATCAAGGATAAGGCTACCCTGGATGTCGCCACCCAAGCGAACAACATCCGAGGCAAGTTCCTCGACCTGGAAAAGACCCTCGACGAGGCTATCCCCGAGCTGCTGCTCAAGAAAGCGGACTACACGCTGTCCGAAGTTGCTCCCGAGAATTAGTCGAACGATAGAATCTCCTAGAGAAGCCACTCTTTCGAGAGTGGCTTCTCTATTTGTTGGCAGCCTTATTTCTTTCCCTGGTAGATCTTCATGAAGGTTTTCCCCATGCTACCGTAATCTTCATTCTCTTTCTGAAGGGCGGCCAGGTCGACGGCTTTGATCCAAGTCCGAAAGTACTGATCGATGTACTGCCGACGTCGTTCCAGGTTTTCGGCCACGAGCTTGGCCTTGCCGTCGGGATCCGTGGTGTACCCCTGGAAAAGCCTCTTCATGGTCTGGGTTAACTTCGTCAGGTCGATCCCCATCATCGTCCTCAGCCGACTCTCAAAAACATCGATGGAAACATTTTCGAAGTTCTCGGGCTTGAGCATGGTCAAATAGCGATTCTTTTCGTGACGAATCCACCCAAACTTATCTTCGGTCCCCACGATCTTCATCGAATCGCTCTCCAGGTCGGACTTGTCAAAGTCAATGGCCACCACCAGAGGGGNGGCCAGCGAGTTGGTGATGACCATGTAGTTGTTCGGGTTCCGGTCTTCGTCAAAGTGCCACCACCGGTTCACCAGGTCGCTGAGCAAGATGTTCCGGAAGGGTTGCTGAAGGTAGTCGTAGCTCGAAATCTGAATGGCCTTTTCCACGGTCTTGGCCCCCCGGTACTTCTTCCCATCGATGGTCAGGACCATGGTGGGAGCCGAGAGGGTTGCCATCTGAAAATCGAGAAGGTAGACGACTTCGGTCAGCCGATGGTAAAAGGTTTCCCGTTCCCCGGTCACAGGCTTCACAATCCAGGATTGCCCTTGGGAATCGGTGGCCCCCAGGTACCCTTTGACGGCGGCGTTGAAAGGAATATCGTACGCCTTGGAGTTGCGGCTGAACTCCAGGGCTTCCAAGAGGTCAACCNCCTCCTCCCAACCCTTGTCGAGATAGTAGTACTTGACGAGCTCCTCGTCATGAACCTTAGCGACGAGTCGCTTTACCGCTTCTTCCATGGATCCTCTCCCTTATAGCGGGCCTCTTCAGTATCGCTGATGGCAAATTTTGTGGTTAGCTTCCCGTTCTCAATGTGAAAATAGGGAGCCAGACTTCCGGCTCCCGAGTAAATGATGTGGTGATGCGGAACACCAATCACATCCATCCAAACCCCCGATTTGTCCCCGGTGCCCCAGAGCGGGTTATGCCCCACAATGAACTCGGAATCCGGAGCGAGCCCGAGTTTGGAGAGGGTCGATTGGATATCCCGCCCGTCGTACTCCTTCATGCTGGGGGTACCTCGGAACTCGTTAATCCGGTTCCACATCAATTGGTGGTAGAGGGTGGGCCACTCCTTGATGTGGATGAGTTGGTCCCGGGTCGAGCCCCCCCGGACAGGCCCGGCGTGGGTGATGGCGTAGCCGGGNCCCGTGATGAACATCGGAAGCTCTTCGAAGAGTTTCTCCACCTGTTGGTAGTAGGCCTCGCCTTTCCTCGCGATCAGGGTGTTTTTGAAATCCCTCCCTTGGAAGATTCCTCCCTTGGTGAGCCTCTCGTCGAAGGTATCGTGATTTCCCCGGATGTAGACCACCCCCTGGGGGAGTTCTACCATCAGGTCAAACAGATACTCCAGCATGGCCACCGAGGAATCCATTTCGCGCATCATCCCGGCCACGTCGTTGTGGACCGTGTCACCGATGAGCACCAGCAGGCGCTTCCCTTGGGCTATGGCCTGCCGGTTGCCGTCGTGGTCGAGGATGAGCTTCAAGTTCGCCAAGCAGCTATGGAGGTCTCCTACGACCAGGGGAACCGCCGAAGCCGGCAGTTCGATCAAGCCTCCGGGGCCACCGTCCCGGGTGCGAACCCTGAAGGGGAACTCGTTGATCGATCGCCGGACTCTCTCGATCTTCTGAACGTCCGCGTCTCCACTACCCGTCATGTCGTTTTCCTTTCCTTTTGAGTCGGTGAAACCGACCGTTCATTCCTGGTTTCATGAAACAGCAACACCTGGGGAATCACGTCTTCGAGGTCTTTTAGGTGATCGAAATAGGCGAAGCGAATTTCAAAAGCGTGGCGCGATAACACTGTCTTTGCCGGTGTTCGATTGTAGTTACCGAGGCCGCTGAGTTTGTCGAGAATCCTTAGAATAAAGACGTTGATGGCGTGGTTTTGATCCTTGTCTTTCACTAAATACTTGCCCACGGTATTGAGATCAGCAATCCGCAAAGGGTAGATTTCATACCCGTCGTCTGGATCGTAGTAGGCGGTTTCAATGATCCCGAGTACGGCCTCCAGGGCCTTGGGTACGAGGATGTCGGGATGGAAGAACGATAGGATTTCCAGGGCGGTCTTGATGGTGTATTCGGTGGGCGGAATCGAAGCAAATACGAGGTTGGGAATTCGATTCCCAAACAAGGCGTCGATGACCCAGGGATTATTGGTGGCAATGAGACGCAAGAACAGGGGGAAATTGCTCCGGGTCAACCCTGACTCGCTTAAGTACGTGGCAAAGCTCACCGAAAGGTCTACCTGAGTCGGATTTTGGCAGTTGAAAAGTCCAGACGAAATTGTGCCAAGATGATCCTTGACCAACCACTCCTCCTCGGACATCAATTTCAATTTATCCTTCATCAACACTCCATCCGGCCCCCAGCCTAGGACGCGGTTTGAACAGGGCGAGGCGAGTCCTTCCTTTCACTATAATAGGGCCAGCGTCAATGTAAAGGATAATGTCACCAATGAGTAGATTTCCAATGGATTTTTTCGGGATCCTACCCCATAGTTAAGAGTATGCCGTCCAGTGGTAAAAACTTACACGGTTACTACACCATTCGTGAAAAACTCGGTGAAGACCTGTTCGCTGAGATCTGGGAAATTAAACCTATTTTCTCGGCTCTGGAATTGTTTGGTTTTTTCTTTAAAAAGCCGGTGAAGGCCTTCCAGGCAGAAGCGGTGGAGCAGTTACGGGCCTACCTGAGGCACTCGTTCAATTTGAACCATCCTAACCTGGTGAATGTGTTCGAAAGCGACGTCTTCGAAGGAAAGCCCTATATCCTGACCGAGCGGATTCCTGGCTTTCGACTCTCTGACTACTTCCTGGCCCGGGAGTCGTTTCCCCTCCGGGAATGCCTTTCGGTCGTGTACGAGATTCTTGCTGCGGTCGCCTACCTCCACCGCCGGGGGATTGCTCAAAACCTGATCAATCCCCAAACCATTTGGATCGCCCCCCAACGCCCCTTCCTCAGTCGGATTCGCATCGCCTGTTTTGGGCTTCAATTCACGATGGGAGAGCCCTTCCTTTCCACCGAAGAGGGGTACCGGGCCGCCCTGGCCTACCTCGCCCCCGAAATCCGCAAGGCTTGGGGTTCCCCCGTGGACTTTCAGTCCGACCTCTACAGTGTGGGGGTCATTCTGTTTCGGATGCTCACCGGGGAACTTCCCGAACGCATCGGGGGGCCCGAGCACCAACCGATGCCGGTCAAACAAGCGGAAAAGGTCCTCAAGGACCGGGGAGTCCCCCGGGAGGTCCGGCGCCTGGTGTTGGTGATGATGAAGATCCGGGCGGCCCGTCGGACCGAGTCGGCCGATGGGTTGGTCGAAGCCGTCCTCGCTGCCATCCGGCGCTACACGGTTCAAGACCACGGCGAGATCGACGCGGTGGCCTACATCGGGGGGCTTAGCGACGTCCATAAGAAGGAAGAACCCCGAACCCAGGCCACCTGGAACCCCCAGGCGGTCTACGGAAAGCGGACGAGAGAGACCGCCGAGGCCGAAGGGGGCTCTCAACGGAACACCTACTTCCGAAAACTGGTGGAGGAGTACATTGCGACCCGGGTGCGGCTGGCGAACGAGTGGGTGGATCCCTACGCCGATCTCCAGGCTGGGTTGGCGGTCGAAGACAAGACCCCCGACGACTTCGTCGATGAGGTCAGGCTGAACCCCGTCGTCCACGAGGACTTACCCCTGCTGGAGCCCGCCGACGCCCCGGAAGACGAGGCGGGGCCCCTCCCCCCCACGGTGGCTACGACTTCGGCACCCCAGGAGCCCGCCTTAGTGGACCCTCTGGCATCGGTCCGTGGATTCTGGCGTCGTCTCTGGGCTTGGCTCCGGTCCCAATGGCAGGCCTGGTCCCAGCGCCACTCTTGAGGGGGGNCAGAACAACGACCGCCCGCATTGAAAACATTCGGTCCGAAAGGACGTGTTTTCGGCCCCACAATGGGGACATTTCAGCACGCCCACCCCTCCCGTGTTCGACGGCTTGGCGAACAGGGTGGCAGCCCGGACGTAGGGCTTTTCCTGGGGCCGGGGCGCTTCGGCCTCGGGTTCTGGCTCGGCAATCTCTGGGAGAGGGTCCGGGGCCGGGTTCCCGGTAGCCGAGGGTTCCGGGTCTGTCTTGACGGGGGGCGTGGGGGAAATGGTTCCCACATTCACGACGACCGAAGGGCTGGCCTGTTTGACGTCCTGCCCTCCCCGGGGATATCCGGCGATTCGCCTGAGCACCACGAAGGTCCGCCGCAATTCTACCCAGATGAACCCGAGAAAAACCAAGATGGCCACACCCAAGAGTAAAAAAACGTAGTCCATACCTTGCATTATAAGCTAGAGGAATCGGGAGCGGAAGCTTAAAATACGAATATGGGTTGGGCGGAATTCCAAAGCGACTACAAGCGAGCTCTTCAAGATGTCCGATTGCACGGTTGGGTTGCCCAAGTGCTGGTTCAGTTGCAGGGACTTCGTGGACAACTCCCTCCCAATCCTGAGGACCAAGGGCCGTATCTAGAGATCGTATTCTCCACCCTCACGACGTCCGAAACGGCAGCGGAAAAGAATTTTGCCCTCGCCCTATTGAAAGACTCTTCGGTGCCATTAACCGATATCTCCGGCCTTTTGTTTGAACATCTCAACGGGAGAATGACGGGGACAGATAGTCAGTTCCTCGTGGGGCAATACTTCCCGAAGGGCCCGCCCTTGCCCCCGGACCTGTCCCGGGAAATCACCGACCGGGCCTACATGACCTACCAGAGAGCCATCCTCCACGCCCTCAGAATCCAGGAATTCCAGTCCTTTTATCCTGCGGATTTGGTCGTTTTTTACATGACCCATCTGTTGTGCCGGAGGGACCTGAACGAACAGAATCGGGCCATCCTGCACTTGCTCCTGTCCCGGATCGACGCCGACCTTCCGCCGTCCCTGCTCGCGGCCGTCCTGGCCGCCGTCGAGGCCCTGGAAGCCCTGGTGGAAGACGTCGAAACCCGGGGGGAGCGCGTGCTCTTGGAACAGATTCTGCCCACGGTGGACCCCGCCCCGGCGGAAGCCCGCCCGTCTCAGTCCCTGAAACCAGGGGCTCTCCCGGGAAAACTCGAGGCCCTGCCCGTCTCAGGCCCTGGGACCCCCGGAAGGGAGCCCGCCCCGGTGGTCAGGGTCCGGTTTGCTTCCGCCGCCCCCGGAGGGCCTCCCCCGGCGACCTCCTCGACCGCGCCTGACCGGGCCACCCCGCTCCCAGCCCCGGAGTCCCCCGACCTTCGGTTCCCCCAGGCCGGGTCAGCCCCGACGGAGACGCCCCCCGGCCCTGTGACCCCAGGGGGACTGGCGGAGGCCCGGGTCCCGGTCTCGGAAGCCGAGGGCGGGGCCCCGGGCCCGGCCCCCGGGCCTGCGGTCTCGGGTTCTTCTGGTCCTGGGGGCCCCGGGGTTCTCCGGATCCTCGACCCCGCCAAGCCTGAGTTCGTGATTCGCTTCCGCACCCGGGGCTCTGGGACCAGGGCCTTGACCCTGGGGGCCCCAGAAAGGGCCGAAGCACCTGGGTCCGCGACCCAACCCCCGCGGGGGGTGCGGTCCCGTCCTGTCCGTTCCCCGGGAATCCCGGTGGGGCCGTTCTGGCTGGCCGTGGCGTTCTGTTTGGCAGTCCTGGTCAGCGAGGACACCGTGGCCCAGGGCCCGGGCCCTGGGGTCACACTGGCCCAGAACCCGGCGCCTCAGCCTCCAACGGTGCCGCTTCCCGGGCCCCCAAAAGCTCCGGCGCTGGCCCCGACGCCGACGAGGACCCCGGAGACCGAATGGGCCCCCCGGCCCGGAGAATCGGTGTGGTCGTTTTACCAGTACCTTCGGTCCCAACCGGGGAAAGATCCGGGGACCTGGGCGGATTTTCAGGCCGCCGTGGCCAAAGCCAACACCCTCCCCCGGATCGACCTCATCTACCCCCGGGTTCCTTTGAAGTATTCTCGTTAACGGCTCTAGATGAGGTTTTCCATGATGAATTGGCGGCGGGTCGGGGTATTCTTGCCCATGTAGAAATCCAGGGTGGCGCCGATGGTCTTGATGGTCTGGATGTTCACGTCGACCAGGCGAATGTCCTTGCCGATGAACTGTCCAAACTCTGCCGGGCTGATCTCACCCAAGCCTTTGAACCGGGTGACTTCGGCCCCCGGAAGTTCGGTCATGGCGAGGTCCCGCTCCTTGCCACTGTAGCAGTACCGGGTGGTCTTCTTGTTGCGAACCCGGAACAGAGGGGTTTCTAGGATAAAGACCCGGCCGCCGACCACCAACTCCTCGAAGAAATTGAGAAAGAAACTCATCAGCAGGTTGCGGATGTGAAACCCGTCGGTGTCGGCATCGGTGGCGATGACGATCTTTCCATACCGGAGGGCGGCGACGTCGTTCTCGATCCCCAGGGCCATCATGAGGTTGTAGAGTTCTTCGTTCTTGTAGATCTCGGTACGCTTCTTTCCATGGAGGTTTTCGGGCTTTCCCCGGAGGGCATAGATGGCTTGCAGGTACACGTCCCGGCACGTGATCATCGACCCCGCCGCCGACGCCCCCTCGGTCAAGAAGATCATGGAGCCGGCCCCTTTCTCGCCGTCCTCCAGGTGGTACTTGCAATCCTTCAGCTTGGGGATGTTCAGGGCGATCTTCTTGGCGGCTTCCTTGGCTTCCTTTTTGACCGAGTTGAGTTCTTTCCGCAATTTCTCGTTCGAAATGATCCGGTCTTTCAGGATCCGGGCGGTCTCGGGGTTCTTGTGCAGAAAGTCGACAATCGCCTCCCGGACCTCCTGGAGGATCCACGTGCGAATGTCGGTGTTCCCGAGTTTGTTTTTTGTTTGGCTTTCAAAGATCGGGTTCTTCACCTTGACGGCAATGGCCCCGGCGATCCCTTCCCGGACGTCGAGACCGTTGTAGGTCTCCTTGAAGAAATCGTTGATGCCCTTGAGCTGGGCCTCCCGAAATGCCGACAGGTGGGTGCCGCCGTCGCTGGTGTACTGACCGTTGACGAAGCTGAAGTAGGTTTCGCCGTAGCTTTCGGTGTGGGTGAACGCAAACTCGATCTGGGGCCCCTTGTACCAACTGATGGGATAGGCCATGGAGTCACCGATCTCGGCCCCCAACAAGTCCAGAAGCCCGTTCTTGGCCTCAAACTTTTCCTTGTTGAAATACAGTTTCAGTCCCGAATTCAAGCAGGCGTAGTTCCACATGCGCTGCTGGATAAACTCGGGGTTGAACTGGTACTCGCCGAAAATCGCCTTGTCGGGGACGAACTCCACGTAGGTGCCGTTGGGTTCGTTGGTCTTCCCGGTCTCCTCTTTGACGAGTTTCCCCTGGCTGAATGTAGCCTGGAAAAACTCCCCCTCCCGGTGCGACCGGACCAGGAAGTGGCTCGACAAGGCGTTCACGGCCTTGGTCCCGACGCCGTTGAGGCCCACGGAGAATTGAAACACATCGTCGTTGTACTTGGCCCCGGTGTTGATGATCGAAACGGCGGCCACGACTTTGCCCAGGGGAATGCCCCGGCCAAAGTCCCGGATCGAGGCCTTGTTCCCTTCGAGCACCACGTCGATGCGCTTGCCGAAGCCCATGATGTACTCGTCGATGGAGTTGTCGACCACTTCCTTGAGAAGAACGTACACCCCATCGTCGAGGTTGGAGCCATCCCCCAAGCGTCCGATGTACATCCCCGACCTCAGGCGGATGTGTTCCAGGGAACTGAGGGTCTTGATGGTACTTTCGTCGTAGGCCGCGGGGAGTTCGTCTTGTGCCATGGATTACCTTCGGGGACTTTTTTCTTGGAGGGAGCGGACTCCGGCTTGGATCGTTTCTCTGAGGCGGTCGGCCAAAGCGTCTTCCTCGGCGCCCCGGAGGTTTGCCGTGTCCACCGGAGGGTGGAACTTGACCCCGATCCACGTGGGATGCACCCGCCCTTCCCGCTCTAACAACCGGTAGGACCCGTGGATGGACACCGGAACGGCCGACGCCTTCGACTTGGTGGCGAGCTTCACGCCCCCCTTGCGGAACGGACCCATTTGGGGTCCCCGGCTCCGGGTCCCCTCGGGGAAGATGACCATGGGGTAGCCCTTCTTGACCCGGTCGGCCCCGTACAGGATGGCCCGCATGCCGTCCTTGAGGCTATCGCGCTTGAGGAAGTAGCAGCCGAGGTACACCATCCATGTCCGGATGATGGGGACCATTTTCAGGGTGTCCTTGGCGATGAACCCGACGGCTTCGGGGGTCGCGGCCATCATGGTGAGGATATCGGCGTAGGCCTGGTGGTTCGAAATGTAACAGTAGGGACGGCCCCGGGGGATGTTTTCTCGCCCTTCGACGTAGAGTTCGGTTCCCGAAGAAAACAACAAAAACTTTGCGATAATCCGGCTAATGCCCCCTAGGTAGGAAAAGGCGTCAGCCTCCCTTCCGAGGGCCCGGAGCAATAGGTAGGGAAGAAACGTGACCATGTAGACGCTGATGACCAACCCGAAGGCGACGCCGTACACGATGGTAAAAACGAGCATGCTCCCTCCAAACCTCCACTATACCGACCCCTGGATTCTTGTCAATTTCCCCGGTAGATTGAAGAACCGGAGGCGCCATGCGTATTCGCTACAATGCACCATTCACCCTGACGTTCGCCCTCGCCTGCGTGGCCGTCCTGGCCGCGAATCAATACCTTGACCACAACCTGATCCGGGATTGGTTTTCGGTGGGCGGCCAGGGGAGTTTCCACGGTTCCGATTGGGTTTCGTACCTTCGGCTGATCAGCTACCCCCTGGGCCACGCCGACTGGGACCACTTGTACGGGAACCTGATGTTCATCGTCCTCTTGGGACCCGTCCTCGAAGAAAAGTACCAGACCCCCACCCTCATCCTCATGGCCTTCACCACAGCCTTGGTCACGGGGATTGTGAACGTCCTCTTCTTCAACACCGCCTTGATAGGGGCCTCGGGGATTGTCCTGCTGATGGTGCTCCTGGTGAGCTTCACCAACATCCGGGCAGGGGACATCCCCCTCACCTTCGTCGCCGTCCTGGCCCTGTACCTCGGAAAAGAGGTCCTCGACGCCTTCAAGAACGACAACATCAGCCACTTCGCCCACATCGTCGGAGGGGTGGCGGGGAGCATCTTCGGCTTTGTGGCCCTTCGGTTTCAGGACCCCTCACCCCGGGGCCGATAAATCAGCTCGGTGACCGAGTCGTCCCCGAGGTCCCACCGTCGCCAGCTCAGGGGCCGGGGGGCCTGGGCCAAGACCCGGTGACCCAGGTCGCCGACGGCCTCGATGCCCCGGCCCAGCAAAAACGGAGCGGTCACCACCAGGACTCGGTCGGCCAGGCCCTCCCCGAGGAACGACGTCAGGACGGCAGCTCCCCCTTCGACGAAGAGCGTCGTGACCCCCCGGTGGGCCAAATCGGCGAGCATCGGTCCCAAAGGGATGCGACCGTCGGGGCTGTCCAGGGTGACCACCGACACGCCCCGGGACCGAAGGGCGTCCCCCCGCTGGGGATCGGCGCCCGAGGCCCCGTACACGAGGGTCGGGGCCTCGTCCAACGAGGTCACCAGGGCGGCGTCCACCGGGGTTCGGATCATCGCGTCGAGGACGACCCGAAGCGGATTCCTCCCCCCGGGCAGACGACAAGTCAGCCGGGGGTTATCCTTCACAACGGTCCCGACCCCCACCAGAATGGCGTCGTTGTCCCGGCGCAGTTCATGGGCGAAGGTGAGGCTTTCGGGGCCCCCTATCCATTGACTGTCTCCGGTGAGGGTGGCCAGCCGGCCATCCAGGGTCTGACCCCAGCTGAGGGTTACGTACGGACGCTGCATCGTTCCTCCCCGGTTAAAGTGCTCACAGGGGGACGAAAAGTCGAGGGGCCCTTGGACTTTTGCTCCCTGCCTCGGTATTTTTTTGCCAAGGAGTTCTACCGATGGAATGGAAAGCTAGTCACATCTTGGTGAAGGATAGAAACCTTGCCCAAAGCTTGTTGATCCGAATCAAGCAGGGAACCCCCCTCGAATCCCTCGCCCGGGAGTTTTCCACCTGCCCGTCCAAGAGCCAGGGAGGGGACCTCGGGTGGTTTGGCCCCGGGAAAATGGTCCCCGCCTTCGAATCGGCCGTGAAGCGGCTCGGGGTCGGGAGCGTCAGCGACGTCGTCCAATCCTCCTTTGGGTACCACGTGATCAAGGTCACCGGGAAGCGGGACTAGCCCCTGGCCCGGGTCATTGCCCGCTGGGACCTGGGACCCTCGGTGTTCGAGCTCGAGGTCGAGAGGGAGGGCCTCGCCTACCACCCCGGGGACTGCACCCTCCTGGTCCGAGGCGACCGGATCGACTCCCGGCCCTACAGCTTCTCCTCCCACCCCGACGAACCCACCCTCAAGTTTCTGGTCCGCCGGATCGTGGGCTTGCCCTTGGACCAATCGTTCAGCCAGTGGCTGGGGTCCCTGGGTCCCGGAGACGAGGTAGGGGTGGGGACGCCCTTTGGCTGGTTTCGCCCTGGCACCTCGGACCATGAAGTGTGGTTTGCCACCGGCACGGGGATTTCACCGTTTCTGGCGTGTTTGAGGGCCCACAAGCCCCGAAGACCGGTCGCCTTCCACATCGGGGTCCGGGGTCCCGACGACGCCATCCTCCGGTCATGGTTGGAGGACCGAGCCCCCATCCACTGGGCGTACAGCCGCCCGGGGTCCGGGGGGCCCCGTCCCCGCCGGGTGACCGACCAGGCCCGAGAGGTTCCCATGGGCGACAAAAATCGCTACTTTCTTTGTGGGAACCAACGGATGATTCGGGACGTAACCGAAATTCTGAAGCAGGGGGGCGTCGACCCCCAGCAGATTCACGAAGAGTTGTTTTCCCCCTGAGCGGACGCCAGACGGCCGCTTGGCAAGGATGAGGAACCCATGGATGGACCAATCCAGCGAAAGCCCGAGTGGCTGAAGATCCACGGCCGCAGGAACGATGAGTTCCGAGAGTTGCGTCTCTCGTTGCGAGAACGGGGCCTGTCGACGGTGTGCGTCGAAGCGGCCTGCCCCAACTTGACCGAGTGTTGGAGTCAGAAGACCGCCACCATTATGATCCTTGGGGATACCTGCACCCGGGGTTGTCGGTTCTGCAATGTAAAAACAGGAAACCCCCGGGGTCTCCTGGATGTGAAAGAGATCCTCCATACCGTCGAGATGGTCGGCTTGATGGGCCTGAACTACGTGGTCATCACCAGCGTGGACCGGGACGACCTTCCGGACCATGGGGCGGGCCACTTTGCGTCCGTGGTCCGGGCCGTGCAGCACGCCCATCCGGGTACGAAAGTGGAAACTCTGGTCCCGGACTTTGGGGCCGATCCCGACCGGATGAGGGTCCTGGCAGCGTCCCGGCCCTATGTGGTCGCCCAAAACATCGAAACCGTTCGCCGGCTCACCCATCCCGTCCGGGACGTCCGGGCCGGGTACGGGACCACCCTGGACTGTCTGGCATTTTACAAAGACCAGGGACTGACCACCAAGACAAGCCTCATGGTGGGCCTCGGGGAGACCCTCGATGAGGTCTCCGAGACCCTCGACGACCTCCGGAGGGTGGGAACCGATGTGGTCACCTTTGGCCAATACCTCCAACCCACCAAACATCACCTTCCGGTGGAACGGTTCTATACCCCCGAGGAGTTCTTGGGCCTCAAGCGCCTTGCCCTCCAAAAGGGGTTCCGGTTTGTGGCGTCAGGCCCCTTGGTCCGCTCGAGTTACCGGGCGGCAGATTTTGACCAGGCCCAGCCCGAGGAGGCTCTCCGTGGATAAGCGTCGGTACACAAAGAACGGGGAATGGGTAGCCCCCGAGGGAGACCACTGGCGAGTGGGCCTCGCCGCATCGGTGGCGGCCGACCTGGGGGACGTCACCTTCGTGGAACTGCCCCTGGTGGGCCGGGTCGTGGCCGCCGGAGAAGCCGCGGGGGCCATCGAGGCCGTGAAGGCGGCCATGGACTATTACTGTCCCTTGGAAGGGACGGTGGTCGCCGTGAATGATCGGCTGACGGCGAGTCCTCAACTGATCAACACCAGCCCGGAAGGGGACGGCTGGCTGTTCGCCCTGGGCGACGTGGACCCCCGGTCCTGGGAAGGGTTGATGGACGCGGCCAGCTGGCAGGCCTGGGAGGCCGGACGCTGAACCGGCCCTGGAGACTCTTCGTCAGTGATCCGGCCCCGGGGTCCTGGAACATGGCCCTGGACGAAGCCCTGGCTGAGTCCGTTCGAGGGGGGGGGCTCCCCTTCCTTCGGTTCTACTTCTGGGATCCGGGGACCCTGAGCCTCGGGCGGTTCCAGAACCCCAGCACCGGGTTCCGGGACCTCGACCCCACCCTGCCGGTAGTCCGAAGGCCCACCGGGGGGGGCGGGATCTGGCACGAGGATGAGCTGACCTATAGCCTGGGGTGCCGTCAGGAAGACCTCGCCGTCCGGGGGGNCAAAGCCTCCTTCGAGCTTTTGTGCGGGTTCCTGGTCGATGCCTGGCGAGACCTCGGTTGGTCGGCCGGCTTTGCCAAGGATCTCGTGGCCGACCAGACCCTGGGCGCCTTTACCCCGGCGTGCTTTGCCGGTCAGGAAGAGNATGACATTTTGGTCCAGGGAAAAAAGTTGGGCGGGAATGCCCAGCGTCGGGACAAAGACACCCTGTTCCAGCATGGGTCGCTTCCCCGGGTCCTGGACCATGGCACGCTTCAAAGGCTGTTTCAGCCCGAGTTTTGCCCTGACCCAGAAACCATCACCGATCTTCGTTCGTGCGGCTGGCAGGGGACGGCCCGGGAGTTGGTCCCGGTCCTGCGTCGCTCGTTCGCCCGTCGCCTGGGGGTGGAATGGGAGGAAGGCNCCCCCACCCCGGCGGAACTGGACCGGGCCAAGACCCTCGAGGCCGAGAGGTTTTCGTCCCCTTCCTGGACCCTGTCCGGCGCCGGCCACCTGCGGTAAGGGGAAACCACGTCCCGAGGGCCGCCAGGAGCAGCACCACGGCCACGGCCACCCAGTCCCCCGGGAGCGGAAGGTCAGCGCCCACGGTGACCCAGGAGTTCAGAATAGGTTTTGGGTTCGATCCTATCCTCGGTGAGGCCAAGGTCCCCCAGGGCCTCCCGGAGGCGACCGTGGGCCTGGTCAATGGCCGACCCGGGGGCATCCTCGGCCACGAGGACTTCGAGTTCGGCAAACCAACCGAGGGTACCCACGGTGCCGACCTCGATCAGAACCTCGCCCCATCGCCAGGCCTGCCCCTTTTTTTCTTTCTGGTACCACTCCTCGTACCCCAGCCCCCGGGCGAACGTCCGGAAGGCCTGAAGGTTATCGACGCCGAACTCGGTCTCGAGGTTCACCTCAAGGCCGTCCCGGAGGGTCTTCTCTTTGCGACAGACCACCGCCGTCCCCTCGGCTTCCCGGAGTCGGAAGGAGCCCTTGGGGCCCCGGAAGTACGAATCCACCTTGTGGTAGTTCCCCAGGAACGTGGCCTGGGCTTTCAGGGGTCCTTCCACCTCAGTGGGATGACTCAGGCGCACCTTGAACTCAACTTCTCTTCCCACGGTGGCCCCCCTCGTCTCCCGAGCCCATCATTCCATTGAACGGGGGTCGTCCGCAAGGCCCGGCGGTGCCTGCCACAATCGCTCCAGGTCTGCCCGGTCAAAGGCGTAGGTGGACCCGCAGTTGTGGCAGGTGGTTTCCAGGGGAAGCGGCCCCTTGGTGAGGATGTCGTCCTGATCCGACGTGGGCAGCCCCCGGAGAAACTTGCTGAACTTGGGCTTGGAACAGCCACAAAAGAACTCGACCCGGTGGTTCGCCAGGACCTGGGGCTCGAAATCGGAAAACCAGAAGTCCAACAGGGCGTGGGGATCGTGGCTTTCGGCGGCGTTCTCCCCGATGGACGGCAGTTCGTACAGCCGCCGGGCCATGGCCTCCCAGCGGTCCAGGTCACAACCGGGGAGGGCTTGCAGGACAATGCCCCCGGCCCCCAGGACCCGCCCTTCCCGGTCGAAGGGCAAACTGAGGTCGAACGCCGTGGGAATCTGCTCCGACTGGTCGTAGTAGTGGGCGAGGCTCAGGGCCAGCGACGCCGACTCATAGGCAACAGAACCGGTGACCGGAACCCGGGAGGCCTCGGAGAACCGGGTCACCGAGAGCAGGCCTGTGCCCAGGATCTGGTCCATGGTGGGCTCAGCCCACTCGACGGGAACCTGGAACGGAGTGTTGTACAGGTACCCCCGGACCTCCCCGTACCCATTGGCGTCCACGCTGAACCCTCCCGCCGGCCCGCTGGACTGGACCGAGAGGTTGAGTCTGTCCTCGCCCTTGAGGGTCGAAGCCATGAGCAAGCCCGCCAGGTAGGCTTGGCCCAGCACGTAGGTTTCAAAGACTCCCAACCGGTGGTTGGCGGCCATCTCCCGGACCACCAGGTTCCCCTGGACGTAGGCCCCCCGGATCCGCCCGCCGTCGGCCACGAACTGGGTCATTCGATCGCAGTCCCTGGCCAAGAGATATTCCTTGTCGGTCAAAGGGAGTTTGGTCTTCGTCATGGGGGATAAGATAACCCCCAGGGTTCCCTGGGGCAATCCTTAGGACAGGGCCGCAGGAAGGCGCAGAAAGAACGTGGTCCCCAGGGGAGGCTCGCTCTCGACCCAGAGGGCCCCATGGTTCTTTTGGGCAAATTCCTGACACAGGATGAGACCGAGACCCGTCCCCGGTTCCCGGGCCGTCCCGGGGGTGGTGACCTTCTTATCCAGCTGGAACAGATGGGACAACCGGGACGGAGGAATCCCTATCCCGTTGTCCGCAACCAGGATCTCCACGGCTTCGGCACTCCGGCGGCTGGTCAGGGTGACCATGCCCCCGGGCCGGGTGAACTTCAGGGCATTGGACAGCAGGTTCCGGAGGATGGAGACCACGGTGTAGCGATCCCCATAGATTCGATCCAAGGTCGACCGATCGATGAACGAAATCTTTTTTTGCCGGAAGGGCTCTCCCAACGGCTCGAGAGCCTCCTGGGACAGATGTTTCACCACCAAGGGCTGGGGCTCCAAGACCAGGTCTCCGGTTTGGGATCGGCCCCAGTCCAACAGGGTTTCCAGAAGACGGGACACATTTTGGGCGGTGTCACCCATGGTTCGGAGGGCGTCGAAGAGCTCTCCCCGGTCGATGTTGTCAAAATGATCCAACAGCCCCCCGATGAGGGATTGGATGCCCGAGAACGGGTTTTTCAGGTCATGGGCCAAAATCGAGAAGAACTTTTCCCTCGCCTGGTTCGCCCGTTTGAGAGCCTCGTTCTGGTCCTTGAGGGCCAGGTGGGTCCGGACCCGGAGGAGGAGTTCCATCTTGTGAAAGGGTTTGGACACGAAGTCGACCCCTCCGGACTCAAACCCCTGGACGATTTTGTCTTCGTCGGTGAGGGACGTCAAAAAGATCACGGGGACCGAGGCCGTTTTCGGGTCACTGCGGAGGCGGCGCGCAATGGCATACCCATCCAACCCCGGCATCAAAACATCGAGCAACACGAGGTCAAACTCTTGGCGATCCAGGAGACGGAAGGCGTCGTCCGCCCCCGAGGCGCCCAGGAACGAAAACTCATCGGGGGGCAAGATCGCCCGGAGCGTCAATAGATTGGAAGGGATGTCATCGATGGCGAGGATGCGGTGGACGGAACCGAGTGACATGCGACCTCCTGGTTCTAGTCTAGAAGGAAATCAACTTCCCCTCTACGGAAAAAGGCACCGCAGACTCAATTTTTAGGTCGAGAAACGACCCGATGAGGGACTCGTCGATGCTGGGGAACCGGACGGAGATCTTCCCTTCGGTTTTTCCCGAGAGGTACCCCGACTTCCGGTCCGCCTTCTCGACTAAGACGGGGACGGTCCGTCCCACCAGGGTCTGGTTATACTCGAGACTGGTCTGCCGAAGGATTTCCGTCAACACCTGCAGACGTTCTTTTTTTGTCTCGGGGGCGACGTCGTCGTCCCACCGGGCCGAGGCCGCCCCGGGCCGGGGACTGTACTGGGCAATGAAGGCCATCTGGTACCGGAATTCTTCCATGGCCCGGAGCGTGCTGGCGAACTGGTCGTCGGTCTCGCCGGTGAACCCCACGATGATGTCGGTGAACAGAGTCGCCGTGGGCAGAAGGTCCCGGACGTCGGACACCAGCATGCGGTACCGATCCATGGAGTGGTTTCGGTTCATCCGAATGAGCACGTGGTCATCCCCGGATTGGAGGGGAAGGTGAATTTGCTTGGCCAGGACGGGGTACTTGGCAATGGTTTCCAGGACGTCCCGGGTCATGTCCCGGGGGTGGGGCGAGGTAAAGTAGGTCCAAAACCGGTGCCCCCCCTCTTCGCCTAGGCGGCCAACCTCGGCTAGCAACTGGGCGAAGTTCATCTCCTGACCGGGCCGGTCCAACCCGTACGAATTCACATTTTGACCCAGGAGCGTGATCGATTTGTACCCTTGTTCGACCAACGTCCGGACTTCGGCCAAAATATCCCCCGAGGGTCGGCTCACTTCCCGGCCCCGGGTGTAAGGGACGGCACAGAACGTGCAAAACTTATCGCAGCCGTTTTGAATGGGAACAAAGGCCTCGAACCGAGACGAGTACGAAGGGGTGACCTTCCAGAACGGCTCGAGGGTGCTCATCCCCAGGCGATCCCGGAGGGTGGGGGCCGGGGGGGCCTGGACCGATCCGGTGAACTGCGACAGCGGAGTCACCACGCCGTACTGCCGGAACAGGTCGGGAACCTTCGGCAGGTCTGAGATGGAAAAGACGAGGTCAAAGCGTTTCTGAAACTTTTCCTCGTCGGCGGGCAGGATGCACCCCGAGACAAAGGTCACGAGGTTCTGATGTTCCTTACGCTCGTTCCACTCATGGATCTTGCTGTAGACCTTGTCGATGGCCTTCTGGCGCACCGAACACGCCACCATCCCCAGGACCCGGGCTTCGGCTTCGTCGTCGGTCCGCTCCAGGCCCATTTGCCCGAACACCGACTGGATCCGCTCCGAGTCGGCTTGGTTCATCTGGCAACCGAGGTTCTGGATAAAGTACTTCATTAGAAATAGACCTCGGTGTAGATGCGATCCGACGACAGACCGTAGGACCGCAACAGATCGAAGGCTTCGTAGATCATGTCGCAGTTGCCACACAGGAAGGCATGGGTGGTCGGGGCCACCGCCAGGGTCTTTAACCGGTCGGTGACCCGACCGTGGAACGTGCCCCCCGGCTCCCGGCTGACGCAGGAAACGACCTTGCTGGGGTCGAAGCCCCGCTCCAGGGCCACGTCGGCCAACTGCCGAACCCCGTGGAGCAGGGTGTAGTCGAGACCGGGGCGGCTCGTCACAAAACTGTGGAACGGGCTGATCCCGGTCCCGGTGGCCAGAAACAACAGAGGGGCGGACTCCTTGAGGGCCGCATCGAGGGTGAAGTACCCGAAGGGACCGTCGACGTGCAACCGATCCCCGGGACGGAGGGCGGCCAGTCGCCTGCTCACCAATCCCTCGGGGACTTCTTTGATGAGAACGGTGAGGGTGGGCTCGGACTCCCCGGAATAAATGGAGTACTCCCGTTGTTGCCGGTGGCCCGGGATCCCCAGGCTTAGGTACTGACCCGTCTGAAAGTCGAGGTTAGGCCGTTCAAACGTTAACAAAAAACCGCCGGGCCCCAGCGGCTCGTGGGCCAGGACCCTGGCCACGGCGGAAGATGCGCCCATAGGGACTCAAAATAGAAGACAATGACCGATCAAGTCAAGTTTTCCCCAGGGTCAGAACGTGTCGAAGTCGCCATTGAGGATGATGTCGTGGCCCGGGACCGCCGGTTTCGTCCCCGCCTTCCGGAGCAGGGACGGCGCCGGGGNGGGGGTGAACGTCGCCGAGGGCGCTCGGTGTTGAGGGGTCGTTCCCGCGGACCGTTCCTTGGCCCGCTGCAACGCCGAGTCGCTCAACTGGAAGCGGCCCACCATCACCTTCAGCTGTTGGGCCTGGCCCGACAGTTCCTCGCTCGCCGACGCACTTTCCTCGGCGCTGGCGGTGTTCGACTGGGTGACCTGGTCAATTTGATCCAGGCCTCCGTTGATTTGACCCATGGCCCGGGCTTGCTCTTGGCTCGAGGCGGCGATTTCTTCCAAGAAGTCGGCGACCTTGTTTGAACTTCCCAGGATCCCGGTCAGCTGTTCCCCGGTCTTCAGGGCGGTGGCGTTCACTTCTTGGATGTTGCGAATCGATTCTTCGACCATCCTCGTGGTTTCGTTGACGGCGGTGGCGCTCCGGACGGCGAGGTTCCGAACCTCTTCGGCCACCACGGCAAACCCCTTGCCGTACTTCCCGGCCCGGGCCGCTTCGACGTTGGCGTTGAGCGCCAATAGGTTGACCTGGAAGGCGATGTCGTCGATGGTCTTCACGATGGTCTTGGTCTCCTCGGAGCTCTTGGTCATCTTTTCCAGGAGCTGCATGAGGTCCTTCATCTGCTGGTTCCCCAGCTCGGCGTTTTGCGAGGCTTGCTTGGCCAGCTGGGTGGCCGCCAGGGCGTTGTCGGCATTCTGCTTCGATTGGCTGTGGATCTCGTTGGCACTGGCCGAGATCTCTTCGAGGCTCGACGCTTGTTCGGTGGCCCCTTGGCTCAGGCTTTGGGCCGCGGTGGACACCTGATCAGACCCCGAGGCCATCTGGTCCACGGCCACGTTGACCTGGGTGAGGATCTCGTTGAGGTTTTCTTGCATCCTCACCATGGAGCGGCCCAGGCCGTCGTCCTCGCTGGCCAAGGCGATGGTATCGGTCAACACACCGTTGGCGATGTTTTCGATCTTGGTAGCCTTTTCTTTCAGTCCTTCGACCATGTCGTAGAACGATTCGGTCAATTGCCCCAGTTCATCCCGACTCTGGACGGGTTGTCGATCGATGGCAAAGTCGCCCCGGGACACTTTCCGGGACAGCGCCGTGACCAAGGCCAGGGGAACGGTGATGCTCCGGATGAGGATGAAGGCCACGATGACTCCCAAAACAATGGAAGCCAGCAGGCCGACGATGATGGTCCAGGTCGCCGCCGCCACGATGAGGGAGTTTTCCGTGGCCAGGTTGTGGCTATTGTTGACCCCGGCCAGGCTGGTCTGTTCGGCCAAGCCGCTCAGGTCGTCGCCCACGGCCAACCGTTGGGAAGCCAGGTCGGTCAACGCAGCATCGGTGGTGAGGTAGGCCTCACAATCGTTTTGGTACTGGGTCATGGCCGTTTGGGCCGCCGTCAGCAGGTCGCGGTTCTTCTGCTGGGCGGCATTAGCCAACTCGGTGGCCAAGCTTTGCTGAATCAGGGGAAAGACCTCCATGGCCGTCTTCAAGATCGTGGGGTCCCGGCGGGCCTGGGCCTTCGAGTTGGCGACCCGGACCCGAAAGCTCCAGATTTCGATCTGGTGGGCGCTCCTCGCCTTGTCCGCCCGTTGCTGGAGGGCGGCTCCCCGGACCCCCGCCCGAAGGTCCGAGATCCAGGCGTCGTCCTGGTTGGCAATGTATTGATCCATGGCGTCGGAAAACGCCTTGGCGGAGGCGTCGTTGCCTTCTCGGATTTTGGCAATTTGGTCGGTCGCAGCCTTCGTCTTGGCTAGGAGGTCGTCGTAGGCCGCCTTTGCGGCCTTGGCCTTGGGCAGATTTTCCCGGAGCTTGACGAGTTTGGGGGCCTTGTCCATCAGGGCCTGGATGTCATCTAAGGACTTCTGCAGGTCCGCAAGGCCTTTTACCGCCGCATCGTAGTACTTGGCTTCTCCCGACAGCCAGTAGCCCCGGGTATCCATCATGACCTTGAGGGTGCTTCGCTCAATTTGGTTGGCCAAGATGGTTTCGGGCAAAAACTGCAGAGCTAAATCCTCGGAAGAGTTTTGGATGGAAAGCAGGCTCGTGATGGCCAAACCGCCCACGATGATGGAAATCGCAATGAGGATGCCAAGGCCGATGATGAGCTTCGTTCCTATACCAAATCGGGTACTTTCAGACGTTTTCATACATGTACTCCTGTCACCTGCTCTGAAGTCTAGGTGGTTTGATGAAAAAGAAAAGACCTTGTAGACTTTTTTTCCATGGATCTCTTTGATCGTGCCGGCAAAACCTACGAACCCCTGGCCAGTCGCATGCGNCCCCGGACCCTGGGTGAATACGTAGGCCAAGACCACATCCTGGGCCCCGGCCGACTCCTTCGCCGGTCCATCGAAGCCGACCGGCTGACGAGCGTCATCTTTTCAGGCCCCCCGGGGACGGGGAAGACCACCTTGGCCAGGGTGATTGCCCAGGCCACCAAGGGGACCTTCCTGTCGGTCAACGCCGTGTTGTCGGGGGNGAAGGAGATCCGAGAAGTCATCGAGAAGGCCCAAGAAGTCCGGCGACTCCAGGGAAGGAAAACCATCCTGTTCGTGGACGAGGTCCATCGGTGGAACAAGAGCCAACAGGATGCCCTGCTCCCGTGGGTCGAAAACGGAACCTTCATCCTGATTGGGGCTACCACCGAAAATCCCTTCTTCGAAGTCAATTCGGCCCTGGTGAGCCGGTCTCGGGTGTTCCAGCTCACCCCGTTGACCGCCGACGATCTGCGGCGGGTGGCAACCCAGGCCCTCACCGATCCCGACCGGGGGTATGGTCGCTTCCAAGTCTCCTGGGCCGAAGGGGCCCTGGAGCACCTGATCGATGTGGCCTCGGGGGATGCCCGGAGCCTGCTCAACGCCGTCGAGTTGGCCGTCGAGACCTCGTGCTCNCCCTTCCCCCCCCCGGAGGGTACGGCCATCGTCATCAGCCTCGACGCTGCCGAGCAAAGCATCCAGCGGAAAGCCGTCCTGTACGACAAGGACGGCGACTACCACTTCGACACCATCTCGGCGTTCATCAAGTCGATCCGGGGTTCGGACCCCGATGCGGCCCTGTACTGGATGGCCCGGATGATCCGGGCCGGGGAAGACCCCGACTACCTGTTCCGTCGGCTCCTGGTGTCGGCTTCCGAGGACGTGGGGTTGGCCGACCCCCAGGCGTTGGGCGTGGTGGTGGCCGCCGCCGAAGCCTTCCGCCGGGTCGGGCTCCCCGAGGGCCAGTTCCACCTGGCCCAGGCGGCGCTCTACCTGGCCGTGGCCCCAAAAAGCAACAGCACCCTCGGCTACTTTGAAGCCTTGAAATCCCTGGAGACCGAGGCCGCCCCCGAAGTCCCGAACCACCTGAAGGACTCGAACCGAGACTCCCCGGCGTTCGGCCACGGCCAGAACTACCAGTACCCCCACGCCTTCCAGGACCACTGGGTGAACCAGCAGTACTTGCCCGGGGGAATGGCCAGTCAGGTCTTCTATCGCCCGTCGGACCAGGGGTTTGAAGGGACGATCCGGGGCACCGTGCTGGCCCGGCGAGAACTCGTCTTGGGAACAGCCGGGGCTTCCGACCCGGAAACCCTCACGTGGACCGACCCCCGGAACACCCCGTGGGTCAAGCGGCTTGCCCCCGAGGAGACGGGGGCCTGGGCCGCGATCCGAAAGGCCCTCTTCGACGCTGCCGGGATCCAGCGCCACCATCGGGTGTGGGTCGCCGCCGACACCCAGGGGCTGTTCCTCCTCGAGGCCCTCCGGAAGACCCCCGAGGGCCGGGTGTGGGCTAGCCTTCCGGACGCCACCCAGGTGCGGTCCCTGGCCGAATATTTGGCCTTCGTCCCCGAGTTTCAGCACCCGGTCTGGGGGGACCAAGGCTGGGGAGTGCTGCCCTCGGCCGGGGGAGAAGAGCCCGCGTTCGACCGGGTGATCGCCTGGGGCCCCCGGCTCCCCGGGACCTGGTCGCCGCCCCAGGGAATACCGGTGTTCCTCGCCGACCCCGCCGACGCCCTGGGGACTCGGTTGACGGAATGGGTGAGTCCAGACCTTCTCGGCCCCGGTCGCTGGGAGGCCCTCCGCCAGGCCGAGACCGCCTATCTGGGGCTCCGGGACCAGAGCCCCCGGCGCCAGGCCCAGGGGTTCGTGGGCCAACCTGTGGAGTTCACGACCAGCCGAGCCCTCACCCCCGAGGATTGGGCCACGTGGTGGACCCCCGGGACCCCTGGCCGGTGGCCAACCTACCTGCTGGCCCAGGACCCAGGGTGGGCCAACGACCTTCCCAAGATCGCCCGGGCGTGGCCCGGTGCCCAGATTTCTTGGCGGCACACGTGGACCCTTTGGTCCCGGGCCGGAGAGGCGCCGTGAGTCGGGCTGGTTATGGCCCCCTGGTTCGGGTAGAATCCTGGTATGCGAACTCTGATTCTGCTCCTCTGCGTGGGGGTCGGTGCCGGGCCTCTGGTGGCCCAGGCGGNCCCCCCCCTCCCCAACCAAGGGCTCGAAATCGTCCAACGGTTCGGGGGAAGTGCCAAGATGGTCGTCTCCGACAAGCTCGAGACCAAGGAGCCCCCGCCCCTGTTGATCACCGATCAACCTTCCTTTGAGAAATTCTTAGAGCTGCTCCCCCAAACCGAGATTTCCAAGGCCGTCCAGCCCGGGCCTAACTCTGACCCCCTGGCCCGGGCACCCCGGTTCGACTGGTCCCGGTACATGCTGCTCGTGGTTTTTGACAGCCAGAGCCTGTCGTTTCCCCCGAACGTGAGCCGGGTGGAGATCCGAGCGAACCGTCTGGTGGCCTACGTGGAATACCCGGACACCAAGGACCTCATCGAGGCCAAGCCCCCGGAAATCGGATCGTACGGGGCGGCCCTGGTGGTTCGCAGCGACCAGCCCCTGGAATGGAGCAACCCAGGACACCGGTCCCAGGAAGCCCAACGACAATCGATGATGATGTTCTTGCCCAAGTCGGAACAATGAAGCACGGGATGGTCATCGCCCTGGTCCTTGGGGTGATGGGAGCCGCCTGGGGTCAAGCGGCCCAACGCCTTCCCCTTCCCGTGGCTTCGGCCCCGGGGGCCACGGCCTTCGAATGCCCCTCGCCGCCCTTGGCGGTGCTCACGGGGGTGTTGTGGCCGGCCTCGGGTCCCCTGACCTCCTGGGCCCCGGTGTTTTCCACCCTGGGGGCCGACGGGACGTTGAAAGAGGTGTCTGCCGGCCGGTGGGAGGGCCCCTTGCCCCCTCGGTGGGTGAAGGTGGTGAAGCCCGGGTACGTGGTGGCGGGGTTTCGAGTCTTGGTGAAGACGGGCCCGGGGACGCCCCAGACCCGACAGGCGCAGATTTTCTGGAAGGCTTGGACCGACGGCAGTCCCTCGGGGCCGTTCGTAGACAGTTCGGTCCATGGGTCGGCCGCCGGGCCGGCGGACACCGTGAAGATCATCGAACTCAGGCTTCCCGACGGGGCCATCCCCCTGAGCCTCTACGGCGAAACCCTGGGGGGCACGGTGGTCCAGGCTTCCCTGACGGTGAAGGCGGCGCTGGCCCCACCGACCGAGGCCCCGGTCCCCGTCCCGGACGAAGGGGGCCCCGCCCCGCCCCGGGCTCCGACCCCCGCCCCGTTGGCTCCCGTCGGCCTTCGTGGTATAAGCCAAGAACAGAGGTAATGCATGGTCGTCCCCGTCCGCTTTTGGCGTGAACTCTCCCCCGAAGACAAACAGAAGATCTTTCGCCGGTCTGAGGAGGACATTTCGGCGGTCCAGGCCCAGGTCCAGGTCATCCTCGACGACGTCCGGGCCCGGGGGGATGAAGCCGTGGTCGAATACACCAACCGGTTCGACGGAGCCCACCTGGGGGCCAGCGACCTTCGGGTCACCGACGAGGAGTTCGCCCGGGCAGAAGCCCTCCTCAGCCCCGAAGTCAAGGCCGCCCTCCAATTTGCCATCCAAAATGTCGAGAAAGTTCACCGGGCCCAAAAGCCCGAAGGCATGACCTGGGTCGAAGTGCGACCCGGCCTCTTGGCCGGGGAGCGGGCCCTGCCCATTGACTCGGTGGGGCTCTACGTCCCCCGGGGCCGGGGCAGTTTTCCGTCGATGGTCTACATGCAAGCCGTGCCCGCCCAGATCGCCGGGGTGCCCCGGGTGGTCCTGGTCACCCCTCCGTTGCCCGACGGGACCGTGGACCCCGCCTGCCTCTACGCCGCCCGGCTGTGTGGGGTCCACGAGGTCTACAAGACCGGGGGTCCCCAGGCCATCGCCGCCCTGGCCTACGGAACCGCGTCCATCGCTCCGGTGGTGAAGATCAATGGACCCGGGAGCATGTACGTCACCGCCGCCAAGCGGTTGTTGTCGGGCCGGGTCGATGTGGGGTTGCCGGCAGGGCCGTCGGAATCGGCTATCTTGGCCGATGGATCGGTGAAACCCTGGAAGGTGGCCCTGGACTTGATGGTCGAGGCCGAGCACGGGAGCGATAGCTGTGCCCTCTTGGTCACCACCAGCGAAGACTTGGCCAAGCAAGTGGCCCTGTACCTGGGGGCCCTCATCGAAGGGCTTCCGGAGCCCCGAAAGACCTTCGTCCGGGAAGTCTTCACGGGCTACGGGGCCCTTCTCGTGTGCGACACCCTGGAGCATGGGGCCGACATCATCAATGAATTCGCCCCGGAACACCTGTCGATCCAGACCGCGGAGCCGTTCACCACGGTGAGCCTCATCCGCAACGCCAGCGAGATTCTCCTGGGGCCCGACCTTCCCTTTTCCGGGGCCAATTACGCCTGTGGTCCCAACGCCATCCTCCCCACCGGGGGCAAGGCCAAGACCTGGGGGCCCACGGGGGTCCGGGACTTCATCAAGTACAACTCGGTGATTTTTGCCACGGGGACTGGGTACGACGCCCTCAAGGGTCCGGTGACCNCCCTGGCGGACTACGAGGGCTTTCCCAGCCACGCCGATGCCTTCCGCAAGCGGGGTGATGTCTGACCAAGACCGTCGCCGAAGCGTGGGAGTGGCTTGCCTCGTTCACCAACCTAGAGAAGGTTCAGTCGGCCACGAAGCGAACCTGGCGCCTGGACCGGATGGACGCCCTCCTGGCCGACCGAGGGCACCCGGAGCACTCTCCCCTCACCCTCCACGTGGCGGGGTCCAAAGGCAAAGGGTCGACGGCATCGTTTCTCGCGTCGATCCTCACGGCTACGGGGCGGACCACGGGTCTGTACACCTCGCCTCACATGGTGGATTGGCGCGAGCGGATTACCCTCAACGGGCGTCTGTTCTCCGACGACGCCTACACCCAGACCGTAGATCGGTTGCGATCCTACTGGCAGACCATGGAGCCGTCCCGGAAGGCCGAGTTCATCACCACCTGGGGGGGAGAACCCACCACCTTTGAGTGGCTCACCCTGGCGGCCTTCGAACTGTTTACCCACCAGGAAATCGACGCCCGGGTCCTGGAGACCGGCCTGGGGGGGCGCCTGGACGCCACCAACGCCCAGACCCCCACGGCGTCGATCCTCACCCTGATCGAACTGGAACACACCGACATCCTGGGGGACACCCTGGCCCTCATTGCCGGGGAAAAGGCAGGGATCCTGAAGCCCGGGGTTCCCGGCTGGGTGGCCCCCCAAAAGCTGGAGGCCCTGGAAGTCTTCCGGCGGGTGGCCCGGACCAAGAAGGCCCCCCTCCATGTCTTTGACGAAGAGATCGAAGAGTTCGAAACCGAGTATTCCCGGACCGGCACCCAGGTACGCCTGGGCCTGGCCGATGGGACCTTGCTCGAGGTCAAAATTCCCCTGCTAGGCCGGGCCCAGGGCCTCAACGCCGCCGTGGCCGCCTGGGTGGTCCACGGTTTAGTTACCGACGGCCTCGTGACCCTGTCGCCCATGGACGATCTGGGGGATGTGATCCGAACGGGCCTGCAGGCTGTTCAGGTTCAAGGGCGGATGCAAGTGGTGTCAGAGGACCCGTGGATCGTGGTGGACGGAGCCCATACCATCGAATCGGTCAGGCTCCTGGCCCGGTCCTGGCAGGACCTCGGGGGCCCCGGGGGCACCTTGATCTTTGGTGCCTTTGAGGGCAAAGCCATTGGGTCGATGGCCGCCATCCTGGCTCCTCTGTTTTCTCGGATCATCGTCACGGCCCCGGGAACCTTCCGGCCCAGCGATCCCCCGGCCCTGCGGCAAGCCTTCCTGGACGCCCCCGGTGGCCCCGGGGTCGTCGAGATTGCCCCCGACCCGGCGACGGCCCTGGCCTGGGCCCGGGCCGAGGGCCCCGTGTTGGTCTGCGGTTCGTTTTACCTGGCCGGGGAGATCCTGGCGGCGTTCGGACCCCCCGGGGGCCCTTAGTTCTCCTGGGTGAACTTCAGGAGCTCGGCTTCTTGGGCTTTGTCGATGAGGCCCATTTCCCGGGCGACCAAGAAGAACTCCTCGATCTGGGCAAAGGCATGGAGCCTCNCCCCCGCCGCTTCCATGTCCTTGCGACCCGCCACCCCCCGCTCCAGCAGAACCACCAAGTCCGTGACCACGAGGCCCTCGCCCCGGAGCACTTCGATGGCCTCTTGTTTGCTCTTTCCGGTGGTGATCAGGTCATCGAGCAACAGGATTTTCTCGCCGGGCTTCCATTCCCCTTCGATGTTGTTCCCCGTCCCATGGGCCTTGGGAGGAATCCGGGGATAGATCATAGGAGTCCTAGTCTCGAGGCTGGCAGCGCTGGCCAGGGGCAAGGCGGCCACAGGAATCCCCGCCACCCGATCGAAGTCGAGGTCGCGCATCAGGTAGGCATAGGCCTTCCCCGCCAACCGTAGAACCTTGGGATCGCTGGCCACCCGGCGGAGGTCGACGTAGAAGGGGCTCTTGATCCCCGACTTCAGGACAAACTCGCCGAGTTTGAAGCACTCGGTCTTGATCAGGCCCTCGAGGAGCCGTCGCTTGAGCTTGGTCATCGACGCCGGGCCGCTGAGCCGATCGGACAGCACCTTCTTCCGGGCCGCGTTCAATTGGTCCCGCAAGTCCCGGGCCTTGTCCCCCGGCCGGGCCGCCTGGGAGATTTCCCGGGACGCAGCGGTCAGGATGCCCAGGCCATCGGTCCGCAACCCTGCGGCCACCGCGCCGGCCATCGTCCCCCCCTGGGCGCCGATTCCGGGACACAGGAACCAGGTCTCGGGAAGAGCCTCCCGCAACAGCCCCAGGGCCTTCTCGTCGTTCCCAGCCACCACTAACCCCNCCCGGCGGTCCCACCCGGCGGCGATCCGGGCCACCTTGAGGTACAGAGGTGCCTTTTTGTACCGAAGGTCTTGGATTTCTACGGCGGTAGGGTTGGAGGTCCGGGCGAGGACGAAGACCGCCTTCCCCGGGTGCTTCAGGAATGGATCGATGCTGTCCCGGCCCATGTAGGGGGCCACCGTGAGGGACCCGACCGCGGGGTGCCGAAAGGCGGCCTGGGCATAGGCTTCCACCGTGGGCCCGATGTCGCCCCTCTTAGCGTCCAGGATGACGGGAGTACCATCGGTGATGGCGTCGAGGGTCTCCTCGAGGGCCAGCAACCCCTCGGGCCCCCAGGCTTCGTAGAAGGCAATGTTGGGCTTGTAGGCCGCAGCGTAGGGCAAGGTCGCCTCGATGATCGCCTTGTTCGCTGCCACGATTTTTTGGCGGGCCTCCCCAGGATCCGAGGCCTCCACCCGGGGGNCGAGGCCCACACACAACAGGCTATCCTTGGCTTGGCACGTGGCCGCGAGACGGTCGAAAAAGTCCATCGATGCTCTCCCTGGGGCGAAAGGATACCCGGAGGCCCGAAAAATATCCACTCCTTAGACCGCTCAAAAGGGCTGTTGACAGGGAAAGGGGGTTCTGTTAACCTCAATCCTCGTTACGGGCTATAGCGCAGGGGTTTAGCGCACTAGTCTGGGGGACTAGGGGTCGGCGGTTCAAATCCGCCTAGCCCGACGTAGCAACTTGAAACGGGGCAAGGACTGACGGTTCTTGCCCCGTTTCTTTTTCAACCTACAGCACCCCTAAAACCGTCAAACTCCGCTCAAAATACTATACTCAAAATCCTTGACACACCCCCTTTTGGAGCGTCCAATATGACGTCTATGGGACGAAAAGAAGCATCCTTCCCTTTGAAGAAGCAACCAGGTAGCAACAACTGGTACGTTGCGTATTACACCCCGGAAAGAAAACGCAAGTACAAGAGCACCGGAACCCCGGATAGAGATAAGGCTATTCTAATAGTTGCCGGTTGGCGAAGCCAGAGTTCCATTGAAGAAGGTCAGCGATCTTCTGGGCTATCGGAGGCAACGGTAAAAGCTCAAGCCGTGTTCAACGACGTGACGACCGATTTCTTTGGCAAAGACTGCCCCTATTTGAAGCTGAGAAACATTTCCAACTCAACTCGGGCTGATTCGACAATCAGCCTGCAGAAATCTCTGCTCGACAATTGGATTCGTCCATATTTTGGGCTCAAGCGGGTTTCGGGACTGAAACCGAAGGACTTCGAAGATTTCATCACCTATCTTAAAGACAAGAAAAACTCATCCAACCAAATCCACAACATCCTTTCTACGACCAAGGTCATTCTTTCGACGCTCGCTAAGACAGACAGGGTGCCGATAGATGTTTCCAAGTTCGTCCCCAACTACTCCAGGACACCCTTAAAAAAGAAAGAGTTCTTGACGCTTCCAGAATTTCAAATGCTACTGTGGGAAAGCTATCGGCACGCTCTCATCAAAGAAAGCGAACTACCTCTCTGGACAATGTTCGCAATCTGCTTTCTCTGCGGCATGCGAATCGGTGAGATCCAAGGGCTCCGTTGGGCAAATTTTATCATTCAAACTGATGAAAAGAGTAAGGTTTCAAAAGCCTGTTTCTTGGTTGACGCAGATTGGCAGGAGGAATCTGGAGAAATTAAGGACTCGACGAAGAACTATGGAAAACGCTATGTCCCAGTCCCAGATGTGGTGTTCAACGCTCTTGTTCAAAAAATCGCAGGGAAGTTTCTTTCGAAAGAGGTCACAGCGGACACAGGGAGTCTCTTGATTTTCGCCTCTAAAAAGACAGCGACCAAACCATTTTATCGCTCATCCATCAACGGCTACATCAAAAGAGAATGTTTGCGGCTTAATATCAACAAGAATGTCAGCCCGCACAGGGGACGCGACTGGTTCAAGTCTCAACTTACAGGACAAGTTGAAGAGGGCTTAATAGATTATGCGATTGGGCATTCGCAAGGAACGGTGGAAGACGTTTACCTGAATGCTGTATTCACCCAGCTTGAACCTGTTCGCGTCGCTATCAATCGATTGATAGATCTACAAGTGACAACGACTGAAGCTCCAGCTTTCTAACAGCGAGATAAGAGGAGAACGAGACACTTTTACCTCGAATGTCAGCAAGGTGCCTTCTTGAGCGATCGTTATTTCCCAGTCTGCAGTCAGTTCCTATGAAGGTGACTCACGCGACTTTTCGCCTTGCAATCTCAAGCAGAACGAAGATGACCCAGACAAGTTCCGCCGTGCCGTTGGGCAAGAGCGGTAGCCGAAAAGCATTGATAGTCTTTTTCTCGTAATTGGCAGACCAGGCATCTGCATCATCTTCCCCATCCCGAACCCAACCCTCGACGACAAGACCAGAAGATTTCCATATGAACCGCAATTGTGAGTATCCCTGACTCCGTTTTCCAATGTGAAGTACGGAGACTTCAACCTCCCCAACAGCGGAGGAATAGATGTTGACTGTAGATTCCTGGCCATGCCTGCCACCTATTCCTGACGAAGGTTGCCACCCTGGCGGGGCCTGAGACGGGCCAATTCCTGGCCATGATTGCCACTTTGG
>JGI26470J50227_1000129_pt1 | contig 35737 bp, 53 predicted proteins | sample FreactTroBogLake_FD_50227 | JGI IMG/M metagenome (IMG submission 50227)
CGGCAACCGCAGAAGCCTTGAGACGTTCATCGTCCGTCAAAAGTTCAAGACGATCGCGCAAGTCCTCACTATGCAAAAATGGTGCATCGTCTCCTCGATCACCTTTCTCTCCTTTTTCGCCGTCAAAATAATCTTTGCCTTTGATCGGCGTGTAACCCATATCGCCCTTGATTGTCTTTACCTTTGAGATTTTATCGGTAAGCTGTGCAATTTGCTCCTCGACGTATGCTTTGAGGTCGTTGTGCTTGCCTTGAAGCGCGCTGACGTCCTTGTAACCTGCCTCCGCAACGTCGCCAATCTTTTTTTCGAGTGTCTGGTCGTTTGTCTGTGAAAGCTCCATTAACCCCTTGAATAGCAACGCAAAATCGCCCGTTTTAACGTAGTCGTTGTTCATCAAGTCCATGATCTTTTTGAGTTTTTCGAGTTTGTCTTTTGGTGTTTCCATGGTATAATGGTGTTATGGCTATTTTACTTGCACTCGCGGGTATGAGCTTCGGGACAATGGTTGTGATCGCTTTCTGTGTCTGGATGTTCCTACAAAACTGCGGGTATTACAATAAAAAAAAGTAACTACTTATTTTGCGACCTCTCAACAACTACGTTGCGGGGCAGATTTCCTGTATCGTAGACTTGGTGTGCGCCTGCTTTTATAATCTTACCACCTACTTGGGCAATTTTGCTATTGAATATCTGCGGCTTTTTCAAACCGCTGATACCCTCGCGTAAAAGCGTCTGTCCGGTATCTGACGCCACAAACCGGCTCACAAGCTGATCTCCAAGTATAGGCGTCATGTCCGCAACGAAACCGCCCACATTTCCCGTGAGAAGTTTTCCGAACGCGAGGAACGCACCACCTCCCTCAATGAGCTTACCGAGCCCAAGCCCTGCTTCTGCGGTCTTTCCGAGGTGTTCATAGTCATTCGTCATAGTAATGACTTTCTGCATTGCCTTGATCGTATCAAATTGTTGAGGCGTCAAAATTGCTTTCATTTTATCCTCACCATATGCCTTGATGATTGAGTTTATGCCGTTCTTTTTGAATGTATCACTTCCGAGATTTTTTGCGTTCTCAAAAATACTGTCGAGCATATGATACTGCAACTGCTTGAAGTTCTCCTCTCCAATGACAGCTTTGATTTTTGGAATATCCTCGACTGCGGTGCTCTTTTTCAAAAGGGTAGGAACGATTTTGCTTTCTTGCCCCGCATCCGCAAGTTTGCGGATCTGTTTTGCAAACCCAGTTTGAAGCGCTGCACGACTATCCTTGTATGCAGTCTCTGCTTTTGTGAGAAGTCCTGAAAGTTGCTCGCCTCCCTTTTCTTTGACTGTTTCGTTCATATCGTCAGTAAGCGCTCCGTATAGAGCCTTGAGTTTTCCGACGTTCTGCGCAACAAATGGATCTGAAAACTTAGACCCTATTTTCTCGCCGATATCTGTGCGAAGCGCCTTGAGCGTGTTGAATGTAGGCAGATCGTACTGCATTTTGCCGTTTGGACTTTCCCCGCCTGTGATTACGTTGAGTTTTTTCTCGAAAAAGCCCGCATCCTCGCCGATAGCGTTCTTGTCGTCAATAATTTTATTGAGCAGATCAGTAGTGTTGCTGACGCTTGCGATCGGATTGCCTGCCGCCTTTTGGAACTCGTCGTATGCGGCACTCGTTGCCGCTTTATAGGTTTTTTCCGTCTCGTTCAAACCCTCCGCAATACTCTTGCCGGTCGTAGTAAGGTCTTGGTCGTTGCCTGCTTGCTCAAGCGTTGCACTCTTGATATTTTCTAAAGCGTCCGATACGTTCTGCATTTTCTGTGCAAATGTTTCACCTCCCGCGCCTGCCGCGCTCATGGTTTCCAAACGGTTGACGAGAGGACTTGGGTTGGTCATTGATGACGGTACGTCCTCTGGTTGTATGCCAAGTTTTGAGAGAGCAGCCGCGTTCTCATTTATATCAGGAGAAGCCGCGACGCTCGTAATACCGTTAGCGATAGAGTTGAGCTTGTCACTGATACCCGTAACATCGCCAACCGTAGAGATTGCGTTGCCTGCAAGACTGAAAGGATTGGTAGCTTCGCCTGCTGTCTTGAGTGCTGTACCTGCTTGTGACACCACGTTCGGCGTTGGAGCAGGCGGTGTTGCCGTTGCTTCTGCGCCTGTAGCCGCTGCTTCTGGTGCTTCTGACGCGACAGCAGCCTTAGCCGCGTCTGCGGCGTCACCAACAGCTCCCACAGCGCCTCCCACGCCCGTAAGCGCAGTTGACAGGTCAGCCAAAAAGCCAACAGGATCGGTATATGCTGTCTTGCCAATATTCTTGGCGATTTCCGCAGGATTTGAACCGCCGTATCGGTTGCCGAAATAACTCACAAGACTGTCAAAAGCTTGCGTGTTGGTGTCAGACGGTGCGCCCCCAACTTCCTCCACTGCTCCAAGCGGTATCTTTGCAAGGTTTGTAAGCGTGTTGATTGGGTGAACCGCCATGTTGACGAGGCTTGAACCAAGATTTTTCGTGCTGTTCCAAAGATTTCCAAGGAAACTCCCAGTGTCCTGTAATGTGCCGACTGGTTGGCTCGTACTTGGCGCAGTAGTTCCTGTCGGAGAAGTTCCCGCGGCTTGCACGGTCGGTACGAGTTGACTGTAAAACTGGTTGTAGAGCTTGCCGACATTGTTTACATACGTTCCCACGTTGTATTTCACGCCTTGTGAAGCGTTATATCCGACACCTCCCGTCTTGTAAGCGTTCGGGTTGCCCGAGTTCCATGCAGACGCAATTTGAGCAGGATTGTAGCCCTGTTTTGCCATATCTGCGACCGCCATATATGCCACTTGGTCTTGATTTGCAGGTGTCATCGGCGCATTTGGGTTTCCAAGATACTTTCCTGCGTCCACTTGCCACTCTTGAGGAAGTTGTCCCTGTTGAAGTGGTGTTGGATTGTTCCATTGATACGCGCCGTAAGAGTGACCGTTATCGCCGACCTGATTATAATTTCCTTGACTTTCCTCCTGACCGATAGCACGCGTCAACGCGAGGATTGTCGGATCAAGTTGTGTACCGCTTTGAGTAGGTGCAGACGGAACAGACTGTGCGGGCATTGGTGCAGGAGTTGGTGACTGCACTGGTGCAGCAGGCGCGTTCAAAGGCGCACCGTCAGAACCGACTGGCGTTGTGCTTCCAAGAGGAACGTATGCATTTGTGTCGTTGACATAGTCGCCTGTTGCCATTTTTTAACTCCCAAAGAAATTACCGAACGCATATTGACCGGAATTGTTGATACCCGCGAGAGGAGTTCCTGTCGAACTTGGTGTACCTTGAGTGCTTGTCGGTTGATTGACCGAGAGATTGAGATTTGGGAACGTCTCTTGAAGCTGTGACTGCAAGAGTGACTGGAACGTGGCAATTTTCGCCATTGCACCCTCCAAGTTGTCGGTCGAGTTTGGCAGGTTTTGCGCTGCTGTCTCGATAGTGTCCGAGTTCAAGCGAAGTCCTGAACCTGCGCCACCGGCAAGCGCCGTGACTGCCTTGATAGCAGCGTCACGATACTCGTTGAATTGTCCGAGTTCTACACCAATTGGGGTCGGCTTGCCGGTAAGCGGATCAGTGACATCGTAGCCAGTCTGCAATGCGTTTGCAAGCTGTCCGATTGTTTTGTCACCGATACTTCCGATAAGACCAGAGCCAAGCGCGACCTGCGCGAGCTGCTGCATCTTGTTGAGGTTCGTCATCGTAACGTCGATAGACTGCGCGCCCTGAACTTCATTACCTGTAAGGTACGGAATACCTGCGGCTGCGGCTTCTGATTGAGCCTGTCCTTTCTGACCTGCCGGAACACGGTCATCATTTATCCATGCGATACCGTTATACCCTCCCTGAACATATCCCTGAATGGTAGGAGAAAGCTGTTGCACCTGCTGTGCGACCTGCGGATTGACCGTAGAGCCGTCGATGAGTTTCATTGGAGCAGTCGAGTTTGAAACATTGAAACCGTTTGGTTGGTTCGTACCGCCTGCACCCATGCCTTGTACCGCCTGATATGCGGCAGACGGTGTCGTAGCGTCGTCGATTGCGCCCAAGATACTTGGATCGCTGATACCGTTTTGCAGCGCGTATGCATGCGCCTGTTGTTTTGCCGTAAGGAGTTGCGAGTAGTTTTGTTCAAGAGCAAACTTTTGATTTTCGAGTTGCGTCTGTTGGCTTGTCGAAAGGTCGTTGAGGTTCTCTGACATGAACTGTCCGAGGGACTGTATCTGTGCGGCGATAGGTGCGAACTGGAATTGCAGTTTTTGGTTGACGATATTTTGCGCGGTCGTCAGGTCGTTGTTTTGTGCGTTCAAGACAATAGCGTAGTTCGCCTGATCCTCAAGCTGCTGACGCTGTAAGAGCGCGATCTGCTCCGCCGCGCCTCCGAACGTACCTTGTGGGTTTTTATCCTCGATAGCCTTTATCTGTTCGTCGTATGAACGGTTGTTTGCTAACATCGCATTGTTGATGTCGTTGACCTGCTGCATCTTGTCGTAAATGCCTGCATTTTCGTATGCCTGCTCCGAGACTGCGCCCTGCGTACCCTGAATACCGATAAGAGATTTCAAATAGTCGAGCGCACTTGCGTTCGGATTTGAGGGTATGTTTTCCTGTAATGCATCTGCGCCATTTTGAGAACTTGGAGTAACACTTGTCGGCACAAGCTGACCGTTCTGCATTGAGTAGTTGACTGTCTGTGACGTACCGTCAGACATGTACTCGGTCGTCGATCCGTCAGGATTTGTTTGATAGCCGGTAACCGTAAGAGGCGCGCCGTTCGTGCCGGTCGTTGAAGCGGTCGAACCACCCGTCATGGTCGGAGTTCCTACGCTATGAGACTGCGCGACGGTTGTCGCAAGATTTGTCTGCGTGGTAGTTCCCGCAGAAGTATTTGCAGGCGGAATTGTAAGCCCGTTTGAGTTGCCGACGACTGGCGCAGGAACAACAGGATTTGCCTGTGGCACTGAAATTGGAATACTTGCACCTGCAACGCCTGCAAACGGAGACGATTGTGTCGCTCCGCTTGGGATATTATCTATTGGTGCTGCGCTTATGTCACTGAAATTGTAACCGTTGGGATTTGAAAAGCCGTTTGGCGGAATAACACTGCTATTGAAATTGAGACTGCTCGATGCCGGCGCACTTGGAGTGACAGGAGACGTCGTGCTATTTGCGCCATTATTTCCACCTGCGCCAGTAAAGTCATTTGATTGTGTCGGTGCGGCAATAGGTGCGGAAACGGTCGGTTGCGGGTCTGGGATATTGAGAACCTGACCTGCTTGTATTTTGTTCGGATCTGCAATGCCGTTAAGCGCGGCAAGTTCCGTCGCAGTCGTTCCAAAACGCGACGCAATGTCGTTGAGGTCATCTTCTGCTTGTATCGTATAGAGTGCCATATATTAGTTGTTTGACTTTTCAAAAGTGTTGTTAATAATTTGCACCTCCTCGACGCGGATCTCAACACCGTTTAGGATAACTTTTATCATTGCCCACTTTGCAGGCTCTCCAAGCGGTAATTCTTTCCAAGTGTCTGGGTCTGATGAAGTTATTATACCAAGTTTCTGCCATGTATCAATCACAACCTCGGAACGGTCTGCCGCAGTCACTCCGTACATCGTATCTGTGAGTGTCACCGTGTAGATGTTCGCCACGTCATCATACGTGATAGCCGACACCTGTGACATTTGTCCCGCACCTCCTCCGTTGGTTATCTCAACCTCAAGCTGACGTTTGAAATTGTTAAGGCAGTTCATTGCTTCTGAAATGTCCGAGCCAGTCGTAAAGGTCGTGTTGTTGAGCCATACCACGTTTGGGTTTACGACTTCGTTCTGGTTGACTGTAACCGGCAAATTGTAGTAGTCATGCGTCTTTGCCTTGACAATGATTTTATCGTTTGCTCCCAACGGTTTGTATTTGACAAACACTTTCGAGAAACTGTCCTGTACATTTTGCGATGAGACTTTTGAGATTACGAAGTATCCAATGTTTTGAAATAGAGGTACGCTAAGACATAGATCCATGAACTCTCCAGCAAGTGTCTGATGATTGGCAACAGTTGAAAAAATAACATTTTCATATACTTTGCTCTTGACCCCGAGAAGTCCTATGCCTCCGACCGAATTGTTTTCGATACCCGCTTTGCATGAGCCGAAGTCGAGCACGTTGATTGCCCCGAAATATCCCGTCGCCGTTGATTGCGATGTGGGAATGATAGGAACTGGCGTCGAAGCTGTTGCGTTTGCGTAACTCGATGCAAGTTGAAATGTATCGCTCGACAAATTGATGATGTAATACGTCGTCAGGCGGTTAATTCCTCCGATAAGAGAACCCGCAGTATAGATGTACTGGACTGGTGAACCGCTTGGCGGTATCGTCGCTCCGTTTTCGACAGTGAAAACACCCGTCGTAAGGTTCACTCCGTCAACCTCAATTTCCATAAGCGAGTACGGAGAAAATGACGGCGAGTAACGATGATATAAACCGACGTTTGGATCGTAGCAATAAATGCCGGTAGGGAAGTTTGGTATGTAGGTCTCGCCTTTCTGCCCAAACGCATTGAGCTCGCTTGGTACATTGATAAGGATATTATCGCCGTCTACCTGCATGATGTCGCCGTAGGTGTAGAAATGAGTAAAGTCGAGCCATATTTTATTGAAAAATGCGAATGGGAACGTCGCAAGAGTTGTCCAACCCGCGCCATTGAAGTAGAGAAGCTGACCCTTACGCGTCAAAATAACCCACGATGATTTGTAGGCGACGATGTCGAGCACTTGATCTGACCCCACAGGAATACCAGTATTTGCGACCGCTGTGATACCGTCCCAAATAAAGAAAAATGCATCTTGGTTTTCACCCTCCGTCTGATTTGCCATGCGTGTCACGATACCCATGCGATTGTTTGCATACGCCATTTTGACCACCTGAAAATCTTTTGGAAGTGAGAGGTCTTGCACGTCGGTGTAGGTCGTATCGACTTGTCGCACGAGGTTTCCGTCTCCGATACAAAGATTTCCACGGTTGCGGAATACTTCCATGCAATGCACGTTGCTTTGACTGGACGTAAGAACGATGCCACTATCAGTCCATGTAGAAGCATTTTGTGCTCGTACCCAAACTTTAAAATCCGATGTGACATGCCACAATTGATTGAACCAACGTCCTCGGCTACCCTCGCCGGTCGAAGTTGGCGCGCTCGTTGCAGTATCTGCAACAACGGACATACCTGCTACTCCAAGCTCAGTTTCGTATTGATTGACAGTCGTATTGACATTAAACTGCCCCTCAGCGACGCGACCAAATGACGGCACAATACCAAAGTTTGCGTCGTTCTGACTGGAATACAAAAGAGCCGTCCGAGCAGACAGCTTTGCATACCCCGCTTCATCAAAATTGATGTTCTTGGTATACCAAACATTGCCGAAAAAGTCAGTTGTTGGTGATACTGCCCATTTTTTGTTGTCAGCGGGTACTTTTATCATATGGTTGGAATTGTTACGTCATTACCGTTTATTTCAACGACGATTGAGCCGGTCAGAGACGACGGCGCTCCTGATACTGACTTCTTGAAAACCAAATGGTCTTTATCGAGAATAGCCTGTGAGGATGTGTCGATCGGCATGCTGATCTGTTGGCTTTCCTTTTGCGTTTTCCACTCCGTGAGAGCTCGAACCTGCTCTTGAAGTGACATCAAAAGTTGTAGTTGGTCAGGCTTCATTGTAGGAGCATTTCTGTCGATGATATTGCCATGCCCAAAATTGGCGCGACCGTTGAGCCAGTGATTGTCGGTTGTCCGTTGTCATCAATGTAATACTGTGAGCCTGCGGTAAGACCTGAAAACGTATTTGCGTATTTGTACCGGAAACTGACATTGCCGTTGCTTCCGCTCGTCACGTTCGTCGTTGCAATACCGATTTGTGCCGCAGGAGGCTGCAAGTGCAAAAGCGGCTGATAGGTTGAGTGCGTAGCAACCACAAAATATACCCAAGGCTTCATCTTTACCATTGCTCCCGTTCCGACCGTCGCTGATGAAGCGGTGGACTGATACTTTTGTATCGTAGTTGGTGTACCCGTTGAACAGTCAAAAAGGTAACTCGTGACTGTGTTGCTTGAAGCAATTGTACGCGCAAAACCAATAATGTATTCGCTGATAAGTACCGGTTGACCTTGGTTGAGGTGCGCAAAACCAAAAGAACTGCTGTCCGGTTCAAGATGCGTACCCATTGAAATGGTTTGAGATCCACCGCTTCCCGCAATGGTAAGCAAGAGAACATAGTCACTCTGTTGTGTGCTGTTGCTGTACTGGAAAAATACAGTCGTTGGATTGATAGTGCAAAGGCTCATTTCATAACCTGTGTAACTTGATGAAATAAGCGTGTTGACTTGGTTTACCGTCGGTGTTGTTCCTGAAACCGTAACCGTTGCGGCATAAAGATCACCCGAGTTTGTACCGCCCTCACCGAATACAACAAGCGCGTTCGCGGCGTTGTCGAGAGAACATGCGACGATACTCATGTATTGGTCGACGCTTGAACTTACTAATACTGGTGTACTGGTAGTGATTGAAGTACCAGAAATAGTGAGTACCTGACAATAGAGCGCACCACTATGAAGCCAAAATACGATTGCCTTATCAATTCCCAAAGAAGCTACCGCAACGTGTCTCCATGTTGCATAAGAAGTTCCTACGAAGCCACTACCGTCGAGCGTCTGTGGAGAACCGACCGAGATTGTTCCCGATCCGTTTTCCGTTCCAACAACAACCTGTATTCCTTCGTCAACCGCACCCGAAGTATTGAAGCCTTGATAAATGGCGATGAACTTATTTGAACCGATCATTGTAGCGTCCCAACACATGACACCCGTCGTACCCGAACCGTACACTGCTTGAGTTCCTGAAAGAGTTACGGCAGTTTCACCCGCATTGACTGTCGCAATGTATCCGGTCAACGGCGCTGATGATGTACCTTGATACCCACCCGAAAGAACAAGAGACACACTAGGGCGCAGATAAAACATACGACTTGTTTGTGACAAACTAAGGTTTGATACTGAACCACTATTGACGCCGATAGGGTTGACACGCTTCCCTGTATCGTTTCCCGTGATGTAAATACTGTCATTCTGCGTCCAGTCACTTCCTGCTGTGATAGTGAGCTGTGGTTGTAAACCCTGTGCAGTAAGCCATGGCAACATGGTACTTGGGTTCACATAGAGTTCCGCGCCAGTCGAACCGACCTGCGTTCCTGCATTGACTTGCGCCTGTGTCGCTTCTTGAACGATACCTTTTGCTGTTGTAGAAGCGTTCGTTGTTCCAAGTCCTACTGGTACAGACCAGTTACCTGAACCGTCGAGATATTGTGCCGCATTGTTCGGAAGTTTTGGAGCGAAACCGTGCATGACAGTCGAGACGTTGTTTGTCGTGATGTCGGACATGAAAAGTCCTGCATCTGAAATTGCGTCTCCTGCTGTGATTGCATACGCGCGTCCGCTGTCAGCAGGATTTGAAAGTATAAGAAGCGTCGAGCTTGAGAGCGACGTCATCGTATAAAGTCCTGTTCCAAGTTCGTTTCCTGAATATGGTGTAGTCATAGTTTAAGATTTTGGTTGGTTACCCCAAACGATACCAACTCCATTATCGAGTAAAAGCACAAGCGCCGGATTTGACGGGTCGATTAAAAACTTAAAGCCGTTCGGGTCAATAAGCAGGTCGTATTGAGCACCGAGGCTTTTCTGTTGATCTGTCCATGTAGTGTCAGGGTATGCCATAAATTATCGTGGTGATCTATAAATAATTGTCATACTACGTGGCTTTTCCAAGTCGCGGGAATTGTATGCGTCCGGTATATCCTGTTCCTCCCAACGAACAACCATTGGCGCAAGAACTGCGGCAACAGGAAGTCCCCGCATTGAGGCGTATTTCCATGCCATATAATCGGATATGTAGTCGTGATGCAGACGATTGATACCCGCAACTTTCACAGTGTCGGTAGGCAAGTAGTAAGACGGCGGTCGCTTGAAGCGCACGCGCAGTCCTCCGTTTCCGTTTATTGCGGTGGTGATTGAATAGACTGGCGTCGGATAGAGATAAATTGAGTTTCCCTTTTTCACATGCTCGCGCGGAATTGCGGCGATGTTGTTGTTGTACTGTGACTGCGAGTAGTGAAGCTCTGCAAACTTTCGTTCGTCGAGTTCCGGCAATGCAGTCCAAATGGTGTTCGTCGGGTCGCGCACTTCCACCTGTTCAATTTCGATCTGTTGAGTATTTAAAGTGTAGTCAGGTTGACCGGCAATGAGGTCGGTCGTGCCGATAGGGAAGTCGGTGTAGTTGTTGTCATCAAAAGCCCAAGAATTATCCGACTTGAGAGCGAGTATCGCGTAGCGTCCGAGCGCTTCATTTGCGAGGTTCGTAAAAAGTTGCAAGCGGTTCGGGTTCTGTGAGATTTGTCCAAAACCACTGTCACCAAAGAGCTTGACTTCCGTCGCTTGAATGATACCTGATAGACCTGTGGGATCGTTGAACTCCATAATATATTTTGAAAATTATGGACGTCACAACTCGTCTAAAATAAGTATACTACAAACTCAGGTAAAATACACAACAGGGCGGGCATCTTGTTGTGATTACGGATTGCGACACCCGTATATGCCCGACCTGCCGTATATTCTACGGCTTCTTATCGAACTTCTTTTTGTACTCCTCGACGTAGTCAAACGTGTTTACTATGACAACCCCCTTGACGACTTCGGTCGTTTCAATGTCCTCGTACTTGCTCAAATGAGGTGCGACGTACTTTTTGATAAGCGGTGCAACGCGGTCTTTGATTTTCTGCACTTTGAGGGCGTGCTTGTTGCGTATGCGCTCAAACTCTTCCTTTTGAGCTCGAAGCTCCTTATGGCGTGTCATCATCTTTGCCGGAATTGCCGCAAGTTTGAACTCCATAATCTTGTCTCCGAGCTTGTTAAGTTGTTCCGCGAGTTCCGTGATCTGCTTGGTGAGCTTTTCGCCCTCCGTAAGCCATTCGACAGGCGGTTTTGCCGCTTCCGTACATTCGCGCTCCTGCGCGTTCGCTTCCTCGATTTTGGCTTCGATTGCCTCAATCTTTTCCGATGCCTTGCGTCCCGCTTCCACTTCGATCCCCTTGTCCTCAAGGAGCTTTAAAATCTTTTTGTCGGCAATTGTTATTTTAGCCATAGATTGTCTCAATAATTGGTAATGATAATATCTGATGAATGACTTTTACGATGTTGTGTCGGTCATCAAACTCTTGGTCAGTGAGCCCAAAATCAGTCTTTTCAAGCGTGACCGGATCGTACATAGTGCTGACAACTCCGCATGAGCGCGCTTCCATGTTGATGCGTCCGAGCAGTATGCCGCACACTTCGTCCGCTTCTGCGAGATGTTTCTCGATACGCCATGTCGCGTCGTGAAACCGTACCCATGGCGAATACTTGAGCTCTGCGCCGAAGTTCAAACCATAAATATCGACGCGTCGTTTCTCTGTCGCTCCCTCAATTATATGGTTCAAAAACTTTTCACGCAACTTGTCGAGCGTGCATGCGACGACGACCTGCCAATAGTCGCGCTCTGGTTTCTTTTCAACAGGAGCGAAACGTACACGGTCGATGCCGTTGTAGATGACCGCTATCTTTTCTGCCGGTATGCCGTGCTTCTCGATCATCCATGCGCGCGTAGTCGGACGCACAGCAATATAGAAGTCTGCGGGTATCGGCGGCTCAACGTCGAGCTCGGAGTGGCACATATTGATGCACAGTCCCTCAATGCCCTCGGGTCGCCAACTCGACGCGATAATCAGGTCATAGCGTGGCTCAAGCTGTTGCGGGTTAAGACATTTGACGCCGGCTTTCATTAAGCCTTTCAAAAGCTCATTATTGCCGAACGGCGCGCACACCGTGACATCATGCTCGAACGGAATTGCCCGCCCGAGCTCGTACACCGACGTCGCCTGACCGGAATAATAGGTCATATTCATTGCTGTGAGTAGTATTCTCATAGATTTATCTCTGGGTGCTTATTTTTCATCAATTGACGGGCTTCTTTCGCATCCTGTGAGTGCGTATCTTGCCCCGCATGTACGCGATAGAGGAAAAGACCGCCTTTTATGTACTTTCCGCTAAAACCACGCTTAAAACAGCGAAAATAGAAGTCCCAATCTTGGTATTTCTGGTCTTTGTCCCAACCACCGACCTGATCGAAGCACTTTTTGCGGATCAAAGACGTCATCCAAGGCGCTGTAGTGTTTACAAAGGTCGCCATGCTCCATGGTGCGCCATACATTACCTCTTTGCTGTCGCCAAACTTCTGTACGTCAGTATAAACGATGTCTGCATCGCTTTCCTCCATGGCTTTTGTGGTTTCCTCGATGAAATTGTGCGCGAGCATATCGTCGTCGGAGAGCACAATCACGGCGTCGCCGGTACACTTCTCGACCATGTCGTTGATTTTCTCTGCCGCGGTCGTAGCGCGGGAATAAATCACAAAAATCTCATGCGCGGGTACGCTTTGTTTCTGAACTGAAATAAGCGCATGCGCAAGATAGTCAAGTTTATAGCATGGAATTACGACGGAGACTTTCATTTGAAAAGCGTTTTGTACGCATCCTCCCACCGGTGCGCGTTATTATCAATGCTGTATTTTGCTTCGACGTACTCACGTGCCGCTTTCCCCATGTCTCGACGCAATTTTTTGCTCGCCATGAGCAACTCGATCTGCTTTATCCATGACGCAGTATCAGTCGCAAGGAGCATGTGCATCGCGTCGTCGCCGTCCTGTTCATATGGAGACATTTGGTCGGGGAACGACTGCGCGATGACAGGGATTTCAAGCATGGACGCTTCCAAAAACTTGAGATTGCTTTTGCAACGGTTGAAGTACGTATCTTTGCGGGGAATGATGACGATATCGAGGCGTAGTTCGTTGAGTTTGGTATAGTAGTCCTGATTGTTGACAAACGGATGCCATTCGAGGTTCTCAACGCTATCCCAAAGTTTGTATTCCTCCGAGTAGAGTTTGCGTACCGTTTCGTCATGTCCTTTTGGCGGCAACGAGAAAAGAACGAACTGCACGCGCGGGTCGTTTTTGTAGTGTTCGATTATTGGTATACAGATGTCCGTATCTGATGTAAGGGCGATTGAGCCGGTAATGCCAATGCGGATTTTACCGCTTTCGTTCTTGAGAGGTTCGTCGAACAAAAACGGGTCGATGCAGTTTGGTATCGTGATGACGTTCGGGTTGAGTTTGAGATATTCCCGACGCAAAAACTCCGTCGAGCAAGTCACAAGGTCTGCTTCTTTGATGAACGTATCGAGAGCCGTATTGATTTTCTCAAGCCCGACTTTCATGCGTTCCTCGTCCATAAGGTCGTTGAGCTTGAAACCACCGTCGTCTTTGAACGTATCATCGTTGTCATACACGATTTTCTTTCCGAGAGCCTTGAGCGAACGCGCAAGCTGTAACTTCTGGTTGCTGTCAGGTCTGTGGAAAACGATAACATCCGCGTCCTTTGCGGCGCGAGCTTTATCCTCGGGTGTATGATGTTCGGGAACAATACTCGTCTGATCACCGTCCCACCCGTTCGCTTGAAGCGGTTGAAGACACCGTACCTGATAGCATCCCTGTAGCCCTGACGTTATGTAGTAGACTTTCATGCGGTTGGCGTATTGTCGCTATTGCGCTTGATAATTTGCTTGGTCACAGGGTCGATATGGTTTCCGTCCTTGTCGATCATCACGGACGTCTTTTTGAGGTTCTTGCCGATGACAACTTGAGGTTGTCCGTTGGCATTGTTGGTGTTTCCACCGAGTACGCGTAATTGGGATTTCATATGAGTGAAAAGATAATTATTGGCAGAATTGATTGCCCTCCCTGTTCTGCAAAGAGGACAAACAACAATTATCAGGCGGGATAATCTAGGCTGTCACAAGGCTTACGCCGGTGAGACAACCGTGACACCTGCGATAGAACGGTTCAAGATCACGCCGTAGAGCACGTCTGCGGTTGTGATAGTTGAAAGGTAAGCAGGGAAGTAGTTGGACTGAACGCGGATGCCGTCCGAGCCAACCATTTTGCCCATTGAGCCACCCTCACCGAGAGGAGAAGTAGCAAAGTGGATTGCGTCTGGGTGAGCAAACGCGTTGTAACGTCCGGTTGTGCCGGAGACATACCCGACCTGTGTGGTCGTGTATACAGGACGACCGTACAAGAACGCCTTAGGGTTCTTAGCTACTGGATCTTGTACAGGGGAGTTGATCGCAAGTGAGAACTTGTCGATGCCCTGCAACTGCTTCCAAAAGACGTTTGGATGCAGAATGAAAGCACATTCCTCTGTGTCGACGTTAACGCTTTCAAGCTGTGCGATCGCGTTGCGGACATCACTGTCGGCAATGTTGACCGTAGAGCTTCCGACTGACGTCGAGAACGTGCTAAACAAAGCAGTCATCGCCGCGTCGAGGTTCTTAGCAATTTCGTAGCCTGCGTTCTTAGCGTAGCGCTCCATAATTGCGTATGAACGCTTAACCTGCGCCGCCTGCGCGTCCTCGATAGCAAACGAACATTCATACCACTGGTTAATGGTGAGAGTGATGTTTGTCTCGGTTGGGTTGTTAAGCGTGACAGCAGTTGCGTTCGCTTTCGCGTTCGCCGCCATTTCTGTCATAGATGGCGTGAGGAGGATGTTACCACCCTCTTCCACTTCGTCGGAGCGATCCGTGAAGAAAGGAGCACAAACGAGTTTCGCCTTGAAGAAGTCGTTTATTTTCTGCCCCCAGATTTCTGGGATATACGCTGCGAGCGTCGTGGAGGTTTCGGTATTGGTTGGAAATGCCACGGTATTATCTGTGAGTTACACAGTAATAGGTAAGTAATTCCCAACGAGCAAAAAAAGATTATTTGCCTTTGAGGGCAGCCTTTGCAAGTTCCTTGTGCTTGTCTCTCGACAGGTTAGGAGTTGCCGCGGTTTCTTTCGGCTTTGGAGCGCTTGCTCCGCGACCTGCACCGACACTGGCGTCCTCTGACTTTTTCTTTTTCTCAAATTGCTCCTTTATCACAACAAATACAGGGTCTTTTTGAGCTTCGATGAGAGAAACGTTGTTGAGCTTTGCGACCTTTTTAAGGTCTTTCATAAGCTCCTCCTCCATTCCTTGCGAAATGAGTATGCGTTCATCTACATCGACTTGCTCCTTGGGTGCTTGCGGATCTGCCGGTTTAGGCGGGTCAGCAGGCTTTGCCGGTTCTGGTGGCTTTTGCTCTTTGAGCTTAGCCTCAGCTTTCTTTGCGCGAGCGAGTACTTGTTCTGCCATTTCGGCTTTCTTTTTGTAGTACTCGGTCTGCTCAGCAGCGCCCGACGGCGCTTCTCCTAGTTCCTTGATTTCGAGTTCTAGTTCCTCGACTGACTTTGTGGCGTCAGCTACCGGATCTGTTGGTTCTGCCATACAGTTTGCAGGAACATGCTTACCTGCGAGCGATATGGGTGTTTATGGAGTTTCACCCGATCCTAATGTGACCGAGCCTTTTAATGTCATGCTCGGGACAGGTTTTACAAACTATTTGTTTCGAGTGTAAGAGTTATCAGCGTTCGTTGCAGTATTGCCTGCTCGGCTCACTGAGCCGCCTTGATTTGACTTGCCTTTTGAAGCCGCTTTGATTTTCATGGCAGTTTTGACGTTGCCTTTTGCCTTGTGATACGTTTCGATATCTCCAAAGCGAGCAGCGATGTCAGGGTTCACGTTTTTTGGTATTGGTGATTTCATCTTGCCTCATTCTCGGTAACAGGTTGTTCCTGCTTCCCATACAATTCCTTTAATTTTGCAAACGAGCGTTCGACTGCCGCGTTCGCCTCCTTGATGCCTTTGGTGTCCTCTCCACGCATCGCCATGTCTGCCGCTTCCTCACGCAAGTTCATTATCAGAAATTGCTTAACCGCTTCCGCGAGGTTCTCACTTGCATAAAAATGTCCAAGCAATTCGTACATACAAATTATTGTAACGCAGGGCTAGGAGTTTGTACAGGCGGTGCGGTCGGTTGTGCGTTCTGTGGTTGCGTTGGCGTAGCGGCGACAGGCGATGTCTGCGGTGCAACCATATTGCCGGAGATGCCCAACTGCGTAGGAGACAAACCAGTTCCTGCCATTTCAACGATCGTGCCAAAGATTTTTGCCAAGATAGGGTTTTCAAGGATCATAAACTTGCCCGTCTGTTGGTTGTAGCTCTGTGAAACCGTCTGCAAGATAGTCGAAAGCGACTGCATGACTGCCTGCTTGTTCTTGGTTTCGTTCGAGGTGATGACGCTGACCTTTCCCTCATAGTCATCAAAGTAACCGTCAGGGAACTTGATGTGGCGCGTCTTGCCCGTGAGCTTTTTCTGACCGGTCTGTACGGCGCTTGCGTATTCCGCAGGCGTAGGGATTGAAGCTGTGCCTTTCAAAAGGTCTTGGAACTTGATACCGAGTATCTTTTTGACGATTGCCTTGTTTGCGCCGGCTACTGCAAAGGACTGGTCGATGATCTTGAGCTCGTCGTCGGTATAGTCAGACGCAAGGATGTGTCCCTTGTAGAGCTTATTGATGAGGTATGGCAAAACCCAGTCGTCGAAAATCTCTGAAATAAACTGTCCCATTTCCTCGCGTCGGTCATCAAATGGCTTGGACGCAATTTGGTTCATAAGTGCAGTCTGTGAGTATGGTGTGTCAGCAGGTGCATTTGCACCTACGTTCGCGTCGAACGATGACGTTGCGTAGTCAGCTTGTGCTTTCCACTTGTTCACCTGTGCGTCGAACTCACCGAGTGCGGCAGGTTCAAGTGCAAGGCTTTCAAGTGTTGCGCCTTGTTCAATCTCAAAAATCTTACCGTGGTCAACGGTCAAGATATTATTTCCGAGCTTCTTTGAAGTGGTCTTAATGACGACTTTGCCTGCCAAGTCCATGGCGTGCTTTTCGTTGATGACGCTGTCATTTGTCCATATCTGCGCTTCCTCTGCGTCCTCCATGATACCGCGACCAAGCGCGCGCCCCGCGAGTTTTTCCCACTCAAGATACTTGTATGGAAAGTCGTTGTTTTCCTCCGCAAAGAAAATGAACTTTTGATTGTAGAGCGTTGAAATGAAATAATGCTGCATCGAGTAGTCATACATCTCCTCGTCGGTGTAGTCCTCGTTCAATGCTTCTTTGAGATATGCCTTTGGAAGCTGTCCCCATACTTCCTGAATAGGGATTTTGACAGTGTTGAACTGCTCTTGGTTGTAGCCGCGCTTACGCGTCATTTTCTGCTGTGTCGCAAGCTCAAGCGCTTCGTCGACGTTATCCCATACGCCGCGCTTTGCCGCGAGCTCAACAGGCGTCCAAAAATGGTTCTCGATAATCAAGCCACTCAAAATGTTGACCTGATCCGTAACCATGTTTTTCCAGTCACAAATCTCGATTTTCAAACCGTCCTTTTTGTTCTTGTACTTCTTGACGAGCACACCACCGTACTTTGCGCGAGTGTGCGTCATTTCCTTGAGTGTATTCGCAAAGTTGACCTGCTTCATCCACTCAAACGCTTCGTGGTTGAGGAACATGGAACGCACCCAGTCCTTTGGTTCGTCGCTTTGGATTTGAATATCTTTGACGTCGAGCATGGTCGCAACCTTGGCGACAGTCACGCGGAAGTTCACGATGTTGTAAAACGGCTTCTCGCGTCCGAGTTGGTCTTTGTTGCCTTTCAAGTAGCGCGAGTTGGAATAGAACTCGCACATCTTGATGACCTTGTACTGCGACCATGAGAGGTTTTCCATGATCTCAATTGGCGTGTCACGGTAGAACGTGATTGCTTGGTCTACATCGCGGAAAATGTTTTTGTTCGCGTTGTCGACCCGTTGACCTGCTGACTGTTGAAGAGATTGTTTCATGTAATTGAATTATACAGTTAACGCGCTTCGTTCTGCAAGTTTCTCTGTGCTTCTGCCCACCGTGAAGCAACCTGCGCCGGCGACAAGACCGTGCTTTGAGCATAGTTGCGCATCTGCCACGCTATCGCGCAGGCTATCAAAAGGTCGAAGTGACGCGTGGTCATGGAAACGTCGGTCACGTTTTCCTCCAAGTCATTGCGCGTGTATGCCATGAGCTCGATGATGAGGTCTTTGTCAGTCAGTTCGAGCAAACCGTCCGAAATAGCCTTAGCAAGTTCAAAGAGCATTTTAGGCTTGGTCGCCCCGTTGGTGTTCCAACCGTATTCCTTGGACGCAACCGGATTGACCTTGAGGTCGCTCGACTGCTTGAAATACATATTGGCGTCCAACTGCTTAAGTCGTGCAATGGTTGCATGCCCGTAGTTATTGGTTTCCGGCGCAACAAGACATTTCCCGTAGATGTCACTTTCACGTGAAACTTCATCGCCGAACGTATCAGGCTTTATCGTATTGCTCTTGAATGTGGCAACGACCCTGTTTGGTATAGGCGTAAAGTCTATGAACACAGACGTCGAGCTATCGCGCCCGATGCCGCCTGCAACGTCATGTCCTGACGCATACCGGTGTGACGCATCGAACGAATAAAAGATTTTGAAGCCTGCAACCTCGCGCTCGGGCATTTTAGGCTTCTGTTCCTCAAGTTTGTCACGGTCAAAGAAAACGTCCTTTGAAGCTGACGGCTTGCACATGCGCTCGCCCTCGAACTCCTCATCGTCCTTTTCCATGTTTTCGATCTCTTGGATTGTGAAACGCGACCACGTCGGCACGCGGTTGGCGTCCATGATAGGCACAATCATAACCTTTTTGTTGCTCATGTCCTTGTGAATGAGCCTGTGGACGTTTCCTTGCTCTGAAATGTAGTTGCAGTTGTAAATACACCCTCCGCCTTGTGCAAGACCCGTGCGTGCTTCTTCCATGTTTTCCCATATGGTCTGCGTCTTACGTCCTGAACGAAGCGTGGTGCGGTTCTCAAAGTCCTCAAACAATATCTCATCGGGACGGCTATCATCCTGCAACGCTCCGCGTTGGCTCACGTTTACCGTCAGCGCGACGATTTTGACCCCTGTGGACGTCGTAAAACTGTCCATACGCTCCTCGCGCTTCGCACCTGTCTGTTGGAACGTCTCTGGGTAAAAGGACATGACTGACGGTGATACAAGCATGTTATACACGTCCGTGACGATCTGCTTGGCGTTATCAAGGTCGTCACTTTCAACCTTGAGGTATTTGCGCCTGTGGTCGCGGTCATTGAGAACTACGAACACGCGGAACAGCTTTGTGCGCATAGTCTTAGCCGCGCCGCGAAATGCTGCGTTGATGAAATATGAGAGCGTGCCACGGTAAAGCTGTACAAACGCCATATCCATTTCCGCATGGAACGATGCGTCTGGTGAGCCATATGCAGACGGGAAAAAGAAACGTCCAAAGAGATTGAACTTAAAGACGACCTCTGCGTCAGTGTTGTAGCTATCGAACTCAAAGAGTGCGCGGATCTCGTCTTTATTGTCCGAGTGTAGTATCTGGCTTATTTTGTCCATTGAGAAACTCTGCAAGTGCGTTGTTGGCTTTCTCACGCGCTTCGCTGTTTATGCTTTTGCCGTCCGTAGTGATATCCAAAGATCGACCAAACTCTGCTTTGCGTTTCTTTTCAAGGTATTTAAAGGCGTTATCTGCGTTGTATTTAAGAGATTTTACAATGGTATTACGTGCGGTAATAACAGGACGATCACGCAACATCTCTATTCTGTTCAACAATTCCGGATCTTCCTTTGTCCAGTAATAAAGCGTAGTACGAGAAACGCCTATGTATAGCGCAATTTCCTCAAGGGTACACCCTATCTCTGCCGCCTCGTCAATTTTTGAACGTATGGCGTCATCTAGCAATGTTGGTCTACCTACGGGATTACTCATAAAGCATATTATACATCACTTTCAAGATCGTTCAACCTAAGACGTTCGATTTCTTTTTTAGCCATGAGTAAGCCGTGACGATCTCTGTGGGAAATGTTATGCCTGCCTTTCTTGGAACGGTGCTCACGATGAAACTTTACGTTAACCCCGCCAGTCATAGGGTCTTGGAAGCCTATATTGTGGTGCAGTGAGGAATAACGTCTAGCCATGGTAATAACTCGCTTAATGAGAGCGACAGAATAAAGCAAACTACTGCACATACTATGCACTAAAGTCCGCAGTCAAAGAATTAAATGTTACTTGCTTCCGGTGGACGTCATATTGACGTTCGGACGCGGCTTATAAGTGATTGTCCATTCCATATCATCGAGAGAGAACGGCTCGTCTTTTTTTGCATGCTTTTCCCGTATTTCTGCGATGATATTGTGGATTTCGTTATTGAGAGCACTTCCGATATACAGCGCACCCTCACTTTCGTGTGATATTTTGTATATCTCGTTTCTCAACAGATCCTTTAAGGATTTTTCTTGGCTTTCCTTTAAACCCAGTGCTTCAATGATTGTGAGTATTCTCCCGCAAAGATAGTCGGGAGTACCCTCGGGAATAACGATTGCTTGACCATAACTTAACTGTGGTGTTTTCATACTTTTGACTTAACTTGACTGCGGACTACAACGCACTAAATAGCTTCATCTGAACCCTCCGGCGGCTTGGGTGCAGGATAGCCATTGTAGGTCGTATCAATCACGACTTGGCTCATTTCTTTTTGCTTTTGTCCGCTTTACGGAACACGAGCGCGAGGCGAGCCTCTTTGCCCTCCTTGCCGGATTTTGCTGCCGCCTTGTGCAGTTCTGACACAGGGATTTTCTTGCCCGCAGGCGTTCCGAGCTTAGAACGCAATGCACCCTTTTTGATGTCCAAACCCTGCATCCACTTTTTTGGTTCTGCCATATGGTTTAAATAGGTTACGAATAATACCCTTATTATAACAAAAAATGGAACTGCCGGTAAAGCAATTCCATTCGGTTACTGCACCAGTGCAGTGGATAACTATTGGCGTTCGGCGAGGGCTTCCTCGAGCAAAATACGCTTGATTTCGGAAGTAGGTACGACACCTGCATATCGTGGCAAAATGTGGATTGAACCGCCTTTGGATTTCATGTATTCGATCTCCTCGGTTTTGGTGTCAAGCCACTCGTCAGTGAGACAGTAGATGTCAACATCGTGCTTCTTGAGCAGTTTAAGTGGCGAGAACTCCGGCGCGGCAACAACTTCATCTACGAACTTGAAACTTTCGATAATGAACTTCTTTTGCTCCCACGGTAGTACGGCGTCACGCTTCTTGTACTGTTTGATGAGCTCGTTTGAATTAAGTCCGATGATTACATAGTCGCCTATGCCTTTCATCTCCTGAAATGCCATAACGTGACCCCAATTTATGAGATCGAACGCACCTTGCAAAAAGATTATTTTTTGTTTCATTGTGTTTTATTTACACAAAGTATACCAAACTTATTTTGCCTTTGCACCCTTTTGGGTCGGTACTGCGGTTGGTTTTACTTCGGCAGGAGCTTTTGGCTTCGGCTTACCGTATGCGTTCAATGCTTCAAGTATGCCCTCGCACTGCATGCTCTCATTTGTATCGAGAACAACAGGAGACTGATTGATGATTGATTTGATGTCGCCCAACTGCGCTGACCAACTATCGAGCACGTCGATAACTGCATCATCGTTCATAAGGTCAAGGAACTCCTTGTCGAAGTCTGGCTTTTTGCCCTCCTTGATTTTAAAACTTGGAACAGGCTGACCGTTTACCATGGTGCTTTCCATGACAGCCTTACCGTTTTCGTCCTGTTCGCCGAACTCCTTGAGGAGATCCATGCGATTTGCTTCTCGGGCATTGAGCTTCTCGCGCACAACTTTCAAGAAGTTATTGCGCACGCGTGACTTTTGGAACGGCATAGAATAGTCGAGGACTTTGATAACTGTTTCGAGCCAAAAGTTTTTAAATACGATTGTTTTTTCCATACGATAAAAGTTAAATGTTAATTGAGACTAAGCGGAACTCCTGTATGCACACCAAGTGCATTAAGAAGCGCAATCACTGCCACCAAAATAAATACGACTTTGATGATAGTAATAAAAGGTTCAGGAATAGGCAAGAACTTGAGAGCCCAAAGTACAAGACCGAGAACAACTAAAAGTATAATAAGTGAGATCATAGTGTTTTACTCGCGCTGATTGATAATAGATATTATACCACAATGGTATTTGCCAACAACTTTTGCATCTCTCTACAGATATATGTCTCGATGTTTACCCACGTCATAACTAGTCATCTATCGCATAGGATGCGCAGGTAATAGCTAGAGCGACCGGAATGACGTACCACAGTGGTGCTTTTACCCAAAATAGGAATATAGACCACATTGCGCACATACCAGTGATGAAAATTATTTTTTTGAATGTCATAGATTTTGTAATGCTTCAAAATTACGTTCTTCATCATCAACGCCACCGACTGCGCGACTTTTTTTGTTATAGAGATTTGCTACTGTTCGATCAAAAGCATCAAATGAAATCTTAAAACCACAAATAGGATCTCCACATAAATAAATTAACATCTTATCGTCTTTAATGAGTTCCTTTCCGCAGTCAATACATTTCATTCGTTTAAGTCTGTCCCAGATTTTCATTTTGGAAACGCCGCGCACCATAGAAACACAAATGCGCCAAGCAAAATAAAGAATAATATCGATCCTACGATTTCAAATGTTTTTGTTTTCATTTGGTGAGTTTGTCCTTAAGAAAGTCAGCAATCTCCTCCGTGCTCATGAGCTCTACTTTGTAGAACACATTATGGTGAGATTTCTGGTCGAGATGAACAAGTCCGACGAGCTTATCACCTTTTTTAATAAATAATGCTGAGTCCGCTTCAATGGTAATTGTTTCCATAAAATTATTCTCCGCTACCCAATAAAAAGCTCGGATCAGTGACTACCTGATCGTAAAGCGTTTTGCCGTTTTTCGTAACCATATATGGCAGAAACACCTGTGCAATTTCAACCTGTTGCGTTTTTACAAGGGCAAGCTGTGCATCAATCCAGTCTCGGATATTTGCCCAACCTGTTTTATACGCTTGTTCGCGTTGAGCATCACTTGGCTTTTTGGTTTGTCCCCAATGATCTTTACCTCCATACATAATTTCAACAACTTTATCGATGTTTGCAGGAAGTCTGAAACCAATAGGCTTACCTTTGAGTTCGATAGCAAATGAGATACTTTCAAGTTTACCGTCGCTAGAGTAGTCATACATGATTTTCTTCGCACCATTCTCCGCAAGCACACGCTGTATTTTATCGAACGTGTTTTGGCTTCTGCTTGTGCTGTTTTTTAGGGGCATGAATTGAAACTCCGTTAAACTTTAATAATAATTTTGCCATATGTGGCGCGCCTTGTTTTTTGAGCTGTTTTGCAAGATGCCGCACAAGTGTTTTCTGGTCTATTTTTTGACCACACTGATCGCAAACTTTTGCATAAAAATCAATCATTGGAATAAACTCGGTTTAACTATTCTCATATAGAACTCATGGAGTGGGATCTCGACAATCCTATCAGGCGTTGGGTTGGGTGCTATACGATATTGATAATATTTTACGCAACTCTTGCCAGTAATCTTTCGACGTTCAAGCAATGCAGGGTTTCGTTGGAAAATGTCAGTTAGTCTAGTCGGTGCTTTGTAACTCATGAGCTCCCACTTGCAGAGCTCAGGTAGATGTATCTCGCCGACAAACTCCCATGCATTGACCCACTGTTCGGGATTTTCTCTGTATGCTTTGAGGAGTTTATAGAAAGCGAGATGCTCTTGTGGTATGCGTGCGCGTCTCATGACTTATTTTTTTCTATAATCTTTTCAACTTCTTCGCGTATGCCGACAGAACCGCGTAGGTATTCTGTTATGATGTTGATATCAGTCTCTTTGCGTTTGACTGCTTCCTCACGCCAAGCGACATCAGTGATACGTCTCGAGATTTTTACATGCTCCTCAATAAGTTTTTCGTCTCGGATTTTGCGCCAAACTTTTCGAGAAAAACCGATAATGTGATTTAGAGGAAAAGGATAGCAGATTGCAAGGTCTCGATAAAAATCCCAATGCGATACACCATAACCCCATGGCATAACTTGACCCCGTTGTACTTCTTTTTTCATGCTGATAACCCGATTAACTTACGACCCTCAACGTCATGCAACTTGTGCCAGTATTCGTAGCTCGGACTTTTTGACTGGCGCATGTATGATTTCAGACGGTAAAGCGGTGCAGTATTCTCAGGCTTGATGCCTGCGCGCTTGAGATCGAGCCCCACGCGTCCGAACGTAAGCGGTGCAAGAAACTGCTTCGACTTCTTGAACTGCGCCACAGTAAGCGACGGATTGAGCTCCTGAGCCTTGCGGAAGCGTTGCTCGTTCGTCCTGAGACGGCAAACGTTCACTTCCTCGATAAAGTACTCCATAAGGTCGCCACGCTCCGTACGGCGCGTTTTACGCGGTTGAATGTACTTATCGAACAATGATGAAATGTGTATGTTTTCCATAATGGTGAGCTTTCTATAGCCCGATACAGCGCGCACTTGGATAGGTCGAGAAAGGTCATTAACCCTACTATCCGCACTAGGTGTGTGTGCGCACCGTGTCGGGGCATAGAACCCCGAGACTTTCCTAAAAAGGAATGTCCTCTGCGTTGATTTCCTCAGTAGGATATGCAACTCCGTCATTCTGACCCTCACGCATCTTTTTCTGTTCAGCAGTTGCATGAGCCTTGAACTTTTCCTGACGATCAACTTCTTTTGCTTCCATTTCCTCAGGTGAAATCCAACGACCCTCAATTTTGTCCATTTCCATTTGAGCATCCTTTTTCTTTTGGATGAGATCAGCCGGTGTCATGTGCGCCATTTTTTCAGCGAGCTGACCCATAATGACATCAGAAACAGGGATACGGTTTGGTGATGCATCAACTTCGTACATCGCCGCGCCTGCCTTTTTCTTATCGAACTTCACCTTGATACCGAACGGCATCGGATAGCCCTTAAAGCCCCATTCCTCGTCCTCCTCCCAACCTGCAATTTTCTTGACGACCGTCCATGGAAGATCCGCGAGTTTGATTTTGCTGTCATCGTGATCGAGAACGTATGCCGTGTACTTGATTGAGGCATCTTTTGGATTGCCCTTTTCATCAAGCGGCGCGTTATCACCGTGCCAAGGACAACCCTTTTTCACGCCGTAACACACAGCAGGCTTATTACCGTTCAAGAAGTGAGTGGCGATAGCTGTAGGTTCTGTGAGAACACGGAGGCGTGCAGTCTTGCCGTCCTCGAACTTAAAGAACCCATTACCTGACTTTCCGACCTCTTCCTCGTCTCGCTTCATTTGTTCGTTCAAACTCATTTTGATTTTGTGTGATGTGCCTGTGGGGAACGGGTATCCATTCCGTCCACGCGATACACGCAATGCTTTGCGGATTTGTCCCCCATAGACACACCACTAACTATTTTTAATAAAGTTTCTTTTCGTAACAACGCTTGACCATGAACTCTGCGAGTTTTTCAGCATCCGAGAAACTGCTCATGCTGTGATTTATACCGTCTCTATTTTGTACCAACGAACCTTTTGTATGATACCAATCGTAGAAACGACCGTCATCCTCCTCAAGCGATAACCTGAACTGATAAAAGTTCATCACTTTAACATCAATACCGAAAGCATGGAAAAGTTCTATGGCATTATTCTGATTGATCCTCTGCCGGTTTTTCTTTTGCATCGACTTTGATATTAAAGGTGGTAATGTCGAACCCGTTTGCAAGCATCTCCTTGATCGCCTCCTCATTCTTTGCGGTCATTTTTGCGCCTGCCTTTATTCGACCAACAACTCTATTCCACCGCTCGACCATTGGCGAATACATTTCATCGTATACGTCAGGTCGCTCAATGTTGTAAAGTTTCTTAAGGAAAGGAGAATACTCGACGTTGAAGTTCTTTGAGAAGCGTTGCATGTCTGTGTCCCACAAAACAACAGGTTCGATCGGCGGCATCTCATTCTTGAGATAGTAGTCCGAGACACGCTTTACCTTTTCAACGTACTGCTTTTCGAGTTTCTGGTCGTGGGGCATGATTGGTATTTCAATCATACGGAGATCATCGCGGGAAATGTAACAGATCGAACCCTCAACATCAGTACCGCGCACATAGTGGTAATTCTGCTTATCGTGACCGCCGAGTGGTTTGCCGGTCTTTTCAACTTTCTCAAAACCGAATACTGCTGTTGATTTCACTTCAATGACTTTTTCTTTGAGCCCGTCAGGATATTCAGCTTTCAATATCTCAATGAAGTTTGATGTGATCTGTTTGAACAATGGAGGCATTTCAAGAGCTTCGATGAGTGCGTCTATTTCCTGTTGTCCTTTATCATAATCAGGAATACCACCGACTGTAAAATCCAACTTTCCGCTTACCGGCACGCAACCCTCAAGTGCGTATTTGACCGGAAGCTGTTTGTTGATGAGAATGCCGCACTTCTTGAGAATGAGAAACACGAACCATTCGTACAAGTCACCTGCATGAAACTTTCGATGTGCGCGATCGTTTGGTGGATTGGTTGGTATCTCACCTTTCATCTTGAGCCATATATCAACATCTGAACGGCCGAGTTCTGATGCATACATACGATCTCGTGGTTCGACTGGACGCTCGTTTGTTTTCTCAAGAGCTGCGTTCCACATTTTTGCGATTGAGTAGTCTTTAGTCATTGAGTAACTCAATACTTTTTATTTCCTCTGGTTTAAAGTCAAAACGACGTCCAAGTTTATTTTTTATTGTAATCATTTCTACTTCATCCATTTCATATTCGTAGTTATCATCACCAATTATTTTTATTATTCCCATAGATTATTTCGCAAGAGCGTGTTTACCTGCGACCATAAAAGGAACGTTCAACTTTGCGAGAGTAACTGCAAATGCAGGATACACACCCTCAACTTCAAACTCTGATGAGACACAATCACCGTCTGAAACGTGCCATGTTCTGAGTATGACAAGCTGTCCTGTTTTTGGGTGCTCGTGATATTCAACGGTGTCGCCGTTTTCTCGATACTGATAGAACTTTGTCGCACTGCTCAATCCATTTACGATTTCCATGACCTTAACTCATTGATTATTGTTTGACCTTGCTATAGTTAAAATATACCGTAGTACGGCAAGAAATGCAAGTTTTGAGACAGCAAAAAACAATTTTCTTGGGGAAAACTATTTGAGGCAGAAAAAGAGCCTTGTTTTGCAAGGCTAGATTTCCAAGATTTTTTGAGGCTATTTTTTGGTGCAAATATCCTTGATTGTTTTTGAGGAAACGAACACAATCCGGTGCTTATAAAGTGCCTTGAAAGGCTTTTGTGTGACCGGATGATTGAACGTCTTGCGTTTCAACGGTTTGATCTCAAACGTACCGACATGCTTGATTTTGATTTTTTTATCGCGTTTGAGGATCTGCACGAACTGTGCAAAGTCTATATCGCCAAGTGATACGCTTACGAGTTTTGTTGCCATAATACGGACATTATATACTAGCTTCAATTAAATCGTCAATCGAGTGTGCCAATATATACAGACCACCTGCCGCTTCTAAGTTTTTTTGAAACTCTTTTTGAGCGTCCGATTGTTTCGACCTATCCTTGCATTCGATACCAATAAATCTGCCCGAAATGACAGCGATGACATCAGGACTACCAACCGCTCCGAAACGATAAAAACCGTGCTCTGCCTTGAACGCACCAGTATTATTCCTAAAGTGGAAAATACGTTTTGCTGATAAATAGTCAGTGATAGATTTTTGGACTTCTTTTTCATTTGAGAGTTGGCGTATCATTTGCTTTTGTTAAAATCTGTTCGACTACATATCCGACAATATGCGCGTAAAACTCCTCTGTTTTTATTGTGTGTTCAATGCCAATACGTTTTCCGATCCAATTTGCCAAATGCAGACACTCATGAGCAAGAGTACCAAAACCAGACGGATCTTTGGGTATTCTCTCTAACCAAATAACCGGCGGCTTTCTTTCTTGAGCAGGACTATAAAATAATCCGTCACCTAAAAGATCATCCGCAGAAAAGTCGTCTTTTGTGTGATGCTTGATCGCGCGAGCGGCAAATTGCACGTCATCGGTTATTATCACAAAAACAGCAACACCATAAAGCATCAGATCAATATAAAACTGAACAGGTTTTTTCTTACTTTTTCGGTGTGCCATAAATTGCATTTAAGCGTTGCCGCATATTTAAGTAGGGAATGACCTTTGAGATTGCGCGGAGCTCATCGTCAGTAGCGCGGTTTAGAGCAATCCACACATTTTTTTCCTTGAGCAAATTGCCGCCGTCTTGGTGCTTACCGATCGCATGGTGATACTCGCAAAGAGGAATAATCGCCCATGGTTCGTTTACCTGCTTACCGGCGAAAATTAAAACATGCTCCCAAGTAATACGGCCGTCACAATGACCGTCTGCATGACGCGCACACTTCTTATAGAACGGATCTTGAGCCATTTGTTCGCGCTGTTTTGGGTCAATTTTACGCATGTAATGGATATGCCTTAATGATATAGTATGCGCCGTTCACAATCTTGAAATGAAAAACATATCCGTCTGAGGATATTTGAACATTTGTCGGAAACAACCAAAGCCATAACCATTTTCTTTTATCGAACTTTTCACGCTTTAAGTCCTCTTTTGAAAAGGTATGGTTATCGTAAAAAGGATTATCTAGTTTTCGAGCGTTTATAAAATCATGCAAATCATCTATCATATATTTTTTTCACGAAGTACCTCGCGGATGTCTAGTAAAAGTTCCATGACGATACGGTCTTTCTGGTCAAAGTCAGGCAATGGAACTGGTGATTTATAAGCACCCATTCTGCTATACATATACTCATGCGTTCCGTTTATTTCCTTTTTGATTTCGTCTGCGTCTCTCATTTGAGTAACTCCTTAAAGAAAACTTCAATATCTCCGCCGTCCGCAACAACATATTTAAAAAATCTCAAACATTGGTGTCGCCAGTTCCACGCCTCCGCTTTTCCAAGTGCTTGCCAGAAGAGAGGGTCGAGGAGAAATCTTTTATCCTTAATGATATGGCGAATGAAGTCATCCATTGACATAAAAAGTGACGGCTTAAAGTCATTTCTCCACCCTCCCTCTATCGCTTTTTTGATTGCTTGTTCCATTACGATAATTTCTTGCCGCAATCCTCGCATAGAGTGACTTCGACAACATGGTTATGTTCACATGGCTCGGTTCGACTTTTACCTGCCATAAGTCTTTTGACTTTGTTCCATGAGATGTTCTTATCGACATACTCCGGCATTTGTATGAGCTTCGGTTGCTGTTCAAAATACTGGTAGCAGTAATACAGCTCGCGCTCGCTCACTTTCGTGCGCTGTGAGATTGACTGCATCAGTGCAGTGACAGGCACGTCATGTTCCTTTGCGTATGAGGCTACGAGCCCTCCTACCTGTAGTTTGCCCTCCAAAATGGTCTGACGGGCATTAAAGACAGTTTCGACAGCTATAGCCTCAATTTCATCGACTATACCCTGATATTCGTCTGTCTCGGTCTTAATAATATCACGCATGGTCGTTCATTAAAGGAAAATAATAATCTTTTGTACGGTTGATTGCTCGTTCGAGAATGAGGTATGTTTTTGGGTTCTTTGGGTCGAGCCGGTCAGCTTTCATGTGATTGCAGTACCGACATACAATTTCAAAGTTTTCCTCCATTTCATACAGCAGATAATCTCGATCGACAATAAACTGGCTTAAAATACTCACAGGAACGATATGGTCGACGTTGAGATTGCGTGTCTCGCCGCACTTACACTTTTCATTTCCTGACTTTGCACGCAGTTGCCATTCTGCGAGCTTCGTACGTTTCTTGTGCTTCATTTTACCTCATAATCGCAGTCGCGCATATTGCAACGACCGCCAGTATAGCTACGTGACGACCAGACCCATTTGCGGATCAGATGACCAACTTCGCACTTTGGACAGAACTTGTCGAACTGCGTTGTCTCACCCTCCTCGACTTTTTTGGTCTTTTTGACTGTTTTTACAAACCCAAATAATTCCATAAAAAACTCAAAAAATTAACTGTTAAGATAAAGTTATCCCCCTATATCCCTCAAAAGTCCGGACATACGACGATGCTGTGCTTGAAACGATAGCCGTTAGAGCTTGCAGTGGTATACCCTTAAATATACCAATTTTTGTCTGCAACTCGCTCGGTTCAATTTAAATCTCATGCACAGATGAGGTCGCGGGTCGCAGGGGGATAAGACGTTGCCCGCACTGTTATCTATGCACCAGACTTTTTAAGACAAAGTTTTTCTCGTGATCGCCTTACTGCACGCATCGTTCCAAGATTTTTAAGAGAGCGACATGCGCTTGTATAAGAGTATATGTTTAGCTTGTCGGAGTTGAACCGACACCCTCGCGAGACGAGCATCCTTTACACCATACTAAACCCCCTATACAAGCGACTATCGCCCTCCACAACGAAAAACCCGCCAACTTAAAAAGTCAGCGGGAAAATCGTGGTGCTCAAACCAACAGATACAGGCTGTGCGGATGCACAATATGCATTTGTTGGTTTTGGTTTGAGCATGAATACATTATACACAAATAAAAATCTGCAAGCAATAGTTTTCCACAGGATAAAAATATGCGATAATGTAAGGAAATATTTGCCATGAAATACACATTTTACTGCCCATGCTGCGGACAGAGATTGCGCGGAGAGGTAAAACACATTGTACTCACTTTATTTTATGAAACAGTAAAAGTTAAGTGTTGTACGTGCAAAAATACTTCGACACAAAATCTTATTTCCGGCTCGATAGATCACCTTATTTCAATCACCAAACTACTTTTAAAATGGAACACTTCATGGTCTTTTTAATCCTCGTCATTTGCGGTATTGACGGACTGCGTTACACAAAAAAGAAACAAGATGTACGTTGACACACACTACTGCCTGCACTGCCAAGCTATCCATGAGGGGCTTGTGCGCGTCGTCACTGCGACACCTCGAAAGGTATACTTTCAATTTTCATGCTCACAATGTGACAAACTATCCGACGGCTTTTTTACGAAACGCACTCACAAACAACACACCGATGAATAGAACAATCTTTTGCCCACAGTGCAGGGACGATCGCCACGGCGTTCAACAAGGCTCTGCGCTGACCTCACAGCACACCATTACGCACGCATACCAATGCTTTCACTGCCGGTACATCGTGTACTTAGAAACAAAAAAGCCCCCAATCACGGAGGCTTTTTTTTGTGGAAGTCGAACTATTTTGTCGAATTATCGACTGGTGTGACACCGTCGCCCATGACAACCGTGATCTTTGCTTCTGGGTCGTTGAGAGCCGCGAGAGCGTCGATAGTTTTCTGTCCCTCAATCGCTCCAACAAAGAGCGTAGAACCGTCATCCTGACCGTCCTGCGACACGACACCTGCGTCATCCTGTTGCCACTTGTGGTATGCAACACGAGTGAGGAGGAGATTATCGCCGTTCTCGTCTTTTCCGGTCACATATGTGATGCCGGTGATTTTTTGAAATGCGTTCATTTGAAAAAATACTCGTTATTTATAATTCGACCGTGCTACCGATAGTATACACTATCCCTGCACTGAACCCATAGCGGAGCTCGTTGCATTTCCGCCACTTACAGAACCCATAGCAGTGTTGGTAGGGTTTCCGCCAAAAGGTGCGCCCGTTGAGACACTGCCGACAGCAGGAGGCGGTTGTACTTTCGGGAACAGCGTGTACCAGACCTTGCGGATTATTCCAAAGATACCAAGGAAACCGCCAAGCACCTGACACGCGATACCAATGTCGTTCACGACGACCGTCTGTGAAAGCGGTACACCGATAAATGCAGCCCATTTGATAATAAGCGCGGCATTGAGAACCAAGATACCCTGAATAGTTGCTGAATACTCGTCTGGGTTCGCACTAGAAGTGATGAGCCAGTCGATAAAGTTCTGCCAAAATGTGTTCATACTTTTTTATAAATTAACCGATAATACGGACATTATATCACCGCGAGATACTGTTGCACAATGGAGAGGAAAGTTTCAAGACCGTTTGTGCCTCCATTTACGAGTTGGCGCACTTGCGTCCAGTTGTACGCGTTGCAAGCGACATCGCAACCATGTGATTTGAAATACTTTGCGAGAATAATTGCCGCGTTTGCCGGCACGAGTGCAAGTTCTGGGTGATCTATAAGATCAATTGCCGGAGCTTGTGCATATCCATACGCCGCATAGTTTGTGCGCCCTGTGAGCTGAATATAGCCCCGTCCGAGGTATTTCGCACCGTCACCGACTTCTGTGTTACCAAGGTCAAGCCTGCCCTCATACGTCGCTCCTGCGAACGCATAGCCTGCGGCAACATACGTCTCTGCGATAGGCAAAAAAGGGTAGCCGACTTCCGTGCGGACGGTAGCGAGCGCGCCAATGAGAACCTGATCGGTCAAAATGCCAAGCGTTTGGAGTGCGCTTGAGATTGCATCGTACGCTGTACTTGCCGCCGCTTCGTTTGCTTTGCCGTTATAAAACGACATGAAAACTTCTTTTGTGAACTTCATTGTGTACTCATTAGATAGTCTAAAAACTTCCTGATAATATCTTGCGCCTTGTGAAGCACAAATGTGATAGCGTCCTGCTCTGTCATACTTTTATCCTTTTCGCGGATCTGCACGATGTTGCCAAGTACACTATAACCCTCCGCCACGATGAATGATGAGAGTGCGAGTTTTGCGATAGGGCTCATGTCAACACCCGCACCTTTGCCGACGAAAATGAGTGTATACGGCACAATGATAAGTATGCACTTTGAAGCGACACCAGTCCACAAAACGCGGCTCTTAAACTCTCCAAAAAGAAGCTCACGTATTACGGCAGTAAAAACATCAAAGCCTATGAGAATGAACAAAATGGTGACCAGTTCCCCTGAGAGTTCCGTGTAGGCAAAAAGCGGCACGAGTATGCCGTAAGAAAATGCCTTGAATAATCCAAGGGGACTGACATCCATGGTACTAGTGGAGCTCGGTAAGCTCGTTCTGCTTAAAGGCGATACTTGCATCGTTTTTTGTATTAACTTCCTGTAGCTGTGCAATTTCAGCATTGATACTTTCCGCAGTCACGACATCCGAGTACGATGTAAGCACTCCGGTCTGCGGATTTTTGTAAACTGACACACGCACGTTCAAACCGTTAGTGGTTTGCTGAATTGATGAGCTTTGAAACTGTCCTCTGTTCATATAATTGATTTCGATTTTGTAAATATCTCGGACTAGGAGATATTTTTATTATAACACGCACTTTATAATCGCACCTAAGGCACTACGCAAACTGTTGTTATGCCTGCAATTGTTGTCTTGTACACGTTTCCACTGACCAACCCTGCACCGGTAGCAGCCGCGTCATTTGCATAGGTCGGAATGTGGAACAGCGATATGATATCGTTAACGGTATCGAGTGAGAACAAGGTTGTACCAGTGATCGCGTTGCCTACCGAGTATATTCCGTTAACATAATTTTCGATGATCTTATCGTAGTCATTGAGATTTGTAAACGTGCTGTTATTGATGCCACTGATATCTCCGTATGTGATCTGAATGTAGTAGCCGGTCGTAAGCGAGAACGAACCAATACCGTCGACGGTGTCTATTGCGTATTGCCCTGTTATCCCACCTGCATAATTTCCCAAGTGCAGATAGTTTGTACTTCCATTATCGTCAAGAACCCAGTTATTTCCGTTGTGAGCCCCAGACAGGTCTCCTATGCTTATCACCTCAGCGCCGACATTTACAGCGAAGAACTCATTTCCATTGGTGTCTATGATCTGATAGTTTCCACTACTTCCCCATACACCTAGGTTTGAGGTCATCGTTGAGTTGCCGTCTGTAATGGTAAAGTTCGAGTTATTTCCCCAACCTTGTGAGCCAATTGCGTATGTACTATTTGCGAAGTCAATGTTGAACCCCTGTTGGTTCGCAGCGACCGTTCCGTTTATGACTTGAAACTGCTGTGCATTGTCGTCGATATAAAAGTACGTTCCATTTTGTGTAAAGTTTACATCTCCGAATACCGTATACGCGTCATTACCGCTGTAACCCACCTGACCAACAAGAATATTTGTATTCGCTGCACTGTAAAAATTAAACTGATTGGTGGAACTATTGATAACACCCGCACCGTCGTTCACGATAAAACTGTTTTGATTATTCGTCCCACTCAAGTCACCCATTGCAACGTAGTTGTTGTACGGTTGAATTGTCAGCCATATGTCATTGCCCAGCTGCGAACTCTGGAAGTTTGTCTGACCATAGTTCTGCATCGTCCAAATACTGGTGGTCTGGTCAATGTCCATCAACATTGAAGAACCAGCACCAGAAAGATCACCGAGCTTCACCTGACCATTATAGCTTACGAAAACTGATTGATTGCCCGTTCCGAGGTCTTCCACAATAAAGTAGTTCCCATTACCTGTGTATACAGTCGTTCCGCCACCACCTGTCGTGTTTGTTTGAACGATAATTTTATCGCCACTATAAACCTGATTTATGTCTCCGATCTTTGCATTTCCTGCTGACGGACTTGCTTGCACCCACGGATCACCGGATGTGTCTCCAAGACCAACGCTCCCGATTGCACCCGCAAATATACTCTCTCCTATGTCGTCAATTGTGAGCAGTGTTCCGTTCCAGTCGAAGTCAACGTCGCCGATTTTTGCTATGCGGTTTGCGTTGTTGAATACTGCAATTCTGTCTGATGCAATATGCCCAAATCCCCTAAACTCAAATGTTTGACTTGCATCGGTTAAATAAAATGCAGTTTGATTGCCATTTCCTTGTAAATCTCCGAAGCTGACGTTTGGGTTGTCTCCGCTTGTTATATCAAGCCAAAAATTGCCATTGCTATCATTGTAGGAGAAACTTCCTCCGTAGTCGGTTTGAGCAGCCGCTTGTCCATGTGCGGAAAAACTGTTTGCAACAACAAAGGAAGCGAACACACTATTTGCGTTGCTTGATGCTTGAAGTTGCCCAAAGCCATTGTAGGCACTTAGTTGCACACCTACTTGATTTTGGTTTGTATTGTTTGATTGAACCAAAACAAAAGCTGGGTCGTTTGTTCCCAATGCACCTGCCGCATCGTTGACGATTGCTACTACGCCATTTGTTTGGTTGCCACCACTTGTGGGTGTTTCGCCATAGTAGAAAAATGTCGCGGGTTGGTTATTTACTGGTGCAAAAGAGGCTGCTGTAATAAGTCCTCCTGTAATTCCTGAACCGAAATTGGTTATCAGGTTCATCTCCTGCGTGACAGAGTTTCGTGTGAAGTTTGTATCTCCAAACTGCGTACCACTTTGACTGATATATTGGATTTCCCCATTTGTGAAACCTGTTTGCGCACCTCCAAGGGAGACACCTGCTCCACCTCCACCACCGCCGGAAACAGTCGCGCCGCCATTTCCGTCATACTCAAGCGTGAAACTACTATCAAAATTGAGGACGCGTATACCCGCGTCAGAAACAAGTGTACCTGCCGAAGCAACACGCAACGCATTGACGCCACCGTATCGCATGAGCGCGCTTTGAAAAAGGTTTGGTAGGTTTTTGAAATTAGCGTCGTACTCCGCAAACTTCTCCGTCACGCCGGCAACCGCAGAAGCCTTGAGACGTTCATCGTCCGTCAAAAGTTCAAGACGATCGCGCAAGTCCTCACTATGCAAAAATGGTGCATCGTCTCCTC
>JGI26470J50227_1000130_pt1 | contig 35622 bp, 69 predicted proteins | sample FreactTroBogLake_FD_50227 | JGI IMG/M metagenome (IMG submission 50227)
AGTTTAGGTGAGAAAAGTATTGGTTACAGGCTCGCGTAAATCAAGCATCATAAGTAGTATTTTGATGGCTCAGGCAGTTGTGAGTGCGCAAGGCAAAGAGGTAGATAGGGGCATTGTGATAACAGATAAGCCTGTGAATCTAAGCGCAGAAGTACCTAAAGCAATGGTCACAGGAGATAAGCCAAGCACCCCCAATGGGCATAGGCAAAGACCAACCAAGAACAGGAAGCATGTTCAAATCGGTTCGTACAAGTTCAAAAGCAAAAACAAGAAATGATAAGTAAAGAAGTACATCCATCATTAGCGCACCTGATGGTTCCCCGCGCTCAGTTAATCGCACCATACCCAAACATGCAAGATAGCGGTAAATGCTACATAAAAGTTGGAGATGTTTTCTGCTATGATAAAAACGACGACTTATGGGACTTGGAAATAAAAAATGAAGAAACGGATAAGAGGTATTCAGAATCACTAAAGCAAAAATGGTGTAACAGGTTTCCTGCTAATTTCAAAATACTAAATTGGTTTGGAGTCCGCGAAGAGCATGAGTTACCTAAGTACCAAAAAGTGATTGACAGGGGTGGGGAAAGAATAAGAGTGTCCAAGTTTCGTGACTCTTTTATGATGACCGAAGATTACGTATTACTACCTGCAACTGAAGAAGAATATTTGGAGTACACAAAAGAAAATGAAAAATAAATTTGGTAGTTTGAAAATAAGATTTACATTTGCATCGTAAACAAAACTGAACAAAGCAACTAATAAGAATTCAAAATGCAAAACAGGCGCATCATAGGTAGAATGGTCGGAGCAGCGGAGAAACGCGGCTTCGGGCTTTCCTGTGTATGTACGTCTTAACAGATAAAACAAACATTTTAAAAGGAACGCTCCGAAGCCAAAAGCTCGGAGCGTTTTTATTTTCACGCTTCCGTAGCTCAAATGGATAGAGTATCAGACTTTTAATCTGAGGGTTCAGGGTTCAAGCCCCTGCGGTTGCACGGCATACAAGAAAATAGTTCCTTAGCTCAGTTGGTTCAGAGCATCCCCATTACAAGGGGAGGGTCATCCGTTCAAATCGGATAGGAACTACAAGAATAAAAAAGGACACATGGCGCAATTGGATAGCGCACCAAATTACGGATTTGGGGGTTGAGCGTTCGAGTCGTTCTGTGTTCACTAATAATAAATGCTACCGTAATTCAGCGAATAGAAATCCGTGGTTCTAACGCGGAAGTCACAGGTTTGAATCCTGTCGGTAGCTCAAGGAAAAGATGGCGGGGTGAGTAGCAGTGGTAGCTCGTTTGGCTCATAACCAAAAGGTCGGTGGTTCGAATCCACCTCCCGTTACAACAAGCAAGTGTAGCTCAGATATGTAAGAGCATCTGCCTTCCAAGCAGAGGGTCGTGGACTCGTAAGCCATCACTTGCTCGAAAATGTTCCGTAATGCAAAGCAGGTGAGCAGGTGGCCTTTCACGTCATTGTTAGCGGGTGCAAATCCCGTGCGGAATACTAGGTTAAAATGTGTGCGTAGCTCAATCAGTTTTAGAGCAACTGACTCATAATCAGTAGGTAGGTGGAGCATAACCACCCGCATACACAGGGATAGGAATTTAGCTCAGATAGTAGAGCAATTGCCTGATGAGCAATAGGTGGGCGGGGCAGTACCGTCAATTCCTACAGTTTTTAAAAATGGGGGCGCATGTTGCTTATGGGTCACGACCATTGCCTTCTGCGAATAATAAATGGGCTATCGCCGTAGCGGGAGAGACGGGCAGCACTGTAAATGCTGTGGCTTCGGCCTGAGTTTGTTCGAATCAAACATGGCTCACTACACAAAAAAATGCCGCGAGTTGCTTAGGCTCGCGGCGGTGTGTTTGAGGTGGGATATTAACTGGAGATTTACTAGGCGGGATTATGAATACTGTAATGCAAATGGCGTGCCAAACTAAGTTTATTGCGGTGAAAAATAAAAAAACTTATCTTTGTGATGCTTAAAGCCATTTATCAGTGCATATCCCGATAGTTCAGGAATTTCTTTCTAAAAGGAGTACAAGGCTGACACGACTGCAACACAGGGTTGTTAGTAGTGGTGGTTTCGGTAACTTTATTGGGTTTGCAGATGATAATAAAACAAGCGCAGCGAAGCCAGTAATAGGGGATATTCACGCGCTTTCTTCTGCGGCACAGCCGTACATAATTAATATAAATAACACTAAAGATTCTGATATATCGAATTTCACTATATTAAATGGAAACGTTTTAGGTAATGTAAAATATGGTTTCGACCATTATACTAAAACCTTTTATGGCTACCTTAATGGTAATTACCAAAGCCGAGGGGTAATTGTATCATCTGTGATAAGCGGGGTTACGTATCAATCTTATGTAAATCAAACACAGACACAACCATTTAATGTAGGAACAACAGTAATAACAGCAAATAATGGAGTTAACGCTCAGGTGAGCCAACCCATAATAGCATCTACTACAGATGCCAGTGGATTAACTCAAGGTGTTCCTGTAACTTTATTGAAAGACCCATTTCAGAGTCAGAGGGATATGATAGTTTGCGATACCCCATATACAATAGATGGTACAACCGCGCTTACTATTTCAACTATTTTAGCGGGAGCTAATTTCAATATTTATTTTTATCCAACACAGAGCGTAAGTGGCTCTAATCAATTGATTGGTCAGAATCCTAGTAGTAATCTACCTAATCCTAGGATAATCAGAGCATTGAATTAAATTTTCAATTAAAAAAGGGGGGGGTAATCGGATTACTTTATAGCCAGAAACTTATAGGCTACCTCTATCTTCACATCTCCGAAAACCTCGTGTTTATCGTTCTTTACAGAGGCTATTGCGCCTACGCCCGATTCCATAATACCCTCAGCAGATGCTATTATACATGCCTCTTCCATAGTCTCCGCAAGAGGCATTTTAACGTGTCCGTTGGCTAGTGTTACTTCAAAAGCCCTTGTTTTTGTTGTAATTCTGCTTTTCATTTGTTTTTTATATTCATCTACACAACACCTAAATCAAATTACGTGCCAAATTGCGCCAATGGCTTATCTTGGTATATTTACCTTATAAAATCAATAATAAATTTATACTACTATTATAACCATACTTTACGTTAAAATTATATTTGCAGGAAAAATGTTTATAGTTTTGTGAACGAAAAGCTATCCGTATAGCCGCTCAAGCAAAGTTCATTTTTTCACAAACTATTCATTTACTAACCGTAAAAATTAAAAAACATGAAGGACGTAACGAATTTCTTTACATCACATCCAGCAGGTAAGGGCATTGTTCTATTTGCCATAGTAGCTGTAGCAGTAACCGCCTCTAATATTTGGCTTACTCCTATGGCGGCACGCGCAATAAATGGGATGGGTACTACACCCCCTGCTACCGCTTAATAAATGATGCGGTAAAGCAAATGAAAAAAAGTGAAACAATTTAACTAACTAAATAAAAACAAAAAAAATGAGAACTTCAAAATACGTATCTCAGTACCTTCAGGCGACACGCAACAACAACGCTGCGAATCAAATGAACTTCGCTGGCAGGGATTCCCGCTACGCAAACATGACAGGTAATATGGGTAATTTCACAGGTGGTCGTGGTAGCTATTTTAATGCAACTGGTGCTGCTGCACCCGCTGCTGCTGCGCAGCCTATGCCTACACCTTCGCATCCATATGCTATTACCGTTTCAAACAGTAACGCTTCAACTGTAAGCAACTTCGTACTGTTTAATGGTAACGTAACGCCTCCGGGTAGCACAGGTTGGTCTGGTGGTAACTACTCTACAGGTGGTGTAACCGTAACTGGTATCTATACTACTTATCAGACGTTGGTATCGCAGTCTATGACTCAGCCATTCACTATCGGTAGCACTTATGTTACTGCCGTGAACGTTAACGCTCAGGTTCAGCAGTCTTTAACTGTGAACACTACTGACGCGAGCGGGATGACACAGGGCGTTCCAATCCCGTTCCTGAAAGACCCATATCAGAACCAAGCTGATACGCTGGTGAACAACACTCCGTATCGTATAGATGGTACTACTTCGGTAACAATCACCGCTCTTTTGGCGTATGCTGTTGCTCAGTATTACTTCTACCCTGCGCAGAATATTAACCCTGCGTCGCAGCTTATGGGTCAAGACCCTAACCGCTACTACCAGAACCCCGGTCTTATCCGCGTTCTTCCTGTAGCTACGGGCGCACAGTAATAGCTGATTTCGATTTTTCAACCAAGAAAAGGGTGGGTGTCAACGCCCACCCTTTTTTCTTAAAATACAGAAAATGGATAATAATACTCCTGAAACGGTCTACTACTACATTGCGGATGTCAATCCAGATGGGGCTGAAGCTATTCTTTCTAAATACGGTGTTGGGATGTCAGACGGTAGCGTGCCGTCAACCGATGTACTCGCAAGTGGTTTATACCAATTGGTGCAAACAGACGGAGAGCCTGCATTGATAGATATAATGAGCATACACCCTGACAAGCCGATGATACTTGAGCTATTCGCTTATGAGACCTGTTGCACTACTAATAGTGGATGTTGCACAAGCAAAGGTGCGAATTGTAAATCATCAGTATCTAAGTGTGTGCCTCCATTGCCATTAGGTAATGATGCTCATAGGTATAATTGCAACGCTGACAACAAACCGTTCTTCAGTTCGCCTACGAATTGTTTGTTGGTAGGAGTTGCGGTGATAGCAGTATTGGCTGTGCTGAAAAGCTAAATCAATTTTTAAAAAATAAAATATAGCAACGTGCCTCAAACTACTACTGTAAAGCAGAGCGATTTAATGAACTATACATATGCCATGATACGTCATGCAGTGTATAATCATCCTGATGATGTAGCGCACCTACTGCAATCAAATGGCGTATCAGTACCGCAAAACACGGATAAGCCAACATTGCACATAATGACATTGACTGCTATGAAAAATAGCGATGCATTCAAGCCGCAGTTAGTGGATTTTCTGCATAACATAGCGATGGAAGGCCAGTATAAAAAATATAGCGGTATAGAAGGTAACAACTACGCGAATCAAACGGGCACTCCGCCTTCGGCTTCTACTTGTTGTTGCTGTTCTTGGTTTGCACAAACATTCAATCCTAAAATGGTTGATACGCTATTGACTGCGGGCGTTGGGCTGGCTTCTAAAAATTTATTAAATACAGGCGCAAGCGGTATGCAAGCGGCAACTAAACCAGCTACACCTGCGCCTAAAAAGTCAAATACAGGGTTGATTGTCGGCTCTATTTTGTTTGTTGGGCTAGGTGTTGCAGGGTATCTTTGGTGGAAATCTAAGAAGAAAGGTGGAGGTGTATCAGCTACAACTTAAAGTAAAAGTATAGTCAACAAAAGCGCATAAGATAAGTGAAAGTGTATTAAATTTGTTACACAGGGAATGCAGTTAGTCGAGCGACATATAATAGTTGGAAGTACCGAATTAACGGAGCTTTGCGCAAAGGCGAAGCGTCTGTATAATTACACGCTGTACTATTTGCGTCAATCACTTTTTGGAACTGTTCAGAAATTTAAGGAGTACGAGTTAAAATTGAAACAAATTATTCATTTTGAGTAAATTTTAATGACGTGAATCAAGAACAAAAAATACTAACAGTTGTTGCCGTTGCTGCGGGTGTGTACTTGATTTATAAGTACAACAGCAATAATATGCGAAAGAGGGCAGGTAAAAAAGCTACCACGCCTTCAACAGCATTGTCGCCTGTTATCCCTACGCCAGCTAATGATAACGGCATTTCTTATGTTGGGGAGCCATTAGCAACAATAGTAGGTATAAGGTCTCCTTCGCAAGTGACATGGGCAGACTTCAATACTTTAATAGCAGACAACAATAATGCCTTGAGTGGAGCTACTACGGCTCAAATGTTGGATGAACAAACAAGAGCTAGTAACTTTTTAGTGAGTATAGGATGGGATGGAGTTTACAACTATTACAGAAAATATTTGGCAAATGAGATGCTGAGTAACGAAGTGTCATTTGCCTTGAACATAAATGCAGGTTTTGAATTAGTGCCGACAGTTAACCAATCTCCGTTTGCGCCTACAGTACCGACTTTTTCACCTGCTCCTTCGCCGTCAATGTGTACGACTACAGGAGCGGTAACAACAGGCAAGCAGCCAATGAATGTAACAACTGTTCCTGCTGTATTGGCGCAAGTTGCGCAGGTTACTTGTTCACCAACACCTGTGACTCCGAGTGTGCCTGTATCCAATTGTAATACAACTAATTTTATTGGAGGAAGCCGGAATAATAGGAGAGTAAACATTAATACTAAAATGCGATAACGATGAAAATGCAACACGTTTTATTAGTAGCAGTGGGAGTTGGGGCTTTTATTTACCTCTACCATGAATATGAAAAGTCTGTGAATAAAGCGCAGCAAGAATATTTAGCTAAAACTAACTCGACAACTACTGGCGCAAACACAACAACAGGCATAGCGATGACCTGCGGGCGCATGACCACTACAGGAGCTACTATGACAACAGGCGCAAACACAACAACAGGAGCGTAATCGATGACAAGGACACAAGAGATTTTGGAGAATGTAAGGGGCGTAAAGAACGCAGACAGAGACCAATTTCTTTTGGATAAGAGCCACGGTACTTTGACATCTGCATTGATAGGCGGAGGACTAGGATTTATGATAGCATACAATCGGAAAGGGAATCTATTAATAGGTACGATGATTGGGGCTACTATTGCGGGGTTAATTGCAAATTATATTGTCAATAAAGAAAAGAAAAATGACTAAGCACCATAAGATATTGTTGATTAGCGGAGTGGTGTTAGCTGGTGCAGGTGTATTATATTACGCCTATACGAAATCAACAGCAAAGCATACATCTAGTAGTATATCGTTTATAGGTAAGAGTCCTTATGTTGCGGCTGATGGTAAATGCTGTATATTCCCTGCCTGTAATAAAAAGAAAGTTTACACAGAACAAGACATAACAACAGCACAAAATAATTTAATTAAAAACGGAGCGACCAAAATGGAAGCTACGCAAATGATAAACAGTGCGATGAACGAATGCCTCTCAATAACAGATGGTTCGTTGTGTAAGCAATTGATATGTAATAGCGGATGTAGCGGATTTTGTTTGTGTAATCCATCAAAGGGGATTTCTTGGTATAATCCATTGAGTTGGCATTGGTAAACAACAGCATTAAAAAAAAAAACTAAAAATGTATAAAAAACTTACAACTTGGTCGCACGCACATACCTTGGTAACGATAGTGGTCGTTGGTGGTGTTGGATATTTTTTGTATAATAAATACAAGAAGACATATGCCACTGGCGGAACAACTGAATTCACTGGTGGTAAGGATAGTTACTTGAATGCGGATGCTAAAACCGTGGTGGTGGACATTAATCGTCCATACCCGCCGCCTGCTCCGCCACCAGTACCTAAAGGTACGGTCATTGTAAAGGGAGGAAATTAATAGCAATAATTATAAAATACTTTTAAAGATTTTTTCTAACTAAAAAAACAGGTCATGAACAAAATTACAAAGTGGAGTCACACGCATACGCTGATAGCAGCCGTAGTCGTTATTGGTGGAGGTTACTTGGCGTACAAGCATTTTATTGAAAAGCCTAAAACAGGCGGTACTACCAACTTTACAGGAGGGGAAGGTAGCTACTTCAATGCTTCTGGTAAAAAGTAATTGTTTAGTCTCGCGGTCGTTGTAAAATCACCGCGAGATAAAAAAATATTAAAATGGACATGTCAAGCAATTGTGAGAACTCGAATACAGGAAGCGTAGGTGTGGTGGTTATTGAACCTGCCTCTTCAGCATCATTTAGTTACGGTCTTTCGGCTGTAGGTAGTGCTGCGGGACTGATTTACGGGCTTACCAAAGCAGAGAACAAACGTTGGTGGGCTATACTTTTATACATGGCAGGAGGTAGTTTGCTAGGCTCAGGCGTTGGTTATGCAATTGACACGGCAAGAAATAATAAATAGGATGGCATCGATAGTAAACGTAAAAGACTTTGACAACTTGGATTATCCGAAGATAGGTGCGGGTGTTGGAGTTATAGGCGCACTCATATGGTGTATGACAAAACGCTGTGGATTAGGTAAAACCGCTATAATATCACTATTAGCAGGAAGCGCAGGAGCATTTTTAGGGTATCAATTTGATAAACAGTTCAATAGTTAGTTATGCAAAAGAAGCACAAAGTTATTTTGGGAGTTGTATTAGGTCTGGCCTTTGCCGGAGGTGTTTATTTATACATCCATAAATATGGTTTAGGTAGCATGATTGCACCAGCTACAACCTAATTAAAAACATTTTTAAACATAAAAAAACAAAGAACATGAGCAATAAAATCTGGAACGAGCCGAACATGAAACCTAAAGCATTTGCTAACGCCGATGGCGGGAACGGGAAAGGATTATGGGGACAGCCTACTGTGCAACCGCAGGCATTCTCCAACAGTGCTGATGCGCGAGTGGTACATACTTCAGGGAATGTAGGTAGTAATATCAACTCATGTGGTGCGTTGGTAAGTAAATACCAACAATTACACGCAGACTTCACAAAGGCAGCAGACATGGCTTCTAAAAATGCCATTGGCGGTCAAATGCGTGCTATCTTGAATGAGATGCATAGCGCAGGTTGCGGAGAGAAAAGTAATACAGCATCATTTACAGGTTGCGGCACAGCTATCGCAAGTGCGCCAACGGGTGCGCCTGATTTGACAAGTAAATGTGCAGGTGGGGTTTATTATACTTGGTGTTCAGGTGCTTTCCAACCAAGGACGTGTCAATCAAGTCCATACACTGGTGGTAAGACATCCGCATGGAGTAATCCAAATGGAGCTATGATATGTGCTTTATCAATGGCGAGCATGGTTCAGAGCAGCCCTGTAGGTAATCCGGTGTCTAGCGGCATGAGTAGTAATACGCCCGCATGTATGACAAGCGTGTGTACGCCATCTCCCGTTCTGTCAGGTACTAAAACAAATGTGTTTAACACTTCAACTCCTACATGCTCTTGTGGTAAAACAGATAGTTTTGCAATAGGTGTTCCTGCTGCGTCTGCACCATCTTGCGCACCTGCTTCAGCGGCGGTAACGCCACCAGTTGCCACACCACCACCTGCTCCGGCACCATATGTAAAGCCTACATTCTGGCAGTGGCTTAGTCGCGGGATGAAGGCGTAAAACGTTGGAAAAATCAAGGCATTAGAGTATCTTTGTAAAAATAATTACAGAATGAAACTAGGTAGTATATCCGACATCTGGAAGCACAAACCGAACAGTAATCAGAAATGGTTTTTGGGTATAGGTTTGACAGGCGCATTAGCCGCTATTGTTTACTATAAATTTTTCTACAATAGCACTCCTGCACCAGCAGCTACAGGCGCGAAATCTTCTTTCACGGGAGGATATGACTGCTATAATAGTTATCTAAGTGCTGATGGGGACAATGCAAAAAGATGTCAGCAATTAAATGATGCCTTAATGTTAGTGAGAACGGCTTTGAATGAAAATGAAAAGAGTGGTGGCAATAATTTACGCCCCGCTCAGGTAACTACATTCAAAGCTCAGGAAATGCAGTTGTTGTCGCAGTTGCAGAGGTTGGGTTGTAAATAAAATACGCGAAATGGGAAAGAAACATTTACACATTTTATTGGGCGTGGCGGTTGTTCTTGTTGGAGGCTCATATCTTCTTTATAAGAAACAGACTACACAAGCGGCTATGGCGGCAAAAGGCGGCACCACCGCGTTCACAGGCGGTTATGCTATGGCAGACGGTACAGGTAGCCAAGCCTCTATAACAGCACAACTGCAAGCTTTGAATTGTATGCAACTCGCACAGCTTTACAACAAGTTAAAGGCTGAATATATCAGTAGCGGTAATGGTGCGCAGTACATGGATGCAATGTCTGTCGTGATGGCAATAATGATTAAGAAAGGTTGTTCAATCGAGAAAAACTAAACGAAACTGCAAGTGAGTAAAAACAAACAGTACAAGCAGTATAAGGCCAATGGCGGTACACTAACATTTGCAGAGTGGATAAGAAGCGATTTGAACAATGAGGTGCAGCAAACAGTAGCGCAGTATAAAAACGCAAGTGGGTATTGCGCAGCGGCTAATAATTATCAGCCGTGCATCACGGGAAACACAGTGCTAGGCGTAAATAAGTATTTGATATTCGCAGGTGTTGCTATAGCTATAGGTGCAATAGCGTATGGAGTTTATCAAAATCGCAAAGGCAGAGTAGCGGTAGCCGCGGTTAAATAAAAAAAAACAATGAAAATATCAAACGTATTAATTGGCGGGTTAGTTGTGTGGGCGGGGTACGAGTTATACAAAACTCATAACATTAACGCTACATTTAACGCAATGAAGGCAGATGTGAACAGGCTCAAGACTAAGGTAATGAGTATGCAAAATTCATCTGAAGCTACCACATCAGGCGCAGCAAAAGCCGCTTGCACTCCAACATGCGCGATAGTTAATAAAGGTGTTACTAGTACATGCGTTGGTGGTAACAAAGGAGTTTGGAGTAACTATGTGGGTCAGCCGATATACACAGAAATAATTGCGCCAAATTGCGGGAATGCATTGAAGGATTATACAGGCACTTGCTATAATTCTATGTTCAGGAAGAAAGCGACTGCGTTTAAGCACGGACAAGGATTTCAAGGGTGGGGAGTTTAAAAACAACTAGATTTGGAAAAGCAAATCAAAACCAATAAACAGCAGTTCACTTTAGTATGCCAAGTAAGCACGGCATCTAAGCAAAACCTGCGTGTTATACTTACCGATACAGACTATCAAAATACGGAGTACACAAACAGGAACATAATAATAAATGGAGTAGCGACCTTTTATATACAAGTTCCATTGTGTAACAATAATGCTAAGTTGATAATTTACAACGAAGCGACAGGGAATGTACCGAGTCAAAGTGATTCCACATTCAGGCTATTGAAGTGTTTCATGATTCCGCTTGAGAAAAGATTCGACCTTGTAGATTATAAGGAGACAGGACTTGCATCATACTTGGATTTTTGCCAACGCTTTTGTTTAACAGCAGGATGGATACCAAGTGACACTTACAGGAGTGATGATTACAGGTACATGATTCAATATCTTCCTGACATCTTCAGTTCTGATTATCCGTATCAGCCATTAAATACATCGGCAAGAATTTGCAAAGATGATGGTATAATACAGGCGAGCCAAAAACAATTTGAGGTAATGACCGTTCCAATGAGAATGGTTATTTTGTTGCATGAATACGCTCACTTCTTTGTGAACAACGATATTGAAGATGAGACTGAAGCAGACCTTAATGCGCTGACAATATACTTAGGATTAGGCTACCCAAGGATAGATGCACAGAACGCATTTACTGACGCTTTCCTTGGAGCGGCATATCCTATGAATATGGATAGGATGCAGATTATTCAAGACTTTATCAAACATTTTGACGAAAGCCAAATTGTTATTATTCCTGATTAAAAATAAAAGCAATGAAAAATTGGAAAGCACATCATTACGCGATAGTAGCCGCAGTAGCCTTTGGTGGAATTGGATTAGTTTATTGGTACAATAAGTCAACTGCTGCGAAGGCCGCTCAGGTTGCGAATGCTAACGCTAGCGCAAATAGCACAAACTTTATCGGCAAGACTCCGTACTATAATGCAAGTGGCAAGATGGTAACGTGCGCACCAACACCATCGCATCCATATGCGGTTTCGGTTGCTGCGGGAAAATAACCAACGATGACAATTTCAGCACTGATATATCATTTTTTGACACTGGCATTTAAGGTGATGCTTGCATTTGCGGCTGCATTTTTGTTTGTTGCTTTTGCATGGTTTATGCTCTCTGAAATTCTACCGAGCTACTACCCTAATTGTTTAAGTTATATAAATTACTAAAAATGGAAGAGAATAAAAGTAGTACGTTGCTATCCACCGTAGCTATAATTATAACTGTTGGTGCGGTTGTATACTTTGCCTCAAAAGGTAAAGGCAGGTTAAACAGTATCCCAACAAACGGGAATAATACAGGGACGGCAACACCCGCAGTAGCTCCTACGCACACTTTGATGGGGGACACGTCTAATTATGCCATAATCGAGGCAATAAATAATGGACAGATACCTTCTCCGCCACAAGCCACGGGTTGGTATTGGAATGGCAGTGAGTGGTATCCTATTGGACAATCGACAACTGTCACATCTTCACAGTACATACCTACTCTAAATAACGGGTCTCAAGTGCCTGCTACTTGGTTATTTAAAGCACCATTGACAATATCAGGGAATACAGCACAGGGCGTTCCTGTTGTGCATACATACAATACTGGTAATACTGTACAGGCCGTATATAATTCAGGAGCAACACCGATTACCCCACCTCCAGCAGGGACACCTAATATGGGGTCATCCCTAACTTGGAGTGATTCGTTCGGTAATTTCATGTTGGCAGGAGACACTAATATCGATACGTATTTAATACCACCAATTATTTAAAGGATAATGGAAAAAAGGAAAACAGGAGAGGTTGTATTGTGGACTGTAGGAATACTCGCTGTTGTAGCGGGGGGATATTTACTTTTCACGAAGGTAATAGCTCCGCCAGCAGCTAGCGGCAATAGTCCAATTAGCAAAGAAGATGAGGTAGTTGGTATTTTATCAAACAGTGGGGGTACTGGATGTTATAATTTTTTGATGAGTCTTGATAATGGATTTATAGCCTCTTGGTATAATGCGGTTAAGAGTAAAAAGCCAACATTTACTTCAGGTAATGGCAATTTTTGTACAGTAACAGGTAAGGCAATTTAAAAATGGCACAAGGTAACGGAAGATTCGGAGAAGTATGGGACGGTTTGCCACCTTGGGCGAAAGGAGTAACTATTGTTGCGACTCTTGGTATCGTTACTTTTATTGGATATGAAGTTTGGTCTCACTTTAAAGCAAAGGCCGCAACAAAGGCTGCGGGTGGTGGAACGGTTGATGATGCAGGTAATGACTTAGGTAAATTAGCATCTTCCGGCATATATCCGTCATATTTAGGCTCGCAATACGCGGCTTGGGCGGATTCTATTCAAACAGTAATGGATGGATGTGGTCAGGATGGGTGGGAGCAAAATGTTTTAGGTATTTTCGCTCAAATGAAAAACACTTCTGATGTACTGCAATTAATACAGGCATTTGGGGTTAGGGTTCAGAATCCATGTTGGTCTAGGCATCCATTCAATGATTTAGAATCAGTATTTAAACCTACAGCATTTCAGGGTGGGCTTATGTGGTGGTTGAATCAATCATTGACTCAGGATGATATTAATACAATAAATACTGACTTTCAAAACAGGAATATAAACTTTACTATACAATAATTTTAGGCAATGAGCAAAGTGAATCAAGTATTTGGATTCTTAGAAAAGCATAAGGTTATTGCTATTAGTTTAGGAGCGGTAATTGTAGGATTTGTTGGTTATAAAATAGCAACGAATATTTACAAAAAAAACAATGATATTCTTATAGCAAAAGAACAATCTCAGATTAATCCAAATGGATAAGAAAACGGAGCGAAATATTATTATTGGAGTTGTTGGTGCAGGTGTTATAATCGGCACAGGAATCTTTTTTTACAATCAGTACAAGAAGAAAAATCCACCGCCCAATACGACCACAAATAATTCAAATGCTAATAATTCATCGTCTGGGAATACCAATACAAATACTACATCTGGGGCAGGTAATTGTAATGGGTCTAACTGCGTTAATTATTGGAGAATGTTTGTAGACCCTTCATATGCATTAGGAGTGATGAAAAACATAAAGTGATGCCGAGTGATACGCAAAGAAAGAAGAAGATAATAATAGGTGTGAGTGTTGCTGTGGCAAGTGTAATTATTGTAGGTTTTGTAGCTTCAAAAGTTATAGCAAAACCAACATCCACAACACCTACAGGTGGTAGCAACACCCCACCTGCTACTGGATTAACAACACCTCCGCATGTTTTATCTTGTGGTAAAACATCATATACAGTAGGTAATACTATAGTTACAGGCGTTCTCTGTACAATGTCAGACACAACAACAAACAAAGTGAGTGGTGGACTGAGGTGTCATAGCGACCAAAATATGTACGGAGTGCCCGCGTTGAAATGCGTCAAATTCACAAATAGTTAAAAAATTGAAGATGGCTGAATTGCAGACTTGGGAGAAATGGACTATTGGCGGTGTTATTACTTTAACGCTAGGTGGGATTGTGTATATGATATACAAGAGTAAATCAGCAGTTACTACCGGAGCTACACCGCCTACCATATGTGCTGGTATGCAGTTTGTGCCTACTCCAAACGTAACCCCAAATCCTATAGCTACATGCCTACCGGGAAATAATACAGTAGAAAATCCTGCAACACATCGCTTAGTATGTAGGGCTTCGCAATCAAAATACAATACATCTTCTTCAACAAATCAAGGTAAAACAAATTACACTACAGGTGGTGGATTGAACACATACAGCGACCAATCAGTAAGGAACGGACAGGAGGTCGCTAATGATTCAGGTCTGCCACTACCTCAACGAGATATATCAATCGGCACAGCTTTATTATTTAATTTCCTGCTTGTTCATGGAAATTTGAGCAATGCGCAAAGTTTACAATCTCAATACTTCAATGCACTTAATTCAGGTGACCAAAATCAAATGATGGATGTGTATTTTGCCTGTGTAGATGAATTAAAAGCGCAATGGTATAATAGACAACCATCACAAATACCACAATACTTAGACCATGCGAAGAATGCGTTTAATGTTTTATATACTCCCGCTAAAGTCCCTAACATAGTTGGTTCAGGAACGGGTAACGCGGTTTATTATGCAAATATGCTTATAAATTTCGTTACCAATAACGATAATGGAAACAGGTGGACAATGTAGCGATTAAACAAAGAAAAATGAATAAACATATTTTACCAAACGCTGCTTTTTTTAATAGTTGTGGAGTTACTAGCGGGTTTACGTCCTGCTGTTGCTCCGCTTGTGATTTCACTCTTTTTGGTAGATGGATAGGTAGCGGTTTTAAAAGCAAAAAAAAGAGAGAGGCAATAGCTGCAAATAATCTAAATAATTTTGGTAGGGAGAATAGCTCTAGTCAAAATGTCTGCACCGCTCCATCACCGCAACAACCAGTTGTCGCTCCTGATAATACTATAGTTTGCAACAACTTAAATATGCAATCCCCCAATAGCGGAACTAACACTTCGTATGCTGGAAGTGGAATAACAAACAAAATTATTTGCAAAGATACTACTAAATATTGCTTTGGTCAGATACCTAGTATATGCGCTATCATAGGCAATACGACCACTAATACTACGTCAACAGGCAAAACCATAACAACAACTAAAGGAACAAACTGGTTGGCTTGGGGATTAGGTACAGTAGCGATTATTGGAGCAAGTGTTATAGTTTATAAGAAATTTATACGCAAAGGTTCTGTCGCAGGTAAGTAAATAATGGCAAATGAAGAACGAAGAGAAAATAATTATAGGCGTTACTTCAGTAGCCGCTATATGTGTAGTAGGGTATTTTATTTGGAGAAGGAATCAAACCGCCGTGACTACTTCGGCAACTCCGACTATAAGTAGCGGTGGGATTTGTTCTTCTCAATTATGTCAGCAACAGACGTTTACGCCTCCGATTAATACTAATCCACTACCTGTTGTTCCTGCTGTTTGTATTCCTAAGTACGTATCACCACCTACACCTTCTGTGACCACAACAAAGGCAAATGTGTATAATGACTTTTTAGTAGGATGTCAGACACCGACAACAGTGCAAAATACTTCGCATACTACGCCAAAGATTGCACCAAATAGCAATACTGTTCTTTTAAACATTAATAAGGAGTATGATAATTTAGCTAAAATAGTTGATAACGTTATAGGCGGTACAAGTGCTGCACCCCCTCTACCCCCAAAGCAAGGATGTTCGGTGAGTGCTACACATAAAAAGAGTTCTACCAATAGTCAGGCATTAACGCAAAGTGCGGCATCAGGGAATAGCCCAAGACCAAGCTCTGTACTACAGAGTTCTGATTTGTCACAAGCATCTTATGCAGTTATTCATTTTCTATTTAGCCGACTAGATGGGGTCAATGCACTTAGCTTACAAAACAAGTATAACCTAGCATTAAATAATAATGATGCGGACGCAATGTCTACTGTTTATTATGCCTGCATAAATGAGTTAAAATCTAACTTTTTATCAAAGAATCCAAGCTATACACAACGAAATAATTTTCAACTTTTATTTGGGTTGGCTACAAATCCAGAAAGCAATGGAGGAGCAGTTGCTTGTGTAAATGCGCTGATTTCATACGTTAAAAACCCGAATTAATACTAATGCCTTGATTAGTTGAAAATAAATAGTAACTTTGTTTAGCTTAATAAACTATTTCGTACCATGAACATGTGTGGTCACAAGAACAACGGTTGGGCTGAGGACACTAGCTATAAATATGCTGGTGGATTAGGCATGGGCGCAATGGACAATACCAATACGGGTAGCGGAGGTATTTCAGGCAGCAGTTTAGGCGACCAATATAATGTTACTAATCCATTTGTTCCAACTCCAAAACTTACACCTGTTTGCCCTGATTTGAGTCCAAATTACACAGGTGGGATAGACGTTGCTGATGTTGCTGATGTCACTTCGCCAGCTTGTAAAGAAATGGCTCAAACAAATGCTCAATGGGATGCGTTACGGGCATCAGTGGATAATATACTTTATGGAAGTACAACTAAATGCGCAGTGCCAGTAGCAACTTCCGCACAACAAAATGGAGTAAATGTAAATAAGAGTACAAATACATTATTGTATCTTAGCGCAGGTGGTGCGGCTATACTTATTATCACGCTAGTTGTATTGATGAATAGAAAGAAAGGAAGTGCTAAGGTGACTACTGCTTAAATATTTACAATGAAAAAAGTAAAACCAATTAATAGTTGTGTTCACGACAGGCGATACCTAAACCAAGATGCTGGCGGAGACGCTACTATGCTTGGCGGGGATTCAGCTATTGTGGACACATCGTTGGCTAGCAATAACAGCGGTCTTGGCATTTGTACTTGTGTTACTGATTATAACGTAAATACAGGAGCAGGTGGCGCACCTCTTGATACGCAGAGCCTTTATGTAAATCAGAATCAATTTCCTAATGGATTTGATAATACACCTACATGTAATCAAACATGTAAGTGTACTGGTTTTTGCGTATCGGGTCTTGCTAAGTCTTTAAGCAACTTAGCTCCCGGATTAATCAAGGCACTATCAGGTTCTAAAACGGCAGCAACAGGGACAAAGGCTTCTCCGCCCACATCGCCAACACCAGCAAAACCAATAAGTACAGAACAGTACGTCATAGGTGGAGTTGTAGTGCTAGGCGTTTTTATATTAATAGCGGTAGTGGCATCTAAAGCAATAGGTGGGAGTAAAAACAGTAGCGATACAGTAGAAACAGCAAAAGCCTAAAGAGATGGAAGATAATACGGCAGTAAGCCCAAAGGGAATGAGTACAGGTGTTAAAGTCTTGATAGGACTTGGTGGAACAGGTTTGGCTTGTTGGGTAGTTTATTATATATTCTCCAAGTTGAAAACTGCAACTGTTGCGAGTAAACCTGTGTCTAACGTAGGTCAAAATACCCATGTGCCATCGCCTGTGCCTTATGGTGCTCCTACGCCTCAAACACCTTCATACGTACCACCACCTCCAAATCCTGCACTTTCAAACGATTATGTAATATGGACAAATGGCATAGCGACATTCCTTTTGAATAATGGCAATACGCAAGCCGCTCAAGATATTCAAACGCAATTAAAAAACGCGTGGAGCGGCAAAGGCAGTGTTCCTATTTACGACCATAAGAGCGCATTAGATGTATATCCCACAAATGGGATATTCTTACAGCCCGCAACAACAGGTAATGTTTCTGCATCGCAAGGTCAATCAGCGATGCTACGCCAAGTGTTTGAGAACGCGGCTACCGTGTTAGGGATAGTGGCTAAAAACAATATCCAAGGGAATACTCACGGTCAGGCAGTCGGGCATAGGCAAGGTAACGTAGATACTTTACTAAAGCAGATTTATGGTGCAGACAGCAACCCTGAGAATATACCACAACTTGCCGCAGCGTTGATAGTAGTGGCTGGATACAGTACAGATGTTGCCGCATGGTCTCAAGCGAAATATAATGGAGGTATGCCCCCAAGCGCATGTTTGACTACGGTAACAAATGCGGTGCTATGCGAGTCAGGGGCTTTAAACAGTATTTTGTAAACAAAAACGCGAAATGGAAAATCAAACAGTTCTTAACGTATTGGCTGGAATAGGAGCCGTTTCAATACTTATATGGGCGCATAATAAGTTCATTGCAAAGCCTAAGCCAACAACGAATACGGTTTCTAGCATTCTGAATAACAAATCTATTTTATGTCAGTAGCCAAGAAGAAATCATCGAAGAAAAAGGTAACAAAGAAATCCGTCACACCGAAGCGAACTGCGAAGAAAAAATTCGCTGAAGGTGGAGAAGTTAACGAAGAGCAAAATAACGAAAACATGGACGAGAACGCGCAATTACAGCAAGATAACAACGAAAGTGTAGAAGGTATGCCGCCACACGAATCAGTGCAAGCACCAGAAGCACAAGTCCCTCCTGTTGCAGCGTCGGCACCCGAACCTGTTGTGGAAGAGAAGAAAGAAGAGCCTGTATTTCAGGAAATAAAGCAAGAGGTAAAGCCCGTAGAGCAAGACTTGAAGAAAGTGGAAGAAGAGATTGAAAAGGAGTCAGGCACTAATGGGAATATTCTTGGGTTTTTCCTCGGAGTCGCACTCGGACTAGCTTTTTGGGTAAAATGGGGTGGTAAGTAAAAACGAATTGTAATGGGAAACACTAATGTAATTAATGGTTGTGTTCATAATGCTTTCTGTGGGGCGATGCCCTGCTCTAAAAATTCAGATTTCCTGAATCAGAGTGGGGTTGCAACAGATTACACCACTTCACCACCCGGCATAAATCCAAGCTATCAAAAGTATCTTGCGAGCAATGGCGTTCTTACTCCTAATGGAGACCCACTAAGTACAGCAGATGTAAAGAGTCTAGCGGGTGGGAACTTTGGTAATTTTTGGAAAATTGTTTTTCCGAAAGGAAGTAACGATTGTGATACCGCCGCCGCGATAAAAAATATCCAAGATAAGATTGCTCAATTTGCGAGCATGATAAATGGTAATGCAAACAAATGGGTACAAGCGAATATAGCGAAGGGTGGTGGGTGCGAAGGTTGTCAAGGCGACGCAGCCGCCTACATCATGGCCTCGGTTGGCACACTTCGCACTATACTTCAACAATATAACGCAGCATATCAAGCGAGAGTTGCCGCAGGCGGCGGATGTACAGAGTGCGGAGTGTTAGAGGCTAATTTCGTTGCAGACCAAAATACAAAAACTCAAACTTGTTTGCAGTTACAAGCGCAACTTAAAGCCGCACAACAGGATGTATGTATATCAAAGGAGCAAGCATTAGCTGCGGCTAATGCTGCGAAGACGGCATCCAATAGCATATCTACAAGTTTAACAAGTCCCGTAATGATAGCGTTTATTATTTTAGGTGTGGGATTAGTTGGTGGGATTATATACTTAGCTGTAAAAAAGAAAAAAGAAATAGTGTTAACAAATCCAATCGCTGCTAAATAAATATAAAATGGCTGTATTAGTAATAGGAGTAATAGGTTTGGCGGTAGCGGCTACTGGTGTAGTGGTTAATGCTGTTGAAACATCTAAAACTCGTAAGGCAGGTAAATCCGCTGCTGGCGCATCTCTCGTTGCTCAACAAAAGGCCGCAGCGTGCCAAGCTTTAGTAACCTTAGAGGTGGGAGAATCTAACAACATTGCAAGCATTATAAATGCTACTGAAGCGGCTCAGGCACAACAGGATGCTGCTGCACAACAGGCGGCAATAGCCGCGCAAGGACAAGTTCATTCGGCTTCTGTAACAGCTCAAGGGCAGGTATTAATGATAGTGGGAACGGGGATAATTATTATAAGTTTAGCTAGGTTAGTATTAAGAAAAAAAGGTCAAGAACCAAAAACATAAATGATGACCTGTAATAATATTTGGCATAATCAAACAGGGGCAGCACCGACAGGTGGACTAAGTAGTGGCGAGTGGAGTGCTATAGGTTCTGGATTTTCTGCTGTATCTAATGGTGTGTCAGGATTTTTTGAAAATAAAGCAACAAATAAGTCAAATCAATCAATAGCCAATTCCCAAAACCAAAACAATGTTTTAATATCGAATTTATACAATCAAAATAATTCAGGAATAGCACAACTTAATGATTCTACACAGCAACAAGTGGCTAATATTTCCGCTGAAGCTAAAATAAAGTCTGCCGAAATAGAGGCAGCGGCATTAGCGGCACAAAAACAACCAATTAGTAGTTCTACGGTATCATTAATATTTGTCGGGATGATTTTAGTCGTATCTGTTGTTGGTATTTTATATATGGGTAATAGATGAGGCAAGGATGAATAACTCTAATTATACAAGGATGAATAACTCTAATTATAATAATTACGCTAATCAAACGGGTACGCTTCCCGTTTGCTGCTGCTGCGGTACTTGTTTTTTGTGTTCTAAGACAGGAGTGGCGATAGCCAATAGTCTTGGAGTTTTGGGAAGTGCATGGGTGACGGCTAAACTTAAAAAGAATCCACCACCATCACCTTCTTCAGCGCAACCGCCTTCACAGCCCAAAAAGCCATCTATATTTACGGCAAAAAACATAGCTATAGGAAGTGTGGTTGGAATCGTTTTGATTGGAGCAATAGCCGCAGGTATTTATGTTGTGAAGAAAAAATCTACTAACGCTTAAGTTTATGGCGCGGTTCATTGTAGGTACGTGGGTGGATACTAATTACGGCAGAGCCAAGGTTACATTAACGGGTTATAGAAGGAATAGCCCTGATGTGAATAATTTGGTTAATCTTATTCCGAGCAGCCGAATATCAATGAAGAATGTATCTTTCCCTGTTTTTGCTGTTGACAACTTGGGCAATAGTGGGATTCTGCTACCTGAGAAAGAATATGCATTTCAAGGAGATTATGTAATAGAGATGCCTTGGAAAATAGGTTAATCTGTGCTTCGATTATTCTTTTCGCGATTTGTTAAATATAAAATTCTTTTTTTCTTTTCTTCTCCTTGAAATATTTTATGTACATACTTTCCATCTAAGTGCGCTTCATTTTCGTCTATATAGTCTACTATTTCCTCCACTTCTGCGATTGTGTATTTTGCTCCCATACCCATGCATGGATTAAAATTACGGGCTGTAGCTTTAAATAAAAGGTTCCCGTTTTTATCTGCCTTCCATGCTTTTATTAGAGCAAAATCAGCGTTGAATGTTTCTTCTAATAGATAGGGTTTGCTATTTATTTCACGTATTTCTTTCCCCTCCGCTATTTCCGTACCTATTCCTGCTGAAAAGTATGCTGCGCCTATTGAATAGGCATTTAACATGCATTTCATAGCAATTGTTCCTTGCGGCATCATCTCCATTTCTATTTCTTCATTCAAAATCATCTGCTCTAATTGTTCATTCTCTCCAATATATGAGCATATAACCTTTTTAACCTTACCCGCGCCTATTAATAATCCCAATCCATAGTCGGGCAAGCCCGCGCTATTTGAAATAACCGTTAAATTAGTAATAGGTGTTTGCATTATGGCGTTTATGGCATTTTGCGGTATTCCACATACACCAAACCCACCTATCATAATAGTTGATTCAGAAATAATGCCACAAATAGCTTTTTGTGAACTTGAAACGACCTTAGACATTTTTACGCCTATTTAGAACTACATTTGTCTCTGTTCGATTAAAACCATAATTTTCAAAGAATCTTATCGCACGTATGTTCTTTTCATAAAGAACTATCGTTATGTTTTCTCCAAGTAATTCTTCAGCAATGTAAATGAATGAGTCTTTGTTTTCTTTGGTTCGACAGTGCTGCTTGAGTCCGAAACTAAATAATATTTTCAATGATGGGACTACATTCATAAATCCCTGTAGTTGGCCTGATTTATTTGATAGTAGGTAAAATTCACCACCATGAGAGTCTATCATAGAGCAGTTTTGAGTAAATGTATGTTCTACTGCTTTCGATTCATCATAAATGAAGTATTTACTTTGATTTTTGTCGTTAGCGAATGTTTCTGCTATTATTTCCCTTATGTGGTTCTTATCTTTTATTAGTTTCTTTACCATAAAATATTTAATTTTGGAATTATTCTATACAATAATGGGCAACTATCATGCCAAAGGTAGGTAATTTTAAGTTTTTATTTTTAAATATGGCACGCTATTTGGGTTATGTATATAGTCAAAAAAACAATGACGTTAACGAAATAAATAAAATTATGAAAAAATCAATGTTAAGTTTAATTCTGTGCATTAGCTGTATGACGTTATTCACCTCATGCGCAAAGAAGTTAGTGATACCTTTTCAGTCCGACAGTATAAATACGGGGTCAATTAAACTCAAGCCGTCCACGTCCATCAAGTCTGCATCGGTAACAATGGACGGTAGTCTTATTTGGGACAAAAGAAAAAGAGTGAAGAGCGTTACAATTACGAATGTACCACAAGGCTCACACGAAGTAAATATAGTATCTAAAAGCTGGTACTACAAAGAAGCTCTTAACCATAAAGAGACCGTTGGACTTAAAAGTAATGAAAATAAAACTCTGTTGATTAGTGTGCCACCATACAGCGCGGGATATTATTTTTACATGACAGGAATTGTTATTTTTTGCATAGCAGTTGGGTGGTTACCATTGCTATAAATGGTAATCCAATGATTGAGTGATGCGCTGTGAATAATGTGTGATAAACATAAAGTTAAATTGAGCCACCTATTTGGGGTGGCTTTTTTATTTGTGTAATTTTGTGAATATAAAATCAAAACTATGCATCCAAATGCTTTATCGGCTCCCGATTTGTATAAATACGTTAAGGAGTACACAGAGGCGTTGTCGGATAGGAGTGAGTTAACGGATGATAATGATGCAAAAGAAATATTCAGAGCTATACATGCCGGCAAGAAAATACGAAAAGGTTTCATATACAAGATAACCTGTTTAATAACAAATAAAGCATACATAGGGCAGAGTTACAACATAAAATCAAGAATAAATAGTTATAGGTGTAATAGGCATTTTCAACAAAAAAAATTATTTAGAAGCACGGAGTGTCATGGACTAGAAAATCACATACTAGAAATCATTGATTATTGCCACTTAGGGTATAGTAACTGCATTATAAATTTAGTGGAGCAGTATTGGATAAGCGAATACGATAGCTATAAGAATGGATTTAATTGCAATGTAGGTGGATATGGGAACTTGGGCGGGAAGCATACCGAAGAATCGAAAAAGAGGAGATGTGAAATGCAGAAAGGTAGAAAGCATTCAGAGGAATCAAAACAAAAGCAAAGCGCATCAATGAAAGGGAAGCCATCGCCAATGAAAGGGGTTAAAAAATCAGAGGAGAGTATAATAAAAATGGTTGAATCGAGGAAGCGAAATGCGAAGCCAAACACAAGAAAAGGAGTCCCATTGAGCGAAGAGACTAAAGCGAAGCAACAGATTAAAAGATATGGGAACAAAAATAGGTGTAGAAAAATATTTTGTGTAAGTAATTGTACAGTATATGATTCTGAGGTAGATGCCGCTAAAGAATTAGGCGTAATCGTAAGTAGCATTTCTCAAGTATGTCACGGAGGATTTAAACACACCAAGGGTTATATATTTAGATTTGCTACTGCGGATGATTTAACAAATTCAGAAGGTATAATAGAACAAACACAACGAATTGAATATAGCAATAGGGATACAAAGAGAATATTTTGCTTCAATAATGGAATGGTATACGAAAGTATAACCAAAGCCGCTAATGCTCTAAAATTAAATGGCAGTGCAATTTCTGCGGTCTGCACGGGTAAATATGAACATACGCAAGAATATGTATTTAGATATGCAGATAAAAATGAACAATCGAATGCAGGCAAAGCGCATGTGCCAAAATACAAAACAAATCAGAGGAAAGTGCTTTGTGTTAATACTAATGTCGTGTATAAGTCTCTGCGAGATGCCACTATTCAATTGTCGTTAAGCAGATGGGAGATTGAGAATGTTTGTAATGAGATTGAGCAATCGACTAAAAGCGGGTTGGTGTTAAAATGGGTCAATTCTCCAATTGATAGAAGTAGAGTAAAAAAGGGCTTAGTAATGAGAAAGGTATTGTGTGTAAGTAATGGCATCGTATACGGCTCATTAAAGCAGGCGGGTATTGAGTTGGGTGTGTCGCGTAATAATATATGCAGGGCTTGCAAGGGTAAATTAAAAAGAGTCGGTGGGTATGAATTTCGTTATGCAGATTAGGTTTATTTTGTTATCTTTGCTTAAATAAATTTTCTGCTGTGATAAAACGTGTGTTGGTCGTACTTGGCATCTCGTCATTAATCAGCGGACTTAGTTACTATCTCTGGACGGAGTGGCGTATAGTAAATAGTTGGCAGTTCACCATAGTTGGATTAAAATTACTTAATTATGGCACGGAATACACGTCTGTAAATGTTTCGCTCAAGATAGTAAACGTAAGTTCAATAGAGGCGACTATTTCAAAATTAAATGCGAATGTTACAGTCGGGGGGCAATATTTAGGTACGCTCTCTCAGCCTGATGTGATGTCTATTCCTGCGCAGGGTTATAACGTGCTTAGTCTCGACGTAACCATACAGAATTCTACTTTCTTGCAGACCTTATTGACCTTCACATCAACAGGTGCGCCAATTACTCTTAATGTAGCGGGTACAGTTTTAATCAAGTCGGGGTTTCTAGGACTCACCGTGCCATTCAATCAAACATCTACATATACTCTTGCGGATTTAATTTCTTGATTTTAAATCAAGGCATTTGGTTTGAATAGTAATTATTATTTTCTTACCTTTACAGCACACAATACAACATATTTTCAAACACACAAATTAATTCTTTAGATGGAGCAGTACATCAAACAATTCAGAGAAATAGTTTTAAAATTCCTTCTTGGTAAGGCGGCTCAGTACAACATGCCTGTCAATAAAATAGCTCTGTGCTTTTATCTTGGACATGCAGATGAAGCGAAAACACAAATAGGTGCAGGATACCTTACGGCTACCAATGTGATTCATAAGTACGTTATCAAAACAGTTTTCGATAATTTACCTTATTATTTTGAAGCCAAAAAAGACGAAGATACAGGTGAGTATAAATACGATTGGAGCCTGAAGATGTCAAACGATGTAGCCACCTACCCTAGTGAGGTTGAGGCGCAGAAAGTAATTGAGGCGTTTGGTTTTAAAGATGCGGAGATTATCTACGCGGGAGACTCTTCAGACTTTTATAAGTGGGTAGAGATGTTCCCTAAATACCCAAAAGTAGAAAAGAAAGACCTTCATATAATGGAGCATACCTCCATAGAAGAGATAATAAAAACTAGGTTTGACTTTTTAAACATGAGGCCAAAGTTTCACGGTATTATCATGGCTGCGCTCATGTACATTCACCAACAACATAAAATAGAAGACGTAAATACGAAGGTTTATGCAATAGCAAATGAGGATGGCAAGAACATAGACCTGTACATTTTTAATGGTGATAAATTCGTGAGTTGGATAGATATTAACGACCTTGTTACAGGCGCGTTTCTAGCAAGCCAGCCACAGACCTAATGAAGATAAAATTTGAGACATGGTAAATTTACTTTTGGTGGTTATTGCAAAGTCTAAGTACATTTATTACTTCGGAACGGAGGATATGACTTTGTTTGTGTCGTCTCTTGTTTTCGGATATATTGGTTGCATAGTAATGCTTATGTTGAATGTAGGGAACAGAGACCCGACAACCTCATATAGCCCCGCACACTTTAGTTGGCAGTTCTTTTTTAAAGACAATGTAGTAAAGCTGTTGTTAGATGTTATTTTAGTGGCTATATTCATTCGGTTTTTGCCTGAGTTTTGTCACGAGCCAATCAACCAATTCTACGCTTTTTTAATAGGTCTTGGTTCGGATAAATTAGCTAGTTATGCTAAAATAGCGAGAGATAAATTGCTGCCGATGAACTCGACGATGCAAAAGACAACGCTGCTAGCTACGGCTACAACAGTCTCAGAAGATGCGCAGCCGACACAAGAGGTGAATGAAAAAAAGGAAGAGATAGTTAAAACTAACAACGCTTAAAAATCAAGGCATATATGCAAAATCTAACGCTAGTTCTATCATCCGAAACATTTACAATTACAAAGGCGATGCAGGTCTTGAGGTGGAAAATTTTCGGTCTAGGGTCTGATGCTGCATTTACTTATCTAGGTAATGCCAAGATAAGCGATGGACAGGGCGGGACTATACCGTCTGGTGCTGTTCCGCTATCTGGTCAGGTAGCTTATAATTCAGACCCTGCGCCTCAAAATTCTCCTTGGGAAAATGTAGTTATAACAGTAAGTGCAGGTTCGGTGTGTTTAGAATTGTCAACTGAATAAAGTAAATATATGGGATACGGCGATGGTAGTGGTTTTATACCTGCATTAGGAAGTGGCGGCGGTGGCGGCGGTTCTGTAACATGGACTGACACACAGATTGGTTATGGTATAGATGGTAGTGATGTAATTTCAAATTCAGATTTTATTTATGACCCAGACTTAGGTTTTAAGGTTGGTTTTAATGGGGATAATTATTTCTTTATAGATAAAGTAAATTCGGTTGTCTCATTAGGCGATAATCCATATACCCACACTGGTCAGCAATTAATTATAGATTTTAAATCTGGAGTATCTTCTTTAGGTGACCTTTATGGGCATGGGAATTCCACTTTTTTAGAGGTCGCAGATGGTAGTGAATTAATCGAATTGAATACAGTAAATGCCACAATAGGTACAGCGGATAATTTCGCTGTGGATGTAACAGGTCAGTTTTCGTTAGGGCAATTAGATGGGATTCCTGTAATTAGTACAAGTTTAGGAGTTTATAATACTATCGCTAACTCACTAACAGGTGATGTCGCGATTTCTGGTGTTGGTGACCTGACCGCGCTAGGTTATTCTACGGAAGGCGTATTTTCAGGACATTTCGGAGGTGATGGAAGTTTAGCTATTATTTTAGCAGATAAAATAGACGAAACACCTGAAATTTTATCCATAGTAGTAAATTCTGACGGTACAAAAAATATGATTATGACTCAAACTCCTACTAGTTGGAGTGTCATAGGTATTGGTGGTACAGGAATCTCAATAGACGATACTACAGGACGAGTTAATTTTAAAAAAATACCAACATACGCCAATGATGCGGCTGCAATAAGTGCAGGATTGACGGGCGGGGATGCGTATTATACAACAACAGCAGGGAGTACGTATTTAAAAATGGTTCCTTATTAATTGATAAAATAAAAAAACAAAAATTATGCAGTTTAACATCACACCAGTAAAGGCGAAAATTAGTGACGCGCAAATGTCTAATATTATGAATGTACAGATAAATCAAGATAATGGTTTGGCCTGTGCTATTTTATACAATATTGGATACAACGCAGAACCAGTAAACGGTCAACCGCCTGTATTTCAAGCTACACTCGCGGGGAATCCTTTTAAAATTTTGGGCGATGACTATGCGGCCTATAGCGCAGCAGATACAAGTGTTGCTAGTAGATTCAAATTTGCAGCCGATTATGTAGCAAGCAAAGTGCCTGAAATTGTACTAGTTGCGTCATAATAATAAAAAACAAATTTATGGGTTTTGGTAGTGGTTATGGATTTGCGCCTGTATTTGGTGACGGTGGCGGTGGCTCTATTACGTGGAATGAATTTCAGGTAGGCTATGGTATAGACGGTAGTGATGTAATTTCAAACTCGGATTTTACTTATCACCCATCAGCACTTCTTAGTCAGTCCGAGATAGGGTTCGATGGTAACAGCTATTTTGTTATAAGAAGAAACGGAATAATTATAGATATTGGAGATAACTCAGGTATTTACAGTGGTTCTAGGCTAGAAATACAAACTGCTTCAGCACATTCTTCATTGGGGGATGTAGACGACCTATCTAACGGCACTTTATTGATGGTTGATGATGGGAGTCGAAAAATAACATTAAACACTAAAAATGCTACAATAGGACGTGAGGGTAATTTTCCGCCAATTATGCCAATTACTACTGGTCAATTCTCTTTAGGTTTGATAAGTATACCAGACGGGAGTAGTAGTGTAGGGGTTTATAATGTGCTTAATTCCGGTTCAAATGACCTTGGTCTTTCGGGAGTAGGCGACCTATCTTTTGTTTCCTTGTCTACTGACACTTCATTTTTAATGCGGGTGAATGGAGATGGCAGTATGGCATACATAGCGGCATGTAACAAAAATAATAAACCAGTTATCGAAACCATAGTCGAAAATTCTGATAATTCGGCAAGGATGCTTATAGGTCTAGACCAAGGTGAATGGATTTGTTTAGGTGGAGCTAATGGTACGAGTATTGAGGTTAATGACGACAACCAATTGATTAGCATTAGTAATGTACCTTCTTATCTAAATGATGCTGCTGCGGTAGCTGCCGGATTATTAGGTGGCGATTTATACAACACAACAAGCGCAGGCAGTACATACATTAAATTGCGACCATATCCATAATTTTTTTTGACCACCACACAACACCACACAATGACTGTAATATTCAAAGGCGAAAATCTTTGGGCTAAGATTAGATATAATATACATCACAATAATACTGAGTTGCGGTGGAGATTATTTGTAAAAGAAGGGGATAATCCAGAACAGATGTTCCTATGCAAAGAAGTGTTTATATATGTAGACGGTAGAACATTCGGCGAAGAAATTGATGGGGTGGGGCATTATTCTCTCATTTATAACGCACCGAGAATTGTGATTGATGGCGACCTTAATGGTTGGGTGCTGAAAAAGTAGCGCAATGCCTTGATTTATTATTTTTTATTTGTAACTTTGTCGAAGCTACTCAAAATTAATTTATGTCAGTGAAGAAAAGTAATGGTAAGACTATAGGGATTATTGTTGTAGTTACGGCATTAGGACTAATCTCGGTAGGGGTGGCGTATGAACTTTTGTTTAAAGCAAAAAAGCCAGCAGCAGGTAGTAAGCCAGCAGGTGCAACGGGTGGTTCTGCTCAAACTCCTTATGGCAATAGCGGCACTTATACCAAGCCATCAGGAGGTTCATCGTATTCTCCTTCATATGCTGCGGGATTCCCGTTAAAGATAGGTAGTAGCGGCAGTAACGTCAAGGCATTGCAGCAAGCACTCGTGGACTTAGGGGCAAATATTGCGGTGGATGGTCAATTTGGAAGCCAAACTCAAAACGCATTGATAGCGCAAACAGGTTCAGCTACAGTTGATTCTCCTTCTGCTTTACAATCATTAGTAAGTCAAGGTAATACATCTGCCAGTACACCAAATTATCAAGGTTCTATGCTCGCTGCGCCAGTATGCACGAATGCGCAGTATCTAAACTCGCTTACTCCAACACCTGCTTCAGCTTGTTGTACACAATTTTTCATCAATAACGCGTAGGTAAATTTCTAACCAAATTATTTAATTGTGATTGATTATAATAATGTAGTTACGAAGATTCAGGAAAAGATAGCTGACTTTTCAAAAAAGCTAAGTGGGAAGGACGCTGCCTTTTACTCCAAATTGATTGCAAGATTGCAGACTCAATTAGACAACTTGCAGAGTAAGGGTGAGGCTAACGCCACGTTGCAAGACAAAATAACCGCTTGGCAAACATATCGTGAAGTATGCCAAGAAAAGAAAATAAAGTTTTATGCCGATAACAAATTCCCTATTATCGGTCTTGCTGTTTTAGTGGGTGCTATTGGCGTAAACGTGGTTTATTCTTTAAGTAAGAAAAAGGGGTAGTAAAATGACTTTAGACAGAACTCAAGCTCAGAATATTTTCAAGTATGCGGTAGTCTTCTTAGGGGCTTGGGGCGTGTTTAAGCTCATTACTCCTAAGCCTCGTAAATCACTGTTATTGGGTAAATTAGAAGTGAAAGAAGCAGAAGCGGAAGAGAGAGACTATATTGTGCCACCACCTGAAATGATGAGTGAGGCAGAGCTATCTCAAAACCCTGACCAAGCAACAAACGCAATGCTCGCTCTCGGCACATATATCCACGCATACAACAGTGGGGTTTCGACAGATGAGCTTGAAAACGGAGTGAATAAGGAACTAGCGAACGACTACGGATTAAAGGTATATAGGCGCAGGAGTGACGGCAAGCTAGTGGTGAAAGACCTCAATGGTCGTGATGTTATTGAGTATGATGTTATCGCTGCAAAACAATCAGCGACATAATATGGATACAGGTATTGGCAAGGTAGTAAAAGATGGTGGAGGTAATGCGATAATATTTACAGCATTATTGGCTGCTATTGTAGCCAACGTCCTTCCAACGCCAGCAGATGTACTATTCTTTAACGCCCAAAGCTCAGACAAAACTAAACTAGAAAACGGACAAATAACTCCTAAGCAATATTGGATGCGTGACATGCTAGGCTACTACGGGTACACTGCGTCGTGGTATCTAGCACTGTTTATAATACTCCAAGCCGCAGGTGGTAGCTATAAGAATAATGCAAGAATACTAATAGCCGTATTAAGTGCAGGTTTAATAGTTGGGGTCTTCAATAAAAATGTGAAAAAAGATAATGAGCTAGAGGATTTAAAGAAACAACAACAAGACGCACTTGCAAAGAAATTAGGAGTACCCACTTGCGCTTTATATACTACGCCTGTCGCTTCGGCTTGCGCCCCTGTACCTGCGGTTTGTACAACTGATTTTAAAAGTAATTCTTAAGATAAAACACACGACATGAAAAAGTTAACCAATGACCAAGAAGTAATTGACATAGTTTCTAAGCTCGTAAAGGACGGAGCTATTGACTTTGCAGAAGCAATTAAGCTACTACAGGTGGAAGTCGAGAAAGAGTACATTTACGTTCCTAACTTTATAAAACAGCCAGACACTTTACCTGTCCCTGCATTACCTTCTATCCCGCCAATGTATCCGTCTCTGCCTTGGTATCAACAGTCGCCTGTCTTTGTTGGGGATTATCCACCATCTACATGCGATAGTGGAACTATAGCCATACCAGCTTGTAATGGAATATCCTGCGGGATTTCAGAGATAACCAATACCACTCAAGTTATGTCGGAAAAACTTTACTGCACAGGAAGTGCCGTAGCGCATCTGAATTAAAGATTCATAGTTATAGGGTTTAGTAGCCGCGTTTCTACGTGGCTTTTTTGTTTTAAAATTAATCAAGGCATTGATAATTATTATTTATCTTTGCATTACGCTTTAATTAGATGACAGCAACCGACTACCAAAATCAAATCTATAACACGGTTATAGGTCAGGGGTATACAGACACTCTTGCTAAACTTATTGTTGCGCAAGCTCAAAATGAATCTGCAAATTTTACTAGCCATGTATTTGTGAATACCAACAACCCATTTGGCATGACATATAGTGGGCAGAAACTTGCTGGTGTTAGTGATGTCAACCAACCTACAAGCGAAGCAGGATTAGCATACGCAGCATATCCTGATGTTGGTGTGGCTACACTTGATTTACTAGCATGGCTTAATAGGCGACAGGCGCAAGGTGACTTCACTATTACCTGCCTGCAAACACCGAATGAATATGCGCAAGCTCTCAAATGCGCAGGGTACTATACCGCTCCTGAATCTCAATACTCAAAGAACATAGCCTATTATTTTAATCAAGCAAAGGACTACGTAATAACGAGCGCGTCTACCAATCCTGTAGCAACATATAGTGTAGCGGGCGCGGTTATAGTAGCAGGTATCTCTCTTCTTTGGTTCGGTGTTTATAAGATAATTCAAAGCCGCAAAGGTAAGTAGGGCGCGAGTTTACCAACATCTGTTAATAATTGGCTTTATTTTGGCATAATAATTGCACTTATGCGTTTGGCAGGTACTTAAAAGCAATGCCTTGATTTATGAAATTTAGTTGGTTCAATCGATTTTTTAGTAAATTCAAAACTACGCAGGACTATAAGTTTGAGTTTAGAGTTTCGTTTCCCTTGACGAGCGGTCTATACGAAGAAACAGGTAAGATAAGAATAACCATCCCTGCATCTAATGCTGAAGAAGCGAAACGTAAGCTAAAGAAATACGTACTTAGTAAGGTAAAGGCTACCGTGGTTAGCGTGGAAGAGGTAAAGTCCATAAGAGAGCCAATAAAATCTAAAGTGAAATCAGCAAATCCGCAGCATAATTAAATGAAAACATTACGAGAAAAAAAGCACGAACACTTCGTTTGTGTGATGTATGAAGTCAGAAAAAAGAAAGAGCAGCAGAACAAGCAGAACGTATTCTCGTTTTTATATAAAATGGTAAATCTCCTTATTCAATTTTCAAAATGATAGAAACCAACACGCTTAGTTTTGAGGAGATAATTGATAGACACAGAGCAAACCTTCTTGCGCAGAGAGAAGTTGTCGTCTTGAAAGAAAAAGAGTTCGAAAATGGTAGTACGATGCAATTTTGCTATAACTCAGAGGCATCTAACCTTCTGCAATTAGCGGGGCAACTTCAATGGGTACTAAAAGTTTATAAAGACTGCGAAGATGCAAAGCTATTCCCTAATTGCCTAGATTATATTGAACCTGAATCTAATTATGAAGCTGGTGAGCATGGCGTTTAAGTAGTCACTGTGCAATTACCCGTATCGGTCTTTGGTGGTGTTGGCGGAGTGATTATAGGTGTCGCAGGCGTTATTTGGTACGCCATATATCCTAGTGCTAACCCTAGTGTGGAAAGAATAACCAGATGATGTGCTTTGAACTCTTTAAAGGTCTTCTTATTTACAAGGTGCTGTATTACGCCCGCACCCATTAATTCTACAAGGCCAAAGGTTGCTATTGCTAAAGCTGATTTCTGAGCGTCCATCTCATTGTTTTTATTATGACAAAGATAGATATTTTTGTTTAAATTTGTGGGATTAAATATCGCTCCCGATGAATACCGAACATCCATCTTACGTTAAGCATTATAAAATAATGGGAGTTGGCCTTGATGTTCTTAGCACCGCTATGCTCGTTAGCGGGCTTCTTGTTCTTGGATTCGGTATCGACTACAGCGGCAATAAGAACCACAACTTTCAACGCATATGGATTGGGATAGCCCTTTCTATATGCTCTGACTTTGTTGATAGGATAGACCGTGACAGGCGAGAAAAATATATCGAGGAGGTTCTCATTCCTTCCGTTTACTCGAAGTTGCAGCAGCAAAGCACCTGCGTTCCAGCCCCGCCTCCTGCAATTTCTTGATTTTTTGGCACGGGTTTTGCTTTACAGTCGGTATGGCAAAGAAAAAAATAGAGGTTGTAAGTCAAGATAATAGTTTCTCTTATGTAAATAAGAATGGAAAAACCATAGCCGTTTGGCAGAATGACTATTATATCTATTCCGCTCCTGCTGATAAATTATGGCAGTCAAAACGTATGAGCAAAGACGAATACGAGTTGGTGGTTTCAAAAGAGACGTTCTCGCCACAATATTCTAAACTCCAACAATCCATTATTGATAGCTGTAAGTCTAAAGGAAGCGTTGCATCCTTATCTGATTTAGGCTATAATTTCAAATAAAATGAACCGCACATTAGGCAAATACCGCATAGAATACAGAAACGGCGCAGTTAAGTTCATGGACTTGATTTCCCAATCTGATTTCGAAAACATCTACAAGCCTGCAAAAGATAAAATAGCAGACCTGATAGCTGATAAGAAAAATGTTCCTGCTGATGTTTACAAAGAGCGAGTTAAAGAAGTAAAGGCTTTGAAGAAAGACCTGAAAGAGTGGTTCGGAGATAACTTCTTTACAAATGGCTCTCCTATTTATAAAGCCATAGATACTGGTGTATTGGAATTGGACGGTTATAGGTATCCTTGTACTGTTACTAAGGTTGAAAATGAATCATTAATTTTAAACGAAGTGGAATAACATGTCACTGTTAATGAATTACAGCGGGTACGTTGACGAAAATGGAAGTCAGGTAAAAAGGACTAAGCAAACTCATCCTTATAGCTATGATGGACACGTTATATAAACTACGATTAATGAGAATACTAACAACCATAAGCGAAGAGCATGAAGGAAACGATTGCACGATATTTAATTCACTGTCAGTGGCGGATTCTAACGGCTCAAGATATTTATTGCATCATCAACGCATAAGAGGTTATTATGGAGAAGATAATATCTGCTCGTTTGAAATAGAGTCTAAACAACAGGTAAGGGTATTCGTACTGGATGGTATCAACTGCGATTTTACAGAAACGCAATTAGAAACACTTCTTAATTACTAAGCTATGAGAATACAATACGCATCCGACCTGCATCTTGAATTTGATGATAACGAAGAGTATCTTAGGCATAACCCTTTACAGGTAAGCGGTGAGATTCTTATTCTTGCTGGAGACATCATCCCGTTTGTAAATTATCACGATGCTGATTGGTTCTTTCAGTGGTGTTCGGATAACTACAGGGCTACTTATTGGGTAATGGGTAATCATGATTATTACGGTGGAGATGCTGGAAGCATAAGCACTAGTATCTGCATTTCGAAGCGGGTTTTTGTGGTTAATAACATGAACGTTTTCAACCATGAATTAGAACTGATATTTACTCCGTTATGGAGTAAAATTAGTCCTGCAAATGCGATGAAAATTGAGCGGTCAATTAGCGACTTCCGTTTAATAAAATACAACGGCAAAAGGTTCACTTCTGACCATTTCAATAAGTGTCATAGGCAGTGCCTTGATTTCCTGAAAACAGAAATAGCCAAACCAAGCGACAAGAAAAAGGTGGTAGTAACGCACTACGTTCCTACATTCATGAACTATCCTGAAAAGTACAAGGGTGACGTTATAAATGAGGCGTTCGCTACCGAACTGTTTGGTCTGATAGAAGGCGCAGATGTAAAGGCATGGATATACGGTCATCACCACTGTAACGTACCTGATTTTAAAATAGGCAATACCGAAATGCTCACCAACCAATTAGGATACATAAATTACGGAGATAATGTAGGTTTCATGAATGATAAAATGATTGAAGTGTAATGTCTGTAAAACTGATTTAAAATAAATGCCGCCCCATAACGCAGGGCTGCCGAAAGGTGGCGGGCGTTCGCGGCAGACCGCCGAAAGGCAAAAGTCCTGATGAACACCAAGTCAGGCAATCAACGCCCAAGCAGAAATGTTTGGGCGTTTCCATTTTGGTAAAAGTTTGGCACGCTGTTTGTAATACACTTTACGAGCCACCGATGTTGTTTTAATAATTATAGAGCAATTGGGCTACATGGGTGCGGTTACACAGTCAGACATAGAGGATGTATACGATAAGGTGAAGGTTATCTGTG
>JGI26470J50227_1000131_pt1 | contig 35389 bp, 56 predicted proteins | sample FreactTroBogLake_FD_50227 | JGI IMG/M metagenome (IMG submission 50227)
CCGGTCAGGACGCCAATGTTCGTAGACATAAAAATTGACTGTCATTGTTCAGCAGGAGCGATAACCAATTCCCCCTCCTTCTGCATTTTCATGATGTTGGCGTAGTCGGTGTTGGCTGGATCAAGCGGCACGAAGCTGGTCACGCCATTGATGTCGCAGCGGATGACTTGAGATGGAGACCCTATGTATTGAGCGTTTGTGTACATAATCAAAGCTCCGCACTTGCGTTGAGAATATAATTGCCGCCAGATAAATAACGACCTTGATAACCAGAACCTGCCACTATTGTAGTCAAATTACCAAAAAGTACCCACGCACCGTTAGGAAATGGTTGTACAGCAGCCAACGTCCATGACGTTGAAGTATTATCTGCACCGGGACTGCGCCAAGAAAGAGTTGAGCCTGATATACCCGTCATCGTTGGAGCTGCCCTCATTGGCGGACTTAACATTACAACAGCAGAAATGCCTGTTGTTGAATCTCCCATGCCCGTCCAAGCCGTTGGTTGTTGAAAGTACCTTTGGCATTGAAGTAGCTGATCGCTGTAAATCTTGCGCTCATAGGGCGTGGCAATCGACCCTGCCTCAAGTTGCACATTGCCAATCGTCCACGTTCCGCTAGTTTGCGCGCCGACAGAAAGAACAATTTGCAAGCCAGTCGTAGCCGCAGAAGGAATGGCGATCTGCGCATTATAGCGCGTCACGGTCGAGCTGACGGTAAACGTTCCGGTGGCGATGGAAGTGACCGTAGGAGACGCCAAAGTGCCAAACGTGTTCGTCGTGTTGGCGTAGTAGGCGGTCCATGTCACAGTCGTCAAAAGACTGTTCGCCAGATCGACGGAGAAGGTCGCCGTCGTGCCAGCAAGATCGGCGCAGTTGAGAGCTTCGATACGCTGTGCGAAATTGATGGCAGTGACGGATGCAGCGCCTGTGAACTGATAGCGATACTGGTTTGCCGTCGCGCCAGCCACTTGCTGACCCGTCACGTTCGCACCCGTGCAATAGGCGTAGGAGCGGTCAACCGTGTAAGCCAGAGCTGCGCCAGCAGTGATCGTTTGCGCCGCGCCAGCATTGCGCTGGTCCACCGCGCAATTTCCATTGATGATGCGGTTACGCTTGAAGCTGGACGACATTGCAACGGTGCCGCCAACATTCAAATTGGTTCCATCAAACGTGAGATTTGCTGAACCAGCAAATGTACCTGAGCTGTTGTACTGGACTTGAGTATTAGAGCCGCCAGGTGTTCCTCCTCCGCTTGCGGCAGAAGAAATCCAAGATGTGCCATTGCTGACCAAAACATTGCCCGTCGTTCCAGGAGCAACAACTTTAACCGTTCCAGTGCCATTTCCAAGAATGACATTATTAAGGGTCAATGAAGCTGAATTTGTTCCACCGTGAACCACATCAACAACAGAACCATTCCACGTTCCCGCAGTTACAGTTCCAACATTTGAATTTGTAGCAACCAAATTGGTAAACGTGCCATTGGCAGGCGTGGTCGCCCCGATAGCAACATTATCAATTGTTCCACCAATGATGTTGACGTTTGCCAGTGCATTGGTCCCATTGGCAATCCCATTAATAGCGTTAACAACGACAGTGAAATCGTTGTCCAGATTAGACAGGGGAATGGAAGACGTTGCGTTGGCAAACGTGTACGGGATTGTGATTGGGAGCGCCATTAGAACCTCACCCTCTGCTCGTATTCCATCTCCATCGTATTCAGCGTGAACGACGGGCTGGAAGATGTTATCGTAAGACCGAGATATTTGCCATATTGCTGCGCGTCAGACTTGTAGAGTTGGTAATTTGTCCCGCCAACCCAATTGATGACAACGCTTGAATTGTTTGTCCAATTGATAATATTGCCAAAATAGTTCGTCCAAAAAATGACGTTGGACAACACATATACCGGGCTTGTGTTAGTTTCGCTGTCTACAGTAACGTTCAAAACAGCATTCACGTTTGAAGTAGCTTCCAACGCAAATTTGAGTGCCTGTTTGGTGCGGATCGTGTCCTGCATGGGCCACAAAGCGCTTTTGATAGTTGTGCTGACGTTAGACGTATTGTCCGTGTACAAAGACAACAGGTTTGTGTTGCCAGTTCCGTACAGATACAGTTTTCTAGAGGTCAAAACCGGAGTGACATGTTTCAAAGTTCCTTGACTGGTGACAAACCACTTTTTGTCAAAGAACACAACTTGAATGGGGCGCGTGCCTTGCACGGGGTCGTTGTAATAGACGTTGAACGCCGCGCACAGGATGTTGTTGACAAGAACTTGTCCGCCAGAAACGGGCTGCGTAAAGTCAATTAACGGGAACACGCCGTCCAACGCATCAGAAATCTTGCTGACGGTCGCACCGATCAGGGCGAACACGCCGTAATCGTTGATGAACAACAGAGAGCGGAAATACGGGAATATTCCGTCATAGTAGACGGAACCCGTAGACGCCGAGACGTTTGTATTGGTGAATAGCGTGTTGCCGGTAGTCGTGACGCGAACGTCAGAGAACACGTTGATGCTGTCATCGCCAAAAACGTACAGAAAATTGTTGGCTGAGATCAGCGCAGAGATATTGCTGTGCAGCGTGTCGTCAGTGATCTGAACATTGCCTGCCGAAATGCTGACAAAATCGTTGTACTGCCCTGCGGCGCTGTAAAAGACCGTGCGACCTTGAGATAACCACACACGGCCCTGAAAGCTGGCAACGTCGGACGTGGCACTGCTGGTCAACAGAGCGTTTGCGGTTGCCGCTGTTGTCGGGGTGCCGCCACTGAAGCTCACTGCTGGCGCAGACGTGTATCCAGCACCAGGGTCCGTTACAACAATGCCGGTAACTTGTCCGCCAAACACGATTGCGGTTGCTTGCGCAATTTGGCTGTACCCACCGCCGGTAAATACAACCGTAGGGGTGGACGCGTAGCCCGTGCCGCTGCTGGTGACGACAACGCCAATGGTTCCGGTGGCAAAAGTCAGGGGGCCAGCAACCGCCGCCGCGCCAGAGCCTCCACCGCCGGTAAACGTCAGGGTAGGAGCACTGGTGTACCCAGACCCTGCATTAGTCACTGTCAGTGACGTGACAAGGCCAGAGCCGACAACGGCAGTCGCCGCCGCAGCTCCGCTGGAAAAAGTTACGCTGGGCGCGGTCGTATAACCGTACCCAGGGTTTGTAATTTGAATGGACGAAATAGCACTGCCGGTTATGCTGGTGACAACGGCCTGCGCTTGAACGCCATACGGGTTGCTGGGAGCCGCAATAGTGACGGTCGGAAAACTTGTATACCCAGTGCCGCCGCTGGTAATGCTGATATCTGTGATTGTGCTGGCGGCGTTAGAAATAGATGCAACAACGGTTGCTTGAACGCCATTAGATTGGTTAGGCGCACTCACCGCCACGTCGGGAGGCGTGGTGTACCCAGACCCCGTGTTTGTAATGCCAACAGACCCAATAGACCCGACAGAAATCAGGTCAACCGTGTCCCATGTGTAATACCCTTTGGCCGGGTCAGAGATGATGGCGCGCTCGTTCTTCCATTGTTTCATACGAACGCCAGTCGTGCTGAACGTCCCCGCCGTCGCCAGCGTGCCCTTGGTATTAGTGTCGAGCCTCAGATATTCGGCCCTGCCATCGGCCTCAAAGGCGACGATGTAATCAATGTTATTGATGTTGCAGCTATAAATTGAAGATACATTGCTGGTCCACGTAATTGCGGACCCACTGGCTTGCACCGTAGAAGAGGTTCCAACAACTTTCAGATTGCCAAAGCCGATCGGCTGAACGTTCTCAAGCCAAGAAAATTCAGCGTCATCAAGCGCAGTTCTGTTAGGTCTTGTGTTAAGACCCTTAAAGGCTTTGACAACCTGATAGTTTTTTTTCTGTTCAGGTGACGCCGCCATGTCAGTACACCTGACTGTAAACGTCCGGTATCCGGCGCTGGAATGAAGTTGCCAAGGCGTTCTGAACTTTCTTCAAATATTCTTGCTTGAAGATTTCCGCTTCGCCATAACTCTGCTCTTTGTACTTAGCTGTGCCAGCCGCGTAATAGGCCACAGGCTGTGTGTACGGAAGCGGGATGGTTTCCACGTCGTTCAGATTGACCAAATCGGTTGGCTGAACAATGGTGTCCAGCTCAATTTGATATGTTTGATCTGGGACAGGCCCAACATAGAAGCTCTGGCTGCCATAGATCGAATAGCAGATGGGGCGACCAATATAATTCTGCCAATAGCGCAATTGGCTGTTGAATTGGGTCCACGGTTGATAGCGCAGCGGCACGCGTGAGTTTCCCCAATACAAATTGAAGTTCACGATGTCGAGCGTGAGTGACCCCTGCGGCAAAGACGAGAAAGTATAAACTTCCTGGCCCTGAACCACGGTGCTATTTTGAATGAGGCGGTTAACGCCGGTATCACGAACGAGCCTGTTGCGGGCGTCGTTGATGTAATCCGTCAGCTCCTGGTCAGTCCAGAAGTTCGCGTTAGCGTCGTGCAGCAACCGGCGGGTTGATGTGATGTAGCTTTGTAGCGTCGTCATTTACGCCCCACATCATGCGGCTGCCTGCGTCCCTTTTCCCCGCTCCAGTTTGTCAAGAACTGGAACGGGGAATTGGTCTACCGCTGGGGACGTTGCGCGATAGTCCTTTGGCCGGTGCTCAGTGATTTCGAACTTCGAAAGTCGCTCATAAGCCTGCGGCAAATCATTTGAGTCTTTGGTCCAGCCAAGCCGAACTACAAACTCAAACTTGTTGTCTAGGCCGTGACCAAGAATGTTCTGAGCGGCTTCCAGTGGGGTTTCCACTGGTTTGGATGGAGGGAAGTTGTAGCTCTTCCCATTCCATTGGCTTGCCAACTCTTTATCAGTCTTGTTTACGACCCACACATTGTTCATCAGAAGCTCACAACGTCGCCGTACACATTGACCTGGCAAGCTACGTTCGCCACGTTTGCCGTCACGTTCACAAAGAGCGCGCTAGCATTGAACACAATGGCGGCAGTGTTTGCATTCAACCCAGAACCAGGCGTCATATCAACGTAGCTGGTGCCGTTTGTCAGGTTGGTGAGCGTCACCGTACCAGTCACCAAGTTAGCGCCGTCATTAGACGTTCCAATGGTGATGTTAGCGGTTGCGGCGTTGGGAACTGCNCCGCCAGCCGTATTGTAGGCGTTTGACACCACAATACGACGAAGGATGTAGCCACCCGAACCACCCATGCCACCGTTAAGAAGAGGCATGGCAATTACGCCGTTAGCCGTATTAGCCAATGACACATTGCGGCCTTGTGCAATACGAAAATTGCCAAAGGCGTCTTGGGTATTTTGACCTACCGAATCAGGATTAGCCATGTGTCACCTCACGTTGCGTTGTAGGTGCCCGTGGCCGCCTGACCGCCATTGACCGTGTACAGCGTGACCGTCTGGGTGCCGGTAGAGGCGTTAGCGCGAACGCTATAACCGTCCGAAACCAAAACCGGGGCAACCGTGTTCGCCGCCACAAGCGTGGTCCAAGCGTTCGCACTACCAGTGTAGTAGTTGAACTCAATGACCACGTTAGCCGTGGAAGGAAGGACGTAGAGCCCAGCCGGGATGTACTGCGAACTGATCATTGCAGTCGCGTTACCCGCACCAACGTTGGAAACAACGACGGACTCAAAGTAAGCACCAGCAGTGTTGGCAACTGCGTTCGCAAGAATGATCTTGTTAAGAGCAAGAGACATTGGTCATTCTCCTCAGAGGCTAAGAGAATTGTAACCAGTCACCTTAGTCATCGACTTAGGCTTCGTGTTTACAAGTTCTGCAATGTTGATGACCGCGCCGACGTAGCCAATCTGCCAATTGGGCAGAGTGCTCTCGAAGCCCGTGAACACAAACTGGCCCTGCTCATGGATGTAGAGCGAGAGGTAGTTGGTGTTGAGAAGGTACAGCGTACCCTCGGGGCAATACGGGTCGGGATAGATCGGAACGCCAGCGACCATGAGGGCGCGGAAACCGGCCTGCGGGCCATTCGAGTCGCCATCAAAGCCCGAACCGGGGGTGATGACATACTGTTCCTGACCAACATAGTCCTGCGCAAGCAGGGTCCAGGTGCCGAAGCCGCAAACGCCAAAGGTGGGCACTTCCGCGCCGTACTTGACGGTGCCGGAAATGTACTGAAGGACGTTCTGACGGGTTGGGTTGACCGAACCAGCCGCGTAAACCTTCGAGCGCCACCAGGGGTTTACAGTCGAAGAACGGGTGATATTGCCGTAGGTGGCAGTACCAGTGCCGTCATCCACCGCAGCCGGGAGGCCGGTGAACTGCTGGGTGTTGGTGGTGTTGTTGTAGAGGGCCGTCGCCATCGCATCCATCATCACGTTGGTCGCATCATTCATGCGAGCCTCAATGAGGGGGATGATCGCGTGGTCCTGCTGAACCGCACCTTCCATACCGAGGAACGGCACGGGAGCAATCATTAGCTTAAGCGTAAACTCAGCGTTGTAAGCGCCCTGCTGGACGGACGGCTGAGCGAACGAGCCGCTGTAATCCGACCACTGAGCGTTAACAAACTGAGCACCCTGAACAGGAACGGTCACGGAGGACACACCGCCCGTAGCCGTCTGGCTATTAGCAATGAGCGCCGCCATGAGCGGTGTCGAGTTGTAAATCTGCACGACCATCTTGGGAATGAACGCGCGGCGGGTAACGTAAGTCAGTTCTGTGAACTGGTTACTACCCGTAGTGGGGATAATGCCGCCACCGATTGCCATAGTTTACCTCATCGTTTCTAAAGTGACACTCGTCCCCGTCACACCCTCAAAGACCAATTGGCCTTGGACTTTTGCGGATTTCGTTAAATGCTTCTGCCGCGACTTCACGCGCAGCCCTCACATGATTACCGCCCATGAACCTTTTCAGGGTGTTCTGAGCAGCGTCGTCAATCACGTTCCGACTGAACATCTTTTGGGGCGTAGGCGTTGCCGCCTGGCGCATCCAATTGTAGTAGTCTGCGGCAGACTCATGAGAAGTAATGCCTTTTTCCAGCATAATCTTCTCAATCTCCGCAATGTCTTCTTCCTTGACGCCTTTGCCGCGAACGAGCTTGTTGCGACGACGCTCCAGTTCTTCAAGCGCATCCCTTTCACGGAGCTTGCCTTCAAGCTGCTCCATGCGAGACTGGGCTACATCAAACCGCGAAGACATATCATCCTTGATGTCAATCTCACCGATTGGCATGTTAGGACGAGCAGTCTTCGTCAGGCGAAGGAACCCCTCGCGAGTGGCCGGGTTATCAGCCAGTTCGCGAGCGAGCGCCGCGAGCTCGTCTCGGGCTTCAGGTGTCAGGTCTTCAAGCGATGCCATTTACGTCCCCTTTAGTATTAGATGACTTTCTTGCCATCACCCGGCGGCTTAATGCCGTACTGGTTCTTGCCGCCAATCTTGGAAGCGCCAGACAGTCCGCCCAAATGCGCAAAACGCGGCGTATTGGTAATTGTGCCGTTCTGCTGCTGATCGGTAGTGGGATTGCGGGGCTTGGAAGCGCCGCGAGGCTTGAACACGTCCATTGTATTCTCCTTACATCGGTGACGGTGCGCCGCCAGGTGGCATACCCGGTGGCATTGCGGGGGGTCCACCTGCCGGGGCTCCGCCGGGAGGCATTGCGGGTGGCTGCGGACCCATGAGGCCAAGGTTCGGGGGGCCACCAGAAATCGCACGCGATACCGGAGAACCACCGCCCGCCTGGGGCAAATTCTGAAGGAGCTGTAGGATTTCGGCGCTTTGAAGCTCGTTGGTCTTCTGTTTTTTGGGGCCGAGCACAGAAGAGAGCTTAGAGAGAGCGGACATCAAGCTCTGACCTTCGGGGGTCTCAGAACCAATGGCAGGAAGGGACTGTTCAATCAGATCAAGAGCCATGCTCACATTGATCATCGCCGCTTCCCGCTGGCCCTGTTTCGGTTCGGGCGTTGACATGGGAGACGGCATGGGGGGAGGGGTCATAGCAGGACCAACCCCAGGAGGCGGAGCGCCGTCCTGTTGGCTTTGCATCAGAGCCATAATATCCTGATCAGCCATGTGATTTACCTCTATTCACGGACATCTGCTGTGAAATTTAAACAAATGTCAAGGGAGGGGTTTGTTTTAGTTCCGCCCCTCCTCGGAACGACTCATGGTCGCTATACGGGACTAACCCGTATGTTAGTTAGCGACGAGCCTTACGACCCTTGCGACGCATGTGCGCCTCCATAGCTGGAAGTTGCGGGACGGGTGAAAAGCGCCAATTAGCGCTTGTGCTTACGAGCCTTGCGAGCCATTGATGGCCTCCTGCTGCTAGTGTGGTCGTCCCCAAAACTCTTTACTTCCGGCGGCTACGACGAGACCGCTTTACGGACTTGTACATTACGCTCTCCTCATAGTTCTATCGGGGCGCGTCATGGGACGGCCCGCTAGATTTCTAACATTAGAGACGCGGTATTGTATAGATGCTGGTTTTTCGGCCATAGAGACATCACGCCCTGTAGCGCGGGGCTGATCACCAACTCTGACTTGGCCTTGACTAGCCATTGGCCTTTTTNCCTTGCGGAGGCGGAGCGGGCGGCTGAAGAGCCTTCATCTGTTCGGCCTTCTTCAGCTTTTCCTTGAGCATCTGCTTCATTGGTGGATCGAGCATATCAATCAAGGACTCCTTGTCAATAGCCTGAGCCTTAAACAGATTGAACGCAAGGGAGCGCATATCTTCCATGAAGATGGGGCTGTTTGAGTGAGCGTCCACCTTGACAACGTACTGACGAGTAAATTGTTCAGCAATGAACTTTTTCCCTTCAACATCAGTAAGATGGGTTGCATCGTAAGCTTGCATCAGTTTCATGTAGAGGGTCGCCAGCTTCTCCAGCGAATTCTCAACAATGAGCGCCCGCTTTTTAGCGCGGGACGATCCAAGGCGAGCAAGCTGAGAAGCGTGACCAGCGGAACGAACACCTTGTTCGCCACGGCCTGACAGAACCTCTGAAATGCCGGATGCCTCGGCAAACATGGCGTCAATTTCCCTGATTTGCTCGTAAAGGCTTTCAGGAAGGTCGGGCGCCAGCCGCTCAATCTTGGTATTGGGCATATCGCTCGCCAGAAGGCCGCCAGCGCGGTTCAGAGCGAAGTTCTTTTCGTCCAAGATGCCCGTAAAGCCTGTGAGGGCGGTCGGCGGGNTTACTTGCTTGGACAACAGGTCCAAAATCTCGTTCATGCGCTTGTTACGCATGTCCTGAAGGAACATCAGGCGCGAAACTTCAGACTGGCCCCAATAATAATCAGGCATGGGGTTTGGCGCGATCTGGATGAATGGGCTCTCCCCTTTCAGGAAGAGCTTTTCGTTCTCGCGGTCGTAGATAATCACGTCTGGGTCGGCGCGCGTGACAATCTGGTAATCGTTGGTCTCATCGTTCCAGACGTACAGTTCAATCATCTCAACGGTGTCTTCTTCGACTTCCGGCTTCATCCGGTTCTGGCCGTAGAGATTGAGATTGACGTTGCCGTACATGTTCGGATCGACTTGGCTCAGAATGATCCGGTCTACGCCGTTGGGCGAGTAAGCCTCAACGTGCTGAGAGGTTGTAACGCGCTGAACAATGCTCTCGCGCTTGGGATGTTTGTAAAGCCGAGCAAACAGGTCGGATTTAGTTATGTAGTAGCTTTGGATAAACGCTTCCTGCCGGTCAAGGTAGGTAATGTCTTCTCGCAGAACGCCAAAGCTGCTGGGGTCAATGTAATAGGGATGAATAGCCCCATTAGAAACCACCAGCTTGATAAACGCAGAATTGTAAACCATCGCCCAGGTCAACGCGGTGTTGAACACTTGGTCGGCGTTGGAATTGTTCCACTCGTCGTTCAGGGCCTGCTCAAGGCGAGGAATATACCTGTACTGATCTTCGTTGGCCGCAGCGCCCAAGTTGATCGAGAACCGCGTGGTGTCAGCCGAATAGAGGAAGCTGACGAGCTGGTCGATGTGCGGGAATATCTTGTTGTACTGAGCAGGGCTCTCCTCGGGCGCAGACCCGAAGAGATAGTAGGACTTCAACGAGGAGTAGTCCGCGCGGCGGGTCTCGCGAGAGACCAGGCACTTGCGGATCAGGTCTTGGTAGAACGACTCTCGGTCGTGGGCGTCCTTTGGAATGATCATTTGTCAAGCTTAAGGTTGTCGTGGTCAGCGTAATAGCTGGCCGCCATTGGTCCGCGCGTGAGATTAGCATCTTTGGGAGAAAAGCCAACTTGCTCGTCTCTGACGGGCTTGACCATGCCGCCAAGCATACTCTGCATGTTGTATTTGCCCGCCTCTCCCCACATAACGGCGCTGCCGGGTCGGTCAGCAGGGGGTTGTTCGGGGACGGGGGCGTTGTTTCGGGCCAAGTAGCCGGTCTGGTGCTCGCCTTCTTTGGTGGACTTAATGTCCGTCATGTTGAAATCGCTGGCAAGTTTTTTGATGTTGGTGTCATTGCGCCTGGAGCGGCCACCAATTACTGAGTCCCGCATGGTAGGGGCTCGCAGAATGACCTGAGCCACGTCTGTGCAACCTTCGTCGCAGACGGGTTCCCAGCCGGTAAAGTAACCGTGACGAGGGCATTTGTAGTCGCGCATGATAGCCATAACATCCCCTTACTTGTTGAACTGTTCATCAAAACTAGGCTTAGAGTAGTCTGACTTGTTCTTGATCCCAACTTTCAAGGCGATCTTTCCGCCGTCAGTTGTTAGGTTCATACTTTTGGCTAATCTGGGCCGGGGTTCCTGCCGGTAGATCAACCGCCGTTTGTTACCCTTATCATAGACCATTACCACGTCGCCACGGGTCATACGCTCCAGCGCTCGGCTCACGGCGATTTGGGTGTGCTCGCTCATGGGGGTGTCCTTGATGTGGAACACGCGTTTGAGAAGCGACATGCTTAATCCTGACAGCTCCGCAAACATGGCAATGCTCAGCGTCTTGTCCTGGTCCTTCCAGAACCGTTCCATCTGGCGGTAGATTTCCGCCTTGCTGAGAATTGTCATCATTGCCCATAGATACCAATCTGCTTGAGGTAAGTAGAGACATTGCGGCCCACCGATAGTTCTTCCGGCGTGATACATTCTTGCGCGTTTGAGACCTGACGCGTCAAGCGCTCCATGAGAAGCCGGGGTTGGAGCTGCTCTGCATAGGCTGCGCAGGCCAGCGCCATTGCAATCACGCGGTCGTCCTTGCCACGGCCGGGCGCGTGGATGGACCCACCTTCGCGGACGATGCCTTTCATTTCTTCCAAGGTTTCCATTGAGACGACGGTCATCATCTGCCGCTCAAAATAATCCTTGGTGTAATTCATCATCCGTTCTTTGGAACCTTGCGTGGTCAGCCAGCCGATAGAGTTGGAGATGCCGCCCAGCGTATCGTTCTTGCGCCAGATATAGTTAGTCATCGAACTAAGAACGTGCATCAGACCCTTGCCGGTCGCCCCGCCAATAGAGACGGCCTGCCGTTTCAAGTTTCTGAGTTCGTTAATGACGGCTTGGCCGGGGCCGTTAACTTCCAGGTTAAGTGTAGAATTCTTATACGCTCCAGCAAGGTGGGCAATGACCCAGGCAAATTGATAAGTATTGAGCTCACTTGTGGCGAACTCAGCGACTTGATCGAGGCCGTCAGCGTAACAGCGGAAGACTTGAATGCAAAAACGATCCGCCCAATCGGAGCTTCCGTAAGCAGGGTCTGCCCCAATGACGTAGTAGGCGGTGTCGATGGGCTCTTCCCAGACTTTGAGCGTGGCGAGCTTGTCCGAGCTTTTGAGGACTTCGGTGTCTTGGAAGTTTGATCCGAAGGAATATCGGTAGGCGTCGAACTTTTTGTTTTTGGCGACACGGGCGGCCTCTGAGCATCTGGCGTTAGAGAAGAACGATGANCCCGTCATCACGAAAGCATAGTCTTCCGTGGGCGGGAATTCTTGATACATGAGCGCGTCGTCTTTGATCCCCTCGTGCAGCTTCCACCGCCACCAGGCGATTTGCCGTGAGTTGATTTCAAAGCCGTACATCTTCTTGATGTCGCGGTTCCATTCCTTCTCTTCGCCGGTCAGCCTGCCGTCCCAATAAGTTTTGTAGACGGAGGACTCGGGATCGACGGAATAAAATTCGTTGCGCCACCATCCGCAGAAAATTGCCCGCTGGGTCTTGGCTTTCTTGGCGGTGGTGTACATGTCATGGAACATGTTGAACCCGCGCGCCGTGCTTTCAAACATATAGAGGCGGTCGGGGTTGGTCTCTGCAAGAGACGCCAATAGGGACGCCAAGCCCTCCTCGTCGCCCCAGGAGCTTGTCTCTGTTCCATGCAGGAAGGTGATAGCCTTACCGCGCCCAAGCGTTCCCTTGGCCCTTAGACCGGCCACCTGGTAAAACAGGCGAGACCGATTGCGCAGGCTCAGCGAGTTCCTGTTGTGAGTGATCTGCGGGATTTTGTATTCTTTGGGCAACCCGTCCATGTACATCGCCAGCGTCGTGCGAAACATGTCCCGGTTTTCTTCGGTGTCGGTCGTTAGAGTGGCCTGTAAGCCTGGATGAGTAAAAGTCCAATACAGATCAAGAGCCAAGCTGATTGTAGTGATACCGAGCTGGCGGCCTTTAAGAATGACGTAAAAATGGCAATCATCTTCAAGCCCCTTGGCAATCTCGTTCATCACATAGGTCTGCGTTCCCAGAAGCTTGTCCATCTTCCGCAAGCCCTGCTCCTTGGTCTCAATCTTAAGCTGAGAGCAGAAGTGGTAGAAGTGCTTCAGGTTGAACGTCATGGTCCCTCGTGTGTTGGTGCGCCCGAAAGGATTTGAACCTGCGACCTTCTGGGTATGAACCAGATGAGCTACCGGGCTGCTCCACCCCGCGATAACTTAGTATTGCACAAGCCCCATGATGGGCGTCAGGCTGGTCGAACACAAGAGCCAATGCTTAAGCTTCTTCATTCAATCCTCCAAACTCGGAAGCCGTCGTCCAACCGCCGGGTTGCGTACTTGCGTTTGTACGATTTCCCATACCGGCTGATCAAGCTGCGTGAGGTCTGCAAGAAAGACTTCGCATCCATAGTCCCATAGGCCACGAAGAAGCTGTCGCCAACCTCCATCTCCGCCAAGGGAAACCGGTACTTCGGGGGACGCGTGGTGTAACCCCTCATGGGCACACCAGGTTCTATCAGCATGTTTAACCCTCAAACATTATTTACGCAATNATACTGTAATAATATACAATGTCCAAATAATTTTTGGGGGTAGCGCGATGTGGGGTGCACGTTTCACAGAGCTCGTGGACCCATGCACCTTCCCATTGTACACGTCACATCTGTGTAATTACACGTTTACCATCCGTGCACTGTGGTTATAGCTATTACACGTCATCAGGGTGTGGATTATGTGTTCACACATGTGTCCCATGTCCATTCCAAAAACTCACAGAGCGCGGGGTGTGATAATATCTCACGCACCTATTCCAAAAGCTCAAAGCACCTGTATCTTATGTAGTATCATATATACCACACAGCATATATGTATATAATATATACAGGAGATGTTTAATTGTCACGTTTAAGTAGTGTCATGATTGAAAATAATTTACCTAAAACGCATTTTATAGCTTGACCGCAGAATTCATGCTAATAAGATACATGAATACCAGGAAGCAAATCAGTTACCTGGTAGACAAGTTAACCTAGACAATACGGGGATTGACGATGCAAGTTTATAAAAAAGCTACCGTTCTCCGGACTAATCCGGTTCATGTAGCAAAGCTTGGGGCTCCGGCCTTCGACGGCTTGTTCTGCAAGTGGAGCGGCGACGCTGAGATTATTCAGTATTTCGCTCGTAAGATGTTTGACGAGGGCTACCAGGTAAACGAGTTCTCTATCACCCTGGTAAACGTCACCATTGACCATGCCACCGGCAAAGCTTGTGAGGTAGCATGATGCAAGCTCTAATCACTGCAATCATGGCACTGGTTTCATTCGCTACAGTCGGGGCTATTATCGCCCTGGCCTTCATCTAACATCTAGGGGGCTCACATGACGATGTATTACTCTGGACGTTTCGGAAAACTGCCAATCTTCCCCGCTCTTTATGGGGACGTGACAGAGGATCGTATCGAGCGATTTGTTGAACGAATGTATGACGTGGGCGACAAGATCCTAATGCAAGGCGATGCCACTCAAGAACAATATGACGAGTGGTCTGATATGCTAGGCAACTATGCGAACCGGCTATATCAGGAGCACATTACACCATTCGCCAACTTCCATGGCGTTCAGCGCTAATTGCAAAGCAGGGCGCCCTACGGGACGCCTCACTGTGCAATGCCGCACAATTAGGGGACTGCTACCATGATGATCAATCTTAAAGCACTGAAGGCTGTCGCGCTCTTTTGCTCGAAAGAGGAAACACGTTACTACCTGAAAGGCGTCAATCTACAGTTTCGCGATGATCACGTCCTTATGGTCGCGACTAATGGGCACTACCTGACGGCTTTGCGTCAGTCCCTGGAAGAGCCGATCGACAGTCCGGTTCCTGATACGATCGTGCCAATCGAATTGATTGACCGCATCAAGCTTTCCAAGCACTTGGACGTTTGCGAACTTTACGTCGACAAAGGACGCATCACGATAACCTACTGCGGCGCGACCTATGCAGACGGCGCGATTGACGCAAGCTTTCCAGACTGGCGCCGTGTTTCCCCGTCCAGCGTGTCGGGCGAAACTGCGCAATATGACGCGTCCTATGCAGCGCTCTACATGAAAGCGGCGCGCATGTTCGCAAAGGACGCTCAAATCAGAATAGGGCACAATGGCCTATCGCCTGCGCTGGTTTCCTGGCTCCCAAGTGAAGCCGGTTTGGACGCTTTCGGCGTGCTCATGCCAATGCGCACAAAGGACCATATGACCGCCCCCCCCATGTGGGCAGGCGTCATCGCGTCCAGCGTCTCACAAGCGGCGTGACGCCTCGCAGCGCCCCCTACGGGGGGCGTCACCGGGCGCCATAGTGGCGAACGATAGCAATGGGGACGAACAATGAGCAATTCATATAACGGCTGGACGAATTATGCGACCTGGCGGGTTCACCTGGAGATGTACGACGGCCAGAGCCCGCGTGACATCATGGGCAGGCGTCCGCATGACTTCTACGAATTCGCCGACGTTTTGAAGGAACAAACGCAAGAATCCATGGAAATGGAAGGCAAAGGCCTTGTCTTGGACTATGCGCTTGCGTTCCTGTCGGACGTCAATTGGCAGGAAATCGCTAAACACATCATGGAAGCCTATGCGGAGGAAGACGAAGACGAGGGCGTCCTGGAAGATGCCGCTTGGCACGATACAAGCGCCGAGCTGGAATAGTGCGCGTCCTTCCCATTCTTCCCATCACCCAAGCGGCGCGCTTCCCGGCGCGTCGTCCACTCCACATAATCGCAAAGGAACAAACCGATGACCGATCAGAAAAAACCTCGTGGGTTCGCTTGCCTACCGCCGGACGAGAGGGCGAGAGTCTCGTCTATGGGAGGCCGAGCCGTTCCAGCGGATCGCAGAAACTTTAGCTTGGACCGTGAAAGCGCCTCACGCGCCGGAACCAAAGGCGGTTCACTGTCACGCAAACGCGCCGTGACAGATCGGGAGGGTTGACCATGACGCTGATCGAAAGACGCAACGCTATCAATGCCAAGCTTGATAAGGCTAAGAAAGGTCATCGCTCCACACGCGCCCTGCAACGCGAGTACGAAATCCTGACCGCTGGCATTCTTGCCGAAAAGAGGCTTTCCGAGAAGGCTAAAAGCAAAATGCAGATTGAAGCCTTCCAGCCCTGCCACCTCGCCCGTCCCGATTTATGGGACGCCTTCTGTCGCCTGCAAGGCCGTCCAAATGAACCATCCGAAAACTGGACTACATTCGACGTTGTAATGCTGCTGACCAGAAAGCTCATGGAAGCCTCACAGACGCCTTCAGGAACCCCTCGGNTACCCAATTAGCCTAATCGTGTCCGTAGCGGTTCCTAGGGCTTCTCTGCCCCGCATATGCCCTATCAAACTGGTCAGGGTTGGCACACGGTAACGTCAACCCCTTTCCACCTGTCGTTAAGTGAGACCGCCAAGCCTTCAGCGTCTTCAGGTTTCCCGTCCGCTCAAGGTACGCTTGCCACATGTCCCACATGTGATCCTGCCCGGCCTTGTCCTTCGCTTGGGGTTTAGCAAGCACTGCTTCACCTTCGCCTGGGTTCTGTTTCATATATTTCATCATCCGATCGTAAATGTCCGTCACCGTAAGCCTTCCTTCTGTTGCCGCCGTTTTTTCCAGTAGTCGTCATTCCCAAGCAGATTGTCCGGTATATTGCGAAGGTCGCGTTCCTTCGCCTTGGGGGTGAAAGCCGTCACGTTCGATGGTTCATCTTCCCAGCGTTTTTGATTTAGCCAGGTTGCCGGGTGAGGGATGAACTGCGGGTCTTCCGGCCAAGGGTAGATCGCAACAGCCGACAAGATCACTTCAGGATCAAGCCGAGCCGCCGACTTCGCCCAAGCTTTCTCGGCTGCCCCTTTCCCTGTCCGTTTCGGATAAAGCTTCCAAAAACGATCAAACGCCTCGCGCAGGCGAGTGTGTGAGGGTGGAGTTGAGGGAGTTAAGGAAGGGGGGTGTATAGTATTACTATATAGGGGCGGGGGGAAACCATCAGAGGGAGAAGAGGAGGGAGAGAGGTCCATAATGTCCACGCGTGTCTTCGTGGACACTTTGGACAATCTCTGTTTTTGTTTCACTTCCCGCCATCTATCACGCTGTTCCGCCCTACGCGCGTCCTCGCGGTTGGCATGGGCATCGCAGACGAGTTTGATTTGTTCTGTGCTGCATCCAGCGTCAATCATTAGCCGAATGGTTTGCGCAAGTTCTGAGCTTCTCATTGCAAAACCCCATATGTAGGTTGCGCAATGGAAATCGCCCCTGTATATAGAAAGGGTTCCTCCCAACGCGCACTTGCCCGGTGACGTTGTTTCGAAGCCCCGTCAGGTCTCCCACCGGCGGGGCTTCTTTTTTACTGTACACCTCCGCGCGCATGGGGCAAGCCGTTTGCTTGCGCGTAACGCTTCAAACCATGCAAGACGCTCGTGTGATCGCACCCAGACCGGCGCGCTATGTCCGCGATGCTCAGATGGGGGCATTCGCTCGCGACCCGGTGCCAAAAGTAGCGCCTGGCTTCCACGATGTACTTCTGGCGACGCTTCCCCATCAACATTTTGGCCGGCACTTCTGTTTCCCGTGAAACATCCACAAGCACCTGTTGAAAGGTCCGGCGCGTCGTCTGGATCTTCTCCCAAGGGCATTTGTTCACAACCAGAATGAAATCGCGCTTGGGGTCTATCGGCGGCTTCACCGGAGGCGCATTGTTTACATACAAGACAAAATCAGGAATTTGTGCAGGTTCCGGCTCCACAACCGGAGGCGGCTCTACGTCACTAGGCGACGTAATGTCTTTTTGCCTAGGAGGGGTCGCCATAATCCGCTTGGGAGGCTCCCCCCTTAATCTTTTTCTTACCTGTGCATAATGTGTGGATAACTCTCGATAGTAATCACTCAACATGTTGAACTTCCTCAGTTTTTTCTTCTGGCTGCGGCAGGTTGACGCATGTGTCTAAACCCTTCGCAATTAAGTATTTTACAGCCTCTGTCTCGCTTTTGAAGCGCTCGTTAAACCGAAAATCTTCGATAGCCTGCGCCATTTCGTCGCTGAGTATATACACACGTCGTTTCATGTTGGTCCCCTTTTGATTGACAATAAATTGTTAAACCATAACGCAAGTCTATTGACAAGTGGTAATGATGGGCTCTAATTGGGCCTGTCGCATCAGACACACGGGGACAAACATGGACGGATTTAGCAAAGAGGAAAGAGCAACAGCCTGGTGGGCGACCGACTCACGCAGAGCGGTTTCTGGCGGGCTTTACGAGGTTCTACGGGAGAAGTGGGGCGAGATCGAGCGCCCTGACCTTTCGAGCATTGAGGCGGTTCGCATGGGGCTCATGATGCAGCCTGCGATTGCCGACATCTTCACGGACGTGACGAGGATCAGCACGAGCCCCCTAGACGACGCGGGCACGCATCGCACCCAGCCCTGGCTCCGCGCACACTTCGATTTCGTGACTGAAGACGGCGGCCTTCTGGAAGTGAAAAACTTCAACATCGCTACCATCAATAAATATTCCGAAATGGACGAGCCTATTCGCATCCCAGAAGCCGATTATATCCAGTGCTTGCACGAAGCCGTTGTCCGAGACGTTCCACACGTCTATTTCGCGGTTCTGTTCGGCGGTCAGCAGTTTCGGACCTACAAGCTGGAGTTCTCGCCCGCAGAGAAGGAAGCTTTCATCCAACGCGCAGCGCAGTGGTGGGGATATGTGAATTCTCGCAGGTTGCCAGACCCTACCAACTCAGAGGAAGCCACCATACGCTTCCCCAAGAGCATGGAGGGCTTTGTCACCGCAGACGCCACCGTTGAGGCCGTTGCGAAAGAACTGCGCCATGTGAAGAACCAAATCAAGAAGCTCGAAGAATACGAAGAGAAAGCCACCTTCGTGCTTCAGAAGTGCATGGGCGAAAGCGGTACACTGATGAATGTTGCCGGTGAGACGCTGGCGACGTGGAAATCAGCGAAGGGCTCAAAGCGTTTCGACTCGAAGGGGTTCAAAGAGAACCATCCCGGTCTTTACGCTGAGTATGAAAAAGAAACAGCCGGTTCGCGCCGGTTTCTTGTGAAGTGAGGTTAAAATGAGCAATGCAATTGTTCCGTGGACTGATCAGGAGCGTATGGCGAATGCTATCGCGAAGAGCAATCTATTTGGTCTCAAGAGCGCTGATCAGGTTCTTGCGCTCATGGCCGTCGCGCAGGCAGAAGGACGCCACCCAGGGTCCGTTGCGCGTGACTACCATATCATTCAAGGAAGACCAGCCCTTCGTGCGGACGCAATGCTCGCACGTTTCCAACAAGCCGGAGGAACGGTCCACTGGCTGAAATATGCGGATGACGAGGTGAAAGCCGAGTTCTCCCATCCCCAAGGCGGTTCTCTCACGTTGTCTTGGACATTAAAGCAGGCTCGCGAAATCGGTCTTGCTGGAAAAGACAACTGGAAGAACTACCCGCGTGCCATGTTGCGTGCCCGTGTGATCTCCGAGGGAATTCGTACTGTGTACCCTGGAGTTCTCACGGGAGAGTACACCCCTGAGGAAGTGATGGACTTCACGCCCGCGCAGCAGGCTCCCAGAATTGAGGTTTTGGAAGCCGAGCCCCTGAAAGAAGGGATTGCGCTCTATGTTCCTGACGCGGACGGTTCTGTGAAGGTCTACAAGTGGTGCGCTGGTGAAGATGAGTGGAGAGACACATATTTGGACCTTTTGGAGAAGGTCAGAAACGCCAAAAAAGTGCCAGAGGCTGAAAAGGCCGAAAAGCTGCACTATCTGAAAGAATACAACGAGGAAACCATCGCCAGGCTGTTTGGCGAGGAAGAGACTGAGGTGGAAAATGGCTGATTACAAAAACAAGGACGGTTCAGGCGTTCTGTTCTTCAACGAAGACAAGCGAAACGAGAAAGCGCCCGATTATAAGGGAAAGCTCATTCTCGACAGGGACTACACGAAAGGTTCAGAAGTGAAGATTTCGGGTTGGAGAAAGAAAACCCCGAAAAACCACCTTGTCTCGCTGGCCGTGGACAACTATTCCGCGAACACGGACAAGCAGTGGCCGAAACCAGTCAACGAAGACGAAACGATACCGTTTTGAGCACCATCGTTTTCGTCATTCCAGGAACGGCACGGGGGAAGCAACGCCCCCGTTTCGCTCGCACAGGACGCGTCTATACGCCCGCGCAGACGGTCAACCAAGAGGCGTATATCAAGATGCTGGCGGCAACCGCTATGCGCGGTCTTGCCCCTCTCATAGGCCCATTAGAAGCTACTTTCAGCATAAGCGTGGCAATACCCAAAAGTTTTACGGGGGAGAAGCGAAAACGAATAGAGGAAGGAAAACTATTTCCTACTTCAAAACCCGACATAGACAATGTGGTGAAATTGTTGTGTGACGCGATGAATGGCGTGGTGTACGGCGATGATATGCAGATTGTCGATCTTTATGTGAGCAAGGCGTATGCGGACGCGGGTTCAACAACGGTGATGGTATCAATGAAGGGGACGAATGATGGACACAATAGACCCGAAGGTCGCAGGCAAGTGGACTGAAGACCGCATGGAAGACATGATGATGGAGCTGGTCTCAGAAAAGGCGAAGGTGAATAGCTGGTCTCGTCATTACGTTGATCTACACAAGAAGTATGAAACTCTGTGTGACGCGCTTTACAAGATTGTAGGGCTTGATGAATACGAGCGTGAGACGTGCGTTTGGATTGCAAAGGACGCCCTCAAAGAGGCAGGGGAGTGGCCGCGATGACTGACAACTATGCAGCACTATTGCGTCAAACCGCTAAACTCTATCGCGAAAGCCTAGTTGCACCCGACACAAACGATATGTGTACGTTGGCCTATCAGTGGCAAGACAAAAAGCACCGTCATGTTTGGGACTTGTGCAAAGAATTAGAAAAAGCTGCTGATTACAACGAGAAGATCAAAGCGCAGCTTGAGCTTGAAGTGGATGACCTGAAGATATGTCGGTCAGAGCGCCTTGAGCTTTACATCCGCATGGAGAAGCTGGAGGCGGAGTTACATCACTGCTTTCACCGTGTTGAAGAACTACAGGCGGCGCTGCGGGAAATTATCGTACATTGTGAAGTTCCAGCACCGCCAAATGCTGAAGCATTAAAAATGTTTGCCCGCAAAGCACTGGAGGAAAACAATGACTGATGATCTTGTAACAATGCTGAGGAAAGACTTCTCCATTAATACGAAACATGAGTACCCGCAAACTTGCTTTACTGAATATGAATACGAACGTCAAAAAGCCGCCGACCGCATCGAGAAGCTGGAGGCGGCGCTGCGGAATATCGCCGAAGGAGACATATCCCGCACAGTCAAGATCGCGTTCCGCGATGATGGGCAACCATCCAAAAATGACCGTTGCGAACACGGTCAATCGTTTTATGAGGACTGCGGGTGCTGCATTGAAGATTACGCCCGCAAAGCACTGGAGGAAAACAATGACTGATGATCTTATTGAGCGATTGCGTGGCGTTATGTGCGGCGATGACCCTGTACTGGAAGAAGCTGCTAATCGCATTGAACAACTAGAAAAAGGGTTTGTTGATATTCTGTCTCAACAGCCATTGGATTTGCTTGTTGCAATGATCGCCAAAGCTTGTCTGGCTGGAGCAATAGATAAGAACGGAAAATATTGCTTTGTTGGAAATTTGAAGATTGTCGATGGCAAACCAATGATGGAAAAGAAAAATGAATTACCTTGAAGCATTGGGCCAACTGATTTTCATCATTTGGGCGCTGTTCATGCTCAGTGGCACAGCAATCATTATGAGCGTTATAAAGAGATGACAGAACTTACTCCATGGTGTGTGAAGCATTGGAGGGGAAAGTTGAGTGAGTTTGAAGTAGCTGCGTTTTGGTTTGTCGTCGGCGTGGTGCTGATGACTATAAGCTGGGGACTGACAAAATGAACCACACAGAAGTGCTTACCAACGCAATCAACATCCTGCGCGACAGAGACGCCAAATATGGTCCTGTTCAGGAAATGTTTGAACGCACCTCAAAGCTGGCGTCGATCATTCTGGATCGGGAAGTGACGCCATATGAAATAACCGTGATCATGAAGTGCTTGAAGGACGCTCGCAAGAAATACGACCCGATGAACGTCGATCACTACGCCGACAACATCAACTACGAAGCGTTCTCGTATCAGTTCGCCACCGCTGGAGCGGATGAAGCTGCCGAAGACGCTGTAACCGCTGAACTTGCCAAGAAGCTGGCTCCCATGATGCCCAACAACGGAGATTACAATGTCTGAGAGACGCAAAGTATTTGTAGCCACGCCTATGTATGGTGGCATGTGCACGGGCTTTTACACGCAGAGCATTTTACAGTTGCAAAATGTATTTATGCAGAATGGTGTGGAATCGGCCTTGTCTTTTGTGTTCAACGAGAGCCTGATCCAACGTGCTCGCAACAGCCTCGCGCACGCGTTCCTGAAGACCGACAGCACCCATCTTCTGTTCATAGACGCAGACCTGCGGTTTGACGGCAATGGCGTCTACAGGATGCTGGAGGCCGACAAGGACGTGATTTGCGGCATATACCCCAAAAAGGAAATTAACTGGCCGATGGTGAAGATCGCCATTGACCAAGGCATCCCGGTTGAAGAGCTGAAGTGGCACACCGGTTCTTGGGTCATCAATCTGGCCGGCTATGAAGGCTCTGCAACCGTCAATGTCAACGAACCGTTTGAGATATGGGCGGGCGGCACCGGCATGATGCTGATCAAACGCGAGGTATTTGAGAAGCTGAAAGAATGGACGCCGATCTACACCAACGACATGACTGACCTGGCGGGCACGATTGGCGAGAAGGATCAAATTTACAACTTCTTCTCACTCAGCATCGAACCCGGCACCAACCGGCTCCTGTCTGAGGACTACCACTTCTGCCGAGAGTGGAGATTGACCGGCGGCAAGATATGGGCTGCACCGTGGCTCACGCCGGGGCATGTAGGCACCTACTTGTTCGAAGGTCAGTTACCGATAGACAAGGCAAACTTGGTGGAAGAGACGCCGCAATAGCCGTCTCTGCGTGCATTGTTCACCTTGATCTCTGTGATGGTTTGGGGGGTGTCCTTGGAAGACCAAGAGACATCCTTCCAGACTTCACAAGCCGTTCCGTTAGTCGCGCTTGTGCCCGTCAGACTTGAACAGGCCATCAGGGGTGACATCAACAGCATCGCCAGCACGAACCGCATTTTCAACTCTCCTAAGAGCGTCCTTAGTAGCCGCCGCCTCGATTTCCGCAATGGCGTCAGACCTGATTTTGAAGTACACGCCGCCGAGAATGACGACAACGGCCACCGCCATAGCAAGATAGCGGCCCACAGGCGTGAAGAGCAGACTAAACACCGTGTTCCTCCATATGTTGTTTGCGGAAAAACCAAATCGCAATTCCCAGCCCGATAATGGCGGACATGATAAGGAAATTGGGGTTGCTGAATAGGCCAATAAGCTGATCCGCCGTGTCAGACGCGTCCTGAGCCTGCGCGGCAACCTGTTTCGCAACACCCAAACTTCCGAGGCCAGCCGTAACCAACGCCGCGTTACCCTGCTTGCTATCCGCCATTGTTCGTACAGGTACAGGATCAGCAGTTGTACGTTGTTCATGTTCATCCGCCGTGGGCGCTTCGTTCTCGTTGGATGCTTCGATAGCGTCAGCCGCAAGCCACCAGTTTGCCTCCGCTTGACGACGGCGCACGAGGCCGGGAAGGACTTTACCGCCCGCCTTGTTGAACTTGGCAAGTTCCGAAGGAACGTCCTGAAACTGTCCGGCGTTGATCTTTCTGAGCATCGTAGATGTCGCAAGATTGCGTTCACCTTCGTTGTAGACAAAATCCACAAGGACATCGAACTGATGCTGCGTCAAAGGCTGTTTAACCAGCTTGTTGACCGAGTTCTCATATTGCACAAGGTCACGGCGAAGAATGTCGTTGGCCTGCTGCTGCGTAATGATCGAATTGTCGGTGATCAGTGGCGCACCAGCGGCGTTTGTGTGTCCATAACCTATTGTGCAGATGCCGCGCGGGCAACGGTAGGCCGTCAGCTTGCAGCCTTCAAACTTCTTGAGAAGGGCGTTCATGCCCTCTGGGCTCATTTGCACGGGCGTACTCCTAGTGGACGAGGGAAATGACAGCCAAGAGGCCGCAGATGAGGACGACAACGAGCAGCAGGAAAGCAGAGCCCCAAACCATGACATCGTGCATAAGTTGTTCTTGTTGTTTCTGGGCTTCCAAGGCAGCAGCTTTCTGATCCTTTTTGATTTGGGTCGTAGCAGCAACCNCCTGGTCCCAAGCCGCCAGTCCGAATTCGCCAACGAAGTGGTTCTTCAGGTCCGCCATCATGGCGTCGGCTTCAGCCTTAGCCGCATAAGCTTCCATCGCAACCTGTTGGGCGGACTTTCCTGCGGCGAAATTTCTTTTGGGTTCTGCGGCGGCGCGAGTAATCGCAGCAACGCTGTCGAACAGCGAGCCAAGGTCTCCAGCCATTCCCTGTAGCTCTTTGCCAACGGCAATACCGGCCTTGATGGCCTCGTAGCTACCCTTGGCAAGAGCAAGTATTGTAAGCGGGTCCATTTACCGACATCCCCATCTGCGACGAGCCGCCTTACCACGCTCTCCCTTCCACTTTTTTGAACGGGCGCAGAAGCTTTTATGACGACCGCTTTTGGGGTCTTTGGTGGGGGCCTTCAGCTTCGAGCCGGTCGCCTTGTTGTACTTGCGCCGACCCTTTTCGGTGAGACCGCCCCCAGCCTTCACCGACTGCTTTTCTCCCCGTCCAACACTGAGGGACGGACCAGACATTATCGCCTCTCTGTCTTCTTCGATTTGCGGAATGCGTCGGCTTTTGGGGCGCCCTTGGAGCCGGGTTTGCGCATACGCTCACCACTGCCCGCCTTGATGCGGCGGCGCTTGGCGTTGATGTTTGCGTACAAGCCTCGCTTTGCCATCAGTAGCCCGCCGCTGTCACTTCGTTAGCAACAAGAACGCCACCAATGTTGACGCTAACGACAGCAGCCGTTGCAGCACTAGAGGCAATTTGGAACCTTAAATCGGTTCCAGCTACGTATGCGTATGGAAAATGACGTTGCACTTCATAGCTCGTATTAAAAGGAGTTTGCACAACTATACGTTGCACTCCCGACGACAAGTTAGATACGGAGCGGTATGTTGTGTAGTTCGAGGTGTTGCCGTTGAACGACGAATACGCGCCAAAGCGCCAGGCTTGATACGTGTATCCCGTAGGAACCGTATAGACCGCCATCTGGCTAATTCCAACGCTGCCCGCCACGCCGTTGACCGTTGCCGTGTTGATCTGGGCATACGTCACGCCGCCATTGGTTAACGTCACCGTGTTGGCCGGGTTGGTCGCGCTTCCTGTTGCAACGAACATGCTGTTGATGCGGAAGTAAGCATTGACGGTTGATACGCCTGTCGCTCCATTGAGCACAAGGTTTTCCGTCAGAATGTTGTAATTTGCATCGAGGCCGACAATCGTGATGGTCGCGGTGTCTCCTGCGCCCCCCGTCAAAGTCATGGTGGTGGCGGACGAAGGAAACACATAGTCAGCCGTCGCCATGTTCTCCCAAACCGTGCGGAACAAGCCCGCAGTAGCCGGGGTGGTGCCATAGCCAAAGATGTTCTGAGCCGAATGATACGGGACTTGGCCTCTAGACACTTGCAGCTCAAACGGCTCAGACCGCCCGTGCTGGGTCATCGAGAAGGTTGACTGTGCCATTAGACGCCACCCTTCTCCGGCTTGCTGACGGGACTGTTCTTGGTGTCGCCAGGGCGATTAGAATAGTCCCAGACAGCCGTAAAGCCCCCGAGGGGAGACTTGCCGGGGGTGAAGCTGTTATGCCCATGCCCCATAGTGTCCTTGACGCTCTGAGGCTTTATGGCCTTTGCGGGCCAGGCGGGTTCATTCAAGTTCTTGTTGCTGAGGTCTTTCACGGGCAGGCTCCTTCTTAGGTCCACGCGTTTCTTTGGTTAGGCTTGGGATATAAACCAGCACCGCAAACCCGACGGCGATGTATAGGCGCTCCATCGACGGAGCATACATGGCCCAAGCAGCGAGACCGAAAGTCATCCACAAACCCATGAGGGTCAGAAGTCGAGCTGTAACGACGGCCAAGGCCGTGCGCACGAGCGCTATAACAGAAGCATCCCCTATCATGTCTTGTCCCCAACGGTTGTTGCGTCGGCATTAGACATCATCCTCTGTCAGAAAGCCAGAGCCATAAGCTTCGTCAGACATTTTCTGTTTAATCTTTTCTAAATTCATTGCACGATCTATTACCTTAAGCTTTACCTCAAGGTCTACAGACGCGTCCAACATGACCGCTTTCAGGAGATCGCTGACGGCTTTTTCGAGATCGGGGTTGATGCCGCTGGTTTTCTTGCTCACCGCTTGCCCTTCCGTTTGGCCTTGCGCGCTGACGACAGGGCGATGGCGACCGCCTGCTTCTGAGGACGGCCTTCCCGCACCAGCTTGCTGATGTTTTTGGAGACCGTCTTCTTGCTGCTACCTTTTTTGATAGGCATGTCTATCTCCCAAAATACTCGTAAGCGCCGCCAGCGCCAACAAGGCCAGCGCCCTTAGCAACAAGCCAACGGGCTTTGCTTCTTGCATCCAAGGCATCTTTTATTCCCTGGACCATGACGTTCAGCTCTTGAGATTGCGTCTGAGGAACTTCTCCACGAAGCTTCGTCACTAAAGAAGAAATTGCCCTTTGACGGTCAGCTTCGTTAAGCGCGTCTTCAACGGCCTTGATCCCGTCTTCGATGGTCTTTTTTTGACCTCCGATTTCTTCAAGCCTGTTTCTCGCCCCTGAAATTGCATCTTCAGATGCTTTGATCGTTGCGCGCAAACGATCCGCCTGTTGCGACAAGGCAGTAGCTTCTTGAAGATATTTCTGGCTGATGCGCTGTTCAAATTCAGGACCAAGAACAGACCTGATTTCGCGCATTTGGTTGCTAGTCAAAAACTTACGCGCCTTTTCAGCGTTGCCAGCTTCAGCAATCTTGCCTGCAACCCAGCGCTCCGCCGCAGCCATGACAGGCTGTTTGTTCCCGCCAAGAGCGTCTATCAACGTCTTTACGCTTTCGCCATTCCTGAACGCTCTGTCGGGCAGCAAAGACGCCTCTGTCGCATGGTATGCCTGCGCGTCTTTTTCCATCGCACCAAGAGACTTCCCAAGCTTTGTGCCGGACGCCTCAATGGTTTCGGAAAGCCTTTTGTATCGTTCAAGGTAATCAGAGAACGAAGGCTCAAAAGCCTTCATTGAATTGCTCAACTTGCCATAAAGGTCACGGGCCAAATTCTGACCGATGGCAGCGTATCCTTCCTCAGGAACACCAAAAGCCGCATCTCCAATTTTGCGGCGAATGGTCTCCGAACTTTGAAAAGAAGGAACAACGCCCTGTTCGACCTCTTTCTTTTCCAACACCTGAAGAGCCATGCGGCGCTTTGCTTCATTTGAAAAAGAAGACGGTTGCTTCGCCATTTCGGCAGCGATTTCTTCAGCAGAGAAAGCGCCCTTCTCTCCGCCAAACAAAGCTTTTTTGATGACTTGCAATTGAGAACGGAGTGTTGGGTCTGTTTCTTTCGCAAGCTTCCCTTCAATGAATGAAAAAAGGTCTTGCATACCAGAACTATCTTTAAATGCTTGACCTGCTGCTTCTTTTTGCGAGGCTGCACTCAAAGAACCCTTCAGCTCTTCGTCAGCTTTTGAAGATCGAACCTTTTTTACCGAGTTAACAAAATTCTCGTAGATGCCGCGAAGATAATTTCCGACTTCTTGCTTTGTTTGAGGTATAGCCGTGAACTGACCAAACTCTTCAGCAGTGCGAGTGCCTGCAAGACCGCGAACAGCCGATTTCTCGCCAGCCTCTGCCTTTCCTGCGGCTTTAGTTGTGGCCTCAACGCGAGCTTGTTCCTGCTCTAAGGAACGAAGAAGGGATTTTTCTTCCGCATTCAATTCTGCGGCTTTTCCTTCAGCAACTTGGCGAGCTTTTGTAATTGCTGCTTCTTCCGCAGCCGTCACGTCTCGGCCAATGGCCCTTACAACAGTATTTTTTGCCAAATTGTAAGGAACCTTCAAAAGGTATCCAATGAATGTTCCGCCAACGCCAATCGCTTTCATTGCAGGGCTTACAAACGGTCCCATACCAATCATCATGCCGCTTTCGCGACCTGATTTTTTGGCTGGTGTATCAGTTACACCTAAAAATTCTTCAACCGGCTTATAAACCTTTTCGGCCACCTTTTCGCCAGAAGGCAAAACACTGCGAACGCCAGGAAGTCCAGCAATTGCAGAATACAAACCAAGCGGAGCCCCCTCCGCAACTCCAAGAAGCTGTTGACCAAGACCGCCTTCAAGCGCAGGTTTTTCAAAACCCTTGGTTTCAGGCGTCACTTCTCCAACGCCAGCGAGACGTGCGCGATAGCCTTTACGTTGCCCCTGAAGCTCGGAGGGGGACATGTACGGGGTTTCTTTTTTAGACGCAGATTTAGGCTCGCCATAGTGGCGTTGCATTGCGCCTTTGATTACGTCCGAACCTGTTCCTTCAGGAAAAGAAAAGCTGGAACCGTCTGGGCCAGAAATTTCAATGTCAGCCATTATTGAGGCTCCATCTCGCCTGTGTCTGGGTTGTATTTATATTTTCCAGCCTTCATCCCAGTTGAAGGTGATGGAACCGACTTTCCAGTTAACAAAGAAGCGCCCGCTTCAACATCTGGGTCTCCGGCCCTAGACCGACTTTTTACGCCCATTCGCAACAAATCATCGAACTTAATTTTGTCACTAAGTCCGGTCGCTCCAGACGCAATCTCGCGAGCGTGTTGACGCATCAGCTCAACCAAACTCTGAGGGTTGAACTGTTCTTGCGACATGAGTTCGTTGTAACGATTTTGAAGGCTTACAGTAAATCCTTTAGAGCCGCCCGCGACCGACCGCTCGTAGTCAGTAAGGAACTTGGCGTACCTTTTAGCAAAGAGCAAAGCCTTTTGAATTATAGGGTCGCTGCTTGCTTCCAGATCACGCACCACGCTTGGATCGCCAGACCTAAAGCTCTGAATGTATCTGTCGGTAATTTGGCGCAACTGACCGGGACGGCCAACCACATCAGGATTGTCTTGAACGTATTTTGCAATGCTACCAGCTTCCGCCATTGTTGATGCGATTTTTTCAGCGTTGGGCGCTTCTGCACCAAGTTCAACGTTAAGTTCATTACGAACCATTTGACGAACTGCCGCATTCTTTTGTTCAGAAGCGGGAGGAGCCCCTTGATAACGATCTGCATTGTCAGGATCGCTAATTTGAGCAGGAGTGGCATATACCACGTTCCCTGTTTGAGTATCTAAAACCTTAATAGGTCTCTGTGCCGATGCGGTGTTTAGTTTGCTTTGAGCCGCCAACACATATTTGTTGGCTTCATCCAGCTTGCCCAACAAGAACGCAGCACCGTTCTGACGAACAAGAGCCGCAGGTTCAGGCCCCATAGCAACCGCAGCTTCTTCAGCCTTTGCAACGCCAGCCTGATAGTTGGTCTTCATCATGTCAATTGCGTCGGCCAGCTTTTGACGAGAAATCTTGTAATTAGCGTCCCACTCTTTCATGGACGTATCGTACTTCTGTTTCTCAAATTCAATGCGGGCCTTGTTGCCTTCTTGATAGCCCTTCATCACGCCAGTCATGGCATTCATGGCATTCACGCCGCTCATCATGCCCTTGGAGCCAAGCAGAATGCCCGCAATGGGGAGAATGGTCGCAAGACCCATCAAACCTTCATGAGTGTCGGGCGTGATGTTCATTTTAGGAGGCGGAGCCATCTTGTCCATCGCCGCCTTCTGCTCTTGCATTCCGGCGTACATTGTTTGGGCCGCGTCTGATTTTCCTTTAGCAAGCGTCTCTTCCTGCTTGCGCTTAGAAGTCGCAGTTTCCAAAGCAGCTTGCTGGCTTTGCTTGTACAGACGCTCAAAAGGATCGGCGAAGNCCTTCATAGGGCCTGTTTTAAGGGCCTGAAAAGCGCCGATCTCGTCAGCAGTCGAAGTGTATTGCTGCGGCGCAGGCTGGGTCTGAATATCTGTGTCTGCCATGTTTCACCTTTAAGCCGAGCGGCCATACATCATTGCAAGCATTCCGAGCATACCCGTAGCAGCCTGACCGGCTTGCTGCGACAACGCCATCTGAGTATTGATGCCTGTGGTAGTGCCAGAAAGTTGGTTTTGAATGGCTTGACCAATAAGCGGCGTNCCCGCCCCAAGAAGCTGAAGAGCCATCGTCTGCTGATTGGCAAGAAGCCTCTGACGAAGGTCTTCTACCGATCGGCCTGCTTGTGCCGCTGCTACGCCACCAGAAGACGCGACCTGTTGAGCCGCCTGAGCCTGACCGGCCTGGAGCTGTTGCTGCTGAGCGGGAGAAAGGGCACCTGTAAGAGCCTGCGCAAGCTGTGTGCCGCCCTGCTGCATAAAGGGTTGAGCAAGCTGTGTCTGTTGCTGCGCAGCCGTGTCGTAAGCGTTCTGAAGTTGCTGGGCCGCACTTTTCCCCTGTTGTTGCGACCGCAGATAATTTAGGCCCAAACCACCAAGACCAAGAGCCGCAATCAAATCTTTGGTGCCAAGGGTTCCAAACGGGGTTTGAATGCCGCCAGCAGCCGTTGGAGCTGCAGCGCCGCCAGCTCCCGCAACTCCCTTTTGAAATTCTTCAAACGACGGCGGTTGGTAAAGACCACCAGGTTTATTTGAGTCTCCAGTTAAAGCTGCAACATCTTGTGCAACAGGAGCGGCAGAAGATGGAGCGTTTTGGGCACCAAGCATTTGCAATGTCAGCGCATCGTCCCTGGGGCTGCCCGACTGCACAAACTCAACAGGAGACGTATCCCCATACGCCTTTGCGGCTACGTCTGCGGGCAAAGGCTGCCCTGCTGTTCGGTAAGCATTTTGAACATCAGGGTTTGCGGAAGCGTATTGGCCGGGGATTGTAAACCCACCGCCTAAATCAGGTTGAAATGTTCCAGCATATTCAGATGCTTGGAAAGGTTGCTGAAACGTGTTGTAAACCGGAGTTTGATACAAAGACCCGTCTTGAACGCTTTGAACATTTTGCATCCCAGTTGTGTAATCTGCGCCGCCATAAGAGACAGGCGCTTGTGTGACAGCCTCGGGCGTGTAGGACGGCGCAGAAAAATTTGCGCCTTGCTGGGCCATAGGTGTCGAGTCGAAGAGGCCGCTGAAATCGAACCCGTCATCAAACTCAGGAAGCCCTGTGTCTGGATTGATGGTTCCAGACCCGCCCCTTGCCTTCAGCATAGCAGCTTCACGCGGCGTGATGTGCGCCAGCATGGTATCGCGGCCACGGCCCTTCTTGCGCAGCTCTTCAGCGGCCCTCCGCAGGGGCAGGCGGGATATGTCGGTCTTGAGGACTTTCGCGAGGGTCTTTGCCATTACGTCACCGTGCTTCCGACATCCCTGAGGGACTTATCCGTTGAACTCCAGACGTTCTGCGGACCCTTGTCTTCCGACGACCCGCCGAGAACCGGACCACCGGGACTATAGCTCGAACCGGGCGCGGAGAACAGTGCCGATCCAAGGGCGCTTGGAGCCCCGGCAAGTTGGAACGATTGTGATGCGCCACCCGCATACGGAAAGGACGTTGCGACCGTCGGCTGCGCAGATGTGGATTGCGTTCCGCTACTGCCTGAAGCAGGGAATGCTTTGCCCAACTCGTAACTGATAGCTGGAGATAGAAGTGCGCTTGCCGCTTTACCAGGCAAGCCGTAATCTTGGAGGTTAAGGGCTGAGGACAAACCCGCAGATAAGCCGCCAGACGCACCGCTGATCCCAGCCGTCCTGAGCGCCGAACTAAGGTTAGCGCCGCCGGTCAAGGCTCCAGCAAGGCCACCGGCAAAATTACCAACGCCTTTTGTAACTCCTGCTCCAAGCGCCTCGCTGCCCAAAGCGGTAGGCTTGATGGCTGCTGTTCCTTCTGACGCGGCGGTTCCGCCAAGGGCGCCAGAAACAGCCCCGCTTGCAAGTGTTCCTACGCCGCCGGAAACTGCGCCAGCCAATGCACCTTTGGCAATATTTTGGTCATTAACTGCTGCGTTCAACGCGCCAGTTCCAGCACCCAATACCGCGCCGCCAACTGTTGAAGCTACAGTGGCAGTCCCGACAATTGTAGACTCTGCTACAGCAGTTGAAACGCCAACTGTATCAAGAACAGCCGACCCAATAAGCCCGGCAGCAGCTCCTCCAGTGGCAATGGTAGCTACAACAGCGACAACGGGAACAATTACCGCTTTTAACTCAACTCCTGTTGCTTGTTCAAAAATTTGCCCAAAAAATCCGCCCCATGTCATGATTGGACTCCCATTTCTATCCTGTAAACAGGAACCATTTTCTGACCGTTGTAGGACATGGTTTGAGATACTTGAATGGGAATGCCTTGGTTTTGCATCATGGTTATATCGTTTGGATCGTCAACTTCAAAAATTGCTTTGTTGATGCCAAAACTTTTCAATGACGGGCCAAGAACTTTAATTCGCTCAGGTGTTTTTGGCGGATTAAGAGAAAACGAAAAAACCTCTGCCGTTCCAACAGGAAATCTTTTAATATTCCGATCATAGAAATTAACCAAAAAAACAGTTTCGCCAATCTGCACAAGCTTAGACATCCCCGACTTAGTAAGGGCGGCAACCTGTTTGACAAAACTGTCTATTGTTTTTTTATCCACCCCAGAGGATTGCAAAAATTGTTTAATAATATCAACCGAACTGACAAGTTTGTTAGGCGTGTCAGACTTGGCCTTTGCAATATTAGTTTTCCCTTTGGGCGTCAACCCGGTCTGGATGCTGGACGCCTTGATGGGATTAGGGATTGCGGGTTGAGCCATCATACAACTCCCAGCGATGCTGCGATTTGCGTATGGATCAGGTAATGTTGGCTGATCCACTCGTAGAAATCGTCTTCTTTTCGGAAATCCGCGTCAAGCATGTTGAAGGGATTGTTAAGATCAAGGACTGACGCAAAATACAGATGTTCATTCTGGTGGTAAAGCAGCCAATCGTCAAAGCTGTCAAAGTCAACGTCCGTGATCGGGTATCCAGGCGGAACAGCGCCAGCCGCAATCAAAGTGTCCCTGAACAAAGTATGTTGCAACGAGTTCTCGAACAGAAAATCTTTCATCCCGTCCTTGTCACCGAAGACAACGCTTGAGAGGTTGGTGAAGTTCATGGCTTGTCCGCCTTGTTGTCAAGCTTGTTAAAGATTTGCTTGAGAATGTCCTTCATCTCCAAGATGTCGGCCCGGTAATCCGTTTTGTGGACATATTCGGTGTGAAGTTCGCGTTCAATCTCTTTCATGTCTTCCTGAAGAGCGCGCAATGAGTCCCAGATGACCTTCAACACCCACCCAATGATGGCTCCAAACCCAGCGATAAGGATGTTGACCATATCTTGCGACATCAGAAAGTCCCCGTTGCGCCGTTGCGGGCCGGTATTACGCCAATGATTGACCAGTTGGAGTTGTTCGATTGCAAAACAACGCCCTGGTATTGAAAGCCAAGAGAGTACGACGAGAGATTGTCGATGGTCTGGGACGATGTGGTCGAGATTGTCACCGCGTTGGCGCTGGAGTCGGTTTTCTTGATCACATAGACCTGACCGGACGCATTTACTGCCGTGGGGAGCGTGAGCGTAAACGCAGCCGTCGAGGCGTTCGCCAAAATCGTGAAGTCGGTCGTTGTCAGCGTATAGGCCGACGACTTGGTGGCGACAGTGAAATACGCGCCGCTAGTCGTCATCGTAGTAAAAACAGCCGTGGACGCCGCTGTATTGCCAATGACCGTATTGTTGATGCTATCAAGCGTCAGAGAAACACCGTTGATGGTGCCGCCTGTGATGACGACCGCATTGGCGTTCTGTGTTGCCATTGTGCCAAAACCAGACGTGCCTATCGTGACGTTTGCACGCCCGTTTGCAGCATCATCTGCGGTTGTAATTGTAATGTTGGTGCCGGGAATAAAATTATGAATTTGACGAGTTCCAACAGCCGTGCCGTTGTTCTGGACGGTTACAAGCTGCTGGGTTGTATTGGCTGCAACCGTCAGCGTGACGTTGCCGGTAAGGGCTCCACCGCCCGTCAGACCCGTGCCAGCAATGACATTGACTGTATTGGGGACCGCGCCGCTTACCGCCGCAACCGCGATTGCGATTGCCGTATTTGACGCCGATGTAAGACGCCCCTGCGCGTCAACCGTGAAACTTCCAACGGTGCTTGCATTACCATAACTCCCGGCCACAACCGCTGTGTTAGCAAGATTGGTTGTGACGTTGGTTGAACCGTTAAAAGAAGTGCCTGTCAGGCCAGTTCCTAACGTCAACGTTCCGGTTGTTGACACAGTAATGGTGCCAGACCCGCCCAAACTGATAGACGTGCCGTTAACCGTTATGCTGGAATTTGCCAGCCCTGAATTTGGTATGGGGCTATTGATGGCAGACGCCGGAATGCTGATGGCAGTGTTGGCCGCAGCCGTCAGTTGGCCCTGTCCATTGACCGTAAACGTTCCAACCGTTGAGGCATTTCCATACGATCCAGAAGTGACGGCTGTAGAGGCAAGAGAGACCGTCACGTTGCCTGTAAGCGCGCCTCCGCCTGCAATTCCTGTTCCTGCAAGGACGTAAACGGTGTTTGGAACCGCACCCGTGACGTTGGCGACAGGTATGGTAATCCCGACGTTTGAAGCGCTGGTGATCTGGCCTTGTTGATTGACCACAATCTGAGGAACCGTGGATGCGGTGCCGTATGTAGCAGCAGTTACCGTTGTGTTGGCAAGGTTGACTGTTACATTGGCATTGAGCTGACCGCCGCCAGACAATCCGGTCCCAGCTAAAACATACGTTGTGTTAGGTGTTGCGCCAACGTCTGTAGCATTAAGAACAACAACGCCTGTTTTTCCATTAACTGAAATAACCGCGTTATTGTTGTCCACCTTTTCCCACACCGACCCGTCAAAAACGGCCCAATCGTTCACATTCCAAGATGTGATGCCGTTAAGGTTGGTGTTACCGGCGACAGAGACAAGGTAATAATAGCCCTTGGTGCCAACGCTGGAGGTAAGGGTAGGCACATTGGAATTTGCATTCCAAGTACCCTGGTAGTTCAGGCTACCGACACCCGCCAAACCGCTTGCAACTTTGAGCATCTATTCCTCACATGCCGTCGCCGGGGCTGATGTACAGGTCCGCCGTGTTGGCAGAGGTGATCGCGGTGAAGTACGCGTTCGGAATGAACGAGATGACCTCATCCGTGCTTGGCAAAATATACAACGTGCGCGTTGGACTTCCCGCTGTAGGGATAACGCAGTTGGATGTCGCTGTTGCAGCATCAGCCGCAAAAGACAAGAAACATCCTTGCGTTGTCGAAGCGTTGATCACGCGATATTGGTTCCCGCCCAACGTGACAGACGAGCACTGCACCGGGGTAGGTGCAGACGTTGCTGCTGTCAATTTAACGGTGTTGCCGGTTACTGTATAAGCGCCGTTGACTGCCATGTTATGCTCCTTCAGCCGGTGCGATGATCAGCTTGCCCTCAGCTACAAGCTTTTCACGACTGCGTCTATTTTTAGCAGCTATAGACATTTTCATGCGAGTCTCTCCAGAAGGAATACGCCCGACTGAACATAAACGAAACTTCTC
>JGI26470J50227_1000132_pt1 | contig 35307 bp, 31 predicted proteins | sample FreactTroBogLake_FD_50227 | JGI IMG/M metagenome (IMG submission 50227)
GGGTCAGGGGGGACTGGCCCCCGTCGTCCACCAGGTACAGGTCGCCCCCCGCCTTAAACAATGCCGCCGACACCGGCAGGTTCCCGGCCTTCACGGCAAGGNGGAAGGGACTCTGGCCTTTTTTGTTCCGTTCGTTGGGGTTGGAACCGATGGAAAGCAGGTAGACCACCGCCGCCGGGTAGTCCCCCAATTCCACCGCCCGGTGGAGGGCTGTGCTCCCGTTGTTGTCCCGTTGGTCCTTGTTGGCCCCGGTGATCACCCACCCCAGGGTCTGGGTCCCGGCCTGGATGGCCTCACTCACCGGGGACTGGTCGGCATTGTTCCCGGCAAAGGGATCGGCCCCCAGGGAAATCAGGGTCGTGACCAGGGACTGGTTGGCCCCCTTCACGGCGGCCAGGAGGGGCGTGTTGCCCAGCTTGTTCCGGGCGTTCACATCGGCCCCCTTGGTCACCAGGGCCCGGGCCAGGTCCGGGGGCAGGCCCAGGTCCACGACCATGTGGAGGGGGGNGTTCCCGTAGTTGTTTTTCAGGTTAGGTTGGGCGCCCCGGCCCAACAAGAAGTTGGTGGTCTCCAGGGGATTCTTGCTGGTGAGGCCGAGGTGCAGGGTGGAGTTGTTGCTCACGTCCCGGGCATTGACGTCGGCCCCCTGGTCGAGGAGGAAGCCCGCATCGTCGAGGTCACTGTTGGCAATGGCCCGGTGGAGGGGCGTCGTTCCAGGCTGATCGATGGCGTTGACGTTGGCCCCCTGGGCCACCAGCACCCGGAGCAACCCCGAATGCCCCCGGGAGGCCGCAAAGTGGAGGGCCGTCTGACCCGAATCGAAGCCCTGGTTGGGGTTGTTCGCCGAGGCCGCCTGCCAGAAGTAGTCGGTGGCGGTCCCGGGGTGCCGGGGGGCCCCATCCCGGATGAGCTTCCAGGCAATGGACCCGTGGGGCAGGCTCTGGGGGAACAGCAGAGCCTCGTCCACCGGGGTCTGCCCGGCGTTGTTCCGACTCGTTTCGTCGGCCCCGAGCTTAATGAGGACATCGGCGAGGTTTTCCAAACCCTGGGCCGCCGCGATGTGCAACACCGTGTTCCCGGCAGCGTCCCGGTTGCCAATGGTGGCCTTGGTCACCAACTTGGGGATCAGATCAGGGTTCTGCTCCAGGGCGCTCTGGAGGACCGACTTGCCTTCCTTGTTCACCGAGAACAAGCTGGCCCCGTACTGGGCCAGGACCGGCAGGATCTTCACCGAGCCGTTCTTCACCGCCAGGTGAAGGGCGGTGTTCCCGTCGGCATCCGGGGTGTCGACGGTGGCTCCCCGGGCCAAGAGGACGGCCGCGATGTCGGCGAGGTCCTTGGTGGCGGCGATGTGGAGGGCCGTTTGGCCCTGGGCGTTGACGCTGTTCACGTCCTGGTTCAAGCCAAAGATATCCCGAATCTTGTCCAGGTTCTGGTTCTGGACGAGGTCCAGAAGGGTCTCCTTGGCCGGTGCCGCCGGCGGGGGAGGGGGNGTCTCACAGGCAACGAAGGTGAGGGCGGCGACGAGGAGGACGCTGAGGGTTTTCATACCCTTCGAGTATCGGCGTTTGCAGAAAAATGTTTCGCCCCAATCGCAACCTTCGTCTCGTGGGGGCAAAACGCCGCGGCCAACGACGTCCGTTCCAGGGCCCAGAGGTCGTCGTCGGAGAGGTTCCAGGTGCTTTGGGCCAGGGCGACCTCCTGGCTGAGGGAGGTGGCGCTCACGAGCCGATTGTCGGTGTTGAGGGTCACCGCCAGCCCGGCCTTCCGGTAGGCCTCGAAGGGGTGGCTGGGCAGGTCGGCCACGGCTTTGGTCTGGACGTTCGAGGTCAGGCACACTTCCAGGGGGATCTGCCGGTCCAGGATCCACCGGGTGAGGCTTCCCACCCCCGGAACGGTTCGGTCGGGGCCCCACTCCTGGATCAACTGGGTACCGTGGCCGATCCTCAAGGCCCGGCAGGCCACCAGGGCCTCCCGGATGTAATCGGGGCCGGTCACCTCGCCGCTGTGACAGGTGGTGGCCAACCCGTGCTCGGCACAGAATTCGAAGGCGGCCCGGTGGATGGTAGGGGGGAACGGGGCCTCGGCCCCGGCGATGTCGAAGGCCACCNCCCCGGCCCCTTGGTAGGCCTTCACCAGCCGGGCCGTGGCCAAGGTCGGGGCCGCGTGGCGCATGGAGCAGAGGATGAGCCCCGTTTCCACGGGGTATTGGGCCCGGCCGTCTTCCAGGCCCCGGAGGACGGCTTCGACCACGGCCTCGAGGGAAAGACCCTGGTGGACGTGGAGTTCCGGGGCAAACCGCGCCTCTCCGTACACCACGCCGTCCCGGTGCCAGTCTTCGACCATTTCGAAGGCAATCCGGCGGAGCGCCGGGGCGGTTTGCATCACCGACGTGGTGACGGCAAAGGCTTGCAGGTACACTTCGAGGCTCGAGGGCCCCGGGGACAGGACGGCGGCCAAGGCCTGGGGATCGTCGGTGGGCAACCGAACGCCGCCCTCCCGGGCCAGGGCCACCAGGGTGTCGACCCGGAGGCTTCCGTCCAGGTGTTCGTGAAGTTCGATCTTGGGGAGGGTCCGGGNGTTCATGGGGCCATGCTAGGAGAAGTTCCGCTTTCTGTCAAATTGAGCTATACTGGCACCCTATGCCCGAGCCGAGCGATTCCTCGTTTCTCAAGTCCTTGGGATTCCCCAGTCTCAACGTTCACCACCCTTCCAACCACTACGATTTTCGCATCCCCCGGCGTCGTATCCTGGTCATCGGCCCCATGGGGTCGGGGAAGACCGAGTTCTCGGCCCGGGTGTGGCGGGACAGTCGGGTGCTCTTGGCCAAGGCCTCGTCGGTGGCGGGCCGGACCACCACGGGGCAAGCCGACCGACGGAGGGTGTTCTTTGTCCGGTCGGCCCTCGACGCCCAGAGGTTCCCCGATTACCCCACCGACGCCCTGGCGTACCGGTCGGGTTACGAGCGCTTGGGCCCCAACCTGGCCACCATCCGCAATTCCTTTGAACTCGAAGCCCTCCTGGCCGACCACCCCGACGTGGGCACCTGGATCATCGACGAGGCCAGTTTCTACGAAGAGCGCCTGGTCTACGTGGTCCGCCGGGCCAGCGACACCCGGGGGTTGTGCTTCATTTTCCCCACCCTCGTCCTGAACTTCCGGAGCGATATTTTCAACTCCACGGCCCGGTTGCTCCTGGAACACGCCACCGACGTGTTCCCCCTGACCGCCTACTGCGAACACCCCGAGTGTGTGGAAGATTCGTTCTACACCTACCGCTGGTACGACGTGGACGGCCTCGAGTGCCCGGCCCCGTTCTTCGACCCCCTCATCATCATCGGTGGGGACCGGTCGAGCTCGGACCCGGCCCAGCCGAACTATTGCACCCGGTGCGACCGGCACCACTACCTCCCGGGTAAGGAATACACCTACCTAACCCTCATGGCCCTCGGGGAGGCCTGGGTCCAGGGGGATCGCCAGCCCCTGGAAGAGGAGCTGGGGTGCCTCCGGGACGCCCCCGCGTCGTCCCTGTTGGCCGAGAGTCTGGCCGGGGCCCCACCGGTGTCACTGAACACGCTCCGGGTGCCCTTTTTGGCCGAGAGGGCCCTGGTGTACCTGGCCCACGAACGCAACTTGTTGGATGAAACCGGACTCCACGACCTCGTCCGACGCCTCGATTTAGATCGCTCCTTTCTCAGCCGGCGGTTGGCCGACAACGGAAAGGTTTTGCAAATGCCCTTAACCTGAGGAGGTTCCCATGACCCTGAATGAATTGGCGAAGAAATTCGACCACACTCTGTTGAAGCCCACGGCCGTCGAGGCCGACATCCGCAAGCTCTGTGACGAGGCCCGGACCTACCATTTTGCCTCGGTTTGCGTGAACCCCTGCTGGGTTCCCCTGTGCGCCGAGTTGCTCCAAGGCTCGGACGTTCTGGTTTGTACCGTCATCGGGTTTCCCCTGGGGGCCAACGCACCGGCCGTCAAGGCCTACGAAACCACGTTGGCCGTGGACCAAGGGGCCGGCGAGGTCGACATGGTGTTGAACATCGGCCACGCCCTGGAGGGNCGGTGGGACTTGGTCGAGGCCGACATCCGGCAGGTCCGGGAGGCGGCCGGCCGGGTGCCCCTGAAGGTCATCCTCGAAACCTGTTTCCTGTCCGACGCCCAGATCGCCCAGGCCAGCGCCGTGGCGGCTTCCGCCGGGGCGGCCTTCGTGAAGACGAGCACGGGGTTTGCCACCGCCGGGGCCACCGCCGCCCACGTGCGTCTCATGAAGAAGAGCGTCACCCCGGGGGTGAAGGTCAAGGCTTCGGGGGGCGTCCGGACCCTGGCCGATACCCTGCAGTTCCTGGAAGCGGGAGCCGACCGGATCGGGGCCAGCGCCTCGGTGGCCATCGTGAAAGAATTTCAAGGAGAGCACAGTGCGGGCGTTCCTGTTGGTTATTGATAGCTTTGGGATCGGCGAGCTCCCCGATGCGGCCCAATACGGCGACACGGGGAGCAACACCGCGGTCCACATTGGCCAGGCCGTCGGGGGCGTGCGGTGGCCCAACCTCACGGCCCTGGGCCTGGGGAACGCCTCGGCCCTCCTGGGGAACGAACTCCCGGGGGCCCCGGTCCAGGCCCAACCCCGGGCCAGCTTTGGGGTGATGCGGGAGGTAAGCCCCGGGAAGGACACCACCACGGGGCACTGGGAACTGGCGGGCTTCCAACTGGCCCAGGCGTTCCCCGTGTTCCCCCCGGCGTACCCCTCGTTTCCCCGGGAACTGCTGGAACGGCTGACCGCCGTCAGTGGCTACGAGTTCTTGGGGAACAAGGCGGCCAGCGGCACCGAGATCATCGAAGAACTCGGGGCCGAGCACCTGAAGACGGGGAAGCCCATCGCCTACACCTCCGGCGACTCGGTGTTCCAGATCGCCGCCCACGAAGACGTCCTGACCCAGGAACAACTGTACCGCCTCTGTGAGCAGGCCCGGACCGTGTGCGACGATTGGACCGTGGGCCGGGTCATCGCCCGCCCCTTCCGGGGCCGGCCCGGGGCCTTCGAGCGCACCCCCGGCCGCCACGACTACAGCTACCGGCTCCCGGGGCCCAGCATCCTCGATCACCTCCGGGGCGCCGGGGTCGAAACCGTGGCCGTGGGCAAGATCGCCGACATCTTCAACCACCAGGGCGTCGACGTGAGCTACCCCGACAAGGGCAACCCGGCCTGCCTCGACCGTACCCTGGGCTTGGTCCGGGCCACCCCCCACCGGCCCCAGTTTGTGTTTGTGAATTTGGTCGATACCGACATGATCTACGGCCACCGCCGGGACCCCCAGGGGTACCACGACAGCGTGGCGGCCACCGACCGGGCCCTGACCGATCTGCTCCCGGCCCTGAACGACGACGACCTGCTGATGATCACCGCCGACCACGGGTGCGACCCGACGTTCCGGGGGAGCGACCACACCCGGGAGCATGTGCCCCTGTTGGTCTACCGCCCCGGGAAGCCTGGGCAGGACTTGGGCATCCGGCAGTCCTTTGCCGACGTCGCCCAGACCCTGGCCGCCTGGTTTGGGGCTGGTCCGTATCCTAACCCCGGGGCCCCCCGGGGCACGGCGTTCTGAGGCCGGTCCGGGTCCCTCTCTGGGGAGGACCTCTCCAGGGAGGAATTCCCCAGGGAGGGAAGGGGTCCTGGGATCCCTGAGCCCGGGGTCTTTGTATCCCTGACCTCGGGGGCCGGGGATAGCGAAGGAAATCCCCCGGGGATCCCTGAGGAAGAGGGATGGCTACCGTTTGCCGGTCTCGAAGGGCTCGCCGGAAGCCCGGGGGGCCTGACTCCTCTTCGAAAGCAGAACCAAGGCCAACAGGGTCACCGCGTAGGGAAACACCTTCAGGACCACGTCGGGGATCACGCTCAAGGCGGGTTCCGCCTGGCTGGCGTTGGCCAGGGNGGCCGCAAAGCCGAAGAAGAAGCACGCGCCCAGGATGCCCAAGGGCTTCCACTGGCCGAAGATCAGGGCCGCCAGGGCCAGGAACCCCAGACCCGCGACTTGGCCGTTGAACTCTCCCGAATAGGTCAGCAGGATAGTGGCTCCCCCGAGGCCGCCCAGGGCCCCCGAGATCACCACAGCGAGGTACCGGGTGGCCCGGACGTTCACCCCGGCGGAGTCGGCGGCGTGGGGATGCTCGCCGCAGGCCCTCAGGCGCAACCCAAAGGGCGTCTTGTACAGGACAAACCACAGGGCCAACCACAGCCCCAGGATGATCCACGTGGTGGCGTACGTCTTCTGGAACAACAGCGGGCCCACCACCGGGATGTCGGCCAGCCCCGGGATGTCGATCCGGGGAACCCCTTGTTTGATGTCAATGTTACCGCTGCCCGTGAAGGTCCGGGAAATGAACACCGTCAGGGCCCCGGCAATCATGTTGATCGCCGTCCCGCTGATGACCTGGTTGGCATTGAGGTTGATGCTGGCAAACGCATGGAGGAGCGAGAACGCCGCCCCGGCCACCAGGGCTGCCACCAGGCCAACCCACACGGCCCCCGGGCCCAAGAGGGGATAGAACCCCACGGTGGCCGCCGCCGAGGCAAAACTACCGACGATCATCAGCCCTTCAAGGCCTATGTTCACCACCCCGGACCGCTCGCTGTAGAGCCCTCCCAGGGCCGTGATCAGCAGGGGCATGGTGAACGCAATGGCGTACGGGAAAATATGGAGGATGATGTCAAACACGATTTTTCCCTCCGGTCCGGGGTTTGAAGAACTTGGTGAACCACCGCTCGATGAGCACGCTGGTGGCCGCAAAGTAGATGATGGTCGCGATGATGGTATCCCCTATTTCCGGAGGGATCTTGGTCATGGCGTTCATGAAGCCCTTCCCCGATTGGAGAATCCCGAAGAAGATCGCCGACCCCACGACCCCGAGGGGGCTGTTCGACGCCAGGAGCGCCACCGCAATCCCGTCCAGGCCAATGGAGGGCAGCACACCGATTTGCATCGACGTCGTGTACCCCACGTAGAAGGTCGCCCCGGCCAACCCGGCCAGGGCCCCCGCGATGGCCATGGACGCCACGATGTGGCGGTTGACCTGGATGCCCGCGTATTCGGCGGCAAACCGATTGTNCCCCACGGCCTTGAGCCGGTAGCCCAGGACCGTCCGGTTGAGGATGACCGAGATGACCACCACGGCGACCACCGAAACCAGGAGCCCGAGGTTGATGTACGACCCGGCGAACAGGTGGGTGAGCCACGGCACCTTGAGGCTGGCCGCCTCGGGGATCAACCTGGACTCGGTCTCGAAACTCCCCTTGAAATAGGTGGGAACCGTGTAATAGGTCACCCAATAGGCGATCCAGTTCATCATGATGGTGCTCACCACTTCGTGGACGTTGAACCGGGCCTTGAGGAGCCCGGGCAACCAGGCCCAGAGGGCCCCCGCCACCGCCGAAGCCACCAAAATGACCGGCAGGAAGAGGGGTTGGGGGAGGTTGAGGGTGAGGCCGAGGGCCGTGGCCGTGAGGCCCCCCATCAGCGCCTGCCCGGCGGCCCCGATGTTGAACAGGCCGGTCCGGAAGGCAAAGGCCACCGACAGGCCCGTGAGGATCAGGGGGGTGGCCATGGCCAGGGTGTTGCCGATCCGCTCCAGGTTCATCANCCCGCCGGCGAACAGATACACGTACCCGGCCACGGGGTTGTTCCCGGTGATCGCCATGAGCAGGGCCCCGGCGATCAACCCCAGGACGACGGCGGACAGGCCCACCAGCAGTTCTTTGCGCAAGAAGAAATTCACTCGTGGCCCTCCGGCTTCACACCGGCCATCATCAGACCGATCTCGGTTTCATTGGTTTGGGCAGCATCCACGATGCCGACCAATTCGCCCCGGCAGACCACGGCGATCCGGTCCGACAGATCGAGGACCTCGTCGAGTTCCAGGCTGACGAGGAGAACGGCCTTGCCGGCGTCCCGCTGTTCGATCAACCGCTTGTGGATGTACTCGATGGACCCCACGTCGAGGCCCCGGGNGGGTTGAACGGCGATGAGCACGTTGGGGTTCAGGTCGATTTCCCGGCCCACGATGGCCTTTTGCTGGTTGCCCCCGGACAGGCCCCGGGCCTTGCTCTGGGCGCCCTCTCCGGACCGAACGTCGAAGGCCGTGATGAGGCGATCGGCGTGGGCCTGGATGGCGTCGGGTCGGAGGAAGCCGTGGTTGCTGAACGGTGCCTGGCCGTGGTTCTCCAGGACAAAGTTCTCGGCCAAGGTGTAGTCGAGGACGAGGCCTCGCTTTTGGCGGTCTTCGGGGATATGGGCCNCCTTCGCGTCGATCCGGTCCCGGACCGAGGCGTCGGTCACGTCCCGACCGTCGACGACGATGCGCCCGGAGTCCACGGGGCGAAGGCCGGTGATGGCCTCGACCAACTCGGTTTGGCCGTTCCCCTCGACCCCTGCCACCCCGAGGATTTCCCCGGCCCGAACCTGCAAGGCGAAGTCCTTGAGGGCCGGGAGTTTGCGATTGTTGCGCACCGAGAGGCCCTCGATGGACAACACCACCGGGCCCGGCTGAAAGGGTTTCTTCTCGACGTGGAACGAGACCTGGCGGCCCACCATCATCTCGGCCATCTGGGCCTCGGTGGTGTCTTTGACCGCCACGGTCCCCACCACCTTGCCCCGGCGGATCACGGTACAGCGGTCGGCGATGGCCTTGATTTCCTTCAGTTTGTGGGTGATGAGGATGATGCTCTTCCCCTCGGCCTGGAGGTTGCGGATGATCTTCACCAGCTCCAGGATCTCCTGGGGAGTCAGGACAGCGGTGGGCTCGTCGAAGATCATCACCTCGGAGTGGCGGTACAGCATCTTCAGGATCTCGACCCGCTGCTGCATCCCGACCGAGACGTCTTCAATCTTGGCGTGGGGATCCACGTCGAGGCCGTACTGCTTCGACAGGGCCTGGATCCGGGCCGAGGCGGCCTTGAGGGTCAGAAACGGTCCCTGGGACGGTTCGATGCCCAGGACGATGTTTTCGGTGACGGTAAAATTGTGGACCAACTTAAAGTGCTGGTGGACCATCCCAATGCCCAGGTCCCCGGCGACGTTGGGGTTGGGGATTTTCACGTCCCGGCCCTGGATCCGGATGGTGCCCCCCTCGGGCTGGTAGAGTCCAAACAACACACTCATCAGCGTCGACTTCCCGGCGCCATTCTCACCGAGGAGGGCCAACACCTCCCCCTTGTGAAGGGTGATGGACACGTCGTCGTTGGCCACGATGCCGGGGAATTCTTTCCTGATGTTCAACATTTCTACGACTGGTTGCACCGTGGTACCTCCGAGGACCTATCATACCCAGGGATATTCATAAAAAACAGGGGCCTTTTGGGCCCCCGTTCGCAGTCCCTGAGAGGGATCTTACTTGATCAGATCGCCCTTCTCGGCGGCGACCTTGAGGGTTCCGGCCTTGATCTTGGCCAGAGCGTCGGTGGCCGCCTTCACGGCGTCGTCGCTCAGGTTGGGGTTGGTGGCGGGGATCCCGACGCCGTCGTTCAAGGCGTCGAACACCAGGGTCTGGCCCCCGGGGAACTTCCCGTCAAGTTCGGCCTTGATCATCGAGTAGGCGGCCTGGTCGACCTTCTTCATGGCCGAGGTGATGATGATGGACTTACCAGCCACGTACTCACCCTGGCTGAATTGGTCGGTGTCCACGCCCACCACCCAGACGCCCTTGGCGGCCCGGGCCTTGGCTTCGTTGATGACGCCCACACCCACACCNCCGGCGGCGGCGAAGATGGCCTTCACGCCCTTGTCGTACATCTGGGCGGCCAACTGCTGACCGGCGGCCACGTCGCTGAAGCTACCTTGGTAGATCACGTTGTCGGGCTTGATGACGATCTTGGTGCCCAGGGTCTCGTTGGCGTACTTGACGCCCTGCTGGAAGCCCCAGTTGTACTTCTGCACCGGGGGAATCTCCATGCCGCCGATGAAACCAAATTCACCCTTCTTGATCTGAACGGCCGCAGCCACGCCGGCCAGGAAGCCCGCTTGGTGTTCGGCGAAGAACACGGAAACGGTGTTGGGGCCCACTTTTTCGACCCGGGTCTTGTCGAAGGCGCCGTTGTTCGGGGTGCCGTCGATCAACACGAACTTCGCATCGGTGTACTTGTCCTGGGACGAGAAGATCGCCGTTTCGAACTTGAACCCGGGGGGGACGATGAACTTGTAACCGGCGTCGTACAGGTTACCAATTTCCTTCACGTAGTCGGCTTCGGTGGTGCCGGTGGGCTTCAGGTACTTGGTGTCGACCTTGAGGTCGGTACCGGCCTTGAGAATCCCTTCCCAGGTGCCCTGGTTGAACGACTTGTCGTCGATGGTCCCCGAGTCGGTGACCATACCCACTTTCTTGCCGGTATCAGCGGTGCTGGTGCCACACGACACCAGGGCCAGCGAAACCATGGCGGCCGCGAAGGCGATTGCCAGTTTCTTCATGCGATTGCTCCTTGTATTCCCCACGGGATATTGGGCCCATTCTACGGATGGGCGGGAGAACCGGTCAAGGGGACACAGAGGCGTAAGTATTAACATTCTGTCATCCTTGGTCCGACAATTTTGTATAAATTTCCTCATATTCCCGGACGGACCGGGTCCATTCGAACCGTTCCTCCATGGCGCGCCGGACGAAGGGTTCGTACTCCGGGCCGGTGACCACCGAGACCCCGAGGGTCGTCGCCTCTAAGAACGCCTCCTTGGCCTGCTTCCGGGTTTTTCCCTGGAACACAAACCCGGTGACCCCGGCTTGCACGGTGTCGTGGAGACCNCCCCGGTCGTGGACCAGGGGGAGGCAGCCGTAGCGCATGGCCATGAGTTGGCTAATCCCGCAGGGTTCAAAGTCGCTGGGCATCAGAAACAGCTCCCCGGCGGCGTACAGCCGGGTGGCCAGGTCGGTGTCGAACACCCTGAGGAACAGGGCCCGGGGCTCATCGTTGAGCCCTTCGAGCTTGTCCCCCAGTTCTCCGGTGCCCAGGATGAGCAACGCCGTCCCCCGGCGGAGGAAGGCCTTGGCCAGGGGAGCCCCGGCCCGGAGGTTCTCGGTGAACAGGCCCAGTTTCTGACTCACCGCCCGGGTGACGCAGACCGTCAACGGGAGGGTGGCCGCCGCCTTGAGGAAGGCGGGGAGGTGCCGGCGGACCCGGGCCACGTTCTCGAACTTGGCCCCGTGGCGCTGGTGCAGTTGGTCGACCACCGAGGGGAGGTCGGCGAAGAGCCGGGTTCGGTGGGCCTGGCGCCGGACCAGGAGGTCGGGGGTGGTGGCAGTGAACGGGGGGTCGAGGGTCCCGGGGTCAAAGGCCTGGTAGTCAAGACCGTTGAGAATCCCCCAGAGCCTCCCCTCGGCCAACCGGGTCCCCAGGTCGGTCTCCAGGCCCCGGCCCCCGAGGAAGTTGGCCCCGGGGTCGTCGGCCTGGGTGATTTCCCGGGCGTAGGTGGGGCTCACCGTGTTCACGGCATCGCTGGCCCGGATCCCACTCCGCAGGGGGTTGAAACAGTGGGGGGCCCCCGGGTCGGCCACCAGCGCCTTCCACGGGGATCGCTCGAAGGCATCCCACCTCTCGGGGAACCACTGGCGCCAACTGGCCCCCGGGGCGTAGGGGTCATCGAAGGGTCGGGTCCCCTGGTAGTCCAAATTGTGGATGGTGAACAGGGTGCGGTACCGACCCTGCTGGTCGTCGAGCCGGGCCAACAGGGGCACCAGCCCGGTATGCCAGTCGTGGCAATGGAGCACGTCGGCGGCCTCAAACGGGGCGTGGTGGTTCACCAGGGCCCAGACCGCGGCACTAAAAAACGCAAACCGTCGGGCGTCGTCCTCGAAGGGCCCCTTGCCCCGGAGCCCGGAGTCCACGTAGACNCCCCCCGAATCCCCCCCAAAAACTGCGGCCTCGATGAGGTGAACCTCGAGGCCCTCCACCGTCGCCCGGTGGAGCCGGGCTGGGGTGGGGACCCCTTCGAATTCCACCAGGAAGTCGAGGAGGGCCTCGGTCCGTCCAGAGGCGGCGAGGGGCAGGTCGGCGTACAAAGGCAACACGACGAGGACCCGGTGCCCCTGGGCCGTCAGTCGCACCGAGAGGTCAAAAACCACGTCGGCGAGGCCACCCACTTTAGCCNCCCCCCGGCATTCGGCGGCGGCCATCAGAACGGTCATCGTTTTCATGGTCTTAGTATAGGTCCTTTTGGCGTTTTTTGTTTACAACTGTGTCGGTATAGGTAAGAATGGTCCCCAGAGGAGAGCCTTTGCCATGATGGAAGACACCATTTGCCTAATTCTTGGGGGAGGCCAGGGAAGCCGCCTTTTTCCCCTGACGAAGGATCGTTCCAAGCCTGCGGTGCCCATCGGCGGCAAATTCCGCCTGATCGATATCCCCATCAGCAATAGCCTCAATTCCGAGATCTTCAAGATCCTCATCTTGACCCAATTCAACTCGGCTTCGTTGAACCAGCACATCAACCAGACGTACCGGTTCGACAACTTTCACGACGGTTTTGTGAACATCCTGGCCGCCGAACAGACCATGGAGAACGCCGACTGGTACCAAGGCACCGCCGACGCAGTCCGCAAGACCATCAAGCACTTCACCGCGTTCCGGAACGTGAAGCACGTCCTCATCCTGNCCGGCGACCAGATCTACACCATGGACTTCCGGGAGATGTTCCGGTACCACGAGCAGACCAAGGCCAACCTCACGGTGTCGGTGCTGCCGTGCAACCGGGCCGACGCCCAGGGCTTCGGAATCGTCAAGATGAAAGACGGCTTGATCGCCGAGTTTGTGGAGAAGCCCAAGGACGCCGGGTTGTTGGACAGTCTGAAAACCACGGCGTTCATCCGCCAAACCTTTCCCCAGATTGAGCCCGAAAAGGAATGGCTGGCGTCCATGGGCATCTATCTGTTCAACGTCGAGACCCTCCTTGAACTGCTGGCCAACGACCACAAGGACTTCGGCAAGGAGGTCATCCCCAAGGCCATCCAGACCAAGAGGGTGGCTGGCTACCTCTTCAACGGCTACTGGGAAGACGTGGGAACCATCCACTCCTTCTGGAAGGCCAACCTCGACTTCGCCAGCCGGAACCCCCAGTTTGACTTCTACAACAACCAAATCTTCACCCATGCCCGGTACCTCCCGTCGAGCCGGTTCAGCGACTGCACCGTGGACGATTCCTTGGTCTGCGACGGCACCATCCTGAGCCAGACCCGGTTGAAACACACCGTCATCGGCATCCGGACCATCGTGGCCCACGGGGCCGACATCGAGAAGTCCATCATCATGGGGGCCGACGACTACGAGAACGCCGACGACAAGGCCGAAAACCGCAAGCAGGGCATCCCCGACGTGGGGATTGGGGCCGGAACGGTCATTCGGAACGCCATCGTCGACAAGAATGCCCGGATCGGCCAACGGTGCCGGATCACGAACGAGGGCCAACGAGACCACTTCGACGGGCCCAACTACCACATCCGGGACGGTATTGTGGTCATTCCCAAGGGGGCTGTCATCCCCGATGGCACGGTGATTTAGGATCCCACGGGGTCTAAATTGACACGGAGACCCGGTCTGGGTACCTTTCCGCCATGGCCCAGCCCCTCCGACCCGCCGCAGTGACCCGACTCGAAGCCTCTGGGCCGGACGCCTGGACCCTGTTCTGGCGACGGGACTTCATCTTCCTGCCGGGTCAGGTGGTGGCCTTGAGCGTGGTTCCCGAAGGGCCCCAGCGGTTGTACAGCCTGGCGTCCGGGGTGAACGACGAGGAGGCGGGGGNGCTGTTCAACCTCGCCCCCGAAGGGTGGTTGACCCCCCAACTCCCCCTCCTGGGGCCGGGGAGCCCGTTGTACGTGAGCGGACCCTTTGGGTCGTTCATCGGGCACCCGGGGCCGGCGGTCTGGATTGCCAACGGCACCGGGGTGGCCCCGTTCCTGTCCATGGTCCTGTCGGGGCTGACCGACGAAAAAACCCTGGTCCAAGGGGCCCGGACCCAAAGCCAGTTCTTCGGCCAGGACGCCTTGGTCCCGGCCCTGGGGCCCCGGTACATCCGGTGCGCCAGCGCCGATACCGGGCCGGGCCTGTGGTCGGGGCGGCTGACGTCGTACCTGGAAAGTCGTCCGTGGCCCGGGGACCGGCCGTACTACCTGTGCGGCAGCGCCGCCATGATCGTCGAAGCCCGGGACATCCTCATTCGGAAAGGCGTCCCGTTCAAGAACATCCTTTCGGAGGTGTACTTCTGATGGCCGACCTGCCGCCACTGTTTGGGAAGACCCTGGAAGAACTCCGGACCCTGGCCGAGGAATGGGGTCACAAGCCCTTCGTGGGCAACCAGATCGCCCAGGGGCTGTACCAGAGGCGGGTCTCGTCGTTCGACGAGATGACCGATCTGTCCCGGGGGCTCCGGGAGCAACTGGGGGCCACGTATTCCCTGGGCCTCACCCCCCCGAGCAAGGTTGACTCGTCGGTCGACGGCACGAAGAAGTACCTGTTCCCGGCGGCGGGGAAGTTCATCGAGGCAGCCTACATCCCCGACGTCGACCGCAAGACCCTCTGCCTGTCGAGCCAGGTGGGCTGCAAGATGGGCTGCCTGTTCTGCATGACGGGAAAGCAGGGCTTCCAGGCCCACCTGAGCGTCAACGAAATCCTCAACCAGATCCGAAGCCTCCCCGAGGGGCCCGAATTGACCAACGTGGTCTACATGGGGATGGGGGAGCCCCTGGATAACCTCGAGAACACCCTGAAGAGCCTCGACATCCTGACCGCCGACTGGGGCTTGGGCCTGGGGGTCCAACGGGTGACGGTGTCGAGCATCGGCCTGCTCCCCGCCCTCGAAACCTTCTTTGCCCGAAGCCGGGTGAGGTTCGCCCTCTCCCTCCACAATCCCTTCGAGGACGAACGCCGGCAGATCTTGCCGGTCCAAAACGTCCACGCCCTGTCCGACGTCCTTGGCTTCTTGAAAACCATCCAGAAGACCGACGGTCGGCGGCTGAGCATCGAATACATCGCCTTCGCCGGGGTGAACGACACCCCTCGCCACGTGAAAGAACTGGTCCGAATCCTCCACGGCCTCAAGATCCGGGTCAACCTCATCCGGTTCCACCCCATCCCTGGGACCCCGCTGTTGGGGAGCGACGAGGCGGCCCTGGTGAGGATGCGGGACGCCCTCACGGAAAAAGGGGTCCCGGCCACCATTCGCCGCAGCCGGGGGCAGGATATCTACGCGGCCTGCGGCCTGCTGTCGACCAAGGCCCTCCTCAAGCCCGTCACCGAGGATTTCTAGAGGGGCCGGTCCCCGAGGGTCCACTCCCAGGCCCCAGCCTTGGCGGCCGAGGGTTGAAAGCCGAGCTTTTTCAGGTACCGGGCGTGGGCCCGGACCGGGGCGTGGGCGTAGAACCGGCCCGTCTCCCCCCAGATCACCGACCGCAGGCCATCCTGGTAGAGGTACCGGGCGTTTTCGTAGTCTCGCCACGCCGGGATGGCGTAGTCGATCAAGATGTCCTGGCTACCCAGGCCGTCGGCCCGACAGACGAAGAGGCTGATGGGCATGGCCTCACGCAAGACGAAGAACACCCGGGCGTCCGGGGGCAGGGTCCGGGGAAAGTCGGGTTGGAACCGGGCCAGGTCGGGGCCATAGGTTTCTAAGAATCGGTTCACGAGGCTCGGGACCCCCGGCCGGGTCTCGGCCACCGGGATTTCCAGGAACGAGAACCGATCCCGGGTCGAGGCCAACTGGACCAAGTGGTACACGTTGATCACCACAATAAAGGCGTTGAGACCAAAGACCGGCCACGCATGGATCCACGCCCCGTAGAGGGCAAAGGCCGTCGACCCTACGATGTTTACCCGCCGGAGCCAGCGGATGTTGGTCATCATCAACGAAACCGCGACCACCACCGACGCTGCGGTTCCCAAAAGTTCAATGCCGTTCATGGACAACACCTTCCAAACGGATTATATACTGTTGGCCATGACCTGGAAGACCTTTCTGCGCATTGTTGAAATTCGAACCAAAATTGTCAGTGTCTCGACCTTCATCCTGGCGGTGTTGTCCGCCCAGTGGTTGTGGGGGTCCGTGCCGCTGTACCTCACGGCCCTTCTCTTTGTGGCTGTCCTGGCGGTGGACATGGGGACCACGGCGTTCAACACCTTCTTCGACTACGAGCGGGGGGTGGACGCCGCCACCACGAACCGAGAAGTCGACAAGGTCTTGGTCCACCAAAAGATTCCCCCGGGGTACGCCTTGGTGATCGCCCTGGGTCTGTTTGCCTTCGCCACCGTGCTGGGGCTGTTCCTCGTCCTGTGGACGGGGTGGCCCCTCTTGGTCCTGGGGGCCGCGAGCCTGGTGGTGGCCTACTTCTACTCCGGGGGGCGCCGGCCCATTAGCTCCACCCCCTGGGGGGAGTTTTTCGCCGGGTTCTTCCTGGGGACCATCCTCTGGGTGGTGGTCTGCTACGTGTTGGCCGGGCCCCACCGGTGGGCCTGGGAGGACTGGGGCCGGGTTCCCTTGGTGAGTCTGCCCAGCTTTTTGTTCATTGCCTCGATCTTGACCGTCAACAACTGCTGCGACCGGGACGGGGACACCCGGGCCGGCCGCAAGACCCTGGCCATCCTCTGGGGGCCCCGGGCCAACGGTCTCGTGTTGGCCTTGCCCCTGCTGGCCTACGCCGCCGCCGGGGCCCTGGGGGCCACGGGGGTTCTCCCCTGGACCTTCCTCATCGTCGCCGTGGTCGGGCCCGCGCTCACCATCCCCACCTGGAGGGGGATGTTCCACCGGGGCTTCAGCCATGAGACCAAGGGGCCCAACATGGGCGCCGTCTCCCAATCCTTTCTTCTGTACACCGTGGTCAGCGTGGCAGGATGGATCGCCGGTCTCGCCCTGCGCTGAGGGCCGTGGCCGGGGTGCTCTGGTGGGCCCTGACCACCGGGGCCCTGGGGGCCGTCCCCCTGCCGCCCCCTGTGGAAACCGGCTACCTTCTCGGCAAGGGGTTGCCCCTGGGGGCTCCCCCGGTGCCCCTGACCGATGAGCTCTACGTCTTAGGGTGGAGCGCCCAGGGCTCCCTGGCCCTGCTCCAGCGGGAAACCGGGGTCACGGGGCCCCCGGTGGTCCGGCTTCGGGTCCTCGATACCGTCGAGGACACCGTTCTGTGGGAAAAGGTCTGGCCCGACTGGGGCTCAGCGGACAACCGGGACGCCTGGTGGACGGCCCGGGGCCCGGAAGTAGAAGCCGTCTTCCATCAGTTTACTTTGCAGTCCACGGACTGGCAGTTGGGGCAGTTCCCCTTGATCCAGGACAACGATTTCTACTCCCTGGCCCTGAGGCTTCGGTGGACCTCGGACCCGGCCTGGATCGACCGCTGGGACCTGGTGGTCCATTCCTCGGACAGGGGCCTCAAGGTGGTGGCCCACGGGGAGGGGGTCTGGCGGTGGGCTACCTTCGTGGGCTTTGTTCCCTCCCCCTGGGACGACCGGGTCGCCGCCATCCTTTTGGTGCAACCCGAGGGGTGGGCGGGGTCCCGGCAGCCCCTTCGCTTCGTGGTGGTGGGGGTCAGCCTGAAGTACGGCTTTCCCAAACCTTGACGGACGGCGGAGGAAGCGATTAAATAGAAGTAGGAAGAGAAAATGGAAATTACTGTCCACACCGATGAGTATCTCCGACAAAAAGGGATCAAGGCCTCGTTCCAAAGGGTGTCGATCCTCGATTACCTCCGACGGACCACCAGCCACCCCTCGGCCACCACAATCTTCTCCGACCTGAATCCTGCCATCCCCAGCCTGTCCCGGGCCACGGTCTACAACACCCTGAACCTGTTTCTCAAAGAACGGATCATCGTGCCCGTCCAGGTGGACGGGGCCGAGACCCGCTACGACCTGGCCGAACCCCACCATGCCCACTTCCACTGCCTCTCTTGCCAGGCCATCTACGACATTTCGTTCAGGGACGTGGGGGTCCCCGAGTCGTTGCAGGGCTTCGATGTCCAGGAAGCCCAGGTCCATTTCAAAGGACTTTGCCCCCGATGCCGGTAATCCCGGAAAGGCTATGACCCTTGGGCCTCCTCATTGAATCGGAAAAGCGCCACTGGAAGAGGGTGATCCAGGCCCTCGAAGACNCCCTCTTGGCCGAACGCCGTCGGTCCGAGCGCCTGAACCTGCAGCTGACGACCAACCCAGACACCGGCCTGCCCAATTCCGTGGTCCTCCACCGGGAGCTCGAGTCTATCCTGGAAAAAACCCCGGGGCCCAAGGCCGTCCTTTTCATGGCCCTGAACGACAGCTTCGCCATGCTCAAGCGGACCTTCTCGACGAAGATCCCCGAGTGGGTCCTGTACCAGACGTCGCTCCGGATCCAAAAGGTCCTGGGGGACCGGGGGCGGATCTACCACACCCACGAGGATGAGTTCTTGATCCTCGTCGAAGGGTACTCGGATCCCAGCGAGGTGGCCCAGCTCGCCCATCAACTGGTGGAAAGGGCTGAAAAGAGCCACGTCATGTCAGGGTTGACGATTTCCTTGGGGATCAACCTCGGGGTGGCCTTCTACCCTGACCATGGTCGCAAAAAGTCGNCCCTCCTTCGCCACGCCGACATCGCCCTGTCCGAAGCGGTGAAGAACCGCCTGGGGGTGCAACTGTTCACCCCTGAGTTGAAGGACAGGATGGTCGAGAATGTCGAATTGCAGAACGGCATGCTCTTGGCTTTGGAAAGCCAGGCCAACCCCGACGACAAGCCCCCCCAATTGGAACTGTATTTGCACCCTCAGGTGGAGGTCCGGGAGTGGGGAACCCCCCAGGTCCAGGGACGCATCGTGGGGGCCGAGGCCCTCATTCGCTGGAAGCATCCCACCCGGGGGTTCATCCCTCCCTCGAAATTCATCCCTGTGGCCGAGGAGACGGGGCTCATCATCCCCCTGGGCCAATGGATCCTCCATTCGGCGATCTCGTACATCCTCGACCTGCGGAAGCAAGGCTTCAAGCATGTGTCGGTGTCGGTCAACTTTTCGAGCAGTCAGTTCAACTTTGAAGATGTGGCCGTGATGGTCAAGGACATTGCCCGGCGCCGGGGGATCGAGCCCGGGTCCCTGAAGCTCGAAATCACCGAGAGTGGCCTCATGGACAACGTCCAAGACACCGTGCGCAAGGCCACCACGCTGAGGGAGGCGGGGTTCAAGATCCTGGTGGACGACTTTGGCACCGGCTATTCGAGCCTGAGCTACCTCAAGGACCTGCCGGTCGACGTGGTGAAGGTCGATAAGTCGTTTGTGGATGGGATCCCCGATAGTCCCAGCGATCAGGCACTGACCCGGGCCATCATTGCCCTCGCCCGGGACCTCAACCTCGGGATCATCGTCGAGGGCACCGAGAGTCGTCGGCAGATCGACTGGCTCTTCAACCAGGGGNGCACGGTCTTCCAGGGGNACTACTTCAGCAAGCCCTTGCCCTATGCCGACTTCGTGAAGCTCCTCAAGGTGTTCCCCCAGGAGTTCAAGGCCAAGGCGAACCGGGGCGACTGAGCCGGGGCAGGAACCCCTCCGGGACCCCCCGGGGATTCGGCCCCGGGGACGACGGGGAGCCTCGGCGTCACAGGGTCGCAGACCGTTCCTTTAGTTCAGCCCACAGCCCTTCGTAGAGCTGCTGCATCCGGGGCGACCTTCGCCACAGGTTCCTCTCCCCCGGTTGCAGGGTCCGCTCGATTTCCCCCAGGAGGGGCACCCACGACCGAAGGAAGCCTTCGGGAGGGGAGTCCAACCAAGTGCGATGGGACGCCTTCCGGCGGTCCACCATGGATAAAAACGGAAGCACCAGGGGTTGATGCTCCTGGGGCCCGAGGATTTCCCGGAACTGGTCCAGGGTCCGGAGGCCCAGGGGGGAGGGGACCACGGGGACGACCAGGACGTCGGCCGCCCGGAAGAGGTTCTCCGAGAGCAAGGTGATCCCCGGAGGGCAGTCGAGGACGATGACCGGAAACCGACGCCGGAGGGGCTTCAGCCAGTCCTGGAGCAACTTTTTGGCCCGGTCTTGCTCCTCGAGAAGAATGTCCCAGTGCCTTAGCGACGGGTCGGCCGGGATCAGCGACAAGTTTCCGATGGGGGTGGGCCTGACCTCTTCTTGCCAGTCCCGCTTCCCGGACAGGAGCTTCTTCGTCGACTGGTCCAAACCCCCCGGGGCCTGGAGGAGGAACGACGAGGCCCCCTGGGGATCGAGGTCCCAGAGCAGGGTGGGATGCCCTTCCCGGGCGATGGTCCAGGATAGGTTGACCGCCGTCGTGGATTTGCCGGCGCCCCCTTTGCTGTTGTAGACCGCGAAGACAGCCATGGTTCGAGCCCCCTGGGGGCACCATACAGCGGCCCCGTGGATTGCGCAATCCTTCGGGGGCCCAGGGTTCACATGCCGCCCGAGACCTTGGACTTCATGATGACATCCTGTATCAAGGCAGACGTCTTGCCACCCATCGTCTCCATCATCGGCGCAGCCATCATGAACGTTGGGAGACGACACCTCGACGAGGNGGGAAATGCCTCCGGTCCAAAATGTATGCCATGCTTGACAATATGTCAAAGAAGGTTTACTTTATGTTCGGTATTCTATACATGTTCACCGAATTGGCGGCAGGAGCTGGATGGTCCTATCCCTGAAGAGGCGTTGCCTTGTCCGTCAGAATGATTCCGGGAGGAACCCATGAGTTTGACCGCAGACCTAGAGAACCTGAAACGAGAGCACGCAAGCAGTCTGCCACCGATCGCCCAGACCCTGTTTGACAACCTGATTCGTGAGTTGAAGGCCAAGAATTTTGGCGAAAAAGCCCTGAAGGTGGGGGAACACATTCCCTCCTTCNCCCTCCCCGATGCCCTGGGCAACCTCGTTTCGTCGAGCGATCTGTTGGTGAAGGGCCCGCTGGTGATCTGCTTCTACCGGGGGGCCTGGTGCCCCTACTGCAACCTTGAGCTCCGGGCCCTCCAGGAGGCCCTGCCGGACATCGAAGGCCTCGGTGCCCAGTTGGTCGCCATTAGCCCCATGACCCCCGATAACAGCCTGTCGTTGGCCGAAAAGCACAACCTGGAGTTCCCCGTCCTCAGCGATGCCGGTCTTAAGGTGGCGTCGCAATTCGGCTTGACCTACCAATGGCCGCTGGAGGTTCGATCGTTCATGGCCAAGGCCGGGGTCAGTCTTGAGAAGTACAACGGCGACAATTCCTGGAAGTTGCCCGTGCCGGCCACGTACGTCACCGACCACGACGGCATTGTGATTAGCGCCGTGAACGCCGATTGGAGGGAACGCCTGGACCCCATCGAGATCGTCAGCGCCCTGCAAAAACTCGGCAAGTAACCCGGCTCGGCGGGCTGGGGCCCGTCAGTCCAGGTTCGGGAGGACCACGGGGTGGTGGATGCTGGACCGGGGCACGGCTTGGTTGAGGCCGTCGATCCGGCCCAGCTGGTCGACCAGGACGCCCACTCTGGGGTCCGAGGGGTTCGCCTTCACAAAGTCATCCCAATCTTCGGGGCTGCCACAGGCCTCGAAGGACTGCTTCCNCCCCTCGTCACCCCACTCGGCCCGGAGGTCCCGGTGGTCGAGCAACCACCGACTGAGGTCGGCCAAGTTTCGCATGGGCATCTCTCTATGCTTCCACATGGGGGCAGGGTAGGCCTGAAGGCTCGATCCGTCAATGCACTCAAACAGATTCATCAATTTCTCATCGAAGGGGGGGGTGACCCTGGCCACCCCTAGAACTCGAGGCCGGAGATCATATCCAGGAACTGAGGACGGAGTTGTTCGAAGGTCGACGAGGNGGTGTAAAAGGTGTATTGAATCGTCCCGGGGTCACCGGTGGCGATGAAGGTCAACAACGTGAAGGCGATCCCGCTACCGGTAGCCGTGTAGGTGACCAGTTCNCCCTCCCGGCCATTGACAGTGCAGGGTTCGGTCTTGAGGATCCTGGCGTTGGGATCGATCTTGTTGGCGTTCTTGATCAGCACGCTTTCCATCGTCGGAAGGGGGATTGAAAGGCCGTCGTAGATCGACATTCCATACCCCGTTTTTGCCTTGTTGGCAAATCCGAACTCTGCGGACTTGCTGGAGGGCTCGGTCGGGTTCCAAACGGTCGGATCGAAATGAATGGTGTACTTGTTGGTGGGGTTGGTCACGGTAGCCGTTTGGGACGCTTTCGTCGTCAGCGTGATCCTTTCACCGCTGGTCGTGCCAGATTCGGGAGCGTATTCCCAGGTCATATCGTCGTGGAGCACCAGGGTCTTGCCCTTGTGGACCACGACGATGTCCTCGGCGTTGAGAAAACCAACGACGCCCACCAGGAAAGCACCTAGAGCACACAGTACGAAGCGACGCATCCTTCCCCTCCTCACCATGGTCAGTCCCGACCTCGAATTCCTTCAGGCAGTATACATCGCCTTCCTGGTTTGACAATGACGAGTGGGATTTTTGGCGGGAGGTCTTCTGTGGTCTATGATATCCCCAATTGGCTAGGCAAAAAGGCGCTGAAGGCGGCCAGAGCGAGGCATGGTCGAGGAGTACCTGATGGGAACATTAGTTCTGTGCTGTGGCCAGGTCTTATCGGGAAAGTCTACGTTCGCCCGGACGCTCGAAGGGGGGCATGGGTTCGTGTACTTTTCGGCTGACACCTGGATGTTCCATTTTTATGAGCACTCCGTTGTTCGCGAGGTCTTTGCGAATCAGCTCAGTCGATGCAAGGATATGATCTACCAGGTGTCTGAACAGCTACTTAAAAACAATGTTCCCGTTGTTTTGGACTTTGGGTTCTGGAGGAAGGAGGAAAGGGAAGGTCTCCGGCAGAAGTTCTCTGTCCTGGGGCATAAAGTGGTTTCACTGTATTTCAAATCTGACGTGAGGACGCAGGTCGCGTTCATGAAAAGCAGGCAAGGGGAATCTGACCCCGCTAGTTATTCATTCGACAGGGAAGCCATCGAAGCGCTGAACGCTCACTTCGAAGCGCCTGAAGGGGATGAAGAGTGCCTGTCACCCCAACAGTTCCTTCGTTCTCTTGGCGAGGATGGAGTGCAGTCTCCCTGAGCGAGAAAAGCCCGGACGGTCGCCCCCCGGGGCCGCTGTTTTCGAGGTCAGTCCGGCCTCCGTTTCCCAGGGTGTGTCACTGTCGAGGAACGCTTCGGGGCTGGAACAAAGGGGCGCTACCGGGGCTTTCCACCGTCCCACCTCCCCAGGAAGACAAACAGGACGACCAGAATGGCGATGACGGCGGTGGTCAGGTCCAGACTTTCTGCCAGGAAGGCGACGCCGAAGGCAATGGTCAGAAAGGGTTGCAACAGTTGGATCTGCCCTACTTTCCCGATACCGTTCTTGGCCAAGCCACGGTACCAGGCGAAGAAGCCGAGGAACTGGCTGAGGACCCCGAGGTAGAGGAATCCTATCCAGGCCGACAGAGGTGCCTCCACCGGACGGTAGAGAACAAGGCTCCAGGGGAGAGTCATCGGGAGGAACAGCACGAGAGCCCAGGAGATCACGCGCCAGCCGCCAAGTTCTCGGGACAACCGGCCCCCCTCGGCATAGCCGCCCGCCGCTAGGACGACCGCGATGAACAGGAACAGGTCGTCCACTCCCAGGAACCACCCCCCCTTGGCCAGGGCGTAAAAGACCACGCAGACGCTACCCAACACGCTGCAAATCCAAAACAGCGGCCGATGCCGTTCCTTGGCGAAGAAAGACCCGGCCACGGCCGTGGCCAGGGGCAGAAGGCCAATGACCACAGCCCCATGGGACGAAGGCAGGTGTTGCATGGCAAACGTGGTGAAGACTCCAAAGCCCACCAGGCCGAGGGCGACCAAGACCAACCTGAGGAGGGTGCGCCACCGAGGAACGGGAGAACGAGTGGCCGCGAGGACCAGGAATCCAAGGATTCCCGCGACCGCCGCCCTCCCGATGCCCACAAACAGGGGGTCTAGGTGCCCCGTGGTCAGTCTTGTCATAGGTAACGTCAGGCTAAAGACCGCCACCCCTAAGAATCCCCAAAAATATCCCATGGGCCATTATCACGAAAATGGCTGTCCTGAAAAGCGCTAAGAATGGCAGGAACGCTACTTTTCGAATAGATTTCCCCAAGGCTACGCTGAGGACGAGGTGAAAGGATGTCCAGTTCAAAAGCTCGAATAACCGTCGTCGGCGGTCCAACGGCGATCGTTGAATTTGGTGGTGGTCGTTTTTTGACGGACCCCACCTTTGACGACCCTGGAGAATACACGGGCAGTGTGACCTTGAAAAAGCTTGGCCGCCCGTCGATTCCTGCGTCTTCGGTAGGAACCCTTGATGCTGTTCTGTTGAGTCATGACCAACACGCCGACAACCTCGACCGCAGCGGCAGAGAACTCCTGTCGAACGTTCCGCTAACCTTGACCACCAAGGCCGGTGCCTCAAGGTTGGCCCCTGGGGTTCGGGGACTGGAGCCCTGGGAATCCACCGAGGTTGTTTCAGGTGGGGGCGGGACGATTCGGATTACCGCTACCCCGGCGAGACACGGACCCCCTGGCATCGAAAAGAAGGTCGGCGAGGTCATCGGCTTCCATCTTGAGAATCCCGAACGGGGACGAGGAATCTACATTACAGGGGACTCGGTCTATTTCGACGGGGTGGCAGACGTGGCGAAGCGGTTCCATCCATTTCTCATCCTGGCCTTCGCCGGTGCAGCCCGAACCAGGGGACCCTTCAACCTCACCATGTCGGTGGATGACTTGCTCAACCTGGCTTCCGCGTTTCCTGAGGCGACCATCGTCCCCATCCACGCCGAAGGGTGGGAGCATTTCACCCAAACGGCCGAGGACCTGACCGAGGCTTTCGGCTTCTTTGGACTGTCGGAGCGCCTCAAGGTGATTCAACCCGGACAGACCTTCGAGTTCGATTCCGACAAATGAGAACGGCTCCCCCCTGGGGGCCTTCGTGCACCGGAGCCGCTCGAGGCTCCGGTGATGAGGACGACTTTTTCGGTTGAGTTCAGATCACACCTCCGTTGGCCCGAAGGGTCTGGCCGTTCATCCAGCCGCCATCGGCGCCCGTCAGAAAGGACACCACCGAGGCAATGTCCCCGGGCGTTCCGAGTCGTTCGAGCGGAGCCGCTTTAGCAAGCCGCTCAATCAGCTCGGCTGGTTTGCCGTTCAGAAAAAGGTCGGTGCCCGTGGGCCCGGGAGCGATGGCATTGACCGTAATATTCCTGCCCCGAAGCTCCTTGGCCGCGATGGCAGTGAGAGCCTCCACCGCAGCCTTCGTCGCTGCATAGACGCCATACTGCTCAAATCGCAACGCCACCACGCTCGACGAGAGGTTGATGATCCGGCCACCAGACCGAAGCCTCTTCATGGCTTCTCTCAGACCGTTGAAGGTTCCCTTGAGGTTGACCGACACCTGCTGGTCGAACAGTTCGTCCGAGGTCGTCGCCAAGGGCGACAGCTTCATGATGCCTCCGTTGTTCACCAAGACATCGACCCCCCCGAAGGCCTTTTCCGTCTCATCGAAGAGCCGAACCACGTCTTGCGGATTCGCCACATTTCCTTGGACGGCCACCGCCTGGCCCCCCTTGGCCACGATTTCTGCCACTGTCTGGTCGGCATCCGGGCCATTGCCGGCATAGTTGACGGCCACGGCAAAGCCGTCAGCCGCTAACCTGAGGGCAATGCTCCGACCGATTCCCCGGGAGCCTCCCGTGACGATGGCAGCCCTGATTGGTGTTTCCATACGAACCTCCTTGGTTCGTTTTCCAACCTAGGTGAAACATTGACATAAGTAAAATGAATACTCATCATGTCTTGTATGTCTCTTGAGCATACAAGAACGACGGACCTCAATGGGCTCTATCTCCTTTCCGTCCTCTTGAAGGAGTGTCACATCTCCCGAGCCGCCGAGCGATGTTTTTTGAGCCAGCCGGCCATGAGCCGGGCTCTGGAACGCCTGCGTCGCGATTTCCAGGATGAACTCTTGGTTCGCCATGGCCGTACATACGAACGCACNCCTCGGGCCGACCGACTCTTGGTCGAGCTCGATCGAATCCTTCCCCGGATCGAGGATCTCTTCGTCGATGGGACTCGTGACCTTCTCGCGTCGGTAGAAGTGGTCAGGCTGACCATGAGTGATCATGCCTGTGCGGTGCTGCTCCCGGCCATTCTCAAACGGCTGCTGGCAGTGGCCCCGAACCTTCGCGTCGAGGTACGTCCGTTCTCGGACCGGAGGTTCGAGGAAGCTCAATCCGGACAGACCGATCTGGTCTTCGACGTCTCCGGGGCTCCCGGGACCTTGGAAGCTGAAACCTTGTACGTCGATGACTTTGTCTGTGTGGTGTCCCAGGACCATCCCGTCGTTTCTGAGGCGTTTGCCCTGGAGGACTATCTGAACTACCGCCACATTGCGGTCGCCACGTTGGAAGGAGAACAAACCCTCGTCGATCGGCCGTTGCACGCCAAAGGGATTTATCGACGGATCGGAATCACTCTGCCGTATTTCGCTACAGCCGTCTTCATGGTGCCGGGAACAGAGCTGATTCTTACCGCTCCCAAACAACTGACGAATTCGATCCCCTTGGGCTCCCTTGTCAGGTTCATTGCCCCTCCTCCCGAGATCGGTTCTTTCCCGTATCAGATGATCTGGCACCGTCGGGTCACGGAGGATCGGGTCCNCCTGTGGCTACGGGAGCAGGTCCGATCTGCCATTGGGTTCCTCCACAATCGATGAGGATTTCAAGTCTCTTTACCCCGTGCCCTGCAAATAATCATCGAGGTATCGTGGTAATATGCTTCCATGAACAAGGGTCGAATCGAAGCCTTTAGCGATGGTGTCTTCGCCATAGTCATCACTTTGCTAGCCTGGACTGGACTTGCCCCGATTTTGTAGACAGGTCATACGACCTGCTTTCTGGCTTCGTACTCGAGCGGGCTAAGCTGGCCCAAAGTGCTGTGCCGCCTCTTCCGGTTATAGAATCCTATGCTGGACTACTCCACCATCGCCTTTAGCAGGGCGTCTTTGGCTTCGGAATAAAACTGAATGTCGGCCTTGGTCGCCATGTCGTCCGATAGGTCCAGCAGTTGCTTGCGACAGGTGACAGGAAGCAGGATGGTCGACGCACCCTTCTCGATGGCCAGCTCCACGACATTAACGGCGTTGTAGACGGGTTCTACCGAGCCGCCGAGATTGATCGATCCGACGATGACCATTCCGCCCTTAAGGGACTTCTTGAGGAGCGATCCGCTGAGGGCCAACAGAACGCCCATACCAACCAAACTGCCGCTTGTCACGGCGTCGAATGAGCGAAGCTGGACCGAGAACTCATGGGCGCGTGGGTCTCGGTCACCAACCAACTGAGTGGCTCGGGNGTAGAGATTCTGCTCTGCAAACCGGACGCTCTCTTGGAAGGCTGCTGGTGCGGGTTTGTTGAGGATGCGAACACCGGAGCCGGGGGCCTCGGTCACTTCGATTCGGAAAAGTCCAGGATTCTCCTCGGCACCACCGGGTGAGATCGTCCAGACCTGACCAGGCTCGAGGGGGTCAGCGTTGATGCTGTTCTCACTGTAGAGCTCGGGGGTTGTGACGAACTTCTCGACGCCGTCGTTCCCCAGCGTGTAGCTGAAGTGGGTATTGCGGAACTCAGCGGAGCCAATGCGCTTCTGCTGTTCCTTCACCCGGCGGCGACCCTCGAGCCCGAGACGAACGGCCCACTCGAGGTCTTCATCAGGCACAGGTGACTCGGCATCCGGGTACAAGAGTTTCAGCAGGCCTGAGACGGTCTTGTTGACGCCGTTGGTATCGCGACCGCTCAACGCCCCGCCCCATTGAACCCGGCCTTGAAGGGATGAGACGCGGCTCCCCCGCCGCAACTGGGCAAAGCATTCGGAGAGAAAGTCGCTGACTAAGCCGAAGTGCTCGGTGAAGAACGTGCCGTTCAGCTTCGGAATATCCCAGCCGGGAAGGAAGGCGTGGATACGGTCCATGAAGGCCGTGTCGTTGCGCATCTCGGGAGGCATGGGTCCGAAAAGGTGACCAATGCGCTGTTGGTGCTCCACATCGACGTCGAAGTTGCCCACCATGACGATGCTACCGTCGGCGCGAATGCTCTCCCGGCCACGACTGAACTCGCCGGATTCCATGTAGCCTTTCATGATGTTGACGCCGTCTTTTTGATCAAACGAGATGCCCGACACTTCGTCGAAGCAGACGACGTCGTATTGGCAGACAAGACCGCGACGGCCGCTTCCGTTATCGACAAACATCTTGGCCACGGTCGCCTTGCCACCCGACACCAGGTGAGCGTAGGGCGAGACTTGCTGAAAGAGGTGGCTCTTGCCGGTACCGCGAGGGCCCAACTCGATCAGGTTGTAGTTACGCTCCACGAACGGAACCATCCTGAGCAGGAGGGAATCCTTTTGGCGGGACGACAACGAGGCGGGTTCGAAGCCCACGCTACGGAGCAAGAGGTCCTTCCATTCGGCCGTGCTGAACTGCAGTCGGGCTTTGTTGAGAACCTGCAGCACGTCATGGTTGGAGAGTTGGATAGCCCGAAGCCCTTCGACTCCAAAAGGGCGCCCGTTCTTCTCTTGGGCAATCGAGGCATCGTAGGAGAGGCTGACCTCAGCGTAGAAGCCGCCCGTCAGGAGCCGCTCGTTCTCGTTGACGAACTCGGAGCTGATTCTCACGTCTTTGAGCCGCACCGAGGGGATGTTGGCCAGGTAGGAGTCGGTGGCCGAATCGAGGCGGGCACTGACCAGGTCGATGAGTTTTACCGAACCTTGTTCCTTGGCACGCGACTTGAACAGCTCTTCTTCCCCGGCTCGAACCGTTCGGGATGAGAGTTGCTTCTCGACGATCTTGAGCCCTTCTTGGATCTCGTTCTCGTCGGTGGTCGCGCAGTAACGTCCCAGCAGGAACTCCACCACATAGGTCGGGACCGGGTACTGTTTGCTAAATGTCTTCACCAGGTCTTTGCGGACGATGTAGGCGTCTAGAGTAGCGGCGGCTTTCTGGTCCAATGCGTCGAGTGTCATTTCAGCCTCCGATCCTGAGCTTTTCTTGGAAGACGACCTGTCCACTACCGTCGAGGGCCACCAACCAGTGTTCTTGGCCGACCAGATCGTCATCGACCACCATGAGGCTGGGGCCAAGATCCATCAGGCCGTCTATCAGGGTCGTTCGACCGTCTGCGGCAGCGGTTCTGAGATCCATCTTGAAACCTTCGGGCTGTGATGTCCAGTTGAGGACTAGGCGCATACCCTTCCATCGTTTTTCGGCGAGAGCCAAGGCAGAACTGCCAGCAGTTGCACCGCCTCGGATCAGAATCGTGGGGACTACGCACTCTTGAAGGCTGAGCCCCCCGTGAGAGTATTGCTTTCCTCCCCAGAAGGTGCTGATGCCGGGGCTTGTCTGGAACGAGAGCAGCGGGTTCCAGAACCATGGAGCTTGCAGCTCGGTCGGGGGATTGCCAGGATGAAGCCAGGCCGCCCGCTCGCCCTTGTTAGGGCTCAGCAGACCCGCGAACTCCGTCTTGGGCAATTCTCGGGGAAGGTAGAGCCAGCCGTGGTCGGTCACGATCTTCACGTGCCACCCTGCACCAACCAGTCCCTGAACCCGATAGACGATTTCATCGACGACTTTGGACCAGTTGCCTTCGAGCATCCCTCCGTGGCCGAGGGTATCGAGGTCTCCATTCTCGGCCCAAGCTCGGCCAGAACCGTTCCCCGTTTCATCGTCGCCCAAGACCGTGTAACCGAGGTCCGCCAATTGCTTTCGGAACTGGGCCGTGGTGGCCACTTCGAACGTTGTTGGACTTTCTGAGCCAATAAGGAAGGACTCGAGGGGCGATACGGCAGGTTTGGCGGTCGCGGTAACTGTCGGGAGGGCTGACCAGGTAGAGGCGACGCTGACTTCAAGGTTTGCCGATTTGAGACGGGTGACCAAAGCCTGACCCACATCCCAGCGAAGCCCATCCACGAACAGCAGGCACGTTCCTTCATCCACTGGAGCAGCGTCTCTAGCCTGTTTTCGGGGATACCCAGGCGAGAGCTTCTGGAAGTCGAGGCTCGCATCCTGTAGCCAGGGACGATACATCCTGTCGGCGATTTCGCGGACCAGATCTTTGAACTCGAGCGAAACTTCAGATGACAAAACAGCGAGGAACGCCGCGTCGGCCTTCCACCCGGCGTTGGTGTATTCTTTCGCCATGGCTTCGAGGTCGGGCGCCTTCAGTGGCTTCAACGTCGTTTGGGCCAGTTCCGAAAGAACTCCGACAGCCTTGGCCAGCGGAGACCTACCCAATCGACTCCATACGGAGGTTCGACGTTTTCCATGGTCCTTCTCGGCACTCAGAACTTCTTGCCGCAATTCCTCGACGGAATGACCTTTTGTTTTTTGGAGTAACTGAAGCAGTGCCTTGTCTTGGGCGGTGTTGAAGGCCGGGAATCGAGAGGTGTCATTGAACATGTCGCTCGTCTTGGGCGCCGCTAGGGGCTCAAGGAGCGTTACCAAGGCCGAGTAGTCAGAGGGTGCCTGGGTAAACCTCTTCCATAGAGCGTCCCAAGAGGGGTCTCCCGGAACAGACAGCATCTTCACCGCATCGAGAACCGTCTGCTTTTCGAGGTCGAGGTGGTAAGCCTTCTTGGCCTCGGACACAAAGGCCGCCCAAACATCGGGCGACGATCCGGCCTGAAAACCAACGGGATCACAAAGCCAGCTCAGCACCATCGCCCCCGTGTCGGGCAAGACCGCTTGGTGGAAATCACCCGACGTCAAGGTTCGGCCCAAACAGTCTGCGACTTCTCGATCCAGCCACTGCGAGAACGTCGATCGGAACGCTTCTTTGGTGGCCTCATCGGCGGCCAACTTCCAACCCACAGGGCCACTTTCGGAGGTCACAAACGCCAGGCGGGTCCAATCCCTTCCGTTGGCTTGAGTCCAGAATAGCGATTCGTATTGGAGGGCTGCCAACGGCTGAAGATTCCAGTCGAGGGATGACACATCCCGCAGTGTGGCCCGACTGACTCCCGGTAGGTGGACGATAGGAACCGTGTCGATGGACCATTCCGCTTCGGGGAGAAGTCGGTCGATCAAAGGCAGCAGGTAAACTGCCGGACCTTTTTTGATCGCGGCGTCGAAGTCTCCAAAGGAAACGAGTCCGGGTATTTCGGTGCGAAGGCGTGGCACGACGTCGAGCCATTCTCCTGCCTCATCGGTCCACAGGATGGCCCGAGGCTTGGAACTTTGTGATCCTGCGGCTTTGGCTGCCCCGGTAAGTTGGTCGACCAGCGATTGGAACAGGGTCATGTGCCTTCCTTCGTTGAATATATACCCACTTCTCTACCTACTTCAATTCCCAATACTGACTTTCGGGAACCATTCGCCAGGCCGCCAACCGACCAAAGCCCACCGGCTCGACAGCGCCTTGCGCCTTCAGTTGCTTCAGAACTTTCCTGAGCAGGTCAGGACTGGCTTCCGAGCAGGCCGTCTGTAGCTCGGCAATCGTGAATTGGCCGGGGAAACCCCGGATGGCTTCGACGACGGCCTGCGATTTGGCCCCAGCCGCCGGTTTGATCCGTCGGGCTCGCTCCTCGAAGTCCTTGTAGGCCGTCTTGACGATGAACAGCAGGTAGTTGGTATACGGCCACGGGTCGTGTTTTTTTTCGTGCCAGTGGAGCGAACTGGTTTCGAGGGTCTCGTAGTAGCGTTCCTTGTTCGATTCGATGAGCCGCTCCAGACTCAGGTAGCGGCCGACTTCGAAACCATTTTGGACGAGTTGGAGGGCCAACAATAGCCGAGAAACCCTCCCGTTTCCATCACGGAATGGATGGATGCACAGAAAGTCGAGGTTGAAGGCAGCAATGACGATCAACGGGGGAACGACTCGTTCACGGATGAGGTCCCGGTATAGATCAACGAGTTCGGCCATCGCTTGGGGAGTCCGACTAGCCGGGACCGTTTGGAATCGGACTCGTTCCCGGCCGTCGGGGTACTTCTCGATAATGTCGCCGTCGCGATCTTTCCAAAGTCCCGCGTCCCAGATTTCTCCCCGGGTGAGCCGATGGAGCAACTGGATGGACTCGAGAGTGATCGGCAAAGACTCCGGGTTGGAGTAGATGCGGTCGAGAGCCTGCTTGTATCCCCGGATTTCTTCTTCGTCGCGGTCGCGGACAGGAGACTGTCCAAAGACCACGGTCCCGATTCGTTTGCCGTCGACGTGGACGCCTTCGATTCGGTTGGACGACACGGCGCTTTCGACCAAGGCGAAGTCCTTGAGGGTCTTGAGAACTTGGGGAGCTGAGCGGGTGAAGAGCTCTTGCATGCCCCGGAGCTCACCGAGGTCGGAGAGGGCCCAAGTGGTGGAGAGGGGGAGGCTCGACAGGGATTTCAGAAGACTGAGTGTCATACGTCCTCTTCCTCGGCTTCTCCTTCTTCTGGTTCAGCGGCGGAAGACAGGTTCACAATAGGCTTGCCGGTCGCAACTTCAATAAGGCCCAGAAGTCGTTTCTGCCGGTCAGCCATGAAGGCGTCAAAGTCGTCGCTGCGAAGCAACTGGGGGTCAACCAGATGAGACANNANATTCCCATCGAGCACAGTTGGGGTCAGACCAGGTGAGTGCGATGTGCCCTGTTNCAACTTTGCCAANTATTGGGATGGTGCCACGCCACCGATGACTCGATTTGTTCGATAGGAAAGCGGCGTCTTGTTGATGATGGAATCATAAGTGTTCTTGGAGATCCCCTGTTTCTTGCACCAGTCCTGGGGGAATACATGATGAATATCGACGTACTCGCCGAAAAAGGCGGTGTGGTCGAACTTCTGTCCCGTCAGAAAGTCTTGGGCCCCGGTCTGCATGAGNAGGGCGTTCATCCCTTTGTAGGCCGCTGACAATCTCATACGCATGGTCTTGAGACGGTCCGCTCGGAATTGTGTTTCNGAAANGGTTGAGGGTTCAATTGGGTCGCCGAGTAACCACTTGGGAACTTCCAAGAAGTCACGGGCAATGCGGGACTCCACCGCTGAACCGTAGAGCTCGCCGAACACTCCATTCCAGTACCACCGCACCAACTTAGTGCGGATGACTTCATTCTCGAACTTGTCGCCCAGGTCGGCCAGAATTGCCGCCAGTGCTACGATCTGCGACTGGTAGGGCAAGTCAAAAACCCGGTAGATGTGAAGCCTTAGCAAGAACTTCGCGGCCCGTTCAAATCCGTCGGCCACCTTGTCTTTGTACTTTTTGTAGGCGTCCAGCGGAAGGCTGAGGAGTGCCTGCCGATGGGGAGTCACGGCCGGTAACTCCTTGCCTGATTTGCCAGCCGAGATGGCTTCGTTTCTTCGGTCACGATTGTGAAAGAGGGCAATTACCTGGAGAAAATCCGTATTGGATACTTCGGCCAGAATTCCCTCGTTTGTGCCGGGAGCGCGTAGTGTCTCCTTGAAATGACGATGGAGTCCTTTGACCTTGTCGTCTCCATACCATTCCTTACGAAGTTCGAAGTTGTCGGCGGCATAGATAGCTGTCACCAGCTCAAAGGCATCCAGCGGCTTGCCACCGGTGTTCACCTTCTCAAAGACCACGCACACGGCTTCTTTGCTGGTGGTGTTCTCAAGGGCAATGACGGGGACCTGGTACGACTTAAAGTTCTCCAGGACTTGGTTCTTGAACGCGCGAAAGACCTTCGATTGGGATGCATCNCCGTTCTCTTTCCAGTAGTCGTCAAATCCATCCTGCCACTCGTCCCAGTCGAATACCTTTGTCATCGGGAACATGAGATTCTTGTACTCCATTTCCGGGCTGGAAAGATCAAGTGTCAGTTCACGTCCAAACTCGGTTCGAAGTTGTTTGTTTTCCGGTATTCCAACAATGGCCTCGTCACGGTCAGCCGAAGGGTCCAGAGCTTTGGCGATGTCAATGTAGAACCAACGGTTGACAGGCTTGTTCTTGGGTGTCTTGGTGGCGACAACCTGATTTCGGATAGTCACTTGGTACAACGACGTCATGCGCTGTTGACCATCAAGCAAGAGGGCTTTGTGGACCGTGCGCTTTGCGGAGGCTGGAGCTCCTTCCACTGGGCGAGGCTGAAAGTTGACCTCGCCTCCGCTGTTGAGAGTCATCAAGGCGCCTACGGGAAAGGCCCGAGAGATAGAGGCGATGAGACTCTTGATGCGATCTTCATCCCAAACCCAACTTCGCTGGAAATCTGGTAACTGCAAGGTGCCCGTATGGCACTCTTCCAGCAGTTTGGTAAGGTGAATCGGGTGGGTTTGAAAGGTTGGTCCTGACATTAGTTTCCTTCTCGGAGATAGTTTTTGGTTTCAGGGTAGAGGAACCAACGGTCGCCAACCTTCATCTCGCAGATCTCTGCAATATTCCCCGACGGACTAATCTGGGCGTAAAGAATTACTTCAGGTAGTTGGTCACTGGCGTAGGAGACGGCACCAAACATCTCCCGGAAGTTCTCGAATGTGGAGTTGAATGGATCCACGTCCTCGAGAATGAGTACAGTCGTATATTTCGAACTTTGGTATCTTAGGAGCTTGGGACATTTCTCTTCTAGCGCGCGTCGAAAGCGACCTAATCGCGTAGAAGCCTGTCTTTCATTGATCAATGGAACGAGATGGAGATATCCAGTACCAGGGTTGTAGTATGGTTTTGATTCAACGCTAATGGTTGTATTCCACCGGTCAAGAGAAAGTGATATGAGCTGTCCGGGAGTAATTGTGGCAATGATTCCGTTGATTTGCTGAACAACATCATCTTCATGGGCCCGGAAATCGACTCGAAACGAGCGCTGAAGAAACTCCGTTGTCATTCGGACTGCCAGGCGCGAGTCTGGATTGGGCTGGTGAAGCCGGGGGAGAATTCGTGTCCTCATTTCATCAAATTGGGCCGCAACTCCACGTTGTCCTTCAAACNCCTCGATCGTCGTGTGTTCAATGTAAAATCGTGTCGAGCTGTCCTCGACGCTCCAGAAACCTTCGGGGTTCGGGCCTTCTGCCCCAGACGTGTCTAGTCGTTGGAAGACTCCGAGACTAACCCCGTAGAGAGATTCGAGAGCGACCTTGGCAGCGTCAAGTGAATCGGCTTCAGCCATTCTCTCGTGCCCTCCTCTTCTCACTCAGCGTGGTGTGATGGTCGTTGATCCGATCCCCGCCGTGTACCTTGAACCATGGTGCCGACTCCACGTCCTTGCCCCGGTCCTTATCCCACTTGATGTTGAGCTTGGGCGGCTTGTTCACTTTGAGCACTGAATCGCCCCGGGTTCTCCGGAGACGTTATTGTGTGAGTCCGGACTCGACGAGCCGGAGCTTTTGCTCAGTATAGTATGCCTGCTCATACTCAGCAGG
>JGI26470J50227_1000134_pt1 | contig 34807 bp, 40 predicted proteins | sample FreactTroBogLake_FD_50227 | JGI IMG/M metagenome (IMG submission 50227)
CCACGACACTGCTTGAGTCATGCGCCACGACACTGCTTGAGCCATGCGCCTCGACACTGCTTGAGCCATGCGCCTCGACACGGCTTGAGCCATACGCCACGACACGTCTTGAGTCATACGCCACGACACTGCTTGAGCCATGCGCCTCGACACTGCTTGAGCCAATCGCATTTTTTACTGAAATTAAAACATCATAATTAGATCTAATTTCAATCACTGTAAATTCAGTGAAAGAGTCTGGTAATGCATCTAGTTCTTCTTGTGTTTTGATTATTATTGTTTTCACTGCTCTAAATTCTCCATCTTAATTGGGCTCACACTATGGCAGCACGCCGTGAATCCTGCGTTAATTGTGTAGGGTACCGAAAACTGTCTGCGTCCCGTTCGCTCAAAGTCATGCCAGTATCCAATGACGTGACTTGCTTCGTGCGCGAAGTTCGAGGCGCGCTGGCAGTCATCGAATCGGTCGTGCCAGTACTCGTTCGCGAAAACGTGATTCGTTCCGTCTTCTGTGTATCCAACTACGTCTGATTTCTCAAAGTAGTAGGTAACCTCAATCTCGTTCGGTGTGCTCGTGATGTGCTTTAAAACACCATCGCGGCTTCGTCCATTCGTTTCAATCACCGTGCGTGTTCCCCAAAATGTTGCGAAGCATTTTGATTTCATGATTTCGTTCGCCACGTCCTCGACGTGTTTCACAAGAAACGACTTGTCGTCCTTGCAATTCATGCACTGGATTGTGAGCGGGGTTCCTGCGATTGCTGATTGTATGAATAATAGGAAAATCACGACATCCTCCAATATTTTAAAAGAATTTTACGGATTAATTTTTCTTGAACTGATTTTTTATCAGAGTAGACAGCGGCGTAGACAGCGGCGTTGGCGGCGGCGTCGGCGGCGGCGGCGGCGTAGGCGGATTGGGTAGTGTTTGAATCGCGCCCTCTAGCTGCCTCTATCGCTTTTCGTGGCCTGTCGTCATTTGGAAACTCTTTCTCATAAATATGTAAAACACTTTCAGCGATGTCTGCCGCAGATAGTTTTATAAATCCAGGTTTCATCATTCTGAACGCTACCCAGACTTTATCGTTTCGAGATATATGTTTTAGTCCCATGAACTGAGTGATTCTGAATTTTTTTCCTGCGTAGAAAGACAGATAGTTCTGCAACATATTATCGCAGGGTTTTAGTCGTCTTATCTGTTTCTCATTAATCGTTTTCATTTTGAATTCCTTTTTAACGAGTAGAACACCGCAGAACGTGTTACAGAAAAGATCAATGCTATTTCTTCCATTGTTTTCCCTTGCTTGCGAAGTTTTTTAACGCGTTCATCATTTAATTTCATAGGTCTACCGATTTTATTACGTTTTTTCATGTCCCTGAATATGAACTTTCTTTTTCAACTTTGCAAGTTAAAAAAATAAATACTTTTTCAACTTTTTATATGGACTTTTTTAACAAGTGTGTTAAATTAGTCTTATTGAAACGAGGTAAGTATGAAGAACTTAAACGAAACGAATAGATGGTTTGCGGTTGAGGATGTAGATGCTGAAAAGTTAGTAAACATGCTTTTAAAAGATCCTGACTTTAAAACGCTATTGGTAGAGTTCATCTCGAATAGAACAACGGTAAGGGGTGAGTTAGAATTCGACATCCAAACCTTAGCTGAAGAGTTTTACAATGACAATCGCGAGAAGTTTTCGAATTTCGAAATTGAAGAGGAACATTTTTATGAAGAACACGCATAATTTTAAGCCATATTCTGAACGGGAAAGTGAAGTTTTACAAAGATGGAGCTGTTTACGAAACAATTTCAAATTGCTGCAGCGCTAAAATCTATAATTATTAAAAAGGAAATAACAAATGAGTAAAGAATTGGTTAGTATTAACAAAATGACTTCGGAGCAGTTAGCTCTTATAAAACAAACAATCGCCAAGGGTGCGACGGACGACGAGCTAAAGCTATTCGTTTACAGGGCGGAGTCGATGAGTCTCGACCCTTTGAAGCCTGGGACGATTCACTTTGTTAAATACGGAAGCGGTCCAGGAACCATAGTGGTTGGCATCGAGGGATTCCGACAGATAGCACACAGGTCAGGGAAGCTGACAGGAATCAAACGAGGCGCTCTAAAAGACGATAAGGGGCACTTAACTGGTGCTTGGGCAGAGGTATACCGGTCCGACTGGAAAGAATGCGCCAGAGAGGAAGTCCCGCTGTCTGAATACGATACTAAGCGCGGACCATGGCAAAAGATGCCGGAGACGATGATTAAGAAGGTCGCCGAGTGCGCATGCCTTCGAATGGCGTTTCCAAATGAGCTTGGAGGCGTTTACGAACAAGCTGAAATGATGCAAGCTGAGCAGTCCCCTGTGCGTCCAGATGCTTATGGCCAGCCAACAGAGCAAGACGGAGTTCTAAACGATGGAAAGTACCGAATCCCATTCGGGAAGTTCAAAGCTCGATTCATTGAAGAAATCGACATGAGGGAGTTAGAAAATTATATCTGCTACCTTGAGTCCAAGGCTGAAAAAGACGGGAAAGAAATTACAGGTATCGTCAAGGAATTCATCGATCGGGCTTGCGAATACCTGAATGCAATGAACGGAGAAGCTCAGAAAGAAGAACAAAACGATTTCGAAAATTCGGATGTAAAGCTGTAAAAGTTTCTGTATACAAACCGGAAGGCAGAAGATCCATTTATAAGATTTTCGGGGTAGGAAGTCATGATCCTACCCTCCCACGCCTGGGGCCTTAGAAGTACGTGGGGACCCATGTCAAAACTATCTTGGTTTAAGCATTACAACACAGCGCACGAAGGAATTTCTATCGCGACTTTGTGGCATACAAACGACACAGAAACGATCGCTTTTTATTGGACGATTTTGGAGATGATTTCGCGTTGGGAGGAGGAAGAATCTAGGGGAGAAATTGTCATAAACTTGGCAACTTTTAAAGCAAAACTTGGTATGAACTCCCAAAGATCTCGTAAACTTCTTGCCAAGATCTCCCAAACTTTCAAAGTAAAAGTTGATAAGATCTCAGAAGAAAGTTACAAACTTTCTGTTCCTAACTGGTTGGAATTACAGGAAACCAGGGGGGGCAAAAGATTAGCAAAAAATGAGCAAAGTCCGGGAGAAGAGAGAAGAGAGAAGAGAGAAGAGAGAAGAGAGATCCAGATCCGAGAAAAAGAAAAAGAAAAAAAAATCCTAGTTAACGAAGTAGTAAGAGTAAATGACACAGCGGATAATTTTCCCAGCATTGAAGCTTTCAGGATGGCGAAGGAAAAGAATTTAGGAAAAGGGTTTTAACAAACCTTTGGGGGAAGGAACGGGGATGGGAAAAATGGATCAAGACGAATTTCCAAGATCAACATTTCGAGATTACATTCGTTCGCTGTTGGTTTCAGGAAAGACTTCCAGTGATGAAGAGTTTCAAGTCTTGTTTAGAGTTCTTGGAAAAGATAGGGTTGTTTCAATGGCTCTTGAGATCAAGAAAGAACTTGCGGATGAGAAACTTCGAAAATAAACGAATCCTGGATGAATGGCGCTTGAATTTTGAGAAAGAGCGAAAGTTTCGTAAAATCAGGATATTTCTTTACTCATTGATCTTTTTGCTTTTGATTTATGCTGTATTGGTGCTTACGATTAAGGCATGAAATTCGTTTTCAATGTTGAAGCAGTCCCAAAGGGAAGGCCAAGATTCTTTCGTGGACATGCAGTGACCCCAGCTTCTACTAGGAAGTTCGAAGCATTGATTGCTTCCTTGGTGGCTTCTCAATTCAGATCATTGCCTTCATACAACGCAATGCGCGTTGAAATTAAATTCTTCATTTTGAAACCCAAATCTTCGAAAAGAACTCATCCGACCGTAAGACCTGACGTCGATAACCTTTCTAAGTCCCTATTAGACGCTTGTAATGGGCTTCTGTGGCACGATGACGGACAGGTCTGTACCCTAGTGGCATCAAAGGAATATGTCCTCGCTAAAGAGAACGTACGAATTGAATTAACCGTTGACGAATTATGAAGATTAGTTAACAATTCTTTCAAACCTAAACCAACGGAGAACTAAATGAAGAAAAAAACCTACTGGATAAATAACAAAAATAACAAACCGATCCGCTCGATGGATCTTATCAAGCAAGATTACTCAAACGCATGCGCCGAACTAGGGGACATCTTTTTCCAAATGGAAATCGCTTTCCCTAAACGCGTGAAAGAACTTCAAGCGAAAATCGAAATCCTATCCGCAGAGTTCAAACTCGCTTCCGTCGTCGTGCCCGAGCAAAAACCGGAACAAAAATGACCGCCCCGCAAGATGAAGCAGGGTTTGTAAAATACTCAAAGCGCAACCGTAAGGTTACCATAGCAACCCTGCAAAAACGATGCCGGACCATTATTGCCCGTGAAATTTCTAAGCTCATGGACGTCAGTTTCCAAAGACTCCTCTGCCGAGATGAAAGTGCTTCCCTTAGAGGGTATCTTGAAATTCTTAATGAACTCGAAGAATTAGATAAAATAAAAGCTCTCGAAAAACTTGAAAAGGATAAAAAGTAAAATGTTTAAAAGAAAAATTAGGCTTCCTATAAGTGTTAAGGAATATGAACAATTAGTGAATACATTAGTTAAACGGTACGGATTTGAAGAGCCTGAACACGTTGCAGCCGTCATCTCTGTCGCGATTCGGCACATCGATAATCAGACCGCGCACACGACCTTAGAATACCTTAGAGACTGCGTGTGGAAACAAATGGCTAACCACGTGGCCTCCCACAAAGGGGATCTCATCCGGCATAAATCTCAAGTTGATCAAATGGTTTCGATGTTTAAAAAAGATCCGAACAACCAACAAATTCTTGATGAGTTAAAAAAATATGCTGACAACGGATTTGAATACGCAAAAACGGAGCTTTCCAAACTGGAATCAATCATTCCATTGACTCCACCAAAAGATCCGTTCCCTATTTCCCTGGTGCCTCCGATTGAAGTGAACGATCTACCTAAAACAATTGCTTAACATGGCACAAGATGACTCCAAGGATTTTAAAACCTTGAGAAGAATCTGGTACAAAAAAATTGCAACTACTCCAGATGAAAATGGGAAAGTGTTTCGAGATATCGAGGATACAGAGCGCGATAATTCTCCTCTCATCTCTTGGCATAATCATCGATTCAAAAACATTCCAATAGATCAGCGGATCGCAACTGAGCTTTATTACTCAAAAGCATCCGATCTTCTTAACTATTACAACTTCCAGAACGAAACTCATCGAATCATTTGGGAGCTTCATTGCGAAGGATTTTCAAGAAGAAAAATCGCATTCAAAATAAAATTATGTACCCCAACTTATAATCAGTCGCGAATCGGTGAAATATTACTAGAAATCTCGAAGGAATTTAAAAAGGATTAACATGGAAAAAGTAGTCATCAGAAGTTTCAATCCAGAACTAGACTCAGGTCTAATCTATTCCAGTTATCCAAAAGGTGTTTACTATGGAGCATTCGAGAAAATTAATCCCGACGGAGATCCTAAAATCAAATCCGATTGGTTTAAATCTTTCTTCGTTCAAGTACGTAAACAATTAAGTAATTCAAAAGTAATCATTGCATGCATGTCTGATAATTTTGAAGTCATCATTGGATATGCAATTATTACCGATAAAAAGCTCGAGTTTATCTATGTGAAAGAACTATTTCGGAACCAAGGAATAGCTCGCATGATGTTGAAGAATCACGAGGTTGAAGAATACAGCCACATAACCAAGGTGGGTAACTCCATCTTAATTAAAGAAGGCAGTAAATATGCAAGACGAAGCTCTAGAGAGAATGCTCAAGAATGCAATTTCAGTGAAGAAAGCAGTGTTCCACCAAGCGATAGCTAATGGATTCATGGAGCCTGAAACTAATTTCTCCTCCGATGATCCGAAAATCGGTAGACGTGTTGAAATGTGGCTCACTCCAAATCTATTAATCTGTATTCAAAATGAAAAGTGCTTCGCTACCACGTACGCGAACATTGTCTATGTCAGATTCTAATGAGCAATGCGCTAAAGCTTGTAGCTAAGCGTAAAAAATTAGAAGCTAAAGCTAAAGACATTAAGAAAGTTTATCAGCCTTTCGAATTGACTCAGTTTCTTTTCGATAAGCAGATCTCTTTTGTCTTTGACGCCGCTCGCTATGCCGTCGCGTGTTGTTCGGTTCGTGCTGGTAAAACAATCGCATGTTCGGCCGATCTCATCAATACAGCTCTTACGATGCCTGGGACTCAAGGGCTCTACATTACTCTCGCTAGAACAAGCGCGAAGACCATTTGCTGGCCAGAGCTGAAAAGAATCATTAGGGACTTTGGGTTGGTCTGTGATCTCAATGAGTCGGATCTTACCGTTCACTTCCCTAATGATTCGTGGATCCGCCTCTATGGAGGTAACGACGAAGCAGAGATTGAAAAGATACGAGGTCTTTCTAACGTTGCTCTCGTCTATCTCGATGAGGCCCAAGCCTTTCGTCAGCACATTAAAAACCTAGTTGAAGACATCATTGCTAAGCGTTTGTACGATACGAACGGACGCTGTCGAATGATCGGGACTCCTGGACCCATTGAAGCTGGATACTTCTTCGAAGCAACCAAGTCTAATGCTTGGTCTAAGCATCACTGGACCATGTTCGACAATCCATGGCTCTTAAAGAAGTCTGGGAAAACTCCTCAAGAGCTTACAGACGCGGACTGTCAGCGTAAGGGAGTTACTGTTGATGACCCAGCCATTCAACGCGAGAACTTCGGGAGATGGAAACAAGATCCTGAAGCTCTACTTTTAAACTACAACAAAGAACGAAATCACTTCGAGTCACTTCCGAAGGGAGTTTATAGCTATCTGCTCGGGATAGACTTAGGTCAAAGGGACTTCAACTTCCTATCGGTCTTAGGATTCTCTGACACAAGCCCAACTACTTTCTTGATCGAAGAAAGATTTAAATCAAATCAAACGACCGATGAACTTGCCGCGTCAATTAAAGAGCTAATGAAAGAGTTTCAATTCTCAAAGATGGTATGCGACGCCGGCGGGCTCGGCCTTGCTATCGTAAACGATCTTAAGACTAGACATGGATTACCTATCGAAGCAGCTCTTAAAACCGAAAAGATGGCGTCCTATGCGATTATGAACAGCGCTTTAAAGAATGGGACCTTTAAAGCTAAGTCCAGCTCCATGTACGCAAACGATTGTAACATCCTTGAACGAGACGATAAGAAGTCCACCCCGGAAAAGATTGTCGTAAAAGGACACTCTGATGCCGTTGACGCAGCTCTATACGCTTTCAAGTTGAGCCCAGCTTATTACTATACCGCTCCACCTGTGAAACACCCTGTTGGAACTCCAGAGCACGCAACTCAATTCGAGAAAGACATTATGGCAGCTAACCTGGAGCGTCTTGAGAAAGAACGAAAGAACAAAGAAGGGACAGAACGAACTTGGGAAATGAACCACGATGGCTCAATGCCTTGGAATTCTTGGGGAATTGATTGAAAATATATTTGCCTACAGAAAAAACGTTTATTCGTGAGGCAAGAATCTATCAAAAACGGCCAAGCTATCATCTATGATGCTACCATTTTTAAAAAAACGTAAATTACCTAAAGTTGCCACAGAACCTATTGAAGAAAAGCTAGTTAATGGGTCAGCCGACGACCTCATGGAAGAACAGCTAACAAAAGAGTTCTTAGAATCTTTAGAATCAAAAGACATCAAGACATTTCGAAATGCTCTCGAGAGTTTAATCATTCAAATGTTCGATTACGACCAAGACGAAGGGGAAGACGATGCCACTCATTCCAGGACCTAGTAAAAAAGCTTTCAGCCATAACGTGAGAGCTGAAATGAACGCAGGTAAACCGCAAAAGCAGGCCGTTGCCATTGCTTACAGTGAAAAGGAAAGACATATGGCTGAAGGCGGAGACGTTGAAGAACATGACGATGATCATGAAGTTATCATGGACCATGTAGCCAGCGAGATGATGAGCGCAATCGAGAAGAAAGACAAAGAACAGTTACTAGAATGTTTTCACGTTCTCGTTGCTGATTTACTTAATAAAATGTCCAGCGAAGGACAGGGGGAATAAATATGTTAATGGATGCACACAAGATTTCAGAAATCATTAGAGCGAAGAAAAAGAAAATGTTGGGCGCTGAGCCTGAGCTTGTAGATACAGACGCTCACCCTGATATGAATCCAAACGAACTTGCAGATATCAAGATGGATGCAGAGATTCAATCCAGCCTTGGAGTTCCTGAAAAGATTGATGCTCGCGAGAAGTCTTTAGAAGTCGGAGACGAGATGGGTCTTTCTCCTGAAGAAAAGACTCGTATGGAAAGACTTCGTAAATACATCGACGGCCTGGATTACGACGACGAGGAATGATCTCGTGGATACTAAGGAACTTAAAAAAATAGTTAAACAAATGAAGCTACTCGGAGTCACGCATTTAAAAACCGCTGACTTCGAATTGTCTTTGGCTCCTGAAGCAGTCGCTAAGGTTGTTCCAATTATTAAAAAAGATCCTGAGCCTGAACTATCGGAAGAAGAAAAGAAAGAAATTGAACACAAGCTAGAACAGCTTAAATCTCTAATGCTTGGATCGGATGAGGATCTATTAGATAGATTATTCCCGGTTCCTATTGAAGAGAAAGAAAGCGCCTAATGGCATACGAAATAGTTCCGTTAGACATAAGCAAAACGAAACCTGAAAAGGTTATTGAAACTAACTCTTCTAAAAAGAAAGTAGAGCAAACGGCTTATACTTGGTGGCTCGCAGAAGACGATAATACTTTGGTCTCTCAAGTTCTTTCTACTACTGAGTTTCTAAAGCGAACTAATTCAAATCGTATTCGTCAGGCGTCAATATTCAGTCGCCTTTTCTCTGGCAAGCCTCTTTATAATTTCGCGAGTTCTAATTCTTCTCTTGATACTTCAAATCAACTCCCAATAGGCAGGCCCACTGCAAACGTTGTCTATTCGTGCACTGATACATTGGTCTCGATGATCTCCCAAGATAGGCCAAAGCCTATTTTCCTTACTAATAACGGCAATTACAAAGAAAGAAAGCTCGCGAAGGAAGCAAATTATTTCCTTCAAGGGGAATTATTCAGAACAAAAGCATATGATTTAGCAGCTTTGTGCTTACGTGATGCATGCGTTATTGCAGATGGATTCATCAAAGTATTCGCTAAAGACAATAAAGTAACTCTTGAACGAGTTCTTGAAACTGAACTCTTAACGGATTTCAATGATGCTTATTATTCTAATCCTAGGCAGCTTATTCAAATCAAATTAGTCGATAGAGCTGTAGTAGCTTCAATGTTTCCAAAGAAATCTGGAATTATTGCAGGGGCTCTCCAAGGGAATGTTGATTCAACTCCAAGATCCACTGAAACTATTTCAGATCAATTCATTATCTCCGAAGCATGGCATTTACCTTCTAGCGAGGGCGCTAAAGATGGGCGTCATGTTATCGTTTGCAGTGAAGGTGTTATCTTAGATGAGAAATGGGAAAAGCCTAACTTCCCTTTTGTTAAGTTTGGATACAATCCAAATATGGTAGGATTCTTCTCCCAGGGATTAGCAGAAATTTTGATGCCAACTCAGATGGAGATTTATCGATGCCTGATTGTCGCTTCTCAAGCGATCGAACTTATGGGAGTTCCACGTATCTACATTGATGAGCTTTCAAAGATTGTAGAAACCTCTTTCAATAATCGTATCGGAACTATAATCAAAGGGCGAGGCAATCCCCCACAGTTCATAAATGCAGAGTCCAATACTCCTGAGTTCTACCAATGGATTCAATGGCTGATTAATAATGCGTATGAGATGAGCGGAATCAGTTCCATGGCTGCTCAAGCAAAAAAAAGCCCTGGACTTAATTCCGGTGAAGCTATTCGAGAAGCTAATGATCTACAATCCGCTCGTTTTGCAGCTTTAGAAAAGCGATACGAAAATATCTTCATCGATCTTTCGTACATGATGATCGACTGTGCTCGCGAGATTGCAGAAGAGACAGGTTCTTACACAACTGTGTTTCCTGGAAAAGATGGAACTCGTGAAATTGATTTCAAGTATATAGGAAAGTTAAAAGATAACTTCGTAATCCAATGCATGGAAGAAAGCGGGTTATCTAACGATCCGTCATCTCGTCAGGCTCAATTATCTGAAAAGTTAGCAGCGGGTGAAATTACACTTCAAGAATTCAGAAGGCTTTCAAACTTCCCGGATCTAGAACAGAGCGACCAACTCGCGTCCGCTCTTGAGGAAAGAATTCTACACGCATTAGATCAAATCGTTGAACAAGGAGATAAAGACTATGCATCTATTGCTCCTGATAGTTTTATTCTTGACCCTAGTGACCTGGCCACTACGCTTTGTGTGAACTACATTAACCTTTATAGCACCTTGGAACTTGAAGAAGAAAAGATGCAAGTATTGCGCGACTGGTTTACTCAAGTGCAGAATTTAAAACAGCAAGCAATGCCTCCTCCTGTCGCTCCTGCTCCACAACCTGAAGGACAAATGCCACAAGAAAATGCTCAAGGGCAATTACAAGTTCAACCACCGAATCCAAGTGTAGGCCCGACCTCTAATGCACAAGTTTAGAAGAACGTACTTTAACTAGAAGAATCTAATAACAAAGAAGGAAACCACCATGTCATATGAAGTCGAATCATTAGGGTCTAATATTGCCGGACCATCTCTACCCAAAGAAATAATGCGTGAAGAAAGAATTATAGATCATAGGTCATTAGATAGACGGCCTATGACTTCTACACCTAAGACCGGCCAAGTAAACAATAATGTAGACAGTGCTAGCTCCGCAGTACCCGGAAGCGCTCCCGTAGAATCCGTGACACTATCTCCTGCCGCCGCTGCACTTGCGCGTAAAGAAGCCAAGTTTAGAAGTCAGCAGCAAGAACTCAAGAACAAAGAAGCCCAATTAGAAGCAGAACGAAAAGAAATTGCAGAATTAAAAGCAATTAAAGCAAAGCTTGCATCTAAAGACTTCTCTGGGATTGAAGGTCTTGTCGACTACAACGAATACACTAATTACCTCATTGAGAAGGGTTCTCAATCTACTCCTGAGCAAGAGGAGCTTAAAAAGCTATCTCAAAAGCTGGAAAGTATCGAGAAAGCCCAACAAGATGATGTATCAAAGCGTTTCGAAGCAGCGGTAAACGAAAGAAGAAATGCTGTTAAGCAATTGGTTAGTTCAGATGCTGCTTATTCCACAATTAAAAAAACAGGTAACGAAGAAGCTGTGGTCACACATATTCTTGAAACCTGGGAAAAAGACAACATCGATCTAACAGTAGAACAAGCGTCTAAAGAAGTTGAAGCCCTTCTTAAAGAGAAGGCCACTAAATGGGCAAAGTTAATCGAAGCAAACGTTGAACAAAGCCAAGAGAAGAAAGAACTTCCTCCTCTAAAGTCTAGTGTGAAAACATTAACAAACAATATGGCTCCAACGGGCGAAATTAAACGCCCTGTGAAGTCATTCGAGGGAATGTCTGATGCTGAAAGATACAAAGAAGCTTACAGGCGAGCCCAAGAAAAACTGAAAGGCTAAATAAACTATGAGTAATTCAACGTCGAATGCAGTTTCGAACGTCGCCACGCTGAAGGAGTTATACTCCGACGACGCGTGGGTGATGAAATCGTATATTCTAAATCGTAATCCTGCGCTTGCTCTTATCGATAAAGATGAGAGTGAATCAGGATTAGGCGGCAAATATTTTCCAATTCCAGCACTTGTAAACCCAGGTGGTGGACGTTCCGCAGCTCTTGGGGTTGCTCAAACTAATTCGAGCGCTCCTCAAACTGTAGAATTTCAAGTTACACGAGTTCAGAACTATTCGAACTTCGTGTTAACTGGAGATTTCTTACGTGCTTCCGCTGAGTCGGTTGGTGCATTTATGCCAGCGGCTGAGTTGAACGTTAAGTCTGCATTTCAAGCACTGGGGAACGATTATGCGCTTATGCTCTTCGGAGACGGGTCGGGTAAACGTGGGACTTATGGTCTCGGCGCTGGTTCTATCTCTAGCGGGGTTATCACTCTTGATAGCGCTCAATCTGCTCTTAACTTCACTCCGGGAATGGCTCTTGTAAGCTACAGCGTATCGGGTTTAACTCCTACGCAATCTACAGGTGCAGCTATCGGATATGTGGTTGCAGTTGATACCGGGTTAGGAACTGTTACAGTTTCTTCCACTTTTAGTGGAGCTGCTGGAACTCCTTCTAACTGGTCTACGAGCTTCCCTTATCTTGCTCAAGTTGGTGATGTGAATTTCATATCTAACGGATTGTCTTCGGCTAACATGCTTAAGATGGCAGGGTTTGGTGCTTGGATCCCAAGTACAGCTCCTTTGTCTTCGGATTTATTCTTTAACGTAAATCGAAGCGTGGCACCTACTCAACTTGCAGGTCTTCGTTTTTCGGGATCTAGCGAGTCGATTCAAGATGCATTAATTGATGCAGTCAATACGTTAGCTTCTCAAGGAACTGAAGCTGGAGACCCAGACTTTATTTTCTTGAATCCAGTTTCGTACCAAGCATTGCTGAAACAACTTACTAGCCAAGGCGTTTATCAAATGATTAAAGCCAAGGTTAACGAAGATGTTTCGATCTCGTTTAAGGCATTGGTTCTGCCAACTGCTAACGGTGAGATTGCAATCCTTCAGGATCGCAACTGCCCTCCACAGACTGCCTACATCATCACCCTTAAAACATGGAAACTCCGTTTCAATGGTAAAATGGCGATGTTTATCACCTATCCAGGACTCTTTGACCAAATCGGTCTCCCAGTTGCTGGACAAGACGCAGTGCAAACTGCTGTTGGTGGTTATGGTAACTTGACTTGTAACGCTCCTATCGCAAATGCTGTCGTTAGTTTAAGCCAATAATTATTTTAAAATAAGAATAAGGGATCAGGTCAATGACTTGGTCCCTTTTCTATTTCGAATGGCCAACAGATCATTAGTAAGTGGACCCGATTCTACTTACATCCTCGACTAGATGCCCCGGCACTCAGGATGGATAATCACGGGGTAATAAAGGGTTCAACTCTATGTCGAACGTCGCATCAAATAAACTCGGTAACAATGGTGGCCGATCTTATTCGTTTTTAAATAGGCCTGTAACAATTGATTGTAACTTTGTAGTGGATTCTGCAAATGGTAACGGTCTAGGTATTCGAAACCTTAAGGGCTCAGGTGTTCAAGCCGCATACATGTACACTTCTGCTACTCCTGCAGCTGGTAACCCAATGGGTCAAACTGCTTCTCAAGGTTATGCCTTGATTCAACTTTCAAACAACTATAATAGATATTGTGGAGGATTCTCAGGTGCTGTATCTCCAGTTACTGGAGGCGCTCTTAATATTGATGCTTCTGATGCTGCTCTTACTGTTGGCACTCCTTATATTATTTCTTCTGTTGGGTCTGCCGCTCTTGGACAAGCTAGTATCGTTGCCGTCGCTGACGTTTCCGGATCCTTAGCATCTACTTATTTCTTACTTTTTGATTCGTATGGAAACACTTTCGTTTGCTGGTTCTACGTAACCGGTGTGGGTGGTTCTGCTCCTAGTGGAGTTGCTGGAATTCCAATTCAAATCACGATTGCTCAAAACTCAGCTAATACAGTAGTTGCAGCTGCAATGACTTCGGTTATTGGATTGATTCAACCTCCTGCAGTTTCTGGAGTTTACAGCTTCACAACTTCAACGAGCGGGCATACTTGTCTTGCTACAAACACAAATTCACTTGCTCCACAACTTCCGGGGGCTCCACAAGACGGCACTGTTCCAACTGGATTTACTTTTTCGTTATCTGTGAATGACAACAACCTTCAAGACTGGCAAGGGGTTGGACTTCCTAAAGGTGTTGTCCCAAAAGTAGGTGCTGGATTTATCGCAACTGCGACAGGATACGGAAAATCTACTGGACAAGTATATGCGGCAGGAGTTTCGGGGATCATTCAGATGGAAGTAGTCGGAGATCCAAATGCTACATTTGCTCCAGTCCCAATGGGTGGAAGTCCTAATGTTGGTGGATGGATTTTGATTAAGTTTTTAGGACTTCCTGCTAGCGGACAAACTCCAGCGGTTGTTAAGCCCACTGACGGTAGTGTTATCGGTCTTAGTTTCATGGTGGAAGCTGGTTCGGTTGTTATCTCTGGTGAATAAATAAACCTGGGCTACAACTAAGTTGGTAGTTATGGCCCTAGAGTGTAAAAAAACTTTAGGGCCTTTTACTTTGGAGATTTATGTCAATACCGTTCATGCCTCAAACTCCAGTACTTCAAACCGGAAACGGTCAAAACTTTCTAACGTGGCCGATTGTTATTGGTGCGACTTCTTATTCTGTTCAAAGATCTGTCGATGGGATTACTTGGTCCACAATAGGAAGCCCAACGAGTCCAAATTATTTGGATACCTCGGCCGTTATTGGTACTTCTTATTATTATCAAGTCGCTTCCGTTAATTCTTCGGGCACTTCTCCATATACTGCAAGTTATCCGATTAATATTACTCCTTGTCTGCCTGGACAGATCAATCTAGGATATATTCGTTATCTTTCTCAGCTAAGATCCGACAAACTTAATTCTGAGTATCTAACTACCGATGAGTGGAATTCTAATATCAACCAAAGCATTTATGATCTTTATGATCTTTTGGTATCGAAGTTTGGAGACAATTACTTTTTTGCTCCTCCGTTATTGATCAATCTTTCGGGTCAAATTTCTTACAGCCTGCCAGATGGATCTAACTACAGTAATGCTCCTGCGTGTTATAAATTGAACGGTGTAGATTTAAACACTTCTGGGAATAGTTCTGTTATTGGAAATAATTCTGGATGGGTTCCACTCCCTAGAACTAACTGGAGCGACCGAGATAAGTACACAATCTTTCCAGGGCAAGCCGCTAACCTATTTTACGGTTACCAAATGTCCTATGCTCTCATGGGGAACCAATTATACATTTTCCCTCCTAATACGAATTCTACTCTTAGAGTTTGGTACGTTCCTGTGATGACTCAATTACTTAAAGACACTGACATGCTTTCATTTTCTTTATCTGGATGGGTTGAATACGTAATTAATGACGTTGCTATGAAGGCCATGATTAAAGAAGAATCTCTTGAAAAGTGGAATGCATTAAACTCTCAGAAACAATTCCAAATCGACAGAATCGAATCACAAGCCGCCAATAGAGACGTTGGACAACCCAATAGCGTGAGCAATGTTAGATCAACTATGGGAGATCCTGGATTCGGATCGTTCGGACAAGGTGGCGGAGCTTGGGGTGGCGGGATGGGTGGATTCTAATGAGCGCTCCTCTTTCATCTAAATTACCTTGGGAGTCAATGAATCCGATTCTTGCATCTAGCTTGAATCCTATTATCTCAATGCCTCAATCTAGTGGTTCAATTCTTAGAAATATTACTTTGGTTGCTGGATCGAACACAATAAATCACGGACTCGGTCGAATGATGCAAGGATGGACGATAACAGATTTAAATGCGTCCGCTACAATATATAGAAGTCAACCGCTTAACAGCATAACCCTAACCCTGACTGCTTCTGCTCCATGCACAGTCAATATTGAGGTGTTTTGATATGGTACAAACTCCAAACATGTCCTTAATCCAGCCAGTAGTTGGAATAGATTCTGGGTTAACCTGGGAGAACGCAGCTAACTCTAACAGTTCAATTTTAGACGGACATAACCACACTCCTGGTTACGGAGTTCCGATTACTCCAAGTGGATTCAATATAAATTCACCTCTTTCTTTTCAAAATCAACCGGCTATCAATCTTCAATCTACAGTTTTTAATCAACAGTCATCATTATCAACTTTAAATGCTTTATTCGTTGGAACTGATGGAAATTTATATTTCAATGACGGATCCGGTAATTCTATTAAGGTCACATACGGAGGATCTGTAAATGCTACAGCTTCTGGTATCTCTAGCGGTACAGCATCAGCATCATTCGTTTCAGGTGTTTTGACAGTTCTTTCCGCAAGTCTTACTCCTGCCAATATTTCCGGTGGTTCAATTCTTTTGGGGAATAATACTTCTGGGACTAAGTATTTAACGCTCTCTCCACCTAGTGCGATTGCTGCAAACTATACTTTAACCCTTCCTTCAATTCCTGCATCTACGGGATTCATGCAGATTGATAATTCTGGTAACATGTCTGCAGTTATTCCAACGACTAACGGTATCACTAGAACAAATCTTGCAGCGGTAGGTCAGCAAGTTAGTGGAAGCTCTGGATCTTATTCTACCACTAGCACTTCGTATGTAATCCCTACGAACCTGAGCGTTACAATAACTACGACTGGTAGGCCTGTTATTATCGCTCTCATTCCAGACGGTAGCGCTAACGATTGTGGTTTTGTTTACGCAACCACAGGAACCGGTTACATAACTCCTTGTTCGGTTGCTCTTTATAGCAATTTTACTTTCTTAGCTAACTTTGTACCTGGTGGCGGATTTACTGCAGCTACAAGTGGAACGTACTTTAATTTTCCTGCCTCGATGGTTTACTACATCGATACTCCTGCGGCTGGTACATATTCGTATTTTATACAAGTGAAGAACGCCTCATCATATCTTGGTGTTTATTACATGAAATTGGTGGCATACGAGTTATGAAACAGAACGTTTCAATTAACTTTAGCCAAGGTCTAAATACAAAAACGGACCAATGGCAAGTCCCACTAGGACAATTTGAAAATCTACAAAATAGCATCTTTCAAAAAGGTGGATTGCTTCAGAAAAGAAACGGATATGGTCAGCTTTCATCAACTTCACCAAATGTTTCTTACATAACTACTTTGAATGATAACTTGACTGCGATCGGGTCCACTGTAAGCGCTTTTTCAAGTTCATTAAATAAATGGATAACAAAGGGGACTCTACAACCTTGTTCTCTTAGTACCTTGCCATTAATTAGAAACAATCTTAATCAAGTCTGTGCTGATTCAACTATTTCAAATGGAATGGTTCTGACTGCATACACACAAGTTAACGCGACTACTTATTCTTATTTTTTTTCAATCGCTGATTCAACTACTGGTCAAAACATTGTTAGTCCTACATCAATCCCTGTTCTGAGTGGTGGAACTATAAACGGTTCATCGAGAGTTTTTGTAGTTGGAAATTACTTCTTAATTGTAAGCCCTGTTAATGTAAGTGGCGTTACTTACCTTCAATATGTCAGTATTCCGGTAAGCAATCCCTCTAATGTTTCTGCAGCTCAAAATGTTACCGCTGAAGTTTATGTACCACTTGGAACTTCTCCTGGATGGGATGGAGTCGCGATAAACAATTCATCTAATAACACTCTTGTGATTGCATACAATAGCACTACCACTGCACAAGGTGTTCACGTTGCATCTTTAACATCAAGCCAAATAGCTTCTAATTCTGCATCTACTGTAATCTCTCAATTTAATTCGTCATCTTATGCAGCAAGCATAATAAGCGTGTGCGTTGATTTAACTGTAAATCCAAATTTATTTTACATTTCTTTTTATAACTCGGGAACGACTAACGGTTATATTTGTTCGGTATCAATAGGATTCAATTCCATAAATCAAGTTCTTTCGCCTGTGGAGATCATCTCAGGATATGGTGTACAAAACATTGCAAGCGCCGCTCAGAACAATGTGTGCACAGTGTTCGCCGACATATCTCATAACTATGGATATGATAATTCAATCCCTTCAAATTATATCGGAACGATAAACGTTTCTAGCGCTGGATCTGTTGTGTCTTCATTCATTGGAGTTAGATCTATTGGGCTCGCATCAAAAGCATTTATTCAAAATGGTACAATATATTTTCTGGGCGCTTATCAAAGTACTTATCAACCTTCTTATTTCTTAATCAATGGGAGTAAATCTACTGCCTCCTCTCCTGTTATAGTCTCAAAGCTTGCATATGAAAATGGAGGTGGCTATTTGACGTATGGAATACCAAGCGTTTCACAAGCTAACGGGATCGCATCGATCGCGTATCTTTATAAAGATCTTGTCGAAGCTCTGAATACCTTGAACACTCCTCAGCAAAATACAGCCGGCGGTATTTATTCACAGACTGGAATTAATCTAGTTAATTTTTATGTTCAAACTACAGATATTGATTCTGTAGAAATAGCTAAAAATCTGCATATATCAGGAGGTTTTCTAGCTCAATATGACGGTTATTTACCTGTTGAGCATAACTTTTTCTTATTTCCTGATTCTATCGAATGCACTTACACAGCTTCTTCTACTGTAACTCCTACAGGAACTGCTAGTTCTGGATCTAATACGATTACAGTTTCAAGTGCTACCGGAATTTATGCGGGAATGACCATTTCTGATTCTACTAATTCCACTTACATTCCATCGGGTGCAACGGTTCTATCTGTCAGTGGAACGACAGTAGTCATGAGTGCGAATACAACTCATGCAATTTCTGGGGATACACTTTCTATTCAAGGAAATATTTCAGCAAAACCAGACGGGTCAACGAACACAAATGCTTATTATTACCAAGCAACTTACGAATGGTCGGATAACAACGGATTGATTTATAGATCCGCTCCTTCTATTCCTGTGTCTGTTACGACCACGGGATCCAGTACGAATGGAACGATATCGATTAACGTTCCTACTTTAAGACTAACATCGAAGATTTCAAATCCTGTAAAGATTGTCATTTATAGATGGTCAGTAAAGAATCAAGTCTATCAGCAAGTGACTTCTATCACTTCTCCAGTTTTGAATAATACAACGGTTGATTATGTAACTTTTGTAGACACTCTTCCCGATGCTTCTATCGTTGGTAACAACATCATTTATACAACAGGTGGAGTGGTCGCGGATTGTAACGGTCCAAGCTCTACAATAATGACCCTTTTTGATACTCGTCTTTGGATGGTAGACGCTGAGAATCCCAATACCCTTTGGGTTTCTAAACAAGTAATTCCAAACACTCCTGTCGAGATGAGTCAGCAATTTACCATATTCGTTTCTCCGACTACTGGCACAGTAAATTCTCTAGGTCCAATTACTGCCCTTTTTCCAATGGATGACAAGCTGATTATTTTCTTCGAAAATGGGATATATTATATCAACGGAGTAGGACCCGATAATTTAGGCACTACCTCTGTAGGTTGCTCTCTAGGGAATTATTCTCAACCCATTTACATAACTACCGTGGCAGGATGTAATAATCAGCAATCTATCGTATTAACTCAAAACGGTTTGATGTTTCAGAGTGATAAAGGAATTTATAGACTAGATAGAAATCTGGCCATGGAATATGTCGGCGCTCCTGTTGAAGCGTTTAATGGTTACACAGTAAACAGTGCGAATCTAATTCCTGAGACAAACTATGTTTTGTTTACTCTGTCTGGGACTAATCAGTTCTTGATGTACGATTACTACTATGGGCAATGGGGAACGTTCTCAGGGATCTCCGCAATATCTAGCTGTATCTATCAGGGATACCATACGCTTATTGATCAATTTGGAAGGATTCTTCAAGAAAACCCTGGTTCATTTCTGGATGTTGATAATCCTGTTTTGATGAACTTCACTACTTCATGGATTAACATCGCATCACTCCAAGGATACGAACGGTTCATTGATTTCTATATCTTGGCGAAGTACTTGAGCCCACACAGTCTACTTTGTAGCGTTTCTTACGATTACAATAGCTCGACATTCAATCAAAAATTAATCACTCCACAGAATTTCTCATACACAACCCCAAGTCCTTTTGGTGCTCCGACTCCTTATGGATCTGTTGGAAATGTTGAGCAGTGGAGAATACACGCTAAGCAGCAATTGTGTCAGTCTTTCCAATTGTCCATTAGTGAAATTTTCAATCCTGCTTATGGAACTATTCCTGGAGCTGGATTCACAATGTCCGGAATGACTGCCCGAGTAGAAATTAAGAAAGGCACGAGACCTATACGCGGTGGAAATTCTGCTGGAATGTCTTAATGGCCATCTATTCATTAGTGAGCAGACAGCTTTCAAAGGAAGTCTAAAATGGGAATGACGCACGACAAAAAATTAGAATTTCTTCATAAGATCGCAAAGCTTGGAACTGGAATTTCTCCACTTGAGGGAGTTCAACATTTAGATGCTGGCGGTGTCGCTGGTCCCGCTGTAGCAGCTGGAAATGATCAAAATACAAACGGAGCTGGAGTTATTGGGGCCGTCAATGGGCTGATCGGATTAAATAATAACTTTTCAGCTCAAGGTGTGAATGTTCAGGCTGGAACTAATGCGGGTCAATTAAATCAGGCTTATCAAGGCGCTCAAAGTGGAATAGCTCAACAGCAAGGAGTATCGAATGCTCTTGCTCCAGGTTTAGCACAAGGTGCAAACTCTGAAGCAGCGATTGCTAATCAATACGCTAACGAAGCAGCTGGAAATGGTCCAAATCCTGCTCAGGCAGCTTTAAATCAATCGACAGGTCAGAACATAGCACAGACTGCCGCTCTCATGGCAGGCCAACGTGGAGCTGGAGCGAACGCAGGTAATTTGGCAGTAAACGCTGCACAACTTGGAGCTGGAACACAACAGCAAGCGGTTGGACAAGCAGCTACACTTCAAGCAGAACAACAATTAGCAGCTCAACAGCAAGGGGCTAACCTTGCGAATGCTCAAGTCTCCCAAGCTCAAAATGCTGTCACAGGATTAAATCAAGTAAATCAAAACGAGCAAAACATTTTACAAGGAGCTAACACCTCTTTCAATAATGCAAACGTCGGGATGCAGTCTAACATAAACAATGTTAATGCTGGAATTTCTACAGCTAATCAAAACATGAACGCCAATACTCTTGGTGGAATTTTGAATGGTGCATCGGGTGCCGTTTCTGCAATTGGTTCGATGGTGGGGTTCGCGCATGGTGGATTAGTAAAAATGGACAAAGGCGGTAACGTTCTTGATGCAAACGCTAGAAAGCATATTGCTCCTGAGCATTTTGCTCTACCTGGAAGACGTTATCCAATCCATGATATCGAGCACGCAAGAAATGCACTAGCTAGAGTTTCTCAAAATGGTTCACCTGCTGAGAAAGCAAAAGTAAAAGCAGCTGTTCACAAGAAATACCCTTCATTAGCTGGAAAGAAAATGGCTGAAGGTGGTGAGGTAGAACAACAGTTCCAACCGACTTCTTCAGATACTTCAAATGGTCCATCGATTCCTGCTACTGAAGCACTTCCAGCCGATCAAACTAACTTCTCATCCGCTGTCTCTGGAGGAGGTAAATCAGGTGGAGGTGCATCGAGCGCAGCTTCTCTTGCTCCTGCATTGGCAGCAATGTTTAACGGTGGAGAAGTTAAACATGGATTTATGAAAGCTAGAATGATGGCGCTTGGTGGATACGTTCCACCTCAAAGTCTATCCCCTGGTGGATCCATTTCAGCTCCTCAATCTTTTGTAGGACAGTTTGTTAATACTCAACCAAATGTTTCTAATGGTCCAAATATTGGGACTATGGGAGCGCTTCCAGTTGATCAAACTAATTTTTCACAAATTGCAAAACAGAATAAAAAATCCAATCCTCAAACTTTAACAGCAACTAGAGACATAGACACAACAGGGCAAAATATTGGAGCTACTGACTTAGTTCCTGATTCAAACATGCCTGGAGGAGATGTTGGAGAGCAATACGCTTACAGAGGCGGTCTAGCTGCTACAGGTGGAAGAGTGAACCCAGACGGTAAAGATGAAAGAGCCGTTGTTAAGGGTGATTCACTTAAGAACGACAAGGTTCCCACAATGCTTTCACAAGGTGAAATTGTAATTCCTAGACACATTACAATGTCAGACAGAGCCCCAGAAAAGGCCGCTGCATTCGTGGCTGAAACTCTAGCCAAAAGAAAGAAGGCATAAATGAAACCCATGCCATTAAACTTAAAAGGCGCTAAAAAGATATCGAGCGATAAAAATAGTAGCACTTTTGCCTTAAAAAATGGGCATCAAATGAAAATCGTTCACTCTGCATTATCTCCTGAACATAGAGAGATGATTGAAAAGCTTCCACTTCATAAAGCTAGTGGTGGTGATATTTCAGACATCACAGGAGAGGGTGGCTCTTCTAAAGAAGGAGTTCCTGACGCTTTACCTCCGGTACAAACACAACCAGATCCATCTTTAGCGTCAAGTGTTGGCTCTTATATTGGAAAAAATGTTGGTCAATCTATAGGCGATGTTGAAGATGCTTTAGGAAAGATTGCAAAACCTGTTACTGGTGCTGTTGGAGATTTTATAAGTGGTTTAGTTAATCCAGATGGACAGTTAAGCACTCCTATAACTAATAAACCTATAAATAATCAACCTATAACTAATCAATCTATAGCTAGTCAGCCTACTCCGTCTGAAAGAAATCTTGCATCGTCAGTTCCAAATGATGAAGCTACTTCTACGTCGTCCGAAACATCGGCGGCTCCACTTAATGTAAACGCTCTTTACCAGCAAGGCGTTAAAGGGATTAATGAACAAAAGCAAGTAGAGCAAGATCTAGCTCAAAAGAATGCTCGCACTGAATACAATGACATAGGTGCTAGACAAAATGTATTAGATGCATTCAAAAGAAATACCGAAGACTTTCAAAATCAACAGCAATTATTCATGCAAGATTATGCGAATAATCATATTGACCCAAATCACTTTTTTGAGAATCAAACAACTCCTCAAAAAGTAGCGACAGCCATTGGTTTATTTTTGGGGGGTTGGTCTTCTGCTTATACTAAACAAGGAAATCCAGCGATGGACTTTCTCAATAAGCAAATCGATAGAGACATGCAAGCTCAACAGTCTAGATTAGGACAGCAAAAAACATTGCTTGAAGCTAATCAAAATCTTTACCATGATAACGTCATGGCCAATAATGCGACACGAATGCAATTGAATGATATTTATGCGCATGAAATGCAATTGAACGCTACAAAGTTAGGAACTCCACAAGCTCAAGCGAAGGCCGATATGGCTAAAGCTCAATGGGGCATACAAAATCAACAGTTATTGCAGCAAAATGCAATTAGAGCCGCTGCACTTCATGACATTCAAAAGAATGGCGGTGCAGGTGTTGACGCTATGACTCTCGGTGCGGCTGGATTAATCCCACAAGAGGAAGCTGCAAAAGAACAAAAAGAACTCGACTCGCAAAAAAATGCGATCATGGCGACTAATAGTTTATTCAAACAAATGAATAAAGAGCAAACTGCAATGAATTGGCTTAATCCTGAATCATCTAGACGTGAAGCAGCTTTAAATGCTCAATTAGTTAATACAGTCATGGAAGCGAGCCCATCGAAGAGATTGACTCGTGAATCTATTGAACAAGAAATCAAACCTTTCGAAATAAATACGAGTGATACTGAAGAGTCTAGGCTCGCAAAACAAAATGGAGTTTTAAATTTAATTGGAAAAGTTGCAGCTGGAACCACTCCATATATGCAACGTTATGCGCATAATGCTCTTCCAGTTTATCCATTCCAACAAGCTTCACTCCCTCAAGCTCAAAAGGGTTTTCAATTAGGCCAAACGGCTTTCAATCCTAAAACAGGTCAAACCCTTACATGGGACGGTAAAGGTTGGAGATAAATGGATACTCAAGATTCAACTTTACCTGAAGGATTTGTTTTAAACAGCCCACAGGCTCCACAGCCAGCTCAACCTCAACCACAAGGCGAACAAGGAACTTCAACTTTACCTGAAGGGTTTCAGCTTAATGAGCCGACAGATTATGAATCACCAGGCCAGCAACTTTTAACTGTTGGCGAAGGATTAGCTCAAGGTTTCGCAGGACCTCTTGCGACTGCTGCAGAGGCTGGGTTAACAAAGTTAGGAGTTCCTGGACTGTCTCCGATACAGCAAGAAGCAAGAGCGCAAGCTAATACCGGTGAACATATCGGATCTAATTTAATAGGATTTGGAGCAGGAGCTTTAACAGGAACAGGAGAAGCTGCAGTTCTTGAGAGTCTTGGAAAAGGAGCCGCTGAGTTAGCAAGTCTAGCAAACCCTGTAAGCAAAATAGCAAAAATTGCATCTACAGGAGTTAAAGCAACTACGGAAATGTCTGCCATCCAAGCCGGTGATGAGATTTCTAAATTCATTAATCAAGATCCAAATCAAACTTTGGGATTGTCTGCCATTAACATCGGGCTATCTGGAATACTTGGAGGAGTTGGAGGAGTTGCTTTAGGGACAGTAGGGTCAGCATTTAAAACTTCATTAGACAAGATTGGGATTTCAAGATTAGCAACCGATCTCATGGGTGAAACTGAATTTTTAAAAGGATATTCAAACCCAGTAGAACAAGTACAAAAAGAAATAAATGATAGATTAGAACACACTGATCAATTAATGTTTGGTGGGCTTAAAAAAGAACTTATTGAAGAACTTTCATCAAATATAAATCCAGAACAATTACAAAATCACATTAATGAAGTTGAAAACTTAACAGAAAAAGCACCAAAAGCATTAAAAGAAGAAAAAATATTTCAAAATGCTGTTGATGAATGGAAAAATAAAGTTTATCAACAATCAAAACCGGAACCTTTAAAATTACCTGAAACTGTAACTCCTGATTATTCAGAAATTCCTGAAACAGTTTTAAAGGCTCCAAAACCTACAGAGGCCAGAATTGCTCAAATGGCAGCAGCTGGAAAAGCTGCAGAAAATCAAAATTTAGAAAAGCTTAATGAGCTTGGTATTAATCCTTACGTTTCTCAATCTCCAACGCAAATACCTTCAGAACCTTCATCTGTTTTTAGTGCTACCGAAAATTTAAAAAGACAATTACAAGAATGGGCTAATTACAATAAAGAATTAGTTCCTATTGCTGAAAGGCCATTTAGAGATGCGTCTGCTTCTCTTGCTACTCATTTAAAAGAATCTTTAGAAAATAATAAAATATGGGGTGAAGTTGGTAATGTTCAAAAAGAATACAATAAGGCGGTATCACCTCTTTTTAATATTAAAAAAGAATTCTTAGGAAAATTTACATCAAAAGAACTTGGTGAAAAAGTAGCTGATCCAAGCAAAATTACTACTTATTTAAATCAAGCTGAAAATTCTGTAAAAGGAAAGGTTGGACTTAAAAACAATTACATAAATAATTTCTTAAAACAAACACAAAATGTTGCGGACGTTGTAAGTGAAGCTTATGTTAGAAATGGACTTGAAGCTCCATTTGAAATTCATCTCAATCCGACTCCTGTATTAGAACATATGCTAAATACTCCAGTAACTCCTGGTAGGTCACTTGCGCAATGGATTCATAGAAAAGGCGCGCAGGCATTAGGTGGAGCAATTGGAGAAGCTGGAGCGGCTGGAGTTGGTGGAATTGCTGGATCGATGGTAGGTCATCCATTACTTGGTGGATGGGCCGCTGAAAAGATCCTAGGACCATTATTTACTCAACTTGCAAAGCCTTTTGCTGAGACCGCCGTTAACAGCGAGGCCATGAAATCTACTTTCGAAATGGGTGCGAACGCTCTTAAAGGACAAGAGCGAATGAATAATTCGATTGAGAATTTTTTTAGGAGCATGGAAGTTATACCTAAAAATATGATGCCTAATGAAGAAAGTAGAGAAAAACTTAAGAAGTCTCTTGCATATATTGATAATCCTCAAAACATGATGAATGTTGGGGGTAACATTGGTCATTACATGCCAAGTCATCAAGTTGCAGCGTCTCAAATTGCTGCTACTGCTAAGAATTATTTTGATTCATTAAAACCCAAAACAGTTGCAGTGAATCCATTCGATAAAGAACCACCTGCAGACAAAGCTCAAACCGCTGCATACAATAGGCAACTAGATATCGCTCAGCAACCTTTATTGATCATCAAGCACGCAAAAGAAGGAACGCTCATACCTCAAGACGTTGCTACACTTCATACCATTTCCCCTTCTCTTCATGCTGCAATGATTCAAAAGTTTAATGATGAGATCATTAATCAAAAAAGCGAAGGGAAAACTATTCCGTATAATCAAAGAGTAGCTCTCTCTTTGTTAATGGGAAGCACTCCTCTTGATAGCTCAATGACTCCACAGAATATGCAAGCTATTATGAGAAGCTCAATATCTCAGCAAGTCCAACAACAAAATCAACAAGGAAAACAGAGATCCGCTACAGGTAACGCTTTGAAACAAATTAATAAGGTAAATGATCTTTATCCTACAGGATTAGAGGCAAGACTCATGAAGAAACGAGCATGAGTGGCCACCTGTTCATTATTGAAACCGAGGAGCTTAGCACTCCGAAACCTTTTTTAGGAAGGAATGAATTATGTCCGGAAAAAATCAGTACCCATTTTCTATAAACTGGCAGTCTACATCGCCGGTTACAACATTTTTACCCAATAACCCATCTCAAAATAGTGGCGGATCTGCTCCAAGTGGATTGATCAACGGTTCAATGTCTGGGACAAATACTATTTACAGTCAAATTCTAGAAGTCGCTAAGATGGATAATTCAGGCCTTGAAGTAACTTGGACGGGAACTCCGACAGGAACTCTTCAACTAATGGTTTCGAATTCTGGAGTTAATTTTTATGCTCTAACGTTCTCCCCACCTATTGCTCAACCCTCTGGTTCTTCAGGTGGATATGTAATCTCTATTAACCAAATACCTTTTAAATATATGATGTTTCAGTACATTAATTCTAGCGGTACTGGTACTCTAACTATTTACGGACAAAATAAGGACTTAAACTAATGAGTAGCTATAGCTGGCCTAGCAGTGGTCAACCTTCAAACATCGGAAGTAACGGATTACCAATTCCTACGTATTCGGGTCTAATTGGTGCAGAAAATCCAAGTTTAAACCTTGTACCTTTACAGGTAGATGCTTCCGGAAATCTTTTAGTAAACGTTGCAGCTGGTACTATTACAGCTCTCAATCCATCGGTATCTTTGATAGGGAATGCGGTTCCAACTTATGGAACGTTTATTTCTGCAAAAAATGGTTCTGGAAATCTTTCACCTATTTTGACCGGGTCTCAATTAAGTGCGGTCTCTCTTGCTGTTGTTATCGCATCAGATCAAACCGTTCCAGTATCTTTCACAAGTCCAGTAAATAAGCCAAACCCTACAGGGAGCTTTTCGGCTGGATCTATCAGCTCAGTTACTACGATTACAGTTCCTACGAATGCTGTTGGATTCTTACTCGAAGTAGACTCCGCGAATACAGACTTTATGAGATGGTGCGCAGGAGCAACTGCCTCAGCAAGTAATGGGATGAAATTGGAACCAGGAAGGGACACGGGATATATTCCGCTTGCTGCCAACATTTCAATATGTCCTAATAGTGGTACACAAGCTTACACAATTCAATGGGTGATCAACCAATGAGATATCTAATACCATTCGTAACCTTTTTGTTGATGATTTTAACTCCTGATACTTTAGCAGGATTACCACCAACTACTTCAAAGTTATCGAGTGATTCAAACAATGTAACGACTTTTAATTATCAGTTCCCAAACTTCACAGGAACTCATTCTGGAGTTACCGTTTCATTGGGAGTAAACTCAGTAGCCGGTGGTGGTACTGGATCTAGCAGTTTCAGCGCACCAAGCGGTACTATCAATCCAATCATTTATTACAACGGAACAAGTTTAACGAATGATTCGACGATAACCGATCTCGGTTATGATGCTACGAACGACATTTTTTATTCTGCAAAAATAATAATTGCAGGATCATCTACACAAACTGCAAAATTTACGAATACGGGTGCACAAAGCTCAACAGCCGGTGCAGGTATGCAAGGATTTGCAGATCCTGGAGCTGCTATTACTTCTGGTTCTAGACTTGGATTCTACACTCTTGGTGGAGCACAAGATAGCTCTCACACTACTACGAACTCGGTAGCAATTTCAGCTTTTGCATCCCAAAACTGGTCTAGCGGAAACACGGGAGCGGATCTACGTTTTGAAGTTACTCCTAATAACAGCTCAACACGAGCCGCTGCAATGACTCTTTCTAATGCTGGATATCTTGGTCTTGGGACTACTGCACCAACTACGACTCTTACTCTTGCTTCCGGTTCAACGATTACAAATTTCAATACATCAGATCAAACGACTAACTATCAAAGACTACGTCAATATTGGAGCGGTAACGCATACATTATAGCAACTGAAAATGGAGGTACCGCAAACTTGGGTTATCTTCAATTAGGGGCGGCAAGTATTGCAAATTCTACAATTGCTAGAACGTTTACAATTTATAACTCAATCTCAACTGTAGCCGGTGCAGGTATTTTTGATTTTTCAGCCAATACTTCTGCAGCTGCATCACAATTAACTTTCAATCTTGGAAGTGCTGCTTCCAGCGGGATTCAGAATTCATTATCTATTCAAGGAACAGTTAACCAAAGCTCAACGGCTGGGTTTAATGCTTTAATCATTCAGCCATATGTTCAAGCTCAAGGAAGTGGTGGAACTTATTTAATTAATGCAGGTACTAATACTTCAAGTGGTGCAGGTGGTACATTTAATAGTAAATTTAGTGTTGATATAAATGGAAATCCTAGCGTTTATTACACAGCATCTCAGCAAGGACTTTCTATTTACGGTACAAGTGATAATACAAACTATCAAAGATTGAACATTTTTTCAAATGGTTCAAATATGTATATTAGTTCTACTTATGCAGGAACTCAAACAAATCCACAAAACATAGTTATTGGAGCTGCAACATCTACAGGTCTTACTCCTGGTAGATTATTTACAATAGCTGCTAGCGGTTCTACCTCTCAGGGTTTCTATGATTTTAGTAACAGTTCAACAAGTGGAAATGGAGCGACTTTAACAATACAAGGTAGTCATACTTCAAGTTCTTCTCTTCAAACTTCCGTTGGAATTTTTCCAACAATAAATCAAAGTGGTACAGCTAGTACAAATATTTTATATTTATCACCTTATTTTCAAGCTACTGGTTCAGGTTCTCAGTTTATTTTAAATGTTGGCAGTAACTCAGCTGCTCAAAACGGTGGAACGCATACGCCTTATTTTACAGTTAATAATGGTGGTCAAGCTTACATTTCTAATAGACTTGGAATAGGAAGCACAGGAATTACATCAGAATTACAAGTATCAGGATCTAATTCTACTTCAGCACTTTTTAATACAACTTTAGGATTAGGATTTGCAATTTCAGCGGGAACTTTAACAAGTACAGGATCTAGTGGAACGATTGCATTAATGGGTGCTAATACTATTGGTATTCCGACACTTGCTTCAGGAAGTACTACAACATTAACTAAAGCCGCAACCCTTTATATTGATGGGGCTCCAACGGTTGGGACAAATGTATCTATTGGTAGTGCATATTCTTTATATATCAATAGTGGTAATACATATACAGGAGGTACTATTTATAGTACTTCTAGAATCCAATCAAATTATACAAGTAATTTTGTTTCATTGCTAGGTATTGGAAATCCTGCATATTCAGTATCTGCTAACTATGGAACGCTTGGTTTTGGATTAGGTATTCAATCTAAGACAATAACTTCTACAATATCAAGTGGTACTATTGCTATTGGAGCTTCAAACTCAATAGCCGGTGATACAATGTCTGCTTCAAGCTCTACAACTCTGACAAGCGCTGCAACTCTGTATATTGATGCAGCACCAATAGGTGGAACTAACGTTTCTATAGGAACTGCCTACGCTTTGTATGTAAATGCAGGTCAAACTTACTTAGGAGGAGCTTTAAGTTTAGGAACTTCTTTAAGTCCTGCTTATGGTGGAACTGGTTTGGCAAGTCCTACTACTGGTAACCTGCTTTTAACTGCAGGAAGTTCAAACATGACCTTACTTGCTCCTGGAAATGCCGGCTATGTCGTAACAGATACTGGAACGACTTTTGCAGTTCAAAATAATCCAGCGGCTCCCGTTCAGTCTTATGAGCTTTACAATACTTCTATTGCTTCTTCTGTTTCTTCAAATGCATTAACCGTTAACCTGAATCAATCTAATGGTTCGACAGCAACGAGTGGAAGTCCTTCTATAATTGCATTTAGAAACTCTACTGCAGGAACAGGAACGGTCACGACTGTGCAAGTAACTGGATCTTTATCTTTAACAATTCCATCAAGCACAACAATCGGAACTGTAAGCGGTGTATCTTCAAACATATATGTTTACGCAGTAAATAATGCGGGAACCGTAGTTTTAGGTGTAAGTTTAAAACCTGATTTTGATGAGGGAGCGCTTCAAAATACGTCAGCAATATCTGGAGGTACTTCCACGACAACACTATACACTAGTTCTGCTTTATCTGGAGTTGCAGTAAGACTAATCGGTAAGCTTGTTGTGTCAGAAACTACAGCCGGTACATGGGCATCTAATGCTTCTGTTGTTTCAAACTTTCCATTTTCTAATGGAAATATCACTTCGTTATCTCAATATCCGATGCGCATTGAAAGTGTTACATTCGGTGGAAGTTCTGTAGATAATATAACTTCTTATTGTTCTTCAACTCCATGTACTATCTGGCACCAAACTGGATCTATCTCGTCAATAACCCGAGTAGGTACAGGTGAATATTCTGTTTCATTTGTTTCAGGAACTTTTTCTGCAGCTCCAATGTGTACGATGACCGCATGGAATGGACAAGGATTAGCTGTAGCTCAAGTAGATACTTCTATGCCAACGAGTTCTACAGTTACAATTCAAGTTTATAATACTGGATCGACAAAAGAAGACTCGATCTTAACTTTAAATTGCGAAGGGCCAAGGTGATTTCATGTTGATGTATGATTGTACTATGCCAGACGGTTCCGTTATCTCGATTAATCAAAACGTTATTGATCAAGTATTTTTAGCAAACGGACTTGCTAATGGTTCTATTGTTTCAAGACCTGCTACTTATTCAGAACAGCTCGCGGAATGTTATCGTCAAAGATTGCTTGGTTATCCTTCGGTTGATACTCAACTAGATGCGGCATTTCATGCGAGAAATGGAAGTACTACTCAGCAAGTTGCAGTTGATGCACAGATAGCCGCAGTTAAAGCGCAATATCCGAAACCAGTACAAACGAGTTGATATGGAAAACGATAGATTACTTGGTGAATTAACAGAGCATAAGAGACAAGTAGAAAAGAGACTTGATTCAATAGAAAATAAGATCGATTCTTTATTGGCTTTTAAGTGGAGAATTTTAGGGTTTGCAACTTTTGCAGCTTTTGCTGCAACAATTTTAGTCGAAATAGCGAAAGCAAGGAGCAATTAAATGGCACTTCAACCGGCAAGTAATAAACAAATTCCAGATCATTCGATTCTGGATTACTTCAATAAACAAACTTATTTAGGAAACGGTTTTTCTCTTCCGGTATCTGGGATAGCTATTGCCGGAACAAGTGAGACAACGGTGGCTTTGATTTCAAATCCATCGGTTGCGGGAGCACCTTCAGGAAGCGCAAAAGCATTATTTTTAAGCTTAAGGCGTGTAAGTTCAACGGCTAATTATCTTCAAATGAAATTTTATATTTCCCCTACAGTTACTTCTAATGGAACGGCAGCAACTCCAGTCAATTTAAGACCTGCTAACGCTACTACAAGTGTGAGCGCATGCTACACTGCCCCTACTGTAAGCGCTAAGGGAACTTTGATTGATACTTTAGAGACACCATCTTCATATTATATTAGCCAAGATGCTTACCGATTGATTATTCTGGACCCAGGTCAATCACTTCTTATGACATGCACTGCAGCGGGTGCTACGACTCTTAATTTAAATGTTGGATGGTACGAACTTTAATTATTGACTCAATTTAATAATTATAGAATTCTTTATCCTTAAAAGGAGAACTAAATGGAACTATTAGTAGCATGTCAAATGGTTTTCGGTTTGTTACAAAATCAGAAACTAACAGTAGATGAGCATCAGCAAGTCGAAAAAGCTTTCGTAGTTGTGGCCCCTAAATGTGTAGAAGAATTCAAAAAGAAAAAGGAAAAATAAAATATGTCATTTTCAAAAGTAATCCCATTGGGATCGGTCGGTTCTGTAGAAATCACTGAAGCAGGCGGAGTTGCAGCTATTGCTATTGTCGCTAATGCTACTGTTGGTGGTGGTGAATTAGCAGGGTTTGCTACTGCATCTAGCAGTACAAAAGTAAGTTTCAGCGCTAAACAATTATTTGACGCTGGAATGGACTATGCAGCTCACAAGTATCCTGGAGCCGCTTCAATCATCGAAAGTTTAAAAGCATTTGCTGACGCAGAAATGCCAAAAGCATGATGAATCATCAAGAGTTTATATTAAAGCTCTTGAATGAGGGCAGGGAGTGGCTTAAAATGCTACTCCCTGTTTTTCTTGCGTGGCATGTTCAACCACCAAATTACATGAAGAAAGACGAAAAATGAGCACTTCTGTAGATAAGCCTTTATCAGCTGCAGAGTCGATTTTTAAGTCATTGATTTGGAATCCTGCAATTACTGCAGCGGAGTCGAATGCTCCATTTTTAAAGATCTGGCCATTTAGTGCAATAGTTAACATGATTTCAAATTACATTTTTAGTGATCTTACTGAAGTTGTAGATATTGGAGCGATAGTTTTGCTAAACGATGAACATAAAACGGCTTATGTTTCAGCTTTAGAACAGCTTTCGGTCATAGCTGAAGAAAAAGGAATAACCAGTGCAGAATTTAAAACAGCTCAAGCAAGTGCTCTTTCCGCTCTCAGTAGTTTCACTCGTTTTAATCAGTAGCGCTTGCGTAACCATTAAAGACGTTCAATTTTGTTCCCCCGCCGGGTTGGTTTCATCGGGTGGGAATTGCTCTCATCTAATTTCTACACAGACAAGCACAATGGATTTTCAAACGTTCATGACTTTTCTGGATGGATCTTCAACCAAGGCACCCGCTATCTGCATGAGTGTTGATGATTTTAATACAATGAAAACTCAATACGAAGAGCTATGCAGAATGTTAGGAAGTAGATGCATAGTTCCAATTGATTCAACGCCTGCTCCCTCAGTAGAGGAATAAATGAAATTATTTCTACAAAGAAAAGAGTTTAGAGAAGACGGTATTTTCGGAGAGATCTCATGTTTCAACGAAAATGGAAGGTTTGATAAAATCTGCGTAAGCCTTGAGCATTCGTATGATAACGTTCCTAAAATCCCTTGTGGCGAATTTAAATGTGTCCGAGGCCTTCACAGACTTCATAACATGGATGATGACTTCGAGACATTTGAGATCACTGGAATTGAAGGACATTCTAATATTCTATTCCATTGGGGAAATTTCAATGCAGACTCAGAAGGATGCGTCTTGGTAGGAAGAGACATAGTTGAGTACAATGGTCATGGAATGAAAATGATTACTCATTCAAGAGAGACATTCGCACAGTTCATCGAACTCCAATCAGGAACCGATGAATTTATTCTTGTAGTTAGCTAAGAACTTATGAGCCCTTGTAAGAGGCCTTTCAAAGGACTTAAGAGGAGTTCTACAAGGAATACAGTGAACTAATCTACCTGTGGTGTTAAATCTTTCGCCGCATCTTGTACACTTAAGATTTCTTGTTCTGCATTTGAGGCAGACTCCAGAGGAGTGCAATGATTTAACGGCATTTCCACATTTATTGCAGCGTTCGATAACTGGCATTTTTTACCTTGATATGTAAGTAAGTAATAAAAAACATCCATTGATGTTCTTGTTTTTACTCCAAAAGAATCTACTAAGTAATACTTCATACCCCCGTGAGCACATTCTCTAATGAAGGTATAACCTTTATAATTCATTCCAAAACCTCGCGAACGTGTAAAACTTCACATTTAACTGCATAACTCCAAGTTTCCACACATTTTTTTACAGGATCTTTTTTCATTTATTCCTCTTTGTTTTCCATTCACGGAACTCTTTCGCAAACTGAACATCTTGTTTAAACTCAATCACTCGCTCCCTCACGCTTCCACTCACGAAGCATGAAGCGCATAGGATTAGAAGTGCCCATGCAATGAGACCGAAGAAAAGATATTGCGCGAATTTAAGTAGTGCGCGGGTCATTCAAAAAACTCCTTAAACTTTTCGTTCCCATATTTTCCTTCGGTCAATTTAATCACGTCTTTTATCTTGTATTCTTTCTTAAGTTTCGACGACTCACAGAACTGTTTAACTCCGAATTCACAGGCTCCTGTGATTGCGCGGTATGCCTGAATTAATTCATCTACTGACTTTGTGTCTTCAAGCTTCCACTTCTTATATTTTGTTGTGTCTCTGTCGGTTAACTTGTAGCGAAGTCCTTCAATTGCTTTTTCTATGGTTTCACCGTGACTAAAAGTGTTTCCACTCTTAACAACATAGCTTGATTTTCTTTCTAAAAATTCCTCTACTTCAAAAACCTCTATCTTTCCAATTTTCTTTTTCGAGATTAGCTTTTTAGTTATTCCATCAGCTGAAACATATCCATTTTTAAGATGTTCTTTGAAGTCTGATTCTATTGATGATGGTGATTTTATGACAGTCGCTGTCTCACTTTTATTGATTTTAATTTTATTTCCATGGAGAAAAGCAACGGAATAATCTAAAAGAGAAATATAAATTAAACACGAAAATACTTGAATTGTAGACCAATGGAAAGCCACGACACTGCTTGAGCCATGCACCTCGACACGGCTTGAGCCATACGCCTCGACACTGCTTGAGCCATACGCCACGACACTGCTTGAGCCATGCGCCACGACACTGCTTGAGTCATGCGTCACGACACGGCTTGAGCCATACG
>JGI26470J50227_1000135_pt1 | contig 34781 bp, 35 predicted proteins | sample FreactTroBogLake_FD_50227 | JGI IMG/M metagenome (IMG submission 50227)
GGATTGCTGGGGATTGAAAGCGCGATCCAGGACATGATCCTGTTCCCTGAACCCAAGGCCCGGGACCGAGCCAAGGCAGTGGTCCATGCCGAGGTCGCTACCGTCAAAGCCTCCTTGGCCAGGGCCTATCCACGGTTCTACACCCCGAAGGCCCGCCTTTCCATGGACGCGACCCTCGACGACCTCCGGGGCTTCTTCAGCATTCTCGACCGCACAGAGGCCCTGGCGGTCTCCCCTTCGGGGCTGACCCCAGGAGACCTCGGGCCCCTCAAGGAGAGAATTGGGGTCCTCGAACGAGACTTCGACCTTCTCTTGGCCAATCGTGAAGCCAATAGTCACCGGGGAATCTCGGAGCTGGTGGGACAATTGCGCTTTTCACTGATCTTCACCGTGGGGTTTGTCGTTATCACCGTCGTGGTCCGATTTATTCTCTACCTAGCCGGGCACCCGGCATTGAAGAAAAAGAAGGGNCTCTAATTCCCGGCTCTTGACTATTTATGTGCCCAGGTTCACAATATAAACATCTCAGGAACGGAAACGCTTCGTTCCAAGGACAAACCCTGGGGAGTCTCATGGAAGTCAGACTCGGCGTTGTGGCCGTCATCATTGAGGATCGGGACAGCGCTCAACAGTTCAACCGCGTGGTGAGCGAGTTCCACGACCTCGTGGTAGCCCGACAGGGGATTCCCCTCCGGGACCGCTACGGTGATGGTCGGGACCTCCACGTGATCAGCCTTGTCGTCGAGGGCAGCACCGATGCCCTGGGAGCGCTGACCGGGCGGTTGGGGAAGTTACCAGGAGTCCAGGTGAAGTCCGTCCTGAGCCGGTTGCACACAGCAACCAACCCGAAGGAAGGAGTTCTCCATGCCCACCGCGACCCAGACCGAAACCCAGACTTTCATTGACCGAGACAAACTCTACGGACTTTTGGAGGGAGCCNCCCCCACCGATGCCGAAGTAGACGCCATTGTGGCCAAGGCCCTCGAGCTCAAGGGACTCGGCCTCGACGACGTGGCGACCCTGTTGCGGGTCACCGACCCGGTGAACATGGAAAAAATCCGCAAGACTGCGAACACCGTGAAGGAAACCATCTACGGCAAGCGACTCGTTCTGTTCGCGCCGATCTACACGGGCAACGAATGCTCGAACAGTTGTACCTACTGCGCGTTCCGGCAGGAGAACACCACCCTTCGCCGGACGACCTTGACCAACGCCCAGATCCAGAGCGAGGTCCGGGTGCTGTTGAAGGAAGGTCACAAGCGCATCTTGCTCATTTGCGGCGAGAAGGAGGGGGTTCCCATCGAAGAGTTCATCGAGGGAATCCGGGCGGCCTACGAGACCAAGGTTGGACGGGCGTCGATTCGGCGGATCAATGTCGAAATTGCCCCTCTGACTACCGAAGACTTCCGCAAGCTCGCTGCCGAAAAAATCGGAACCTATATCTGCTTTCAGGAGACCTATGACCCCATCCAGTACCGGAAGTACCACTTGGCCGGCCCGAAAAAGGACTATACCAACCGCCTGTACGTCATGGACCGGGCCATGGAAGCCGGAATCCACGACGTGGGAATCGGCGCCCTCTTCGGCCTGTCCGATTGGCGGTTCGAAATCCTGGCCATGATGGAACATGCTCGTCACCTGGAAGAACTCTTTGGCTGTGGCCCCCATACGGTGTCCGTTCCCCGAATCGAGCCGGCCGATGGAGCTCCCGTGGCCAACCATGTACCCTTCCCCGTGAACGACGAAGACTTCAAAAAGATCGTGGCCCTGATCCGAATTGCCTTACCCTACACCGGGATCATCATGAGTACCCGGGAAAGCGAGGAAATGCGCAACGAACTGTTCCGCTACGGAGTCAGCCAGATCTCGGCTGGTTCCCGAACCAACCCGGGGGCCTACACCGAAGAGAGCGAGAGCCCCGACGAGACGGCCATGGGGGCCCAGTTCTCTTTGGGGGACCACCGCTCCCTGGCGGAAGTGGTCGACAAGCTCATCGACGAGGAGTACGTCCCGAGTTTCTGCACCGGTTGCTACCGCAAGGGTCGGGTCGGGGCCGACTTCATGGACCTCGCCAAGCCCGGCCTGATTAAGCAGTTTTGCCTCCCCAACGGACTGTTCACCTTCCGCGAATATCTGCACGACTTTGCCGACCCCAAGCTCAAGGCCAAGGGCATGGCTCTGTGTGAAAAGATTGAGCAAGAAGCCTCGGACGGCACTCCCTTGGGCAAGACGCTCCAGAACCGGATTCGGTTGGGGATGACGAAGGTCGATGCGGGCGAACGAGACGTCTACCTATGAAAACCGTTTCCTGGACTCCTCGGAAGGCTTTCGCCGACGTCGCGTCCCCCCTCGACGTTGAGGTTGGCACCCGTGAGGCTTGATCCTTCCTTGGTCCCTGAGGTCATTTCGTTCTACCGGGAGGCTTCGACCCCAGACCTCATGCGTCGGGCTAACGCAGTCTGCAAGCAGACCTACGGAAACGGGGTGTACCTTCGGGGGTTGTTGGAGTTCACCAACCACTGTGTCCTCGACTGTCGGTATTGCGGAATCCGGAAATCGAACACCCGGGCGACCCGGTATCGGCTTTCGGTGGAACAAATTGTTGGGCTAGCCGAGGCGGGTTGGAAGTACGGACTCAAAACCTTTGTCCTTCAAGGGGGCGAGGACCCCTGGTTCTCTCCCGACCGAATGGTCGAAGTCATCGAAGGCATAAAACGGGTCACCGACGGCCAAGGAGCCCTCNCCCTCAGCGTCGGCATCCGACCCAAGGACGTCTATCGCCGCTGGAAGGTAGCCGGGGCCGACCGGTACCTGATGCGCTTCGAGACGAGTGACCCCGCGTTGTACTCGTCCCTGAAGAATGGGGCAAAACTGGCCCACCGCCTCGGGGCCCTGGAGGACCTGCGGGAAGAGGGCTTCGAGGTGGGGTCGGGGTATATGGTGGGGCTTCCCGGAGAGACCGAGGAAACCAGGATCGCCAACGCCCTGCTCTGTCACGCGATGGACTTCGACATGGTGGGGATCGGTCCCTTCATTCCCCATCCCGACACTCCGCTGGCTGGGTCGCCCCAGCAACCCATCGACTTCGCGGTCCGGGCCGCAGGACTGGTCCGCCTCCTGTTGCCCGAAGCCAACATGCCGGCCACCACGGCCGCCGGAAGCCTCGACAAGCAGGGCCGGGAGAAAATGCTCGCCGCCGGGGCCAACGTGCTGATGCCGAACATCACCCCCGAGTCGGTGAAAAAGGACTACCTGCTCTACCCAGGAAAGATCTGCCTGGACGAGTCGGGGTTTGAATGCATCAACTGTTTGGACATCCGGACCCACCTGGTCGATAAGACCCTGAGCTGGGGCCGTGGCAACAGCGTGAACGCCGAGAAGCGGGGGGTGGCCCTGTGACCGCCCCCTCCTTTGTCGGTCCCCAGACCGCCTTGGCCGCGGAAAACTGGGGGGGCGCCCCGACGCCAAGACCGGTGATCCGAGCCTATGCCACGGTGAAGCAGGCCGCCCTGTCGGGCGTCCAAGACTCCGACCGGGCTGCGGGGCAGTCTCGGTGGGATGGCCCCACGTGGGCCAAAATCCTCACCGTCTTGCAGGAGATTCGCCGGGGTCTTCATGACGGGCTGTTTGTGGTGCCCTTGGCCCAGGGGGGCGCAGGGACGAGCCTGAACATGAACCTCAACGAAGCAGTGGCGTTCTTGGTCGCCGAGGCTGGAGGGCCTACCCTGCATCCCCTCGACGATATCAACCGCTACCAATCGACGAACGATACCTTTCCCACGGCGGCCACTCTGTTGGCCTACGAAGGTCTCGTGGCCACCGAAGCCAAGGTCATTCGCTTGCAAGAAGAACTCGTCCGAAGGGAAAAGCAATGGGCGTCCCAGGCCATGGTCGGTCGTACCGAGCTACAAGATGCCCTTCCGGTAACCCTCGGCCAAGTGTTCGCAGGGTGGGCGGGGCCGTTTGAGCGGGATCGTTGGCGATTGAACAAGTTGCGAGAACGGGTGCGGACCATTCCCTTGGGGGGAACGGCCGTCGGTACCGGGTTCGGGGCTCCCCAAGCCTATGTCTTCTCCGCCGAGAAGCACCTGCGGGCCCTCACAGGACTGCCCTTGGCCCGGAGTCAAAATCTGGTGGACGAAATCAGCCACTTGGACAAGTTCAGTGAATTGGCCGGTGCCTACCGGCAAGTCGGAGAAAACCTCGTCCACCTAACCCAGGACCTGCTGTATTACACCTCGAGTGCGGTGGGAGAACTAGGGCACCCAAGGCTGCAGGCCGCCAGCAGCCAGATGCCGGCCAAGACCAACCCCGTGGCCCTGGAATACGCCTGCGGCCTCGGGATGGCCGTCCAAGGGGAAGCCCTCAAGATCAGCCAGTACGTCCAGGCCGGACGCTTGCAACTCAACCCCTACCTTCCGTTCGTTCTCGAGAGCCTATTGAACATGGTCGACTCCCTGGGCAAGGCCTTGGACGCGGTGACGGACCGATTTCTTCCCGGACTCGTGGTCCATGCCGGGATCCTCGATCGTCACTTGGCCGGGTCCCCCGCGTTGCTCAACGCCCTGGCTCCCCGCCTAGGGTACGACAGGATTGCCCAGTTGGCGCCCCGGTTGGCGACTCAACCCGCCCAGTCCCTGGAAGCGCTCCGGGCGTTGGTGGTCGAAGAGCTCGGAATGGATCCTGCGGAGGCCGAGGCGCTGGTGGATCCCTTGGTCTTGGCCCAGGGTCGAATTTCTGGAACGAAGGAGTAACGAATGAACACACCCTTAGCTGAGCGTCTGAAGGTCGTCCTCTTTGGGCTCCGGAATGCCGGAAAATCGAGCCTCATGAACGCCCTGATGGCCGAAGAGGTGGCCATTGTCTCGCCGACCCCTGGCACGACCACCGATCCGGTGACCCGCACCTTTGAGCTCGGGACCCTGGGGCCCGTGGCCATCACGGACACCGCTGGCCTCGACGACGAGGGGGACCTGGGACACCTTCGGGTCGAAAAGAGCCTCGAGCGCCTCCGGCTATCGGACATCCCCGTGCTGGTCACCCGGGCCGACAGCCCCCTGACTCCCGAAGAGAAGCGGGTCACCGAGGAACTTCTCCCCACCAAGCCCGCCCTCACCGTGGTGTTGACCCATGCCGATCAAGGGTACGACCAGACCAAGTACGACTGGGCCCGGGGAATCGGGGTGGTCGCCGTGGAGAGCCCAGCCCGCAGGGGGATCGAAGACCTGCGAAGGTTGTTGGAGACCAAGGGGGCCAAGGCGGACCGAGAGTCCTCTCCCCTCGAAGGACTGGTCACCGAGGGTGACTTCTTGGTGCTGGTGACTCCCATCGACTTAGCAGCCCCCAAGGGGCGCCTCATCCTCCCCCAGGTCGAGACCATCCGGGACACTCTCGACAAAGACTGCGCTTGTCTCGTGGTCAAGGAACGGGAATTGTTCTCGTTCTACCAGGTTCTCAACCGGCGCCCGAAGCTGGTCATCTGCGATAGCCAGGCCTTCGCCAAGGTGGCTGCCGATATTCCGCCCGACCAACCGCTGACCAGCTTTTCGATCTTGTTCGGCCGAAAGAAGGGCGATCTTGCCGTCTACCTTCGGGGGGTGAAGGCCCTGGCCACCATGCCCGCCGATGCGAAGATCCTCGTGTTGGAGAGTTGCGCCCACCACCAGCAGGCCGATGACATCGGTACGGTAAAAATCCCCCGGCTATTCCGCCAGTTGGTCCAGCCCCGGGCCGAATTCCACCACGCCCGAAAGCTCCCACCAGAAAGCGAGCTGGCAGGGTACTCATTGGTGATCAACTGCGCAGGGNGTATGGTGAGCCGGAACGCCATCCTAGACCGGTTGGAGATCCTGGGGCGGTTGGGGATTCCAGCCATCAACTACGGGCTGTTCCTGGCGTGGGTGAATGGACTGCTTCCCCGGGCTATTGAGCCGTTCCCCGAGGAGTACGCCCTCTACAACTCCGGATCGTAACAAATGTGGCGGGCCATGAGGGCCGGGATGAGCACGGGATTCCGATCGCCCACCTTCACCGTCACCCCTTCGGGACTGACGGCTTCGATGTGAACCCTCACCCCCGGCCGGATCCCTTCGGTCTGGCAGAAGGGAAGCATCGCTGGGATGCCCTCGCCCTCTTCTGTAATCCGCACGACCATGGCCACGGTGCCCACCGGGGCCGCAGTGACCCTGGGCACGGACAGCAAGCGCGCCTCGACCCGGGTGCCCGGGAGGGGGTTCCCGTGGGGGCAGGTCTGTGGAAATCCGAGGCGGGAATCGAGATGGTCTGCCAAGTCGTCGCTGATCTGGTTCTGAAGCACTTTCGCTTCTTCGTCCGATTTGTCCCAGGGAAAATCCAGGGTCTTCACCAGGAGGTGTTCGAGCAAGTAGTGCCGCTTGAGGACCTTCAGAGCCAATTCCCTCCCAGCGTCGGTCAAGAACACGTGCTCGTATCGTTCTTGATTCACGAGACCGATCTTCTTCAAGCGACCCAACGCCTGGGTAACCGCAGAAGTCGAGACCCCCATCCACTCTGCCAAGCGATGATTGGCGGCATGACCATAATCTCGACAGATTAGATGGATGTTGGTGAGGTACTCGGCGGCGGCCGGAAAGGTTTTCAAGATCTCATCGTCGGAACTCATGCGGATAAAGTAAAGCNCCCTCGGGGAGGTGTCAAGACGATGCTGACTCTCTCAGTCAGGAATGTCGAGCCAGGGAGCGCTCGCATCGGTCGCATCCTTCGGCTGGTTCCTTGCGGGTGCATCGCAGGGTCCCCTCGGCATCCCAGGTCAAGGTGACTTCGTGGCAGTCGTTGAGAAACCGACTGAACTCTGCCAATCGGGAGAGGACGGTTGGACTGGCTGCGTGCTCCACCCGGCAAGCGACGGCATCGGCTTCGCCGTCCTCCATCCCTAGTTGGTCTCGAAAGAACTGGTGAAGGAACTCGTGGCGAGCCGTGCAGGCCTGAGCGGTGAGGCGACCCTCGTCGGTCAGGGTCACCGGTTGGTAGGGCTGATAGACGATCAACCCGCGCTCGGCCAGGGCCCGCAGGGCGCCGGTCACCGACGCCCGGGTGACCCCAACGCGGTGGGCCACCTCGGAGGCGTGGGCTTCCCCATCCGCCTGGACGATGTGGAGGATGGCCTCGAGGNAGTCTTCCTGGTTCGACGTAATGGCACGCTTCACAACAACCCCGGGCTAATCTTAACCTAAGTAAACAAAAAAGCAAGCCTCAATCGTCGACCTTGCCCTCAGCCCCCCTTTTTTGGTACCTTACAGTCGATAAGGAGATTCACCATGCCGACCTACGACTACGTTTGCCGGGACTGCGGCCACGAATTCGAGGCGTTCCAGTCCATGAAGGATGATCCTTTGACCGAATGTCCCACGTGCCACGGTACCGTCAAGCGCCAAGTGGGCGGTGGCGCCGGGATCATCTTCAAGGGGAGCGGCTTTTATATCAACGACTCTAAGAAAAAAGAGTCCGCACCCACACCCAAACCTGCTTCCACCAGCNCCCCCTCATAACTCGCGAAAGGAACGTTGTATGCATGGACCCGAAGGCGACGAAAAAGTCGCCCAGATGTTGCGCCTTCGGGCCCACCTGAAGAAGATCAAACACAAGATTGTCGTCCTCTCCGGGAAAGGGGGAGNGGGCAAAAGCACGGTGAGTGTCAACTTGGCCATGGGCTTGGTCCAAAGAGGATTTAAGGTTGGCTTGCTGGACACGGACATCCATGGTCCGAACGTGGCCCATATGCTCGGGATCGATCACGAGGTGATGACCATCCGAGAGAACGAAATCGAGCCCATCGAAGCCCGGCCGAACCTCTTCGTGGTGAGCCTCGCGCTCTCGGGGCGACCCGTGGACACCGCGTATATTTGGCGCGGTCCCATCAAAATTGCGCTGATCAATCAACTCATGGCCGACNCCCTCTGGCCCGATCTCGACTACCTTGTCATCGACTCCCCTCCTGGAACGGGCGACGAACCTCTGACGGTGTGCCAACTGCTCAATTCCTCCCCCAGTCGCGGGACGGTGATTGTCACGACACCCCAATCTGTGTCCGTCTTGGACGCCCGGCGGACCATCGACTTCAGCCGCCAGCTCAAGATGCCAATCCTGGGGGTGGTAGAGAATATGGCGGGGTACCTCGGGCCCGAGGGTCAGGTGCTCCCGCTCTTTGGGTCCGGTGGAGGCTCAGCTGCGGCCACGGAACTCAACATCCCCTTCCTAGGCTCGATTCCCATGGACCCCCGGGCCGTTGCCCTTTCCGAAGCCGGGAAAGCGCTCCTCGAAGATGAAACGGGCCTTCGGCCAAGCTTCGGCGCCGTGATCGACGGGGNGATCGCCGCCCTCGAGAAGGGTCCAGGGGNGTGAGGGCCCGGGGTTAGAGGCCTTTCCCTGGCCTGGTTAGGTTGATCAAAAGAGCTTCCGCCTGTATCCTGAACGGAATGTTAGTCCGCTACACGAAATCCGCCGACGGCAAGCCCGTCAAGCAGGCCGAAGTTTATACAAAAGAAGAACACGGTCTGAAGCTTGAAAAGATCGATCCCGATGCGCTGTTCATCACACGCAAGTTGCGGGCGGCGGGCTTCGAGGCGTACATCGTCGGCGGGGCAGTCCGGGACCTTTTGCTGGGGAGAAAGCCCAAAGACTTCGACATTGTCACCGACGCCCNCCCCCGGGCCATCAAGAAAGTATTGCCCTTCAGTCGCATCATCGGAAAGCGGTTTCGCCTGGTGCACGTCTATTTCGCGGCGGGAAAGATCATTGAAGTCGCGACCTTCCGGAGCAATGTCGAGGGAGATAACAACGTGTTCGGGACCCTTGAAGAAGATGCCAAGCGGCGCGACTTCACCCTGAACGCCCTGTTTTACGATCCAAAGGACCAATACATTGTGGACCAAGTGGGTGGCATGCGCGACGTGAAGGCCAAGCGCCTACGCAACGTGATTCCCCTCGACACCATTTTCGACGAAGACCCGGTCCGGATGATCCGGGCCGCAAAGCATGCCACCACCAGTGGCTTTTCCATTCCGTGGGCTCTTTCGGGGAAGATCAAGCAGAAGTCACCTCTGTTGGGGGCCATCTCACCGGCTCGGCTCACGGAAGAATTCTACAAGATTCTCCACTCGGGGATGTCTCGCCCCATCTTCACCTCCATGGCGAAACTGAAAGTCCTCGACCACTTTGTCCCCGCCCTGGGGCGTGAATTGAGCAGGCCCTTCCTCAATCCCTTGGCCAAAGCCTTAAGCCATGGTCTGGATCTCCTCGACAATGAAATTCGATCAGGAAAAGAGGCCGATAGGGCTACGTCCTTGACGTTCCTGGTGGCGCCCCTCCTGGAAGCTCAGGGTTGGTCTACCAAAGCGACTCAAGACGACTTTGAACCCCTGTTGATGCAGCTCAAGGACTGGTTTAAACCAATCGTCCCCTCTAACCAAGAACTCGAGAACGCTCTCCGGGCTTTGTTCCGGGTCTGGGCAGTCCGGNCCCCCCGGAAGCGGCCGCCGCGCCCCCGGCGCCGACGGTCTGGGGGAGGCGACGGTAGCCCGAGGCCGGCCAAACCCGAGTCCAAGCCCCTTTAATCGCTTTTTTATGATCGAATAATTCGCAAAGTCCTTGACAGACCCCAAGGGTTAACCTATCCTAAGTTAATGCTGATTAATAAGGAGAGGGGGATGACGATCATAGACCTAAAGGTCGGTGACGGGTTCATCGTCACGGGCGTGGAATTGACAAGAGAAACGGGAAAACGCTTGGCGGACATGGGATTTACCCAGGGAGTGGAAGGCAAACTCGTCCGCAAAGCTCTGTTTGGAGACCCAGTGGAAGTCTCGATCCTGGGGTACCATGTGTCCATTCGAAAGGCCGAAGCGGCCGGGGTCACCGTGGAACCCAGGGAGGCCGTCTGATGGGACCCCTCAGGATAGCCTTGGCAGGCAACCCCAACAGTGGCAAGACCACCCTATTCAACCGCCTTACGGGGTCTCATCAGAAAGTAGGCAATTACGCAGGGGTGACCGTCGACACTAAGGAAGGTCACTTGGTCCACAGGGGCCGAGAAATTTATGTTTATGACCTGCCCGGAACGTACAGCCTCACGGCCTATTCCCTCGACGAAATCATTGCCCGGGACTTTGTCCTTGACGAAAAGCCCGACGTGATTGTCAACGTGCTCGACGCGACCAACCTTGAGCGTAACCTGTTTCTCGCACTCCAGTTCCAAGAACTCGGAATTCCCACGGTGGCGGCCCTGAACATCATCGACCAGGCCGAATCCATGGGACTCCATATTGACCACAAGACTTTGGCACAATTGCTGGGCTTCACCATTGTCCGCACCGTGGGACCCAAGGGTCAGGGGGTCGAAGAGCTGCTCGACGCTGTCTTAGCCCGGGCCGACGCCCCCGTGACTGCGGCACCCAGGCTGTACGGCGCCGGCCTGGAAGCTGTCCTCGATACCCTCACCACCGCCCTGGGCACCGACCCTGAGTTTACCGCCAAGTATCCTCCGCGGTGGATGGCCCTGAAACTCCTCGAAAAGGACTCGGACGCCGAGAAGAAGCTCGAGAGTCACCGAAATCGAGCCGCCGTCGAGGCCGCCCTGGCCTCGGGCATCGTCGCATTGGAAAAGCCCACGGGGAGGGACAGCGAAATTCTGGTGAGCGAGGCCCGGTACGGGGCCATCCATGGGGCCGCCAAGGAGACCGTCGTCCGAGACCGGGCGACCGTCCCCCTGACTGAACGGATCGACGCCCTGTTGATCAACCGCTTCCTGGGACTTCCTCTGTTCCTGTTCATCCTGTGGGCCATGTTCCAGGCCACCTTCACCTTGGGGGCTTACCCCCAAGCTTGGTTGCAGGCGCTCTTCGACGCCGCGGCCTCGGGTCTAAGGACCGTGATAGCCCCAGGCCTATTGCAGTCCCTGGTCGTGGATGGAATCGTCGCGGGCGTGGGAAGCGTCTTTAGCTTCGTCCCCCTGGTCATCATCCTGTTCCTGTTCATCAGCTTCCTCGAAGACACGGGGTACATGGCCCGGGCGGCCTTCGTCATGGATAAATTCCTCCATCTGTTCGGACTTCACGGTCAGAGCTTTTTGCCAATGATGCTCGGGTTTGGGTGCTCGGTCCCGGCCATCATGGCGTCTCGGACCCTGAAAAGCCCCAAGGATAGGATCATCACGGTCCTGGTGACGCCGTTCATGAGCTGCGGGGCGAAACTGCCCGTGTACATCCTGCTGGCCGGCACGTTCTTTTCGGCCAATGAAGGGACGGTGGTCCTCTCGGTGTACCTGGTGGGGATCGTCTTGGCTTTGGCTTCGTCGTGGCTGTTCCGCAAAACAGTCCTGAGGGGNGAATCGACACCCTTCGTCATGGAGCTACCTCCCTACCGAATGCCCACCCTCAAAGGGGTGGCCTGGCACGTCTGGGACAAGTCGTTCCAGTACTTTAAGAAGGCCGGAACGGTCATCCTTGCAGCGTCGGTCCTGATCTGGGCCATCACGACCTTCCCCCAGGCCCCCGAGGGGACGCCCCCGGAGCAGGCCATCGCCGCCAGCATCGCCGGGTGGGTCGGTAAGACCATCGAACCAGCGATCAAACCCTTGGGCTTCGACTGGAAGATCGGGATCGCCACGGTGACCGGGTTTGCAGCCAAGGAGACGGTGGTCTCTACCCTCGGTATCTTGTACAAGGTGGGGGACAAGGTCTCCGAGGAGGACCAGTCCCTCCAGTCGGCCCTCAAGGCCGACCCTGTGTTTAATCCGTTGGTGGCCTACACCCTCATGCTGTTCACCCTGATCTTGGCCCCGTGCATCGCAGCCCAAGCCACGATCCGGGCCGAACTGGGGGTTCAATGGTGGATCTTCTACGTTCTTTTCTCGATTATCGTGTCCTGGACCCTCTGTTGGGGCGTCTTCCAGGTCGGAACCCTGCTTAGATTAGGAGTGTCATGATGGATATCGCCGTAGTCATCGCCATCGTCGGTGTAGCCCTGGGGTACATAGGTTGGAAGGTCTGGGGCATGGTCAAACCAGGGCCCCAGGCCTCAGGGTGCAACTGTTCCGGGACCAGGGGCGGCTGCGGGAACTGCCCCCTCGTGAAGCGCTAGAGCTGGTTGCCCTACCGGTATTAATTCACCCCGTCGTCACAGGCCCCATCGTCGTCTTGGTAGCGGTCGTGCTCGGCGTCGTGGGCCTTCTCGCAGGGGTCGAGGATCAGCGGCGCCCGGTCCAACGATCGGGTGTCGTTCGCGTCCTTGGTCTCTTTCTGGTCAGCCATGGTAGAATCCTCCTATTGGGGTCAAGATACCCCGGCTCGAACCAAAAGGGAACCAATAAAAAATGGGTGAAGATTCTGAAGAGGTGTTCGTGATGCCCGTGGGGCGGGAGTTCGATCTGCACACCTTCCAGCCCCGAGACGTAAGGTCAGCGGTGGAAGAGTATCTGGTCGAAGCCCGGGTCCTCGGCTACCGGCAAGTCCGGATCATCCACGGAAAAGGAATAGGGTTTCAACGCGAGGTGGTCCGGGAGGTCCTGGCGTCCACTCCGTTCGTCGTGGAGTTTGGCGACGACGTCCACGGGAACAAGGGAGCAACCTGGGCCACTCTGGGAGTGTTTTCCGAGAAGGTATCCACCGAACAATAAAAAAACCGTCCATTCGGACGGTCTGCTCGCAAAGGATAAACCCTTTACTTCTTGATGTTGTACTTCTTGTTGAAGCGCTCAACCCGGCCAGCGGTGTCCACCAGCTGCTGAGTTCCGGTGAAGAACGGGTGGGAGTCCGACGAAATTTCCACGGTGATCAACGGGTATTCCTTGCCGTCGGTGAACTTCACCTTATCCTTGCTGGTCAGGGTAGACCGGGAAAGGAACATGGTGCCCGTAAGGCCGTCTTTAAATACAACGAAATCGTATTTGGGGTGAATATCCTGCTTCATGAAAACTCCTTAGCCGGACCGGATTTCCCGCTGGGTGGGGACTCGGGCCAGAGCAACCATCATAGCGTCAGTCGCCCGGCCGAGTCAATCCTTGACCCAGGTTACCGGGCCACCTTGAGGGCTTCGTTGGCGAGGGTGACCCCCAGGGGATGGAAGGTAGCCCCCGCGATGGCATCGGTGGTGCCGTCGGCCTTCAGCGGGATCTTGGCCGGATCACCTGCTTGGACAATGGCCGCGTCGACCCGGGCGACCTGCACGTGCCAAGGCCCTTGCTTCGCGGCCTTTTCCATACCGTACTGACCGGCCTCGGACACAAGGATCTTCGACTTTGAAGCCGGGTCCTTACTGAGGGCATTCCAAACCACGTCGACGATGGTTCCGTTGACCACGGTGACCACCACGTTGTCCTTCCAACCCTTCGCATCGTACCCGGATGCGGTAGCGGTGAACCAGCCGTCCTTCTTGAAGGGTCCCGGGGCCACAGGGGCCGAGGCCAAGGCCTTGTTCAGCAAGCCAAAGAAACCATTGACGTGGAGGGNGGCCCCGGCGATCCCGTCGGCCAGCCCATCCTTGGTGAACTTTCCAGCGGTATCCTGGGTCTTCACCACGTAGGCCGCTACGTTATTGGCCTGAGCATCCCACTCAAGCTTGATCTTCGATCCCTTGACCAGTCCATAGCCCCCGGCGGCGGCGACGGTCTTCTTGTCGGCCCCGCCGAGATTGGAAACTCCATTCCAATTGACCTCGGTAATTTTTCCCGCAGCGACTCTCAACACGACCTGCTCTTTCCAACCCGTGGGGCCAAAAGCCTGGTCTTCTGCGAAGTACAAGCCATCTTTGGGCTTGCCTTGACCAAAGGCCGACACGGCCAGCAAAAGGGATGCCGCGATGGCCACCCCGAAAATCCTTTTCATCCAAACCTCCCTTAGGTTGTGACAATTAGTTAATACCCCTTATGACAAAAACGGTCAAGTTTCCTCGGGCACTGGAATTTCCGGCTTCGTTTTGCCATCATGGGGCCATGATCAAGATCAATGAGAATTACCGGAAGCTCCAGGCGAGCTATCTGTTCACCACCATTAGCCGAAAGGTTGAGGCCTACACCCAGGCTAACCCCGACAAAAAAATCATCCGCCTAGGCATCGGCGACGTGACACTGCCATTAACGAAGACTGTCCTCGAGGCGTTCCACCGGGGCGTGGACGAGATGGCCAAGGCCGATACGTTCAAGGGGTACGGTCCAGAGCAGGGGTATGCGTTTCTCAGAGAGGCCATCGCCGCCAACGATTTTCAGGCCCGGGGAGCCTCGATCGGCCCCCACGAGATCTTCGTCAGCGACGGATCCAAGTGTGATACCGGGAACTTTCAAGAGCTTTTCTCGAACGACATCCGGGTGGGAATCCCCGNCCCCGTCTATCCCGTCTACGTCGACACCAACGTCATGGCAGGGAGGACGGGTCAGGCCAGGGACGGTCGATACGACGGCCTCACCTACCTTGAGGGGAACGCGGCGAACGGCTTTGTCCCCTCNCCCCCTTCGGGCCCCCTGGATCTTGTTTACCTCTGCTTTCCCAACAACCCCACGGGGGCAGTGGCCACCAAGGCCCAGCTCCAAGCCTGGGTCGACTGGGCCAGGAAGCACCGGGCCCTCATCCTTTTCGATGCGGCCTACGCAGCCTTCGTCCGGGACCCAGCCATTCCCCTTTCGATATTTGAAATCGAAGGGGCCAGGGAGTGCGCTGTGGAGTTTCGCTCGTTCAGCAAGACCGCTGGTTTCACCGGAACCCGGTGTGCCTACNCCGTGATCCCCGACAGCCTCGTCATCTACGACGAAACCGGAGGAACCCACAAGCTTCTCGATCTTTGGAACCGACGGCACAGTACCAAGTTCAACGGCGTCAGCTATCCTGTTCAAGTGGCCGCCGCTTCGATCTACACCCCCGAGGGAAAACGAGAAGTGAAGGAGCTCACGGATTACTACATGGCCAACGCCCGCCTCATCCGGGACAAGATGGCTGGCCTCGGATTCGAAGTCACCGGCGGGGAGAATGGTCCTTACGTTTGGGTCAAGGCCGGGGCCGATAGTTGGGAAATCTTTGATCGCCTTCTCGACAAGGCTCAGGTGGTCGTCACCCCGGGGTCGGGGTTCGGGACCTGCGGTCAGGGCTACATCCGCATCAGCGCCTTCAACCACCGGGATAAGGTCACGGAAGCCCTGGGCAGGCTCGAAGCCGCTCTGAAATGAGAGCCTCGGCTGCGGTCCGGGCTTCGTGGGCCACCCGGGTTGTCCACTCTTGGACGGCCTGGGTGTCGCCGGCGGCGAGGGCACTTCGCAGTGCCATCTCAGCCGCCGGAAGCTCTACCAGGCCGAGGTTGGTGACGGCGGGACGGTGGTCGTGGACGAGCCTGGCGGTCGCTACCAATCCTTCAGCCACGGCGGCGGGCAGCTCCGCGGCGTACCCCTCGAGTTCTTCGGCCAGGGCCGCCACGAGTTCCCAGAAGGCCGCGTTGCGGGTTCCAAACAGGTCTTCAAAGTATTTGAGGGAATACATTCCCATGGGATCCTCCGCTCTGAGTGTCGGCATGACCTCGCCCTTATGACATCACAATTTGAGGAGAAGGCGAACCTGCGACGTCGGGTCTTGGCGGAAGGAGCCTCCTTGGGCACAGACCGCATCCAGGAAGAAAGTCTCGCCTTGGTCCGACATCTGGAGCGCTGGGTCCGGAACCAAGAGTTCGAGGTTATCTTGGCCACCATGCCCCTGCCCCAGGAACCCGATCTGACGGGATTCCTAGGACGCTGGTTGACCGAGGGCCGACTGGGCCTGGCCCGGACCGGCCCCCAAAGGTCCCTGGAATTTGGTTTAGTCACGACCCTCGAAGGCCCCTGGGTCAAGAAGCCCTACGGACTTCTGGAACCCCCGGTCGAAGCCCCCGGGTGGACACCAGGTCCGAAGACCCTGGTGTTGGTCCCAGGGGTAGCGTTCTCCCCGGCACCGGGGGGTGGAGCCGACCGCCTCGGCCGGGGGGCGGGGTACTACGACCGATGGCTGGCACGGTTCGGCCCCCAGGTATTCACCCTCGGGGTCGGGCTAGCGCACCAGACCTTGGAGAGAGTTCCGACCGAGGCTCACGATCAACCCTTGACCGGCTGGCTTGACCCCTCTGGGTTCCGAGGGTTCCCCGGGGAGGAACTCGTCCCGAAACTTGATCCTTAGCACGGAACCACAGAGCCCCGGTCAACGTCCAGAGTGACCCAGGCCAGCGGTTCGGTGAACCCAGAACTATCGTTTCACCCGGCGGGTGGAGACGTCAAAGATCACCGCCAAGGCCAGCACCGCCCCCCGAACGACGTACTGCAACGATTCGTCGATGCCCATCAGGTTCATCCCGTTTCGAAGGGACATGTAGACCAGGGCCCCGACCATCGACCCCGTAATCTTGCCCACCCCTCCGGCGGCCGACACCCCGCCGATGTAGGCGGCGGCAATGGCGTCGAGCTCGAACAGGGTACCCCCGGTCGGACCTGCAGACTGCAATCGTGACGAGAACAGAATGCCGGCCAGTGCCGCCAACAAGCCCATGGACCCGAACACGAGGAGGGTGATCTTGCTGACGCTGATTCCCGACAACTCGGCGGCTTCGGGGTTGCCCCCCACGGCGTAGATGTGGCGACCCAGAATGGTCTGTCGGGAGATCCAGTCGTAGACACCGACGACCACCAGCATGATGACCACCGTCCNCCCCATCCCATTGTACCCGGCGAGTTTCCAGGTGATGAACCCGATGGCAGCCGAGATCAGCACCAACTTCAAAACCAACATGTCGACGGGAATGACATCAAACTCGTACTTCTTCTTCTGCCGTCGGGCCCGGAGGTCGCTGATGATGAACCAAACAATCGCCAGGGCGCCCAGCAACAGGGTGACTTTGTGGAGGCCAGGGAGGAAGGGGTTGTCGTCAGGAAAGAGGTCCGGGATACTCCCGTTTCCCAAGGCCACGAACGTCGGATCGGAGATGTTGATGGTCCCGGTCGAGGTCGTGGACAGCAATAGGAAGCCCCGGTAGATCAACCATCCGGCCAAGGACGCCACGAACGACGGGATCCCAAGCTTGGCCACGGGGAGCGCCGTCAAGAGACCGGCGAGGATGCCCAAAACGAGGACCGCAGGGATGACGACGTAGAACGGCCAGTGGAGGACGCTCAATCCGATGGCGGCCACGGCCCCGAGGAACCCGGCCAGGAAGCCTACCGAGAGGTCGATGTGTCGGATCACGATGACCAAGGTCATCCCCACGGCGAGGACGGCAATATAGCCCGTCTGATTCATCAGGTCGGCGATGTTACGGGACGACAGGAACAGGCCGTTGGTGGCGATTGTGAAGATGGTCATGATCACGAACAAGGCAATGTACATGCCATAGTCGCGGATGTTTTTGTTCAAGGCTTTTTGCAGATCTTGGGTGGTCACGGGTGGGTCTCCTTGGGGTGTAGAATCCTTTAGCTGGTAGCGAGTTGCATGATTTTGACTTGGTCTGCCTCGTCTCGGGACAGTTCGCCCGCAATCCGTCCGGCCGAAACGACGTAGATGCGGTCACTCATCCCCAGGACCTCGGGGAGTTCCGAGGAAATCATGATGATGCTCATGCCCTGTTCGACCAGGCGGTTCATGATGGTGTAAATCTCGTATTTGGCCCCGACGTCGATCCCCCGGGAGGGCTCGTCCAAGATCAGGATCTTGGGCTCGACAAACAGCCATTTCGCAATGGACACCTTCTGTTGGTTACCGCCGGACAGGTTCCCCACGGTCTGCTCCACGCTAGGGGTCTTGATGTTCAAAGCCGTCTTGAACGAGTTGGCTTCCTTCACCTCCACGTTCGTATCGACGACCCCCCGGCGAGCAATCTTGCGCAAGTTGGCCAGGGTAATGTTCGACTTGATGTCCTGGATCAGGATGAGGCCGTTCCCTTTGCGGTCCTCGGAGGCGTAGGCCAGCCCGGCCTGGATGGCCTCCCCAGGGTTCTTGAATCGACGCTTCTTGTGATGGAAGGTCACGTCCCCTTCGATTTCATACCCGTCGGGGTTTCCGAACAGGCTCTTGGCCAACTCAGTGCGCCCCGNCCCCATCAAGCCCGCGATGCCGATGATCTCTCCCTTGCGAAGCTTGAAATTAACATCCTTGAGGATGGTCCTCCCGAGTTTGGGGCTGTACGCGCTCCAGTGATCCACTTCGAGGACGATTTCGTCGCTGATCTTGTGATTCCGGGGGGGATAGATGTTGTTGATCTCCCTCCCCACCATGTTCTTGATCAGGGTCCCCTCGGACACTTGGCCCTGGTGGGCGTCAAGGGTACAAATGGTGCGACCATCCCGGAGGACGGTCACGGTGTCGGCGATCTCAATCACTTCTTTGAGCCGGTGGGAGATCAACACCGACGTGATGCCTTTCTTTTTAAGGTCCTGGATGAGGAGGAGGAGGTTCGCGGCGTCGTCTTCGTTCAAGGCGGCGGTGGGCTCATCGAGGATGAGAAGCTTGACGTTCTTGCACAGGGCCTTGGCGATTTCTACCAATTGCTGCTGGCCGATACCCAGGTCTTTGACCAGGGCCTCGGGGNTCACCTTGAGGCGAACCACCTTGAGCATTTCAGTGGCCTTCCGAACGGTTTCGTTCCAATCGACGGTGATGCCGCTCCGGGAGATCTCTTGGCCCATCAAGATGTTCTCGTAGACCGACAGATCCGGAAAGAGGGCCAATTCTTGGTAAATGATCGCGATCCCCGCGTGCTCGCTGTCGGAGATCCCGCGGAAGGCCTGGACCTGGCCGTGGAACAAGATGTCCCCGTCGTAGGAGCCGTGGGGATACACCCCACTGAGGACTTTCATTAAAGTCGATTTTCCAGCACCGTTCTCGCCGACCAGACAATGGATTTCTCCTTCGGCGACCTGGAAACTCACGTTGTCGAGGGCTTTGACTCCGGGGAAGGTCTTTGAGATGGAGCGCATTTCGAGGATGTGGGAACTCATGGGAGACTCTCCTGGGATCCGGCTGATCCGGAAAAAGGGGAGAAGCGACGGCGATGACCGTCCCTTCTCCCCGATTCAAACACGGAGCCGAAGATTACTTCAGACCGGTGAACAGGCTGGCGGGGTAGTACCCGCTGTCCACAATGGCGGCTTTGACGTTCTGCTGGGTCACGCTGGTCACATCAGAGGGCTTGGCGGGAACTTCGATCACACCGTTGTTGTAGGTCTTGGTTTGGACGGGGGTCTGGCCCTTGGTGAAGGTAATCGCGGTCTTGATGGCGTCGGCCACGAGGACCCGGGTGTCCTTCAGGACGGTCTCGGACTGCTTCCCATCGATGATGTACTGGATCGAAGCCTTGTCGGCGTCTTGTCCGGTGGTGTAGGCCTTCTTGACATCCTTGTCCTTAGCGAAGACATCGGCGATCGCCCGGGCGGTCTGGTCGTTGGGGGACAGAACGTATGCGACACCCTTTTGGGCGGCCGTGGCCTTGGTCAGGTTGGCTTCGGCCTTGCTCTTGGCATCGTTGGGGTTCCAATTGGTGGTGACTTGCCCGATGATCGAGGCTTCTTCCTCCCGGGTCAGCGTGGCCTTACCCTGGAGCTTCACAGCAGCATCGCTGTTCACAATCTTGAAGGTTCCGTCGGCGATCTTGGGTTGCAAGATGCTCCAGGCCCCGGCAAAGAAGATGAAAGCGTTGTTGTCGCTGGCGGCCCCGGCGTAGAGGTACAGGTTATTCCCCTTCCCCTTGGCCTGGCTGACAAGGTAGTTGCCCCAGGCAGCCCCGACGCTGAAGCTGTCAAAGGTCACATAAAAGTCAACGTTCTTGGTCCCGGTGATGAGGCGGTCGTAAGACACCACCTTCNCCCCCGCTTTGGCGGCGGCGTCGGCCGACGCGGCGGCGGCGGCGCTGTCCACGGGGCAAAGGACCAGAACCTTGATGCCCTTGGTGATCAGGGTCTCGACGTTAGCCTTTTCCTTGCCGGAATCCTTTTCGCTGAACAGAACCTCGGCACTGACGCCCGCGGTCTTCAGAGCATCCTGGAATCGAGTCTGGTCCTGGATCCAACGTTCTTCGTCCTTAGTGGGGAGCACGATACCGACGGTGGTCTGGGCAAAGGCGCTGGTGGCAAGCACGAGAAGGGNGGAGAAGAGAATAGCAATCTTCTTCATGTATTTCCTCCGGGGATACTTTTTCCGGCCATAGGACCGGGGACCCGGGGACCTGAAAGACCCCGCAGTCTTACGTCGATTCTCNCCCCGGTCATCCGAGCTGTCACCAGGACCTTGAACCTCAGATTCAGGATTTTCCCTTCTTCGCGGCTCCAAGGAAAGACAGCATGGTCCCAATTAGCACTGAATCCTGAAATGAGGGGGAATAGTCCAGATCACAAACGGCCGGCCGTGATGTTTTGATAGACTTCTTTGGCAGCATGGAACCCATCCTGGATGACCGTACTCCCGAGGTTCTGCCGGGTCACCAACACCGGCTCGAGCCGGACATAGGGCACGTCAAAGCGACCGTCGTTGATGGTGCTGGAAGTTTGAATCCGTTCGTGGTTGGCCAGCATCACAGCAAAACCGGCAGCCTTGAGGGCCAGGCGTTCCACGGGCTTGTAAATCGTGGCCAACTGGGTTCCTTCGGCGATTCGTTGACAGGCGGCCAAATCGGCATCCTGGCCCGCGACCCTCACGAGGCCGGTTCGACCGTTTTCGGAAAAGAACCGGATGGCCTCCTCGGCCAGCATGTCGTCGCCGGCGATCACGCCCCGGATCGTGGCCAGTTGGGGAACCAGGGGTTCCAGCGCAGACCGGACCTCGGCGGTATCCCAGGCCCAGGGCCAGATTTCCGAAACCAGGTGGATGGTGCCGGCGTCTAAGGCCTGGTCCAGGACCCGGTGGATTCCCGCATGAATCATGACGGCGTTGTGATCGGTCCGAGCGCCATTGATGATCACGTATCCGCCATGGTCAACGGCCGTGAAGACCGCCTGGGCCATCAGGGCACCCACCTTTTCGTTGTCAAAACTGATGTAGAGGTCGACGTTGGCGTTCCGGATCAGGCGGTCGTAGCAAATCACGGGAATCCCACGACGTTTCACATCTTGCACGACCTGGGAAAGTCGATCGGTGTCGTTGGCGACGATGACCAAGACGTCGATGCCCTCGGCAACCAGATCGCGAACCTGAGCCTCTTGGGTGGCCGCATCCTGGTCGGCCACTTTCACCGTCACCCGGGCGCCAAGGTCTTGGGCGGCACTTCGGAAGGCCGCTATGTCTCGCTTCCAACGCTCGAGGACCAAGGAATCCTGGGAAAAGCCAATCAGCGGACCGGGGCCGGGCGGGGTTGCGCTCGTCCGGGGCTCGCACGAGATCGCCAACTGGAGGAGGAGACAAAGCCCAAGACCAAGGGGCCACTTCATTCCACCAGTATCCCATTGGTTCTCGGGGCCGGCAATCGAATTCAACGACGGGAAGAAAACTCGGTAGGTGTGCGTCCTGTCACTTTCTTGAACAGTCTGGCGAAGTAATTGGGGTCTGGGTACCCGCACTCAATGCTCACCTGTTTGATGCTGGCCCCCGGCAAGGCTAAGAGAGCCTTGGCCTTTTCGATCCTCAAATCGATCAGATAGTTCGAGAAGGCTTGACCCAATTCGGTGATGAAGAGCCTCGAGAGCCGTTTCGGGCTCACGCCCACAGCCTCGGCGACCGAATCCAACGTTACGGCCGTTTGGTAATTCTTTCTCAGATAATGAAGGGCGGCCGCGAGCCACCCCGACCACCGGGTCGATCGCCCCACGGCCCCGGTGATCACCGCCAAACGAGACCGGGCCATCAGGCAAAACTCCTGACCCTCCCCGGCCTGACGGAGGTCATCGAAGTCCATCCATCGGTGGGCCTCCCCTTCGTCGAGGCGGCCCAAGCCCACCAACCGACCGATGGCACCACCCAGGAGGGCGATGATCCGGTACCGGTCGGGGACTGTCAGGGCCGTTCGGGATTCGAACGGTGAGAGGAGAGTTTCGAAGGCAAATCGAACCCTATCCGCATCCCCCTGGACAAGGGCATCGTGAAACTCCTCCTCTTCGAGGAATTCTCCACCGGCCCCAAACTTGCCGGGAATCGGGACCCGAAATCGCCCGGATAACCGTGCCTGGGCCTCGGGCCAGCTCTGGTCTAAGGCTTCCAAAGGCCGGGGATCCGCAAAGGCCACCCGAACACCACCCCGCCTTAGCTCGTCCCCCAGAGACGACTCCAAGGCCTCAAAGACCCCGGCTTGGGCGTCGGTAGCCTCGTCCATGGTCCCCAGGGGAAGAAAAATGAGACACCGGTCTGCCACCAAGGGGCCGCAGAACCCGGGGCTTTTGTACTGGAGCGCCGCCTCGAGCCGGGTCCGAGCGTCGTCCGCGTTGTGGAGGAACGAGGCCACACCGACCAACCCGTAGGGCTTATCGATGCCGAGCCACGCTTGCAACGCCCGGACCCCGGACCCCGTGCTCTGGCCCAACATGAGATTAGCGACGAAAGCCTCGGCGACAAACCCCCGGACCTGACGGTCCTTCTCCCGATAGACAAACTCTTTCAGGTCCATTTCGACCCGGTGGTCAAATTGGGAAGCCGCTGTCCGGAGGGCGCGGTGAAGAGCCTCGGGGACCACCGGTTTCAGTAGATACCCGGCAATCCCCAACTCGAGGGCCTCCCGGGCAATGTCAAACCTCTCGTAGGCCGTGGCGAGGATATAAACCGCGGAGGCACCCCGTTTTTGGAATTCTCGGATGGTGTCGAGCCCCGAGAGTCCAGGCATCCGAACATCCATAATGACGATGTCTGGACGAAGGGCCAGATGCTCGAGGGCTTGACGGCCCGAGGACGCGGTCCCCGCCACTGTGAACCCCGAAGACAGGTCTCTCTCGATGACCCGGACGATATGATCGACCACGGGCTGCTCGTCGTCGACCACCAACACTCGCTTCACTCAAGGCCTCCTACGACGGGAATCCAAACGCTGACTTCCAGGCCCTGGCCCCGGGGGCTCACGAGGGTCACCCTCCCCGCACCGTTCGTCGATAGCGAAATTCGACGGATCACATTCCTGAGACCGATTCCCTGGATCGCCGATTTGTCGGCCTCGGTAAGAAGACTTTCGATCTCGGCCGGTGTCATGCCCGCGCCATTGTCTGTCACGGTCAAGACGGCTGAGGCGCCCTCAAGCCGTCCCCGGACGGTCACTCGTCCTCCGGACTCTCGGTCGGCCAAACCGTGGCCTACTGAGTTTTCCACCAGGGGCTGCAGGATGAGCGCCGGGACCTCAACGCCAAGGATGCCGGGGTCCACTTCGACGTCGAAGGCGAACCGAGGTCCAAACCGAAGGCGCAGTAACCAAATATACCGGTTTACGCACTCAATCTCGTCGGCCACCGCCACGAATCGGTCCGGGGGNGTGAGGGCGTACCGAATAAAAACCGCCAGGTTTTCTAAGAACGACTCGGTGCGCACGGCCCCTTCGGACCCCGCCAGTTGGATACCCGCTGACAGTGTGTTGAACAGAAAATGGGGGTTGATTTGGGTCTGGAGGGCCAGCAGCTCCGCATCCTTCAGTCGGTGATTGAGTTCGAGAACCCGCATTCGCTCCCGGAGCAGGGTGCGCTCCNCCTCGGCCCTGGCCTGCAGGTCTTGGAACGACACCTGGACGCTCTGTTGCATCTGGTGAAACGTCCGGGCGAGGGTCCCAATCTCATCGTTTGTTTCGAGGGGAACGGCGGGAGACAGAAAGTCTCCCCGACCCACGGCCGAAGCCGCCTCGGCCAGTCGCGACAAAGGCTCGGTGAGGTGGCGGGAGTAGCCCAAGAGCAGACTGAACCCCAGAAGGGTGGCGGCCAAAACGAGGGCGGCATTCGACCACAGCACCCCAGGGATGAGGTTCCGATAGAGGGAGAAGGCCTGGAGGGACTGGGTCAGGAATCGATCTTTCAAGTCAGCAATGAGAGCCCGGACCGACCGCGCGTGGCGGCTCGCGATCTCGAAGTCCTCGGCATATCCAGAAATATTCCGCCCCCGTTTTGCTTGGATCCCAGCCTCGGCGGCCTCGAGGTAGGTCTCGAAGGCCCGGACCAGGTCCCGTTGGAGGAGCAGACGGTCGTCGTCCCGGATATCACGGTTGAGCCCTCGGGATTGGTCCTGAAGCTGGGTGGACTCCTTGATGAAGTCCTTCAGGGCGTCCGAGCTCTTCGTCCTGAGATATTCCGAGAAGCTGGCTTCGGTGGCATCGAGGGNGGTCTCGAGCTGTCCCAGGGCGAGATTGTTGCGAAAGAGGAGTTCAACGCTCCGGGCGAGATCAAAGGAGGCAAAGCCCGAGTAGAGGGATGCAGCGGCCATGAGAAGCAGAATGAGTCCCGAATGGGCCAGAATTTTCCCTCGGACCGTGCCTAGTCTCACCGGCTAGCCTCTTTTCGACCCCGGACGAGGAACCCCACTTCGACAGAGTGGAGGAAAGGCGTTCCATTCTGGGTACCGACGAAGGCCTTAACCGCTTCGGTCCCCATCCTCCGGGAATCCCGAACGACGCTGGCGGCGATGACCCCCCGGTCGATGAGCCGGTCAATGGCCGGGGACCGGTCAGTGCCAATGATGAGGATCTTGCCTACCCGCCCTTGGTCGACCACCACCTGGACTGCGCCCTCGGTGATCGGGGCCGTGGCACACACCAGGACGTTCACCCCGGGGTCGGCGGCGAGGAGGGCGGACGCTGCGGCCTCCCCCGATAAGGGCCCGGGCTCGGCCCGGGCGGCTCGGACAATCCGGGCCCCGGGGAACGACTGCAAGGCCGCAGCCACCCCCTGGTAGACCGGATCCTCCCGGGGATCTTCTCCCTCTGAGGGCAAGAGTAAACCCACCCGGGCAGACTTGCCCAGGCGCTGGGCCAGTTGGTTGCCACTCTCCAGGCCTTGGAGAAGACTGCTGGAGCCAATGAAACCCTGCTCCCCCCGGGGGGCCGCCGAGGNGCCTACCGGGATGAAGGCCACTCCGGCGGCTTTTGCCCTGGTCGCGCGGTTCGCCAAGTGTCCATCGGGACCGGCGTAAAGAATGATCCCATCCACACGACTCGACAGGCAGAGTTGGAAGAGGCTCTCTACCTCTTCGGGAGCGTTTGCGTGGTAGAGAAAGACTTGAACCGCCACCTCGGCCCCGGCCGCCTCCCCAAGGACCCCGTCCCGAAGACCTCCAAAAAAGGCGTCCGGGGAATCGGGGATGACCAGGGCAAGGTGATATCGCAAGATTTTCCCCTGGGAAGGATTCCCAAGAATCCCCTCGTCGAGGGCTCGGCGGGTCTGACTGATGAGGGACCAATTCATGACCGTGGCCCCGGCCAGGGCCACCGCAAACAGGATGACCAACCCGAGGCCACCCCGGGAGACGAAGGGGAACTTCATCGATCACCTCCGGTCAGAACAACAGGGTCAACGTCACCACGGTCAGATTCGATTCGGGGATTTGGCTCACCAGAGACTCGAAGTGGACACCGACCTTCTGGCACTCCTCCGAGAGGTAGCTGAGATAATAGAGGCCCAACTCGGTGTTCCCGGTCGTTTCGTCCGTGGCATCTTGATAGAACTCTTTCAGCGACCGTTCCTTAAGGTTAATGGCCCGGGTGTCGTCGACGATCTTTTTCAGGTCGGCGAACGCCGTCTCCTTATTGAAAATCTTCACCTGGAGGCGCTCCCGATTGTGGAGGTTCCCCCCCGACACCTTCCACGACAGAAAGACATTTTGGTTCCGGACCCGCATTTCCTCCACAATCATCTTGCGCATCTCAGGGTCGTACATCACGTCCATGGGGTCGAGCATTCCCTTGTACCGAGACTTGGCGAAGCTCTGGAGGTTGGCGTTCTCAGCCATGGCCGCCAGTTCCATGGTCATCAAGGAAAGGTACTCGGCGAGCTTCGCCTTCACCATGAACTCTTGCAGGGTCGCTTCGATGTCGGCAAAGAGCGTGGAAACTTCTTCCTGGTCCTTAAACTTGACCAGCACAAACCAGGTGAATGGCTTCAAAATCGAAAGGAACTTATCGGCCAAGAATAGCTGGATATTTTTTTCTTCCGGGAGCAGTTCACTATTCCCTTGAACCGCAGCCACCAGGGATTTCAGCATCCCCTGCTTGATCGCTGCCATGGCAGACTTATTCTTCTCAAGGGCTTGGGCTAACGAGGCATCGTTCACCGAGGTCTTTCGGTCAATGATGCTCGAAGGGTTGGATCGGTTCCACTTTCGAGTCACCTCAGCATCGAGGACCTTCGAGAACACAATTTCGTCAAACCGTCGGTAGAGAGTGCCGTAGGTGATCAACTTGGACAGGTCCATCACATCCTGCCGTTTGCTCATGAACTCTGGCCGGCTGATCTCCATGTAAGACAGGTAGTTGATCAAAAGCATCTTCTGAACCGAAGGGGGAGAAAAGGAGTCAAAGAAGATGCCGTACTGCTCGGCTTCATCGGCGAGCTTGAACTTACTGAGTTTCTTGTTGCTCTTGATGAAAAAGTTGATCCCGTCTTCGTTGAAGATGATCTTCATCGGGAGTTCGAGGATCTTCTTGCGCTTTTCGTCGGCCATTCCAGCTCCTCACCAATGCTCGTGGGAGACGATCCGCCCCGGGGGCAGACGATGAGGCTCCCCGATTCTCTTTTCGGCAGTATGACCGATCACGAGGAGGACGACGATCCTCATCGAATAGGGGACGGTCAGAAGTTCTCGAATATCGTCTTCCTGGAAGGTCGTATTGATGCAACNCCCCAGCCCCTCGTGGAAGGCCTGAAGTTCCATGTAGGCCGCCGCAAAGGATAGATCCACGGGATACGCTAACTGTCCATTGGGCATTCGATAGTCGATGTTCGTGGAACAAACGGCAATGATCACCGGGGCTTGGCCGACCCAGGGCTCTCCGTAGGCAGCTTCTTGGATGCGACGCCGATAGGCTTCCTGCTGGATCACGACAAACCGCCAAGGCTGGCGATTCTTGGCCGACGGAGCCCGGCGACCTGCCTCAAGAATGCGCTCCAGGGCATCGGGAGCGACCGGGNCCGGGAGAAACGAATGGGGGCTAAATCGCTGTTGGATGACGTTTACCAAGTCCATGATCGACGTGATAGGAGTATACACGAACTTGTGCAAGTGTCAAAGATACCTTATTTTAGGGCAGTGAAAGTTGCCATGGTCGCTTGCTGCGTTTTTTTCCTGGGGGGATGGCTTCCTGCTCTCACCTCGGGAACCCATCCGGGGGATGCTCGGGGCGTGGCGCAGTGGCTGGTGACCCAGGGTCCTCGACGAGAAGGATCCTCCGCCGAAGCCAGTCTGTTTGACGCTCTCGCCCGGTGGTTTGAACCTTGGGTAGAGGTCCACCGGGGTGACTTTGCCCACCTAGACGGGGAGCACTCGTTTTCCCAGCAGCTATGGTTTCGTGTCCGGGGCGCCAGTCCCGGCGAGTTGGTGGTGGTCGCCCCCACCGATGGGCCCAACGACCAGGGTCTCACCTGGGCGGTCTCCTGGGCCTGGGACGCCCTCACCCGGGGCACCAACGTGTCCGTGACGTTCCTGTTCACCGGGGCTGAGCGGGCTCCGGGGACCGGCAGTTCCCTTGGCTCGCGGACCTTCCTCCAAGACTTCTATCCTACTGATCCAGCGGCCGTCGTGTATCTCGACGCCCGGCGAGCCGACGCCGTGGAGATCACGGCTGAGTCGGGGCTGTACTCGACCCCGTTGTGGATGGTTCAGGACTTGTCTGCGGCCATCGATCGGCAGCACCTTCCCGTCAAATTCACAGGAACGGCTCCTTCGCTCTTCCGCCTCGACCTACCCGAACGCCGAAACGCCCTCGAAGTCTGGTTCGAGCGTTCCATCCCCGGGGTCTTGATCGTCGGCGGTCCATCGGATCCTGGGCTAGTCCGGGCCCTCGCTGGGTTTGTCGCCTCACTCCCCAAGGGTCTTCCCTCCGAGGGGGATAGGCATTGGCTGGCCTTCGATTTGGGTTGGGGGCCCCTGTTCTGGAATCAGCAAACCTACCTCACCGTTTACCTGGGGGCGGTGATGGTCTTGGTCTTTGGGTACGCACTCCTCGGGAGACGGCACCGGGGCACCCTCAAGGTCTTGGCCCAGGGCTTTTGGCAAATCCCAGCCTTGCTGGCCTATGCGTTCCTCGCCCTGGGGGCCGGAACTCTCGCGGCTTCGGCCCTCCAGATGGGCCGGGACCAACCCGATCTTTGGCGCCAGTTGCCCCTGTTGGTCTGGACCTTCAAGGCCCTCGTGGCCGTGACCCTGTATATTCTGCTTTTTCTNCCCCGGCGATCCCCGTTGAGTCGGGATCCCGACTTCTACAGTCAGGCCGCCTTGTTAACCCTGGGAGCCATGACCCTCGGGGCGACCGCTTTTGAACTCAGTTTTTCGTTTTACTTCTTGTGGGCCTTGGTCTGGGCCTCGGTGGGCCTCGTGGCCCGATTTCGATGGCTCAAACTCTTTGCCCTGGTCATGGGACCCCTTTGGCTGTTCAAAGCTGCCTCGGACGTACTGGGGCCCCAGCCTGACTTGGAGTTGACCCGATGGGTTCTTGCATCGCCGGTCGCCGGAAACTTTGTTCTGGCAGTCCTGTTCTTCCCGTTTCTCATGCAAGTGACAGCCTGGCACTTCTCAGGATTGCGTCACCAACACCGGGACGAGGGGCTGAGGGCGACGGCTCAGTTGCTCGGTTGGGGGTTGGGTACCATCGTCGTGGGCCTTTTGGTGCTGCGATGGCCCGCGACTCCCATCCCTGAACTTCCGACTCCCCAGGTCGTCGACCTCACGGGACATCCTGTCCCCCGTCTGTGGAACACCGAGGTCACCCGATCGGCCTTCCTCGATAGGACTGTATGGGACCTCACGTTTACCGGCGTCCAAGGCCCAGAAACCCTGGACCTTAACCTCGAATCGACCCGGTCGCTGACGATCTTCGATTGTTCCTTCCCTCTGGTCTTTGAACCCGACGGGCGACGGGCTCACATCGTGATCGGCCCGTCTCCACCCTTGCCCCTGGAGGNGCGGCTGACCTTACCCAACACCGTGACGGCACGACTGACAGTTCGTGGCACCTTTTCGGGGAGCCACCCTTGGAACCTGGTGGACGCTGTGGACTTGAAGCCATGACGGTGCCCGTGATCTTCCACCTCGATCTGGATGCGTTCTTTGCATCGGTAGAACAACTGGACCACCCGGAGTGGCGAGGCAAGCCGGTGATCGTCGGGGCCCTTCCCGGAGGCCGGGGCGTGGTGGCGACCTGTAGCTACGAAGCCCGGGCCTTCGGTGTGCGGTCCGCCCTTCCCATCGGTGAGGCGTATCGGTTGTGTCCCCAAGGGATCTACGTCGTTCCCCGGATCGATCGCTACCACGAGCTGAGCCGTCAGGTGATGGAGATCCTTCGAGAGACAGCCCCCAGGTTCTGTCAGATGTCCGTCGACGAAGCCTACCTCGATCTGTCGGGAACCCAGACGCTGTTGGGCCCTCCCACGTTGCTGGCCCAAGGCCTCAAGGCGCGAATCCTCCGGGAGACTGGCCTCAAGGTCAGCATCGGGATTGCCCCCACGTGGTACCTGGCCAAGATTGCGTCCGATTTCGGGAAGCCCGACGGCCTGTTCGTGGTGGCCCCGGGAGAGGTGGAGGGGTTCCTGGAGCGTCTTCCCCTCAAGAAATTGCATGGCGCTGGGGGCAAAACCCGGGAACGATTGGAAGCCCTCGGGATTACCTCGGTGAGCGCCCTCCGGACCCTGTCCCGGGAGACCCTCGGGAGGATGATGGGCCCGAGCGCCGGCGAGTTTTTGTGGCAGGCGGCCCGGGGCCAAGCGGACTACAACCCCTTCCGGACGGCCCAAAGCCGGTCGATTTCCGCCGAAACGACCTTTGGGGAGGATACGGCCGACCCCGAGCTCCTGGAGAACACTTTGCACGGGCTATGCCAAGAGGTCGTTTTTCGGACGATGTCCGAGGGCTGGAAGAGCCGCACTCCCCACCTCAAGCTACGGTGGTCGGACTTCACGACCCTCACCGCCCAAGCGACCCTGGGACACCCGGTGGTCTCGTCCACCGAGTTGTATGCCGTGATCCGGGGCCTTTTTACGTCTCGGTGGGCCCCGGGGCGAACCGTACGCCTGGTGGGTGTGGGCCTTGGGAACCTGGAGCGGGCGGAAGGCCCGGAACAAGTGGACCTTTTCGAAGGAGAGTCAGAAAAACAAGGGCGGGTGGAACGTGCCCTCGTGGCCCGGAAGAAGAAGCACCCCGGGAGTGCCGAAGTGGTCCGGGCCAGCCTGTTGGGGAAGAAGCGCCACCCCGACGCGTAGGCCGGCCCCCCTTCCCCTCCCCGGGTCTGTGGATTAGTCTTGACCTATGACAAAAGAAGACCGACGCCGGTTTCAGGCAAACTGGCAGGCAGAAAGCGAAGCTGTGTTCCTCTACCGACGGCTGGGTGCCAACGAGCCTCATGCGAAGCTGAAAGAAGTCTACGAAAAGTTGGCCGCGAACGAAGAGAAGCACGTAGCCCTTTGGGAAGGGAAACTTCGCCAGGGGGGCTTCATTCCGGGGCCCTTTCGCCCGGGTCTCAAAACCAAAATCCTGGCGCTCCTCGCCCACCGTTTAGGGGCCGGCTCGGTCATCCCCCTGATTGCCTCCATTGAGAAGGGTGCCGCGGGGGAGTATGCGGGTCAAACCGAGGCCGAGATCCCTGGGCTGATCCGGGACGAATCAAGCCATGCCCGGGTCTTTGGCTACCTTGCCAAAACGGGGTCAGGTCTCGAAGGGAGCGAAGTCGCCCGGTTTGAGGGGCGGCATCGGACCGGGGGTAATGCCTTGCGGGCCGGGGTTTTGGGGGCCAACGATGGATTGGTAAGCGTCTTCTGCATTGTCATGGGCGTCGCCGGAGCAGGGGTTGCCAGTCCCGTCATCCTGGTTACCGGAGTTGCCGGCCTCCTGGCCTGTGCCCTTTCGATGGCCTTGGGGGAATGGCTTTCGGTTCAGAACGCCCGAGAACTGTATCAGAACCAACTCAAGATCGAGGCTCAAGAGCTCGAAGAAGCCCCCGAAGAAGAGAAGGAGGAACTCATTCTCATTTATCAGGCCAAAGGGGTCGATCGAGCCCAGGCCGAGCGGATGGCCGACCAGATCTTCCAAGACAAAGCCGCGACCCTCGATACCCTGGCCCGGGAAGAACTGGCCATCGACCCCACGGAACTCGGCGGTTCGGCCTGGGAAGCGGCCTTCACGAGCTTTGTTCTGTGTCTGGTGGGCGGCATCATTCCGGTGTTCCCCTATTTCTTCTGGCACGGCTGGGAGGGGGTGGTCGCCAGCGCAATTGCCGCGGCGACGGGCTTATTCACCTTGGGCGTCATTAGTTCTTTGATCACAGGCCTCTCGTGGGCCTGGGGTGGCATCCGGCAAATCCTGTTCGGTGTGGCCGCCGCCGCCATTACTTACGGGATCGGCCACGTGATCGGGACCGTAATCTAGGGTCGCTATGCAGCCAGTTTTTCTTGGCCTCTTGGCCTCGTTCTTTTTTAGTCTCACCTTTATTCTGAACCGCTCCATGGACCTAGCCGGTGGCTATTGGATCTGGACGGGGGTGTTGCGGTTCCTCTTCATGGCTCCTCTGTTGGCCGGACTGGTTCCTTTTTTTGGAGGTTGGAAGTCCCTCCGGGCTGAGGTCCGGAGGGCCCCCGGGCCCTGGTGGTTTTGGAGCACCATAGGGTTTGGTTTCTTCTATGCCCCGGTTTGCTGGGCCGCCAGCTTTGGGGAGGGATGGTTGGTCGCAGGCCTTTGGCAGATGACCATTGTGGTCGGAACGTTGGTATTTCCCTCGGAACGGTTCCCCTGGAAGACCTTGGCCTTCTCGGGCCTCATCCTCACGGGTGTGGTCTTGCTCCAAGGGGGCCATGCCCTCAAGGCCGACCTTGGGTCATCGCTGGCCGTAGGTCTTCTCGTGCTGGTGGGGGCGGTGGCCTATCCCCTGGGAAATCGCCGGATCATGGCCCTTGCAGGGGGAAGGCTCACCACGGTGCAACGAGTGACGGCGATGACCCTTCTGAGTCTGCCCTTTTGGGGTATCTTGGCCCTCGGAGCCGTGGTTCAAGGTCGCTTCCCCACGGGAACCCAAGCCTTTCAAAGCGGTTTAGTGGCCATCTTTTCGGGGGTCATCGCAACGCTCTTGTTCTTTCGAGCCACGGACCAAGTGCGTCAAGACCCGGTTCGACTGGGGGCCGTGGAGGCCACCCAGGCCGGCGAAGTGGTCTTTAGCCTCTTAGGCGAGGTGCTCCTTTTGGGCTCCGGGTGGCCCGACCCCTGGTCGTTGGCCGGTCTCGTCCTCGTCGTCGCCGGCATGACGGTTCACAGCCTGCATGCTAGAATACGATCATGATCCAAGGATCTCGGCTCGTCCATCACGTCCACGATCTCGCCCGGGACCTGGCCCAAATTACGTCCTTAGCAGAACTCTACCGGCAAGCGGTCCAGGGTTTGCTGAATCCTCTGGGATTCGACCGGGGCGCCTTGTGCCTCTACGATCCTGAAACCAGGGAGATGAGAGGAACCTGGGGAACCGACGAGACGGGTCAATTGATTGACGAGTCTTCCTATCGAACCATCTTGGACTTCGAGGCCCAGGCCGTCCGAGAGTCCTTCGAGACCCCCGACCAAATTCACGTTTGGCCGGATGTGGAACTCAAGACTGGAGATCGGGTGGTCGGTCGCGGCTGGAATGCCGTCGTCATCCTCCAAGATGGCGATCGCATCTTCGGCATGGTTTTCGCCGACAATCTGCTCCACCATCGGCCTCTGGGGTCCTTCCAGCGGGAATTGCTCGCCCTTTACGGCAGAACCGTGAGCTCGCTGATCCAACGTCGTCGATTGGCGGACCTCATGGACAAGTATCGGGCCCAGAACGCGTTGAAGGATAAGTTGTTTACCATCCTCGCCCATGACCTTCGAGGTCCCATCGGAAACCTAGGGGCCATGCTTGGCTTAGCCTGCGACCAACCCATGGACCCGGGAGATCTGAAGGAGGTTCTGGAAGAGAGTCGACAAGCGGCCCTCAGAACCTTCAACCTCCTGGAAAATGTCCTGGGCTGGGTTCGAGGACAGATTGAAGAGGTAGAAGCCCTCAGGGAACGAACTCCCGTGCTTCGGTCGCTGGTTGCCGTCCAAATTTGGCTGGAGGCCAGTGCCAAAGCTAAGCAGATCGNCCTCGTGGTGGAGTGTCCGCAGGGCCTCACCGCCGTGACCGACGAACGGATGGTGGAGACGGTGGTTCGCAACCTCGTGTCCAATGCCATTAAGTTCTCCCCTGCGGGAAGCGCCATTACCCTGCGGGGTCAAGCGCGTGCCGGGTCCATCGTGATCGAAGTGGTTGATCGGGGGATTGGGATGGCCCCCGAAAAAGTGCAAGCGCTGTTTTCTCCGATGCAGAAGAGGAGCGAGGTCGGCACCGCCGGCGAGGGCGGAAGCGGCCTGGGCCTCATGTTTAGTTCGGACTTGGCCAAGAGCCTGGGAGGGCACCTGGAGGCAGAAAGTACCCTCGGTCAGGGGAGTACGCTTCGATTGGTCCTCCCCGACGAACTCGACGGCGAACTGTAGGCCCCAGGGATTCTGGTAAATTCCTGACGGATTTGATAGAGTGCACCATGGTTATGGACCAAAGGGGCCGTCCCCTCCGGGACCTAAGGGTGTCGGTCACGGATAGTTGCAATTTCCGTTGCAGCTATTGCATGCCGGCCGAGGCGTTTCCCAGTACCTTTCCCTTTCTGACGGGGAACCAGCTCTTGAGCTTCCCAGAAATTGTCCGCATCGTAGAAGCGGCCCGGCCCCTCGGGTTGCAGAAGGTGAAGCTCACCGGGGGTGAACCCCTCCTCCGGTCCCTGGTCCCCGAACTGATTCTTGCCCTCAAAACCCGGTTTCCCAGCCTCGAAGTTGGGTTAATCACCAACGGCTTGCACCTGAAACCGTTGTTGCCCCGGCTCTTGTCCGCTGGTTTGGACTCGATCACGGTATCCATTGACGCCCTCGACCCCCGGATCTTTGGAGCCATGACGGGCAACGGCCACCGGGTCGAGACGGTCGTCGAAGCCATTGAGGCCGCCCACCGAAGTTTTGGGGTGGTAAAGCTGAACACCGTCTTGCTCCGGGGAGAAAACGAAGATCAGGTTGAACCTCTGGCTGAGCGCTTTCATCGGCCTGGGTTCGTCCTTCGATTCATCGAGTTCATGGACGTCGGCACGATGAACCGGTGGCGACGAGACAGGGTCGTCCCGGGGGACGAAGTGTTGGCGAGGCTGAGGCGGCTGGGGCGGCTTTCGCCCCGACCCAAAAGCCACCCCGGTGAAACGAGTGAGACTTGGACCTGGGATGATGGGCAGGGGGCGGTGGGGTTCATCAACGCGGTCACCCGGCCGTTCTGCGGTGATTGTAGTCGGGTACGCCTGGGGGCCGACGGCCAACTCTACACGTGTCTCTTCTCGTCCCGGGGCCACGACCTGAGGTCCCCCCTCCGGGCAGGGGCGACGGTGGACGACCTGACGGCCCAACTGACCGCAATCTGGACAGGTCGCAGTGACCGGTACTCCGAAATCAGGACCGACGGCCAGGGGCCACGGGTAGAAATGTTCTCGGTCGGAGGGTAGCGTGTTGAATCATCTGGACGAGGCGGGGCGACCGACCATGGTTGATGTGGGGGACAAGGCGCCGAGCCGAAGGACGGCGGTGGCCCGGGCCATGGTAGACTTTCCCCGGGACATCATGGATCGACTCCGGGGGGGG
>JGI26470J50227_1000136_pt1 | contig 34764 bp, 42 predicted proteins | sample FreactTroBogLake_FD_50227 | JGI IMG/M metagenome (IMG submission 50227)
GGCATGGACCATGGTGCACATCACGCAGTGCATCACGCTATGCGCAAACTAAAGAAAGAAGACTAAAATGGCAGGAATGAATACCAACGAAGAATCAGCAGCACTTGATCGCACCAAAGATCAAAGAGATGGCAATTCTGACACACGACTAATGGCTACGCCAAAAGAACGCCGCGCAGAACATTCTAAGACCATGGAGCGCCATATAGCCAATACCACGCTGAACGAACGCTATATCGACGGCAAAACTCACGAGGATCATCATCCTGCAGTAAAAGCATTTAAGGAAATAACAAAATGAGCGTATTCATGAACAAACCCGCAAACGATCAATCCAGCGATATGGACTATGCAAATGGTGAAGCCGGAGCGAGGATCAGCTACAAACAAAAAAACAAATGGGCACACAACCAACACACTGGTGTCAGCAATGAAGACCCGGGCGTAACTGGCAAGATGGGTCCAAGAGTTGGCAACCGCAGCAGTTCAGCTGAAGATGTTGGTCCAGGCGTAACAAAGGACAAGCACCATATGACCATTGCAACTGCCAGCGAGGGCGGTCGGATCAATGGTGGCACCACAGTCAAGCGCATTGCCAATCCAGATAGAATTCACGCAGGGAAATAACAATGTCAGCAAGTAATTTCTTTCCAGCTGGCCAGACCATACTAGCCAATGCAGGCAATGTCAGCGCAACAGTAACAGTTACCAGCGATATTCCTGTTAACAAGTTTCTAGTTGTTAACGCTGGTGCCGCAGACGTATATTTTCGTTTGAGCACCAATGCCAACGTTACAGCTACTGTGCCTATTACCAGTAACACCAGCGCTCCTGGTCAATTGATCAACGCAGGCGACAGCTATATTATTGGATTTCCCATTGCGGACTTTCCCAATACACAGACTTACGCGAGCACTGCTTATGTTGCAGCCAACAGTTTTCCCACTACAGGACAATTGTATATAACACCAATCGTTCCAGGAGGAGTATAATATGTCAGCTACAGAAAAAAAAGCCGGCAAGTGGATTCAAGCTGCTATTCGACATCCTGGTGCACTGCACAAAGAACTAGGCGTTAAAAAGGGTGACCCAATTCCCGCTAAGAAATTGGCCAAGGCTGCAAAATCCAAAGGCGTCCTAGGCAAGCGTGCACGCCTAGCAGAAACCTTAGAGCATCTCCACAAAGGAAAGAAATAAAATGGCAAAGAAACCTGAACAAATGAATCTTCATATGGAGAACTACCGTGGCGATCAGTCTGGCGATCACCGTCGTAAGATTACTAAAACCAAAATTAAAACGCCGGAACCTAGCGCATTCGCTGAGCCCACAAGAGCCAGCGTTAATGTGCCACAAGGTCCACGCACTGGCGTTGAAAGTCGCGCTGGCAAACGTGAAGCTTTTATGGATCGCAAAGACGAAGCATTGGACTTGGCTGGTATGGTCAATCGTGCTTATGCACTGCGTCAAGAGCGTGACTACGCTGACAAGAATTGGCCCGGCGAAGGCGCAGTAGACCAAGACGTTAAACCCAAGCGTTTCAAACGTTGATAAGAATTTAGTTCTACCCNAGGAACTAAGAGGTTTGGCAGNNGTCCTAGATCAANTGCCATTTTGCATTACAAGGAACAGCAATGAAAAAAACAACAACACCAGAGATCTCCGCAGATCCATGGGGCACAGATAGTGAACCCACTCCCACTCCCAATACAACCAAACCAATTATAGAAGATTTTGTAGAAAAGATCTCCGAAGCCGCTACACCCGCGGAGCCCACTGTGGATCCGGGTTATGATATGGAAGGTTTGATGACAGACTTTCCCACCGCAACAGAACTGCAGAAGTTTGTATTCGATGAAACAGGTATTGCACTTAACCTTAAGGGTCGTGCCAACAAACTAAAATATCAAGTGGCCATGGCGACTCTTAATGGAGTAGCTCCTGCAGCTGAATTTATCAGCAAAAACAATCCCTATTTGGATAAAAATGATCTAGTGCCCGAAGAGCCCATGCGGGCTGAACCCCTACGTGATCCTGCGCTACCAGATCCGCTGACCACACAAAACGTTTTCCACGCACAAGCTCCTCATCCCGATCCTGAATGTCGCGCAATGGACAAAAAGGTAACAGTAGAGTTTCGCAAGTATATCGATGGCACCATCAGCTATNNNGTGCTGGGACCAATTGAACCACGTGCAGTAGGTGAAAAGATTGACAAATATGGACGCACACGTCCAGANATTATCAAATGGATTGATCCACGCACCGGCGAGCAAATACTACAACGTGCAGATGGCACCGGCACACGTCGCGGACAGAATCTACGTGCACTTATGCAAAGCAAGCGTGTTAACAACAGCACCTTTTGGGACACTTGGGTTAATCGCAGCTTCGGCAGCTTGAATGGCAGCGTGGTCGATAATCCATGGGATGAATAATGGATCGCCCAACTCTCAGCTTACCACAAGAACACGAACGCAGACTACGAGCTGCCGATGATGTTAAGATCATGCAAAAAGTCAATGGTGCTCGTCGCAGTGCGTTTGTGGAAAAGTATCCGCAACAATTGGAACATTGTTTGCGATTGGTCATGGAACGTCTGCAATTGGGCTTGGACAAGCGTGAAGGCCAATTGCCTGGTGATGCTGATTCTTGGCATCTCACTGCTGCAGAGTTGGAGAGCTTGGGCTCCTTAGCATTCAGCTTACATCAAATGCGACAAACCTGCAATGAATAAAACATTTATTTGGCGAGAAGGGCAGGCTCCTGTTAATATATTTTTAGCTTGGGGTAATGATTCTATAGGTTGGGGATTTTACATTTACCTATTTGGTTTTAGATTAAGTTGGTTTAGAAAAAATGATAGATCATAATCTATTGATGCGACGTGCCATTAGGTATGTGTGCGATGAACATAATCTCTCAGTAGAATCACTGAATCGATTAGACCACGTGACCATGGGCCGACTGCAGGACCTAGCCATAGATATTGCAGCTGATATGGAATACAATCAGCTGAAATACTTTAGACCATTCGAACACCAAAAGNGATTCTTTGCCACGGGCAACAGTGACCGCAGAGGCATANTGGCTGCCAATCGTATTGGTAAAACAGTGTCAACTTGTTTTGAAACTGCCATGCATCTTACTGGCCAGTATCCCACTTGGTGGGAGGGCCGACGATTTCTTAAACCTGTTACTGCTATGGTAGCTGGTGAAGGTTGGAGTCAGGTTGCACTAGTATTGCAAAATGAACTGTTGGGCACCAATGACGTTAAGATCAAAACCAATATTGGCACTGGTGCTATACCTAGGGATGCCATAGTCTTGGACACAATGCGCAGTGATGGTGCTAACTGTATTGGAGTAGAAATACGACACAGCTCAGGCACCAACAGCTATCTACTGTTTGCCAACTACACACAAGAAGTTCGACAGATGCAGGGTTTCAAACTTAACCTTGCGGTATTCGACGAACAACCTCCAGATGATTTCTTCAGTGAGATTGTGACTAGAACTGCTACCACACAAGGACAAGTGTTGTGTAGTTTTACACCACTCAAAGGTCTTAATGGCTTGGTCAGTAAGTTTTGGAATCACGAAGAGGGCTACAGTCACATTAGAGTCAGCTGGGATGATGTGCCCTACCATGATCCTTGGGGCGAACCATTCTTGTTAAAAGAAACTCGACAACAATTGGAAAGAGACTACTTGCCACACGAACGCGATGCTCGTGTCAAAGGTATTCCTATNATGGGCAAGGGCGCGGTGTTTCAATTGCGCAGTTGGCCCACTTACAAAACTGGCGAATATGATTTTCAAAACAATCCCTATATCGAACGTGCGATCAGCTTGGACTTGGGCTTGGTCAATGACAAAACAGTTATCAGCTTGAATTACTGGGACACNAGAGAACGCATACTGTACTTACATAGACAAATTGTGGTCAAAGGCGTAGAAGAAGCAGTGCCACAACAGTATATCAATCACCTACTAAGNCCAGAAGTATTTGGCACTCCTATTGTGTTGCCCAGTGATGCCAATACTCCAGGCCGCTATACCATGAGTGCGGCCAGNATAAGAGAACTGTTTGAACAGTATGGTCTNAATGTTTATCCTAAGGCCATAATGAATCCACCAGATCCACAGGGCCGTGTGACCAACAATCGCAGCTATGGTATCAATATGATGCGACAGATGTTGGAGTCCGGCAGCTATTTGGTCAACGAAAACTGCACAGAGTTTTTGCGTGAAGCTGCCAACTACTATGTGGATGAACAGGGACGCTTCAGTGATCCTGATGATTGTATTGACAGTGCACGCTATGGATTATTGGCTTGCCTGCAGGGTATCAGCGAACCTATTACTGGAGCCAACGGACCTGAGAAATTCCGTAGATTACGTGGCACTTACTATAAGGTAGACAAAGAAGACCTTAAACCTGAATGGAAGAAAACCTATAGCCCAACCGGAAGATAAAAGCCTTTATAGTCACGCTAAATAATAGATAAAGGATCTCCTGATGTTAGACTTAAAACATATTGTAACTAATTTAATATACGCACCCAAAGGGCGTATGGCTCGCTTTCTTAAAATGAAGGCCCTGTTAGACCAAAAGTGTGCTGCCAATTTGCGTCTATTGGCCACTAAGAACAATATTAATCGCGCATCAGACTATCACTATCTAAATCTAGCAGTAACACAATCCACTGAACCTGTCAATGGATTAGACTACATACATCCAGTTGTAAAACCGGTTGTAGACTATTGCACAGCTGTTATTGCCAAAGGCCTAGCACAAAACGGTGAGATCAATTTTGAATTCGTAGCCGACAATGAGGCGGATGAAACAGCGACGCGTCAGGCCACTGAGATGGTTCACAAGATCATTAATCAACACAATGACCCACATCAGGTCCTACACCATTGGATCATGGACGCCTGCTTGCACAAGAATGGCGAAATTTTAGTCAGTCCATATAGAGAACAAATAACACGCTATGTGACCACACAAGGCACTATGGATCAGCTGAAGGCATTCGAGCAACAGGCAGCCGCGAGTGGATTGACTGCTACAAGAACCAATCGCAAAAAAGTCAGCATTGATATGGCGGCTGTGCAAAAACAAATGGCAGGTGCACATCAAGGCTTGGCCATGGATCAAGACGATGCAGACATACAAGCTAGAATTGACCGTGCACAAGCACGAGCCAGTGGCGAATACGAAGAAGAAGAATTGCCTGATGCAGCCGGCGCCAATCAACAGTTGGAGCAGGGCGAGGATCTATTAGATGATGCCATTGCCGCACATACTATCTATGAAGCCAAATACAAATTGGTTGGCTACAACATCAACATTCGTTTCCGTGGTATACACCAACACTATTGGATGTGTGATCCCACGGTGGTCTCCATTCAGGATCAACCTTTCTGTGGATTTTACGAACCAATGACAGTGGCCGAAGCCACAGAACGCTATCCAGATATCGACTTGGATCTATTCGAAGAATACGCCGAATACAGCAACGTGGGTGCTTACCAAGCTGGTAGTTTGTTAAACAACTTGGCACTACACGCTAGAGACAGTGTGCCAATCAATGGCCTGCCAGCACAGGGCTATGCTACCAATGAACCTGGTGCACGTCAAGTAACTATACTGACCGTTTGGAATCGTTATGACATCGACAATGACGGTGAAATGGAATTGGTAGAAATGGTCTACAGTGGACAGTATGTGATCAGTGCTAGAGAAGTAGAATTTATTCCGGTAGCTGATATGTGTCCAAGACCTCTTACACAAAACTTCTATGGTATGAGCATTGCTGAAAGCGTAGTGCCCATGCAGGAATACGCAACTGCTGGACACCGTGCAGAAATACAATTGGGACTGCTGACTGCAACGCCACGCCTAGGTGTCAAGCCCGACAAGGTAGACTTTGAAATGATGCAGGATGGCGAAGCAGCTATCTTTATATTGGACAGCAAATTTGATCCTGCTACTGATGTGTATCCAATGCCTGCTCCCAGTGGCACACTAACCTACATCGATGATGCATTAGGTCGCATACAAAATGACGTTATGGCCATGGTGGGTATGACTTCGCCACAGGATGTATTCAATCCTGAAGTTATGGATCCAGGTAATTCGGGTGCCAAACTAAATCTAGCACTAAGTCCCAATCAGATCATTCAAGACAACACCATTAAGAATTGTGCAGAAGGTTTGAAAGATGCCATTTGGTTGGTATGGAGAACCTTGATCCAATACGCCGACGACTATGGCGTTAAGAAATTGGCACAGGAATACNATCCCGATCGGCAACCCATATTCNTAGATGGACAAAGTTTCGATGACATGAACTTTTGCGAACGCAAGCAGTTACACATNGACTTGGCACTGGGAATGAAAAGCGAAGAAAACAGTTTGAATCGCCTGCAGATTATCAAACAGTGCCAACAACAGTTTATGCAGGAAATTACCGCACTGCAACAATCTGGCGCAATGACTCCCGAGATTCTCAAGAAAATCAAAAAGCCATATGCGGACACACTGTATGTGCTAGGAGTAAAAGATGCAGACACTTATTTGCCCACGGATGAAGAAGTGCAGGCCGCAGTGCAGGCCGCACAAAAGCAAGCACAAAGTGCACAACAACCTACTCCAGCGCAACAAGCTGACTTGGCAGCAACCACTGCCAAAGCTAAGTTGGATAGTGCTAGAGCTGATCAAATCGTCGCAGACACCCAAGGTAATGATGCAAAACGTCAGTTGGAAGGTTATGCGCTAGTCAAGGACAACAAGGCTCGTGCTTACTAATCGATAAATAAATTTACAAGGAATTGCAATGATCAGCGAAGAACAGATAGAAGCATTTAATGCTAGGCCCCGTGCCAACCTAAACGATATTAAAAAGATGACTCCGGCTGCAGCCGATAAAGTCAAAAGTTGGGGCAGTAATGCAGAAGCACTGCTGGCCAATAGGGATCTAGCACTATTTGTTCACCAATTCAAATTTGAGATCAGTGATGCACTAATCAACATCACTGGTCATTCGCCTGATGACAATGCAAAAAGAGTTGCATTGGCCAATCAACTATCAGGCATAGACGGATTTATATCATTGCTCAAAAGAGCAGTGTATATGAAAAATCGCGTGGTAAGTCATCAGACAGGTTCTGCTGACCCCGACGCTAACACATAAGGAAATGTATGCAAACAGCAACTACTAACGGTCCTAACATCAGTGATGCGGCACCCGTTAACAATGCGGTGCCCAGTTTGGACCAAATTATAGCAGAGAAAATGGCCGCAATGCGTAACCAAGTTCCCTCTACCGAACAGCCCGAGACAGGTGAATCAATGTCGGCAGAAATTGAAACCCCTGTGGCCCCTGAGCCAGAAATTGACAGCGACGAAGAACAGTCGGCGGACAGCACTGATGAATCGACAGCCCCTGAGAGTACTGAGGTAAGCCAAGAGAATTCAAGCGATGCAGATATTATAGATTTCTTGGAGTTTGCGGAAACGCACCCTAACGCTAAATTCAAATTTATGCGTAATGGACAAGTGATCGAAATTGACGCAAAGAAAGCTGCAAGCATTCTTGGACAAGGAGCTGCAATTAGCGAAGATGCGAGAAAGTTAAAGATAGAACGAGCTGAATTTGATGAATACCTAGCGGAGCAACGAAACAAGCAAGAAGGACTAACTTTAGCCATGGAGTTTACCATAAGACCCCAATTACAAAAGGCTTATGATGAAATTATAAAAACACAAGGATATCAAAATACCTTTAGAACGCAACTTGCACAAACGCAAGATCCTGCTGCGTATGCTAGAATTCAAGCCAATATGGCGCAGAATGAACAGTATATTCAACAACAAAGCAATCTAATACGTAATTTGAAACCCAACATAGATCAGTTTTATCAGATCCGTCAGCAACAAGTAGCCGAGCAACTTGACAAAAGTCGCCGAAGCTTCAAGGACAGAGAACTTAAAAATGAATATGTTTATAATGAAATCAGAGACAAAGTAAGCAAGGGTTGGGAAGGTGCTACAAGGCAGTTGGTTCCTGGTATCAATAACATCGATCTTATTGCCAGCGACGAACATCTTATGAGTTTGTTGCGCGATGGATTGAAGTTTAGAGACAAGCCAAGTAGTCGTAGTTCAGGTGCCAGCATTGCTGCACTGACCAACAACAGACGAGGCAGTTCTATGGCTAACAACAACAATAAAGATGAAATCTCCAATCTTCGTGAACGTGCCAAGGGCGGCGATAAAAAAGCCGCAGATAACCTATTGGTTGCACAGATGAAGGCTCTTAGAGCACAACGTTCACCCAATAGGCGATAAAATTGTCATACACAAGGAGTAATAAATGGCAACAGTAACCACATCAGCAATCGGTAATGGCACAACAAGCTATGCATCCGATATCGTAGTTAAGGATCTAGACCTTGACGTTAGTAATCGTGTTAAAGACGATACCCCCGTATTGAACATGGCCATGGCCAAAAAGCGTAAAGTAGTTTCTACATTACCTTTGTGGACCAACGACGTATATCGTTTGCCAGCAGTTCAAGCTAACCAAGAAGGTGCGGCAGTTAGCTCAGCATTAGCTGAAAGCAACTATCGTAACAACTTGGGTAATTACACACAGATTTTCTCAACAGTAGTTGGAGCCACTGGTTCTGCACGTGCAGTTGAGCAATCGGGTGGGGACCCTCAGTCTTATCAAGAAGTGAAACAGCTAATCGAGCTCATGTTCGACGTAGAAGCTCAATTGGTTCGTAATGACCAAATCGGAACAAAATACGGTGGTCAAAGCGGTAACGTAAGTATCATGGGTAATGTTCAAACTGGCCGTCGTATGGGTTCATTGAATTCATTCGCTGGAACACACAGTTTCAATCCTACTTCTGGTAACTTGGTAGCATTTACAACTTGGGTTAACAGTGAGTCTACAGATAGTCCCACACCTAACACAGGTAATTTGATTGTTAATGCCAATGGTAGCACATACTACACAGGAACAGAAACAAATCAACAGTTTGCTCCCAGCACTTACAAGCAGTTGGTAACAGCCGCTGAACAACGTTTCAATGCGAAAATTCGCACTATGGTTGTTCCAACAAGTTTGAGAACTCATATCAGTGATACAATGCCTACAAGCCGTTCAATTAATCGTTTGAACAGCGAGCGTGGTGATACTATCGCTACTTATGAAGGGGATTTTAACTACACTTACGAAATCTTTGATTCTTGGATCATGGATCAAGTTGGTGCAAGTAATCAAATCTATTTCTTAAACGAAGAAGTTCTCCAATGGGGAAGTTTGCGCGATCTAGGACCCAACAATGAAGTTTTCAGTAATGCCGACGCATCATTGGATCAATTTATTTTAGAGGGAACATTGATCGTTCGTAACCCAGCTGGCGTTGGTGTATTACACGACATCAGTGCAAGTGGTTCAGCAGTTAGCCAAGGCGCATTGCGTCCAAGTGCAGCTGTTCAACGCTTGTCTACGTGGGGAGGAAGTTCGTTTTAATACTAACTAATCATTAGCGACAAGCAAGGGGCTTCGGCCCCTTTTTTTGTAAGCTAAATATTAATATGAATCAACCCAACAATCACGAATTCGACATCAATAACTTGCCCTCGGATGCAAGTTTTTTAACCAATGATGATCCTGTATACGACGAACGCTATGGTCGTCAAGACGCAGGTGGTATGGTTACCACAGACAACGGTATAGCAGATATACTATTAAAAAACAATCACTTGTATAATGCAATGAAAGGTGATTGGAAAAGAACTAGTCTTAACAAAAGCGGTAATATGCGTGTTACCACTGGACGNGAAGATGGCAAATTTTATATACAACGCGAGCAATACAATGTAGAAGCAGTTGCACGTCGTTGTCAAGCTTATCGTAAAGCTGCAGAACAAGGCGCACACGATCCTTTAGCACCATTAATGCCCGATGGCCGAATTGGTTACAAATGGATGGATTTGCCAGATGTTATCAGCATTGCAATCAGCGACAAATATTTTGGTGGAATGCCATGGAGCACTATCAAAAGAGATCGCACACTAAAAGCACAATTCTACCGTGTGGTAGAAAGAGAATACAATGCGTTTGTTTGTTACCCAGGCGGTAAGTTACCGATTCCAATCGATGTGCCTTATCCCACTGCAGTTGGACAACAACGCTTCTTTAGAGGGATGTAAATATGAGTTATTCGTTAGCCGACGCAAATGGTCTAGTTAGTTATATACAGGATTTTACTGGCAGCAGCAATGCTACAGAAATCCAAGAATGTATTTTCTTAACTGAAATGATGTTACGTAACATTGATATTCCAGCGTTGAGAACAGATCCCTACAATACTCAATACATTGGCATCGCCGACAGCTTGGGACGTATACCAATTCCAGCTGATATGAATCGCCCTATACTGTTTTTCAAACAGGGCGGAACAGTGCCAACCAGTAGCCTAGGCCCATGGTTGGTCTATGATCGCATTGGCGACAGAGATATTATTACAGAAGGTTTGATTGAAAGTTTATATCTCAAACCTATCAATATTCCCAGTGTGTATCGCGGCAAGTTCAGTGAAGTTGGTGCTTACTACCAATTTTTACCTGCGCTTAAACAAGGCGACCAAGTTAATATGTATTATTATCAAATTTGGCCTTTCTTGTTTAGTGCAATCAGTGGCGGTGGCACAGTATTAACCAATGCAGTGTTTCAATCCTGGCCTGAGGGCTATATATATGGCACACTACACAATTACTATTTGAAACGCAAGATGCCCGAAGATGCAGCAGTTTGGAAAGCCAAATTCGATGATGCATGGCACACAATTGAAGATCAGGTCAGCAAGGCCAAGTGGAGCGGTGGACATACACGTATGACCAGCATATTCCAACCTAGGAAGGATAGGAGATTTACGGCCAAGTAATCTGCTAAAATATACTATGAAACTAATTAACAAGGACAAATAATGGCAGGTTTATATGGAAATACATCGAGTGGCGGTAATGTCTCCACTGGAACTGGATCTACAACTGGAATATATGGCCTGCCCGGCGGCAACGTTTATGTGGCCAGCACTGCACAAAGTTTAATTAATTTATTCAGCAACAATGGCACAGTGCAGTTTGGACTAGATCCAGCTAGCGGCAATCTTTTGGTTGAAGCTTTTGCCAATGGCAGTGGTGGAGCACAAGGCCCACAAGGACCTGCAGGTGCACAAGGACCACAAGGACCAGCTGGCTCAAATGGAGCACAAGGACCAACCGGACCACAAGGTCCTGCAGGTGCCGCTGGCGCAGGTGGCGCTATTGGTTACTATGGTAGTTTCTATAGCAACATTCCACAACCAATCAGCAATTATAGCAGTGCTGCTACAACTACCGTAATTAATTTTCCTTATGTAAACATCAACAATGGTATTACTGTTGTTAACAACAATCAAATTACATTTGCCAATGCAGGAACTTATGCATTAAGTTTTGATGCTGCATTTAGAATGAATAGTAATGTTAACAGCAGTTTACAAACAGTTAATGGCAGTTTCCCCCAAGATGGCACTGCCAATGTTTGGTTAACACAAAATGGAACAATAGTCAATAATTCATCTCGTTTATATTACGTAAAAAGTTTTTCTGAGGTTCTAGTAGGAAACAGTCAAGCTGAAGGTTTTGTTCCTACAATAGTGCATGGATCTTATCTTGTTAATGTTAACGCCGGAGATTATGTTCAATTGGTTGCCAAAACTGATCAAGGTCAGACCGTTGATATAACCAATATTAGCTGGGAAACAACGCCGACTAGTAATGTTGCATTCTTTGATCATCCAGGCACGCCAACAATTACTTTTAATGCGCAACAAGTAATGTATAACCAATTGGGCCCACAAGGTCCACAAGGTCCAGCTGGCACAAATGGAGCACAGGGCCCACAAGGTCCTGCAGGCACACAAGGACCCTCAGGTGTGCAAGGACCACAAGGTCCAACAGGTGTCAGCAATTACAGCAATGCCAATGTTGCCAGCTATTTGCCTGTATACTCTGGCAATGTAAATGCCGCATACTTTTTTGGTAATGGTGTTTATCTAACAGGTATCAATACCAGCAATGTAAATCTAAGCAGTGTTAGCAGTAATATTATTCCCACTGCTAATGCAGTTTACAATTTGGGTTCTCCCAGCTTAAGATGGAACAAATTATACATTGCAGGCAACACCATTGATTTTGGAACAGTAACTCTTAGTGCTGCCAATGGATTATTAACTGCAAATACTGCATTTGATTTGTCTACCAGTAATTTAGCCACTTATTCAGGTAACATTGGTGGTAATGTAAACACCATTGTTTTTAATAATTCGGCCCTTACCAATATTCCAACTACTTATATCACTGGAGCTTATAGCGGCGGAACTAATTTAGATACATTAACATTGTATGCCAGCACTGGAACCAATTCTCCAAACAATTCCAGCAAACTAACAATGAACCCAGTTCAAACCAGTTTGCTAAACACATCGATTTATAATGAAACATATCCAGCTATTGCCAATTTAACATTAAACAGCAATAGCGTAGCAGATGTTGCTTATGCAGTTATTAGCATTCAAAATGCTGGAGCTACTGCAGTTAACTATCAATGGCTTTTTAATTCCAATGGTTCTTTGGTATTACCAACTGCTGGTAATATTTTGTATGCCAATGGTGTTGTATATGGCGGTGGATCCGGATCAGCTGGACCACAAGGTCCACAAGGTCCTGCAGGAGCACAAGGTCCACAAGGACCTACTGGACCAATTGGTAATACTGGCGCACAAGGTCCGCAGGGCACACAAGGACCACAAGGACCTACTGGAGCAGGTGTGCAAGGTCCAACTGGTCCACAAGGTATCGCCGGCACGCAAGGACCACAAGGACCTACAGGTCCATCGGGCCCGAGTGGACCAGCTGGTGGTCCACAAGGACCTACAGGTCCAGCTGGCCTAGGCGGAACAATTGCCAATTATGGTTTATTCATCAGCAATATTAATCAAACTGCAAGTAATTCTGCGATAACATTTAATAATACATTGGCAAATTACAATGTAACAATTGCTAATAGTAGTCAAATTACTTTTGCCAATGCTGGCACATACAGTATAACTTATGAACTACAAGCCAATATATTACAATCAACACAATCAGGAACCATCGGTCATTATTTGGCTAAAAACGGAGTTCCTATTGCGCAATCTGGTAGATTAGCATCTTTTATCCAAAATGGTTCTCTGAATGGAGGTGATGGTGCATATGAAATAGGTGGAACACATATTATCAGTGCTAATGTAAGTGATTACATACAATTATTTTGCAACATATATGGCACCGATAATATTGCTGCATTTGGCACTAATGTAACTTTATCATATGCTTCGATCCCCAGCGCGAAAGTTGCAGTTCAACAAATAACATATACACAAGCTGGACCGCAAGGCCCACAAGGACCAATTGGTAACACTGGACCACAAGGACCTACTGGCGTTGGTGTGCAAGGCCCACAAGGACCCTCAGGAGCGCAAGGACCGCAAGGACCCAGCGGCCCTGGCAGTAATTATGGTAATGCCAATGTTGTTAGTTTATTGTCCAATTTGGGCAGTAATGTTGTTGTAACAACAGGTAATATCACAGCTGGTAATGTTGCAGCCAATAGTGTTTCGGCATCAGGCTTTTTCTGGCCCAATGGAACTCCATATATCAACACTGTGGTAATTATCAACAACAATCCAAACTTTGGAACTGCTGATATTAGTACTACAGGCAATGTTATTGGCAATTATATGGTTGCCAATGGATTTACCTATGCCAATGGCGTGAGTATAATCAATACCTACAGCAATGCCAATGTTACAAGTTTGTTAAGTAATTTTGGCACTAACGCAATTGTTACCACTGGTAATATTGCAGCTGGTAATATCAATTTGGTAACTGGCAATCTTACTGCTAATGCAGTTGTTGCCAGCAGATTTACCTATGCCAATGGAGTAAGTATTATCAGCAGTGGACCACAAGGACCACAAGGCCCAATTGGTAACACTGGACCACAAGGACCCACAGGACCCTCAGGAGTTCAAGGTCCACAAGGCCCAATTGGCAATACTGGACCACAAGGACCCACAGGACCCTCAGGAGTTCAAGGACCACAAGGACCAATTGGTAACACTGGACCACAAGGACCCACAGGACCCTCAGGAGTTCAAGGCCCACAAGGCCCAATTGGTAACACTGGACCACAAGGCCCACAAGGACCACAAGGCCCAATTGGCAATACTGGACCACAAGGCCCACAAGGCCCAATTGGCAATACTGGACCACAAGGCCCACAAGGACCACAAGGCCCCAGTGGCACAAACGCATCAGGATTTAATCCATTTTTATTAATGGGAGGATAAGGAAAACAAATGGCAACATCATATAAAGTATTAGGGCAAACAAGCCCTACACCAAACACACTAACCACATTGTATACAGTGCCCACAGGCGCCAATGCAGTGGTCAGCACATTAAGTATTTGTAATCAAAATATAAATTCAACTTATGTTAATGTAGCAATACAACCAGCTGGAGCAAGTTTAACTAACAGCCAATATTTGTTGTATGGTGCTTCAGTGGCATTATATGATACAATGTTGTTGACTTTGGGAATTACCCTAGCAGAAACTGATGTTGTTAGTGTATCTAGTTCATTGGGCAATGTTAGTTTTCAATTGTTTGGATCAGAGGTCAGCTGATATGAGTATTAGATATGCAACTTCTACTAGCTTAAACACCTATCAATATCCTCGTTCTTATAATCATGCAAACAGCACTCAAACAGCGAATGCACTAGTAACGCAAGTAGTTACCAGTTCACAAACTGTTACTTTACCCAGCAATTTAATTAATGGAACATTTAATTATGTAATAGTTGGTGGTGGTGGACCTGGTGGTGGCGTAGGCGGTGGCGGTGGTGGAGGAGCTGGTAGTATATTTGGTTCTACTAATTGTTTTACGCCCTGTGCACTAGCTGCTGGTCCCCAACTTAACATTACTATTGGAGCCGGAGGAGTGCCAGCAACTGCTACAGTGCCAGCAACCTGCGGTGGCACAACTTCCATATGTATTGCTTGCGGTGCAGGCCCCAATGGTCCTTGCAACAGTTGTGGATCTGGTTATAGATATTTTGCAGTTGGTGGCGGTCATGCTGGCGGCGGATCTGCTTGTCCTTGCACTAGCTATCCTTTGGGTTGTTGGAATGCTCGTATACCTATACCTCCTTTATACTCGGGTAATGAGGGTGGCAGTGGTGGAGGCGGTAGTTTTGGTGGTAACCTAACACTTACTCCATGTAATTGTACTACTGAATTTATAGGTGGTTGTAAAGGTTACGGCGCAGGACGTAGTAATTATGGTGGACCGGGCAGTGTATTTTTCTGTAACGCATACGGTGCTATTATCACTCTTAACCTAGGCGGTGGCGGCGGTGGTGCTGGTTTTTGTGGCGGTTGTGGTTATAGTCCGCTGATGGTCCCAGGTGCTACAAATTGCAATAAATGGACATCTAATTTAGCTGCTGGTGGAGCTGGTGCTTGTTTGGTTAACTGTTATGGATATCCACTTAACGCGTTGGACTGTAGAAATTTCACTGCGATTGCTGGCGGTGGCGGTGGCGGTGGCCGTAATATAAATTGCAGTTGTTCACCGGTAGCAGGTCAACCTACTGGATTATGTTTAACACCAAGTTTACCAGGAGTAAGATATATTATTCCAGCTTGTCAAATAGGACCGCCACCAGGAAATAGATATTATGGTTATGCATATGGTGGAGGAGCAGCTAAACCTGTTTATCTAGCCACTTGTTTTGCCGGCAACAGTTATCCTGGTGCAGCCAATACCGGCAGTGGCGGTGGTGGATCATTAATGATTGGTTGTGGACCAAATTGTATTCAAGGTGGCGCTGGTGGCAGTGGTGTTGTAATCCTGTGGTATCGAGTGCCAAATCCAGGTTAAGGAAATATATGAGTCATTTTGCACAAATAGATCAAAACAATATAGTTACAAGAGTAATTGTAATTGACAAAAAAGAAATTGAAAGCGGTCGTTGGGGAGATCCCAAGACCTGGATTCAGACCAGTTACAATACTCGCAGAGGTCGCCATCTAAGTGGTGGCACACCATTGAGAAAAAACTTTGCTGGCGTAGGCTATATCTATGATCCGCAAAGAGATGCGTTTTATGGTAAGAAGCCCGAGGGCACTTGGGTGTTAGATGAAGTGACCTGCACTTGGGTTCGTCCCAAGGCCTATCCTGCTGCTCCCAATGATCGCAATCGTTATGTGTGGGACGAAGCCACACAAGACTGGCGAGTAAATACACAAGTGTTGTTTTATTCGAATGTTCAATCGAATTCGACTGTTCGATCAGACACAATTCATTGGAAGATTCGATCGAATATCAGATCTAATACATCAACTACAACCAGCACAACCTAAAGAACAATATGGCAGTATCTCCACTTAACACACCCTTTACAAACATGAGTTTTACTCCTGATGTGCCCACGGTGGCATTGAATCCCATGGAGTATAGCACAGGCTACAATGTAGAAACAGACACACGCGGCATTAAAACTGTGGCCGGTGACATCGGCATTTTAAGTGCAGTGCCTGGTCATCAAATATTTGTTACTGGTGGGTTTAGAGATAATTTTAATTTCCATTTTATAGTGGCAACCGCGGAGGGCTACTGGTATGATGTCAGCGCAAGTGGTATTAGCAATATTACTCCCAATCTTAATGGTAATACTAATGGTCCACTTCCTGGCTATAGTAATAACCTAATTATTACTGCCAGCTGGAATGGCACCATACTGTTTATCAACGACACTATTAATCCTCCATTTTATTATGCACAAAATTACACACAAATTCGTGTGTATGATAATTCACCTGACAACTATGTTTGGAACTATGATGTTACCTACAACAATTCAGGTAATATTGTGCCTGCTTACAACAGTATTACTGCTGGATTCCTAAGAGTATATTCTGCTCCCAATGTGGGATCTTTGTTGATAGCAGGGAATCTAACTGCACAAACAACCAGCAATACCACTGTGCATTTGGGCAATACAGTTCGTTGGAGTCAAAGTTTTGGATTAAGTTCAGGTCCTACAACTTGGGCACCTACTATCAACAATGTGGCCAACCAATTGCCAGTGCCAGTGCGCGGTCCTGTAGTAGATGGATTTCCACTTGGCGGCAACTTTTATGTTTGTAGCTATTGGGACACAGTGGTGTTTAGTCCAATCAGCTATCAAAGCACCAGTGCTCCTGTGTTTGGTATTAAACTGATTGCACAAGGACGCGGTCTACTAAATGAAAACTGTTGGGCTGCTACTGACACAGTGGTCTATGGAGTTGATGCCAGAGATATTTGGAGTTTTGATGGCGGTAATTTTACTCCAATTGGCAATCAAAAGATCAAGAACTATTTTTACAATAACCTAAACAGTTCCTATGCTAATCAGGTATTTGCCATCAACAATGCAAAAAAGAATCAGTTTGAAATTTATTATCCAGACCTAAACAGCACTGGTTACTGCAATCAAATGATCAGCTATCGTTATGATTTGGCGATTTGGAATCCTCCACGTCAAATTGCCAATGCCACTGCAGCCATTGAAAGTCCAGTTTGGAACTCCAGCAATGTAGCCAACTTGGCCACAAGAACAGTGGTCTATAGTGCAGGTGCAACTGCAAGCACTCAATTAGTGCAAAAAGATGTGGGAACCAATTTTTTAGGCTCACCTATCAGTTCATTGTTTGAAAGAGACAATATCAAATTGACCGATGCTTACAGTAAAAAAGTTCAGGTGCATCGCATACTGCCAGAAGTTGTGGGCACAGGCAATGTAAACATTGCAGTAGGTGGCAGCAACAGTGTTGGCATCACAGCCAATTACAAACCCACACAAACATTCACTATCAACACCAGCAATCCGTGGGTGCAGTTTGATCAAAATGACAGTCGTGTGATCAGTGTGCAAATCAGCAGCAATACTGCTACAGACAGTTGGCAAATGACCAGCATCAATTGGCAAATCACGCAGGTTGAGGATGATCGGTAATGAGTAATTTTGCAGTTGATACCAATGATGTAAACAACAATGACATAGTCAGCACCTTAAACTATCTTTTGGCCAATATGAGTCAGGGCACAGTGGTCAGCAGTGCTACTGGACAAATATCCAATCCTGGCACTGCCACAGTTATTGGCTATATCTATCAGTATATGCACATTCGCTATGCCAACAACAGCACTGGCACCAGTGGATTCAGTGCCAACAGCACCAATGCACTATTTTATGGACTACGCAATGACAACAGTCCCGTAGACAGCAATAATCCTGCTGACTATATTTGGACTCAGGTCACTGGTGGATTTGGCACAACACAACACCTATATTATCTAACTCCAGGCGGACGACAGTTTCAAAGCAATGTTAATTCCAGCCCTCCTGCCAGTTTATGGGCTGTGGCCAATGCCAATGTGGCCATAAATTTAGACACAGTCAGCAGTGCAAATGGCACACCTGGCACCAATGGATCACGCGGATTTATTCCCATGGCCTATGTGTTAACTGCCAGTGATCCTACCAGCTACACAGATACACAGTACACTACTGCATTCAGTGCCAGTAGAACCAACAGTAGTCCTCCTATAGGCACAGGATTTACACCAGTGACTGGAGATACAGCACAGTTTCATTATACTGCTGGCAACATAGATGCTTATAAAACCTACAATGCCAATGGTTCACCCAATTGGACCACGGTAACTGGATCAGTTATCAGTGGCAATGTATTGGTTAATGGAACTATAACCAGTAACAAATTAAACACCAATGAAATTTATACATTGGATATTCAAAGCACCAACGCAACCTACAACAGTATCAGCAGCGCTGGCTTTTGGTTAAATGGCGTCACAGGAGATGCGCACTTTGCAGGTAATGTTACCATTGGTGCCAATTTGAATGTGGTAGGATTAATTACCAATGGCACACTGGTTCCAGGTAGTGTAACTGGTAATAGTGTAACTGCCAACAGTTTACCAGGCAATAGCATAACTGCCAACAGCATGACTGTGGATAGATTGACCAGCAGTAATGTGGATCTTTCCGCTGGATTAAATTTTAGTTTGGGACAAGGTATCAAATTTAATGGTCTTTCGGCTGCGGTTGTTGGACAAGGAACTGGTAAAAGCACTGTTGGTGGTGCATTTGAAAGCAATAGAAATTGGGGATTGGCCGCAGGTTCCAGTAATGTTACTGTAGGCGACAACTATTCAGCTGCATTTTTCCGTGCACAAAACAATGAAGATTATGTCAGTGGTGAATATTGGAATGTTAGCCAAGTGGCCGGTGACACACGCGGATTTAGAACCACAACCTATTATGCCAACACTGTGGTGCAGATCGATACAGTATTGAATGACACAAGCCAACCTGGCAATGTAGGACTTAACACCAGTGGCAGTGCTATTGTTGCTGGCACACATTATCCATTTACCGGCAGCCATTTTGCACTGATTGACAACAGTCAAAATATTGTGATTGGAGATATTGTGGTTGACGTTGAATTGGTAGGCGATAGTTCTATCAACAATACCTTGACCATTGTTGACTACTGCAATGTGGCCAATCAGGCCAGTGCGCTGGGAGTTGTTACCGAAGTGGTCAAAAACAACACTCTAACACCCAGTTATATTCCACAAAGTATTGCAGTATTCACCCAGGCCACAGTCAATGGCATTACAGTAGGCAGTTGGCGAGTCAATCCCAGTTATCAAACACTGTATGACAACAATCAAATCATTGGTGTAAATGCACTGGGCGAAGGATTAATCAATGTTTGCGGTTTGGGTGGCAATATCAGCATAGGCGATTACATCACAACCAGCAATATTGCTGGCAAAGGACAACGCCAAAATGATGATACTTTACATAACTATACAGTGGCCAAAGCAAGACAAAGTGTTGATTTTGCCACACCCACAGACACTGCCACAATTGCCTGCACTTATCACGCGGGTTAAGTTTGGCTGTTAGGCTACACTAAATAATATAAAGGACACCCATAATGAGTTTTTTTAGCGATATCGGCAATGCGATCAGCGGTGCAGTTAACAGCGTAGGACACGCCATTAACGACGTTGGCACCAGCATTGACCAAACTGTTCGCGGTATTATCCCAGGCGGATGGGCCGGTGTTGGAGCAGCCGCACTGTTAGCCGCTGGTATTACTGATCCTGATCTATTGGCTTCGGCTGACAACGGCACTTTGACCAGTCAAGCTTTGTCAAATGCTGGTTATGATCCCACTGCAATTGCCAATAGTGTTTCTACCAATGCCGCAGATGCAACTGCAACTGTGGTCAATCCCGCAGATGGCAGTGTGGTAGGAGATGCAACTGCTGGTGCAGGTGCTGGCGCAGTAAATGCAGCTGGACTCAGCAGTGCAGATGTATCTACCATTAACAGTACTATATCAAGTATGTCAGCAGCTGGTAATACGCCAGCTGAAATTGCACAAGCATTGCAAACACAAGGTTATACTGCAGATCAAGTTATTAGTGTAACAGGGCAACCTGATGTAGTCAATGCCGCTTACCAAAGCATTAATGCGCCTACAACTGCAGCCGCTACAACTCCAGTTAATCCGGCAGCCACTGCTGCCAGCGGAACAACATCTGCAGCCACTGCCGCAGTTAATTCTGGAATAGTATCTGCAGAAGATGCAACCAATATTACCAATGCAATACAAACAATGCAAGCGCAAAATATGACCAATGCGCAGATAGCAGATGCATTGCAAGCACAGGGTTACACTGCCGCACAAGTTGGTGCAGTTACCGGTGACCAAGCCGCAGTAGATGCTGCTTATCAAAGTATTGCCGCTACTCCAGGAGAAGCCAGTGCCACAACTACTGCTGCCGCTACTCCTGTGGTTCCAGCCAACACTGGAGACACTTTGGTCAGTGCCGCAGGCGATGGAGGCACTGCTCCTGTTTATCAAGCCAATCCAGTGGCAGCAAGTGATGTTCCTGTAGTAGGACCTGCAGTAACTGGCACAACACTTGGCCTTACAGATGCGTTAAGCAGTGTGGATTTGACCAGTCCTGCAGTATTGGCAGCAGCCGCAACTGCTGCCATTCCTGGAGCCAGCAGTGCAGTTAATAATTTAGTTAATGGTGTTGTTGGAACACTAACTGGACAACACGGATCAGCTACAAGTTCAGATTCGGGTCCTGGCACAACAGGCCCAGGTGGCACACCAGGTCTCAGCAGTAATCCTATTTTTAGTAATCCTATTGCTCCAGTTGGAGTTAATCCAGGCCTAATGAAGGCTGCACCAATGTATGATACCACAAGTCCAGTGCAGGCACAATACTATTGGGGCACACATCCTTATGTGGCAGTTCAGGGTGATGTTAATAATCTTAACAATGTTCCCACTGCACCACAAACTCCTTGGGGACTACAACAAGCTGGAGGTCCAGTGGATCTTACTGGTTTGGTTAACAATATTCGTGCTGGCAATTATTACAACACTGGTGCTATGCCAGGTGCACAGGGCACAGGTGGTCAAGCTACTACATTTGCACCACAGTCTACCACTACTGCAACCAAAGTTGCTGCCAACCCCGGTGCTGTTTCACAACAAATTACCGCAGCTTGGCAATCAGGTGATTATCCCACAGTTAATCGCTTGGTGCAGGAAAATGGTATTACACAACAAATGGCCACAGATATGTTTAATTTAACTGGTGGTGATATTAACAATGCTACCAATGCCGGAATAACTTTTTATCAACCACCCGCATTACCCTCATTTGCCAGTGCACCCGTTGCACCCGCATCTACCAGTAGCAGTGATAGCACTGTAGGAGGACATCCATGAGTTGGGGACAATCAAGTAGCGCACCCACTAACAGTGCAATGACCGCAGGTTCCACACCTATGCCACCCACTGCAGTAGTTGGAGGTGCTGGCACTCCTAATACCAGTAGTACTAATACTAATACTGCAGGACCCAGTATCAATTTGATACCACAACAGGTCCAACAGATTCAACAAGAAACCAATTCAACACCAGCAATGATGCCTATGACGCAGGACATGATAGGTAATCCACCACAACAAGTGCAACCAGTTGCGCCAGCAATGATACCTATGACACAAGACATGATAGGTAATCCACCACAACAAGTGCAACCAGTTGCACCTGGTATGTTGTCAGCTGGACCTGCACAAAGCGGAGCAGTTATGCCTGCTAACAATTGGACAGATCCTAATGGACCATATCATGGTCTACCAGTAGGAACATTGCCCGACGGTAGTCGAGCAAATGGATATTAATTAACAAAGGAAATATATATGAGTTGGGGACAAAGCAGTAGTTCAGGAACTACAACACAAACACTAACACCAGCACAAACTGCTGCGCTGAACGCACAATCACAACTGCAAACTGGCACAATTTACCCAGCTGAACAACAGGCCATTCAAGGCATCAGTGGTGCATTCCAAAATGCCATGCCAGGTATTACTGCCGCTGGACAAAATCTCAGCACNACTGCACAACAAGCACAAAGTGCTTTGGGACAAACAGGCGAAAGTGCATTAAATACCGGTATAAGTGGTTTAGAAAATCTATTCGGACCACAGTATCAACAACAACAAATTGCAGCCGCATTGGCTCCTGCACAAGCACAGTATTTGCAAAATATGGCTGCTCAGGGCACACAGTTTGGTGGAGCAGGTGAATTGGGATCAGATAGATCTGCATTGGCTGCTGCACAAACTGCCGGCACCACACAGGCCGCACAAATGTCAGCAGCCGCTGGCATTGAAAATCAAATTGCACAAAATCAATTGCAAGCTGGTAGTCAGCTAAGCCAATTGGGACAAGGCGGAATCAATCAAGCATTGAACGCAGCCGGAACAAATCTCACAGGTGCACAAAGTCAATTGGCACCATACCTACAGATTGCACAAACATTGTTTGGAGCACCTGGTTACAATGTCAGCAGTTTAGGCGCTGGAACCAGTAGTAGCGGTAGTCAAACAAGTGCAGGCGTTAAAGTTTAAGGATAATTTATGGCAGAAATTAATTGGGGAGATTTAGCAAGCAATTATGCGGATGCACGTTTTGGTCCGTTGTCGCAGATGTTTACGGATCCTGGCACAGCCTTGACAAATAGATTATATGGAGATCTAGGCGTTCCTAGTCCCACTGCAAACACTGCCAATGCTACTCCTGTAACACAAACAATCAAAACCGACAACGAAGGCAATACCACAGTTAGCACAACTGGTGCTCCACAGGATGTAACGGCTGCACACGCTCCTATAGTGGGAGCTGCTATACCACAAACATCATTGATGCCCACTGCATTGCCTGCAGTAGGAGCCGCACCTACAATGGTCAATTTGGCCAATAGTGCACAATTGATGAATGGACAACCCAATCCCAACTACTTGCCTTCTACTCCACAGTCACAAGCAGAAGCCAAGGGCTTGAGTGCTCCTGTTGCTGCGACTCCAGTTGAACCTACTGTAGCAGGTGCCGCACCTGCAGTTTCAACTGCTTTGCCCAACCAAGTAAATTTATTAAACAGCAATCGTTTGATGAATGGAACTCCAAATGCTCCAACTCCAGAGCCTCCAAACAATCCTATATTGCCTACAACCGCTGCCAATACCGCATTGGGATCAGGACTTGCAAATTCTTGGGATTTGAATCCTTCATTGGCCCTAGCTCCTCCTGCATTTAAGAATCCAGTGGATCATCATATGGGTATTATTGCCGATGCAGCAAATACAAACAAAGTTGGTATGTTGGCCACTGCTGCTGAACATCCAGGCGTAAGTGATCCACAACAACGTATTGCTGCTGATGTAATGGCACAAAAAGTCACTGCTGCACAAGAAGCTAAAAAAGCCGAGCAAGNTGTAAATTCAGCAGTGCAAACAGGTGATATCAAAANATTGAATCAAATTATGAATGAGCGAAATGCCGACAAAGGCAGTTATCTCAAAGCCTATTTGTTCAAGCGTTTTGGTCTAGATGATTTGGCCAAACAAGAACAACAAAAGCTAGGTGATTTTGATACTTGGAAAGTTATTACAAATCCAGTAACACAAGAAAGTGCATTGGTTAAATTTACACCAGAAGGTTTGCCTACACAAGGATGGAGTGGTAAAACTGGTGATCGTTTAGAAGGCGCTGACCTAATCAGTGCTGCCGGCGCTAGTGGTATCAAAGGTATGGAAACTGGTCAAACCATGGGATTCGATCGAGCAGGTAATGTTATTAGCCATAGCATAAACAAAGCAACTGGTCAAGTTTTATGGAAAAATGAAACAACTAAACAAATACTAAGCGGTGCTCCAGAAGGTTATCATACGGGACAAGATCCATTGGAAATGCGTATTATTCAAGGCAAAAAACAAATTATTAACAATGCATCTCAATTGAATGCCAAATCAATGGCTGCCACTGGACAACCTGCACTTAGCCAAGCTGAAATTAATCAGCAGATTGATGCATTTGAAAATCAAATGCGTGGAATCAGCACGCCAACTGCACCCACAGCAGCTGCTGCTGAACGTGCTGCACCTACTACAACAACTGCACCCGCAGCAGTAGAAGGTCGAAAATTAACTGCTGAACAAGATGCATTGATTCAGCAAGGTATACCAATTATCAGTGGTGTAAGAACTGCACAACAACAAGAAGCATTAAAAGATCATCGCGGTCCAAATGGTCAATGGTTGACCAAAGAAGGCAATCCAGTTGCTGAAAATAGTTTACATTTAACTGGCAATGCCATTGATGTAGATACCAAAAAGTTAAGCAAAGAAGGTCGTCAGTTATTGGCCAAAGAAGGTTGGTATCAACCTATTCCGCAACAAGATCCCAATCATTGGGAAAAACTTACGCCAACTGCAGCTACAACAGCTACTGCCGCTGCTGCCGCTGCTAGCCCAGGTGCTAACAAACGTGCGTCATTGGATCAAACTGCTTTGGAGATCTACGAAGGTCGACAAGCTATGCCCACTGGTATGGGAGCCAACAATCTAGAAAACAAATATATAAGAGACAAAGTTCAACAGATCGCTGCTCAAAGAGGAGAACCATTTGATGCCAATAGATTTAAGTTAAATCAACAGGTTATTACCAAAGATTATGCACCCAGTGGATCACAAGGTAAAAATATTATTGCACTTAATACTGCCATTGGACATTTGGCAACTATTGAAGAAAAAGCACGTGGTCTTAACAACAGTGATACTCATGCAGTCAATGCGTGGAGTCAAGAAATTGGTAAGAACTTTAATCAGCCTAATGTTACCAGCTTTAACGCACTTAAACCAATATTGGCTGGTGAAATTGGTAAAACCATTACATCAACTGGTGGAACACTAGCTGAACGTCAAGAAGCCGAGCACGCAATCAACAGTGCCAATACTCCAGCTGAAATGACTGCCAATTTGAAGACTCTAAAAGAAGCTTTGGCCAGCAAGTTAACTGCATTAAAATTGCCATATGAATCTGCTGGTGGAAAAGATTTTGACAAGAAGTTTTTATTGCCACAAACACAAAAAGAAATGGCAAAATTAAAAACTGGCGGACACGTTCCTACTACTGCAGAAATTGCTGCAGAACGTGAACGTAGAAAACAACAACAAGGACAATAAAATGGATCTAAGTAATTTATCGGATGCAGAATTAGATGCATTAGACGAAGAAGCCAAAAAGCAGGAAGAAGAAAAAAATGCACCTCCTGAAATTACTCCTGAAATGCAGGCTGCTGAAGATGCACGTAATCGATCATTAAGTCCTGCAGAATTTGCCCGCGATGTAGGTATTACAGGAGTTAATATGGCCATACAACATCCTAGTATTGCCACTGGATTAATTGGTGCTGGTGGTGGTGGATATGCCGCAAAACACTTTTTAGTTAATCCTGTAATCGAAGCATTAAAGCCAGCGGCTCAAGCAGTTGGTCAGCGTGTTAATGATATTACTGATGCACTTAATAGACAAGCGGCCGCTAGTGAAGCATATTCAAAAGGTGTTGCTGAAAGAGCCGCCGCAAGAACTGCTGCAGTTGCTACTGCTCCAGTTGCACCAACTCCAACAACACCTGGAATAGCTGATGCTGCCGGCAGACCAATAATGCCTACACCTACTGCTCCTGAAATGGGCGGATTTAGACCTGCCGCATTACCTACGCCAACACCCACTCAACCTCCAACTGCTATGAATTTTATTGAACGCATGGAGCAAATGGCCAAAGAATATGCCCCAGTTGCTAAAAATATTGCACAAGGAGCCGCACAAGATTTTGGTAAGGTATTACAAAATCCAGTTATTAACAATGCAATAACCAACAATCCATTGACTAGATTCGGTTTTAGACTTGCAACAAATCCTCTAGTTCAAGGTATGACCTACAGTCCAGAGCTAAATGTTAATGAGCAGGCTGAATTAGAACGTCGCCGTAAAATGAAGCCAACTATTAGATAAGGACCCTAAATGGATTTAATTGAATTACAACGAATCATAGAAGAAACGTTCAGCAGTAACTTTGTTGCTTACTATAGAACGCACGTAGCACACGTGAATATCAAAGGTAGAAACTTTTATCAAGATCATAAATTACTGAATAAAATTTATCAGCACCTACAGCTACAGATAGATGAGATCGCCGAAAGAATCAGAGCCGTAAGGGGCACAATGCCCACGAATTTGACTCAAATTCTGTCACTTTCTATGATTTATGACGCCGAAAGTGTAGGAAATTCCGAGGAGCTACTGCAGAGTGTTCATGACGATTTAGATGCGTTAATTGACCAATATCATCGTTTGAATGATGCAGCCGAAGCTGTTAATTACATAGATGTAACCAATTACTGTCAGGACCAAATTGGCATCTTGGCCAAGTATCGTTGGCAGTTGGAAGGCACATTGGAAGATCCACAACTTCCTTAAAAGTTGTCGTCATAGTACTTCATAACAGCAGCCATAAAGCTGGCACGATCAAAAGTGCCACCTTCCACACGCACACCATTTTGTAGTCTATAGATTTCCACGCGATCCGATTTGTCATCATCTNCAACTATTTCCAAGTCGTCGATAGCCAATTCTTTCATGCGAACCAAATCGTGTTCATCTCGTTGTATTAATTTTTTCATTGTCAATCCTCTTAAAACAAAAACTACCTCTAACCACATAGCCAGCTCTACGATGTAGTCGTAGATAAGCATTTTGATTCTCTAGCACTGTGCTATTGGCGGCAGCCACTGCACCATTTTCTCGACCCCAGGTTTCCCAATGATCAATCATATAGGTCAACTGTTCAACACGCAGTCTACTGCTGGCAGTCATACGCAGGTGCACTAATTTTACATCCACAAATGTTTCAGGTGTGTAGCTTAGGCCATCACACAATTCAACCCAAGCATAGCCCAACAGTTGATCTTTTTCAAATGCACCAAATACTCTTGCACGAGGATTCTTAATGGCTGCTGTCAGTTGATCAACAAATCTTTGACGATTGTAGGTGAACACAGATTCGTAACAAAAATAACTCCAATAGCTGATAGCTTCTGCTGCAGCAATGTGTTCATCAGTCAAAGGACTCCAACGCATATTTTTCCTTAGTTAGCGTATTTATATTATAAATATATTACACAAAGGAATAATTATGTATCAACACAAATACAGAAGATACAAGAATCCACTAACAGTATTTCCTGACCTAGTGCAGGATGTGCGTTGCAATTGGAGTAAAGTTGCTGCAAGAACTGCTGCACCAGATGCCAATGGCTGTGAGCGTTGGTTAGGTGGTAGTCATCGTCAGGGCTATGGTATGATTGGTTGTTATCGATTAAGTGATGGTGCCAATATCATGCACACTGTGCATAGACTAATTGCCAAACACAAATACAAAAGTGATCTCAAAGGCTTTGACTGCATTCACACCTGCGGTAATATGTGGTGTGTGGCAGCCGCACATATTGCAGTGGGCACCACACAGGATGTTATACAAGCAGCCCGTCAAAGAAATCCCACAATGTATACTAGACCACGTCGTGGATCACCGCAAACAGGTCCACGCAATCAGCACTATAAATATGGCATAGACACCATATTGGCCATCAAAACTGGCACAATCTCCATTGAAGAATTCAGTGCGAAATTCAATTTGGATTTGGAATGGGCCCGTGTGCGTTACTATCACATTAAAACTCCCGGCAGCTACAAGTGGGCTCAAAAGATTATTAGGGAACGACGGTTAGTGATAAATAAAATTGCCAGGACCCGCAGAACAGTTCACAAGAACTAGCCATGTTAAATTCCTTTAATAGTGGGTTCGGGCGAGTGAGTGTTTGTTTTCAGTGTATTTAGATGAGCCCAATCCCTCAAGACTGACCTCTTGGGGGATTTTTTTGTCGAGAGGTCAAAAGATGTCAAAAGGTAGCAGTCGTCGTCCTAAAGAAATTCCCGCTGAACAGTTTGATAAAAACTGGGATCAGATATTTGGCAAACGGAAAAGCAATGATCCAAAAACCCCCCAGGATCAAGCCAAACCAAACAAGTAGTTGTAGGTGGTCACAGTGGGAGTGTCAACCGCTCGAAGTATGCGGTGCTGAATTACACCTACAGCGTGCTTATATCGATGATTGCGATCCATTCGGCACCACACCAATTGCTCCAGAAACCAAGTCAAAGTATTATGACGAGGATTGCGAGTAACGAATTTATTGGCCTGCACCTGTTGTAAAAACCGAGTGGCCCACACATCCAAAAAATCATCAATGGCGGTTTGACGACGCAGTCGTTGCAGTTTGAAGACCATACAGGCTTCAAATAGATCCAAGATCAGTTGTAGATCCGCTTCATCAAAACTGGTGTTCATAATAATATTTACCGAAAAGGGCAAAAAAGCCTTGATTTGGGGTGATTTTTAGTGTATTATATAAATAGACTAAAGCAATGAAAAGAAATGAATATGAATTATAATCCCAATTTCTCAGATCCACGAGTGCAACGAAGAGCTGCTAATGCATTGGGTTTTGCCTGTGGAGTAATGAGTGCCACCAAACCACATGCCTGGAGCACCAGATACATCGACAAATACTTTGGCAAGTCATCCAATGAACTCAGCAAGTATCTAAGACAACTACTGTTGATCTGCACAGATGATTTTTATAGATTCAATAGTGCTGACAACAAGTGCAAAGAATATGTACTAAACACACAAGGAGTCAAATACCTGCAGGAGCAATTAAACGCCTGCAATATACACACATACCCTAGTGTCATAGATCTCGCTGCCGATGAATTTCAAGAGGAATTGGCCTCAGGTAAATTTGTCTACAAAGATCAAAGTCAACGCCTTTGGCATCCATTGCAGAGATATCGCCGGGAACACAAATCACAAATATTGGCTCGCGAGGGATACGAATACCAATATGACATTCAATGTTGTGCTCCTACACTTATACATCAATACGCCCAACAACTGGGAATGGATCAATATCTATTTGCTCTTAACACATATCTCAGTGACAGACAAACCATTAGGAATCGATTGGCTCAAGAACTGGACTTGCCGCCAGCAGCTGTCAAAGAACTAATCAATGCATTATTTGCAGGAGCAGTTATCAGTAAGAACTCCAAATCAGATATATTTCATATACTCAATGGAGATCTAGCTAGAATCGAATTTCTTCAACAACACGAATATATACTGCAATTGAAATCAGACATCCATGAATGTTGGCTTGCAATTACTCCTGTTTTAAGTAGAAGAAGAAATCTCAAGAATCGACTATTACCTGTGAGAAGTAAAGACAAGTGGAATGTTTACTTTGAACTAGAAAGACGTGTTCTTAATGCAGTGAGAACTTACTTGATTGATCAAGACATACGTCATTTCTTGGAGCATGATGGGTGGAACTGTGTGCGTGAGATAGATTCAATGGAATTAATTGATTTTGTGAAGGAAAAAACTGGTTATGTGATAAAATTGGCGAGTGAACGGATCCAAAATCTTACAATACATAACATACCCTAGTGTACTACTTCTTTTTACCAAAATCTTACAATACATAGAAGTAGTAAATCAGAACACATAGAATTCATTCATAATAACTATTCTATACTATATCCATTATACTGTTGCGGTTCTTTTTGAAATGTGTTATAATCTATGTAAACTTAATATTAATAGGAATTAAAATATGAAAATACCACCACTCGAAAAACACCGGACACATCGAGCAGAAGTTAGGGCCGGTGTGGGTCCACATCGTGCACAGTACTACTGTTTGGACTGCGACCTGCATATCAGCTGGCTCAGTAAACAGGAATTCACAGTTTGGTTGGCCAATCCTGATAGTGCATTAAATACATTTGGTCGGCGGCAACAGGACCTTGCCAGGACGCAGCCGGAATAATGGTTTTGCCTGTTTCCCCCAGCTGAACAAATGGCACCGACCCTCTTACTCAACTATGAAAAAAACTCTATATCAAAAACGCGGTAATCGCTTTGTGCCCATCAAAGAATGGCACGAATTTGACTATGACCCTGATACTCCTCCCCTAACCCGATTGGCCTGCAAAGGTTGTGGTATGGTTATGACACTAAAGGGACTGAAGACTGTGCACGTCTGCACTGGCCGACTCACAGATGAACCCATTGACCGTTATAGACTTCATCCCTATAGAATTTGGCAACCAGGAATGCCTTGGCCCGAGGATCCCGACTATGAAAAAAAAATGAAAGAATATGTGCGCTCACTGCCCAAGAACACCCGACCGGGCAGACGATTCCCCTTGGATGTGGCAGATCCATATGCGCCAAGACCCCGCGGACGCCCTACCAAAGATTGGATCTACGGATGAACTGTTGCAAATCCACAACAGTTGTAAAAAAACTACAGACAAAAATTAATGCCTATTGTATAATAAACACATATTAACACAACTAGGAGTTCGCAAATGGCTAAAAAACAAACAGTTATGCAGGTTTTTACTGAAGATCAATTGCATTTTATCAACAAAGGTAAAACTGCACAAACAATACTTAGAACAATTATCAATGAAGCATTGACCAATAATCAATTTAATGATAATTTTGTTATCAGTAGTTTACCAGGCCTAGGCAAAAGTTGGGAAACGCAATCTGCAATTGCAAAACTTCCACACTCTCCATTGGTAATTGAAGGAACATCCGGTATCAGTGCTTTTACCATTGACATTGCCACTGCAGTATATTTGAATGGTCCTAAAAATAGATTAAACATTATTTTAGATGACTGCGATGTTTTATTTGAAGATAAAAATCTCAACATTGCAAAAAAGATGTTTGATCAAACAAAAGCATTAAAATACAACAAAAATTATAGAAGCCTTAGAGGATTGTGCACTGACATTCAATTCGAAGCTATATCTAGTTTCAGCAGTGATGATAAAGCTGGTTTTAGCGTTCCGTTGAATAATGTTACGTTTATCATATTGACCAATAGATATTTTCCCACTATCAATCAAGTGGAAAAAACAGAATCAGGCAGTAAGAAAGAAAGCGTGCACACAGATTTATATTCAATTCGCAGAAGAACCAAAGGTAAATCAATCGAAATGGATAGAAATGAACTTTGGGGATATGTGGCCAACGTGGTGTTGAATGAAAAGATCTGCGAAAAGTTTATGCCTAACATTACATTAGAACTCAAACATCAAATGTTAGAATGGTGTTTTACTCGTTGGGATCGCGTTACAGAACGCAATTTAAGTTTGGTTGAAAAAATGACCAAAGACATTGTGATGTATCCCAAAGCCTATAAAACTATTTGGGAAACAGAATATTTGGAGGCATAATATGGACATCAAAGAAATTCAAAAAATTATTGATGAACAACGCAAAATTTCTCCTATCCATAAGAAATCTGAAAGAGCCATTAATTCTACTATTTTAACAAATAGTTTGGCCACTGATCCTGAATGGATTAAAAAAGTCAATGAACAAAATAAAAATAAATCAAAAAAACACAAAGAAAATGAAGCAAAAGCCAATCGACGCAAAGCTATTGATCCTGAATTCAGGCGTGCATTATTGGCTGGTTTAGCCAAAAGAGATAGACCTTATTTGGCAGGAGAATTTGGTGCATTTCCTAGTAGAAGTGCTGCTGGCAGATATCTTAAAGAAAATAATCTAATGCCCAATGCCATTAGAAAATTAGAAAGTGTGTTAACGACAGAAACTGGACCTTATAGATACATTACTCACGAAGAATATGAGTTAATTTTGGAATTAGAAAAAAAGAAGAAATAAAATATGACAATACTACAAGTATATTTGGATGACATCGCAATGGGAACAATTACCTTGCCCGCAGACACAGACTATGATTCAGCATTGGCTGTGATCAACAGTAGATTTGGACAGGACTGTTGGAATAGAATTGAAATCATGGACTAAGATCACCAAAAAGATTGATATTTAACTAAATACATTGTATAATACATACACATTGTTAAACATTAGGAGGTAAACACAATGACACTGGAACAAGCAAACCAAATTTTAGAAATATGCTTCAAGCGTGAGCATCGTTCTTATGNTGTTTGGCAACGAGCCTTAACCACACCAACTACAAGTGATATAGTTAAAATCCTTAAAGATACGGATTATGTNGCGAACTTAGAATGGAAACAAAAATCACAAATGGCTGATTGTAAGTATTGGGAAGATCGTATCAAAGATGGCACTTATAAAACTCATCAATTTAATAAATTTAATAAATTTTATGGTTTGGAGATGGTGTAATAAGTATATTCAACAAGTCAGGCCCGAAAGGGCTCGATCTCACTAAGGAACAGAAATGAATAAAATTATTGAACAATTGGCCCGAACAGCACAAAACTCTACACCTGCAGACAAACAATTAGAATTGGTAATACAAATATTAGAAGATGCAGTTCGAAGATTACAATTATTAAAGGAACAGAAATAACAAAAGCCCGAAAGGGCTTCCCTACAAAGGAACACAAATGAACATTAGACATTTTTATATAAACTCAGTATTTGTTGGACTTGATAGCGATCCAGGCCTGTTTGAAAAACAACTTGCACCAGGCACTTACATTCGGTTTGATGATGTAGAGTCCGGAGAACTTGGACAACGATTTAATTTTGATACAAGTTATTCCAGAGAACAAATTGAACTCCTGGTTCAACAACATCTTAAAACCTAATGCCTCCCTAAAATGTCTTTAGGTTTTCAAGCACTCCCTAAGAAGAGTGCTTTTTTCATGAGTCCGCCCGTCAAGTTGAAAAGAGATCAAATAATTAGAACTAAATAATTATATGAACAATACTAAAAAATCATCAGGCTGGGGCGGTCCACGCAAAGGTGCAGGGCGTCCTAAAGGCACAGGCAATAAGATAGATCTATTGGACCTAATGAGTGACCTTGAAGCCGAAACTCAAATGCCATTCACACGCAGATTGGCTATCAATTATCAAATGGCCATCACCAGAAATGATTGGGCCCGCGTGGAAAACTATGACCGTGCTTTCCTTAACAAGATTGTCAGCGACAAACAAGAAGTAGAGATCGTAGAAACTGCAGACACCATTACCGCAAAACGCTTGGCATTTGCCGAAGCCCTTGCAGGTTTGGTCTCCAAACAGGATAAATAATTATATCAAGGAAGCACAATGCCTTTAATTAAAAGTAAAAGTAAACAAGCGTTAAGCAAGAATATTGCCGCTGAAATCCGTGCAGGTAAACCTCGTGCACAAGCAGCCGCAATTGGTTATGCTACACAAAAAGCCGCAGGTGCCGAAGAGGACCATGAGACCACGAGCAGAGCCCTACACCATAAACAGACCTTTCATAGTCGCAGAGCCGAACAGACCAGCGATGACTATCACAGCGCTGTAGTTGGCTCAATTGAACATCAGCACGATGGCATGGACCATGGTGCACATCACGCCGTGCATCACGCTATGCGCAAACTAAAGAAAGAAGACTAAAATGGCAGGAATGAATACCAACGAAGAATCAGCAGCACTTGATCGCACCAAAGATCAAAGAGATGGCAATTCTGACACACGACTAATGGCTACGCCAAAAGAACGCCGCGCAGAACATTCTAAGACCATGGAGCGCCATATAGCCAATACCACGCTGAACGAACGCTATATCGACGGCAAAACTCACGAGGATCATCATCCTGCAGTAAAAGCATTTAAGGAAATAACAAAATGAGCGTATTCATGAACAAACCCGCAAACGATCAATCCAGCGATATGGACTATGCAAATGGTGAAGCCGGAGCGAGGATCAGCTACAAACAAAAAAACAAATGGGCACACAACCAACACACTGGTGTCAGCAATGAAGACCCGGGCGTAACTGGCAAGATGGGTCCAAGAGTTGGCAACCGCAGCAGTTCAGCTGAAGATGTTGGTCCAGGCGTAACAAAGGACAAGCACCATATGACCATTGCAACTGCCAGCGAGGGCGGTCGGATCAATGGTGGCACCACAGTCAAGCGCATTGCCAATCCAGATAGAATTCACGCAGGGAAATAACAATGTCAGCAAGTAATTTCTTTCCAGCTGG
>JGI26470J50227_1000137_pt1 | contig 34741 bp, 36 predicted proteins | sample FreactTroBogLake_FD_50227 | JGI IMG/M metagenome (IMG submission 50227)
CAGTAGCGGGTGCTTCAGGTGCAGTAGCGGGTGCTTCAGGTGATACTGGTGCTGTAGGGGGCGTTTCAGGTGCAGTAGCGGGTGCTTCAGGTGATACTGGTGCTGTAGGGGGCGTTTCAGCAGGTGTAACAACTTGATCTACGGTAGTAACTGGATTATCGGTCAAGGCCGCAGGATCTGGTATTGTGTCAGCTGGTGGATTAACACCTGCTGAAGTAGCAGGATCCATTGGTTGTGCTTCTACTGTTCCATTGGCCAAACCTGATTGTGTTTCAGATATAGGTGCGCTTAAGGCTTCACTTAAGGCCTGCGTTCCATAAGCGGCAACAAAACTGATAGCAGCACCTTTTAGTATTTGTCCTGGAGTTTCGCCTTTGACAGCACCGGCTGTGGCATTAGCCAAAGCAGCACCAAAAGGTCCAGCTATTGCACTGCCGGCCACTGTGGCCAATGTGGACCATCCACCAGGTATTATATCATTAACTACATGATCAATGCCATTAAAAAAATCACCAAGTCCACCACCACTGACATTTTGAGCAGCAGCATTATTTGCTGCCGATGCGGCTTTTGCGGCAGCATCTAATTCAGCTGGAGTCATATATGCACTAGAACCAGATGCACNACTTGCCTGAACNATAGCATTATACGCGGCACGATTTTGTGCTAGTTGAGTTTGAGTTTGTGNGGCTTCTTGCGCTACAGCAACCTTAGTAGCCGACTGTGATGCATTATTAATATCATTTAACACTTGATTTTGTGTTTCTGGAGCAATTGGACCGTTAGCATCAGTTTGTGGTTTGCCTGTGGCATCTACCGGAGTATAATTTGTTTGTCCTTTGGCATCTGTGCCAACCTGCAACCACTGTGCTGGAGCACCAGTTTGAGCATTTGCTGGAATTCCAATATATTGTGTGCCATTAGGTGCTGTTACAGTTGTGGCTGAATTTAGGCCTGTGGCTGATTGTATGGTGCTAACATCTGGTAATTTAAAATTGGCCTGCGCCTGAGCAACAGCCTGCGCCTGCGCCTGTTGTTGAGCAGTTTGTTGTGCGATTAATGTTTGCTGTTGATTATAAGCATCTTGATAATTTTGCGGTAATAAACTTAATTGATCTGCTGTTAATGTTTGCCCATTATTAAATGCCGTTAGTGCTGTTTGATAAGCGGCTTGATTTTGAGCGGCTGTTTGTGCTGCAACCTGTGTGACCTGCTGTTGATTATAAGCATCTTGATAACTTTGTGGTAATAAACTTAATTGATCTGCTGTTAATGTTTGCCCATTATTAAATGCTGTTAGTGCTGCTTGTTGTGCCTGTTGATTAGCTTGACCTGTAGCAACATTTTGTGCCTGTTGAGCGGCTGTTTGTGTCGCCTGTGCCTGTGCGGCGGCCTGTGCCTGTTGATATGCGGCCTGTTGAGCAACAAGATTTTCTGCTGTGGTCTGTGCATTTTGAGCTTCTGCAATTTTGGTTGGTGCTTGATATGCATTGGCAATATCTGTTGTTACCTGATTTAGTGTTTCGGGTGCCACTGGACCATTGACAGTGGTTACAGGCTGTCCTTTGGCATCTACCGGAGTATAACTAGTTTGACCATTGGCACTTGTGCCAACCTGCAACCATTGCGCTGGAGCACCAGTTTGAACATTTGCTGGAACTCCAATATACTGTGTGCCATTAGGCGCTGTTACTGTTGTGGCTGAATTGATACCAGCGGCCTGTTGTATGGTGCTAGGATCAGGTAATTTAAAATTGGCCTGTGCTGTTTGTTGTGTTTGATATTGTGCTTGTTGTTGAGCATAATTTTGTTGATACTGTGCAGGCAATGCTGCTATCTGATCAGGAGATAACTGTTGACCAGGCTGTAAAGTTTGAAATGCCTGTATAGCTGCACCTTGCTGAGCATTTTGATATTGTGCTTGTTGTGCTGGTGATAATAAATTAACTTGATCTGCGGTTAATGCTGTGGTAGGAGTTTTTCCAGTATTCACAGCATTGACATAATTTTGGTAAGCCTGATTAGCACTTTGTTGGGCCTGAGCTTGTGCTTGTGCGGCTGCTTGTGCGGCGGCCTGAGCCTGTGCGGCGGCCTGTGCCTGTGCGGCGGCCTGTGCCTGTGCGGCGGCCTGTGCCTGTGCGGCGGCCTGTGCCTGTGCGGCCTGTGCGGCCTGTTGTTGTGCTTGATATTGTGTTTGTTGATCAAGTGACAATAAACTTAATTGAGCATTTGATAATTGTTGGCCTGATTGAAATGCCTGTAGTGCAGAGGCCTGTGCGGCCTGTTGTTGGGCGGCCTGAGCAGCGGCCTGTTGTTGAGCAACCACCTTAGCTTGAGCGGCCTGAGCTTGAGCCAGTGTTGTGTATCCCTGTGCTTTGGCAGCCTGATAATCGGCCACTGTGGCAAATCCTCCGCTTAACATTCCAATGCTATTGGTCAGCGCATCAGCAGAGGCTCCTTGAGCATTTGCATTTTGCATTGTTGTTTTTTGAGCAGCAGTTAAATTGCTGTAACCAGGAATTGCTTGTAATTGCGCGAGAGTATAAGTAGCCATAATAGTATTTACTGTTTAACGACCTGCGCAGTTAAGGCTCGCAGGCCAAATGTATTAGAATTCTCTACCAAATTACCTGATGAAGTTACAAAATCAACTTCTAATATATACCAATAATAACCTGGTGTGGGTTGATCAATCACTGTGCTGAAAATTGTTTCTACATTTAATGTGCCAGATCCTGTTAATGCTGAATATGTGTAATCTTTTTGAGCAATAGTAGATTGAAAATTAAATCTATAATCTGGATTGAATACTGTGGTGCTTAGTGATCCCACATAGCGATTTATCTGCACTGAATAGGTTAAATCGGTTGGTGCTGTGGCAGTATAGGCAATGCTGTTGTTTAATTGACCAGCCACAAACACACGATCAGTTGCACCTTGTGTGACCACACGAGCATTGCAATCTGTAGAATTAAGTGCATTGCTGGCATCATAACTGACATTACCACCAGACACATAAGTTCCATAATTGAAAGGGTTAGTGGTTTTAAGAGTAACTGTTGTAGTTGTGCAGGCCGATACACCTGGACCACCACCGTAACTGCCATTAAAATTACCAGTGTTGGGATTATCAACCACACTGTCAACATAGATACCCTGCCCAGGCACAAATGGTGGCAAAGCCTGTGGTGTGGCAAAGGTAAATTTAACTGTATAAGGATCTAGGGCCACAGCATTACTCAAGGCAATAGGTGCCACATACAGTGCTGTGGCCACGTTACTGGTAAATGGTAGTCTATAATTACCGGTCAAATAAACTGGCTGATAACTGCTGAATCCGGCAAAGTTTTGTCCAAGTCCAGCAGGACCACTGGCCAAATAGTTTACTGCATTGTATAATCCCTGCGGATTTGTGATTGGAAATTGACTCATTATCTATCGTCTTCAACCTGTGTGCCTTGCCAGGTTATAGCACTGCATAACCAAACATTGGTATTGCTGGTGTTGGAAAGTTCTATGGTATTGACTCGATATTCATTCTGATCAATCTGTGCCCATGGATAATCTGTAGCAATAGGCACAGAGATTGTGGTTGAAACTGCTGGCAAATTGCCCACACTGTAAGCACCTTCTACTGTAATGCCAATATTGCCAGTGCTAGGATAGAGAGGAATACCTTTGCTGTCCAAATTGACTACTTCAGGCAAAATACGATGGATCATAATATGATTATTATAATCAGGTAATAATTTAATGTTATCTCTGCGGAATTGGCTACTGATAGCAGCACCATTGGCAAAACTGTATCCTTGATCTTTTTGTAGAATCTGCACATTGGTTTGACCACGTGCATATACCAAGGTTCTTGATCCATAATTGGCCACGTTGCTGATCCAAATTGGACTTTCGCAGGCCATGGTAGCACTGCTGACATCTCTAGGTGCATTCCAACAGTCAAGATCAAAACGATAGCTTAACATTTTGTCTGGCACACCGTTATAGGCATTTACAGTGGAGTAGTATATTTCAATTTGATTTTTTTGTGTATTGGTTCGCATAAACACACGATCAACGTATCTTGGATCTAGTTGATCATAGAACCAATTTTTAACACGCTGATTGCCTATGCCTTTAAATGATTGTCCATCAAATACCCAGATATCACGTGAATCTATACCATAAACTTTATTGTCGGCTTCGGCCCAACAGTTACTGGCCAATACACCTCGACCACGTGTGAATAAGGCCACACCCAAAATAGGTGCCGAAGTTGTTGAATAGTTGATAGGACTGAATACCACCGTGTCCCAATAACTGCATAAGAAAAATTGTCCATTGCTGGGGAAAGCATCCAGTGCCGGACCACGCAATGGAACTTCTAATTGGTTGGCCACATTAGTAACTGTTGGTGTCCAGGTAAGTGGTGCTTGATTAAGACCAAATGCCTGACTCCATTGCACTGTTACCGGATAAGTTACTTGAGTGCCATCCAGCAAGGTTGCTGTTAAATCTCCGGCAACCAAAATGGTTCCCACGTTTGGTGTATTGTAAGCTCGCATAAAGTAAGCACTTACTGACCGCCAGTTGGGATTATAATTCCAACTGTATTGTGGACTTACTGTGCCACCACCAGGATAGGCAGCCTGTGGGCTAGCAGTATAATTGATTGTGGTAATGGTAGAACTGACCACTGTAAAAATACCGTTATAATAATTATCTACGCCGCTTATGTTGATTTGTTCGCCAGGTGCATAAGGTGTTGCTGACACTGGACTACCAGCAATGGCCTGATTAGTAACTGTGCTGTTGGCACTTAAACTCCAGGTGCTGGCATTACCAAAATCACTGCCAGGACCACTGGTAATATTTTGAACAATATAAGTTCCTGTAGCAACTCCTGTGCCTGACAAATATTGTCCTGCTGATACGCTACCTGAAGTAACATTACCTATAGTTAATACATTACCGGCAATATTGCTGTGAATGCTGTTGAATACATTTTGAAAAGTAATTTGTTGTGTGTTGGCATTGACCAAACCAATGTTGCCAATGGTAATAGGCAAACTGTTGCTGTATAAGGTCATTGATGTGGCACCATCAGCCCAAAACATAGGTGGATTGATAGTGTCATTGAAGAATGGCACAGTGCCATTCCAACTTTCGGTAATGTTTAAGGCCTGATTATAACCCGAAAAAGTCTGACCACCTGGAGTAATATCGGTCCAACCAGTGGCATCTTTGGCAGCCCACCATTTGCCTTCATCCGTGGCCACAATAAACCAAAAATTATCATCGGCACGATAACCACCGCTGATGTAATTTGGTGTGCCTGGCACTGACTGTAATATTTCTTGACTGCCATTTACACTGCGAATACCTCTAACATCGGTTTCTACATTATAACCATCATTGTATTCATTAGGCTGTAGATTGGTGCTGGGCACATCAGGAGTAAAACTCATGTTGGCAAACGGCGTTCTAATTGATTTCATTGGCATTGTTTATTCCTTAAACTGCACTATTATCATTTACATAACTCCAGCGTGCATTGGTAGTATCCCAAAATGCTATACGTCCGCCGGGCGTGGCATCATAGACTGCGGCCTGGTAACCTATTTGACCAGTTTGTGCTCTTAATACGGTAGCAGTATATTGTGGTAATGCAAAAAAAGCACCATTTAGCTGTAGTGAATATGGGCTATTAACAACGACATTACTGTTAAATGTTGTTGTAGCATTGTTTAAACCAGAACCAATAGTAGTGTTGGCACCAATTACGACTGTAGAAGTGCCACTAGTTGAAGCAATAGTAACGTTGCTGGCATTTAAATAAATGTTACCAACTGTGCCTGCAGGTCCAACAAGTAAATTACCACTGGTCTGTATCACTGTGTTAGGATCTTCATTTAATATTGCATAGGCATTTTTAGTTGGTCCAGCAGTGGAATTAATTGTTCCAGCCCAGCCCGAATAGGTATGCAAACCAACAGCATTGGTTATCTGTAAAGCAGCAGTTGAACTAAGAGATCCAGCAAACAAACGTGCATACTGAATATTGGCTTTGGCGCCACTATTGGTAGCGTTGGTTGCAATCTGGGACCAAACACCAGTGCCATATTGAACCTGAATATTGCCATTGGTCTGTGGCACTATATTTACAATATTGTGAGTTCCTAAAAGGGCACCAATGTTACCAGTGCCGATTACACTGCCTATATTTTGTGTTGCAGTTGCTATTGTTTGACCCTGTGACGTAGAGTTTAAATTACCCCAGGTGTAACCATTTAGATTAACTTCTTGAATCGCAACTAATGCACGCACACGATCTGTAGTGGTCATAGAATTGGCAGTGACCGGCCAGACCGAATTATAAACTGTTTGTAATGCAGAAGTTCGGGCATTATTATTTTGGTAAGAACTCTGCAGACCAATATTACCAGTAAAGGCCATACCAAATGTAATACCACCATTATTTTGATTACTACTGTAAGCACCTGCTGGCTGTAATACACCACTGTTATAGACTGGCACATTGGCAAGGAAGTTACTGTAATAATTACCCGGTATTGTAGTGCTGGCATTACTTAGAGGATAAGCATTGGCAAAAATGCGTTCATTGACTGAATCGTATAAGACATTACCAGCTAGGTTACCACTGAATGCAGGTCCTGCTGAGCCACCTGAACTATAGGCTGTGCCATTTGACCAAAACACACCATTGGTGGTTATTAAGTTGCCCACTGTGCTGGTGCCGGTAACAACCGCAGTGCCAAACGAACCTGTGCCAACTGTGGACATATTACCACCAACAATGTTGCCGGCGATATTGGCATAACCACTGCCAGTTAGATTTAACAGACTGCTGATATTGCCACTGCCCATGCTAATACCGGTGCTGCCCCAGCTGGCATAACTAGGAACGTAACCATGACGATCCCAGGTGCCATTGGCAGTGCCATTGGCTAATAGCTCAAATAAGATCAATGCTCCTGGAGCAATTTGTCCTAACAAAGCACCGGTGCTGTAATATACGTTGATTGTGCCGGCACTGTTATTGTTGAATAAAAATTGTAGGCCAGGTGTTAAACCTGTGGCATCTGGCAGTATAAATCCCTGATTGCCTGAACCAGCTGAAACTATCTGATTACTGTTTGATTGTGCTGTGAGTGTGATATTGCTGGCACTGCTGACTGTGGTAGTGACATTACTGATAAAATTATTGGCTGTAATTAAACTGCCAACAATATTGCCACTGGTAGCAATAGAATTTGATCCGAAACTGCTGAGTAAGGTAGCGACATTACTGTCACCATAACTATTACCACCGCCGGTGTTGGTAATAGTCACTACTCCAGTGCCGCCACCGGGACTGATGCTGATACCTGAACCAGCAACAATTTGTGTAACACCCGAACCTGAACCTGAACCGTATGGTTGTCCATTTCCTTTCCAGAATACACCAGTTGTGGTATATAGACCACTAGCTGATAAAATACTACCATAGGTAGTATTAATATCATTATCAACTGTAAGATATCCTATAGGTAATCGAGCACTTAAAACACTATTGTAGCCAGTATTTCTAGATATTGTAACATTGCCAGTATAAAAATTAACGCCGCCGCCTGCACCTATAAAATTCATATATCCATTACTACCAGCTTGAAATTGTATGTATGAATTGTCCTGAATTGTGCTGCTTCCAGTGCTGGTCCCAAGAGTTAGTAATGCCTGTCTGCCACCACCTCCATATGCATTATTGGCCAAAATTGTTATTTCAGGATTAAAAGACCCTAAAGTATCTGCATATATGTAAACATTACCTGGTGCTGAAGTTGAACTAGATATATTAATGTAGGCATTATTTGATCCGATAGAACCATTATAGTTTGGCAAAAAGGCCGACACATTGGCATTGCTGTAGGTATTGGCCTGTAGGTTAGATAAAGCAAGGTTAGTCACTGTTTCAAAACTGCCTAGGTTGGCATTGATACTGTTGATCTGATTGCTCTGTATTGTGTTGGCAGTGACTATGGCCGCATTGGCAGCACTAACATTGGCATTGATAGTGGTTACTTCGCTGTTTAAAGTGTCAATCTGTGCCTGTTGCTGACCAATATTGGCATTTAGGTTGCTGATAGTTGGATCGGTATTAGATGATATATAAGCTGCTACATTGGTATTACTGTAGGTGCCAGAAATACCAGTAAAAATACTTTGACCATTGGCAAATAAGAAATGATTACTGATTAGGTTTGTGGCCTGTATATTACCAGTGGTATTGATTGTGGCTGTGGTCAGATAGGCAATCACATTGGCATTACCATAACTGCCAGTGCCGGTTACTGTGGTGATTGTGGTAATACGACCATCTGCACCTACTGTGATTACCGGAATGTCTGTGCCATCGCCATAGGTGCCGGCTGCAACACCTGATGGTAATACCACAGCAGTAACGTCTTGATTGACATTGACCAGTTCAAATCCAATGCTGGCTGAATTGGCTAATAAATTATATAAAGTCTGTGCTGAATTAAAAATATTAACATTGCTAGACAGCTGATATAGACCAGTGGTATTGTTTACTGAAATATTACTGCTGTTGCCTGAGAAGCCGTATAATGATGGCATTGATTAGTCCTTATCTTGTGGTGTAGCGTCTATCTTTACGCGGTTGGAAGATAGAAGTCAATCTGGTATGGCCACCTTGCCATTTTCCTTTGTTGTTTTGATCTTCAACTGTGTCCCAACCAAGATTAAATTTCTGCAACCAATAGGCAGCATCATCTGGCATTTTACGTTTGAGATAGTAGTTGTGTAGTGTGCCATAAACATAACCTTCTGGCCATGACTGCAACACCACATTGTTTAATACTGGGGTTACGTTGTCAGCTTCTAGGCTGAACAACAATGGCCAAGTGGTATAATAATACATGTTGATTTGATCACCTTGTGTAAGGCCTGGTAGGAATTCATAAAATTCTCCAACTTCACCAAACTTGCCACGATAGACCTGTGGAATGTTAATTGGTTTAAGATATAGATTTTCAACCATTTGATCTGTAATAATATCACGATCACCAATACGATCATAGACAATCCAAGGACCCGAACCAGTTGCACCATTGGCAGTTGCACCCGGACCTTGATTAAAAAACAAAATAGGTCTATTCATATCGGCCGGAATAGGCACGTATCCACTGGCGTTGGCTGTGCCGAATGTGGTATATGGATTGGTTCTTAGGGCAGGTAATTCAATATTACGCATCATAAATTCAGCAAGATAGATACACTGTTTAATTTCGGTGTCGTTACTGGAACCTGTAAAGGCTTCTACATAACTTACTAAACTATTAGCGTCNGAGATTTGGGTTGACATTAGGTTTTTCCTACAAAAGTAGCACCACTAAAAAATTTTTGACTATCTACGGGTGCTGGATATGGCACATCAACTGGTATTGGCAATCGGCCATTTGGGTAACAGACAAAAGCATTATATTCTCGTTCCACCACACGATAGAACTGTGCTTTCAGTGTGCGATCGCGTTTGATAGCTGCCCAAGGCATGCCACCAAAATATCGATTTGATATTTCAAATGCTATAACTTCTGGTAATTCCATCCATTTATAACTGAGTGTGCCATCGGGCGTTAAAGGTGCCAGTGGATCTAACCAACCAGCTTCGGCTTTGGCACGATATTCTTTACAGTGTTGTTGTATAGCCGGAATATTAAATTGTTCGCGTGTCATAAAAGTTTTGCCATGGTCTCGACCTGTGGTAACTTTTATATTACGACTTAGATTAAAATCAGTTCTAGTCCAATCGTTTTTAAGTGTGTTGTATAATCGATCATTTTGCAACAGTCGATCAGCAACACCATTTTCTGTGGTAGCTAGACCACCTCGATCCCAACGATGAGCATCTTCATCAAACTCGGGATCAGGCCCATCTAGATAGCTTTTATCTTGGTAATTTGCAAATTCGTCAGAGGAGTTAAAATTATTCATACAAGTATTTACCTGTAAAGAAAAAGGCCCCGAAGGGCCTTGTTCCAGATTCTAATAGTTAAAATCAGAAGCTGTTGTTGTCCCAGGCATTCAAACGTTGAACATAAGTTGTTGAACGCAATGAACCTGAAGCACCAGTGCTTGGGTTTACACCAACATATGAGCCTAATGGGCTAATATCGTGTAAAACTGCAACACCAGCTGGGTTACGCACGATCAAAGTTCCTTCTAAGATGAACTGATCTAGTGATGCGTCTGCATTACTAAACACTTCATTGTTAGGACCTAGATCACGCAAACTACCCCATTGTAGAACTTCTTCATTCAAGAAGTAGATCTGATTACCTACACCAACTTGATCCATGATCCAGCTATCAAAAATCTCATATGTGTAGTTAAAGTCGCCTTCATATGTAGCAATAGTGTCGCCACGCTCTGAATTTACACGGTTGATACTTCTTGATGTTGGCATTGTATCACTTAGGTGTGTTCTTAGGCTTGTTGGGCAAACGATAGTGCGGATTTTCGCATTGAAACGTTGCTCAGCTGTAGTTACCAATTGCTTATACAAGCTAGGAGCAAATTGCTGTAGGCTTGATGTATAAGAATAGAAACTTGAACCTAGGTATTCACCATTGTTAGTAGGAGTTGCTAGAGTTGAAGCAACAGAACCACCGATTGTTAATACGTTTGCTGCACCAACTACTGGTGTATCAGCTGTTTCGCTGTTATACACTGTATAGAATGGACTTGCATTACTTGGGTTAAAGCTGTGTGTGCCAGCAAATGCATTCAAACTACCCATACGACGACCAGTTTGTGGACCGTATGTGGTTGTTGAACCGCTGACAGGAACCACTGGAGGTGTGCTTGATGGAGCAGTTACGCTGGAGTATGAAACATACTGAACGTTACCACCTTGGTTACCAGTTACGTTAGAAACGAATGTATAACCAGCAACACCAGCATTACCTGTTAAGGTGCCTGTGTTAATGTTTGTAGTTGTTCCAACTACGTTACCAGCAAAACCCACTGCTGAACCAGCTTGACCAGAATATTTTGTTCCGATTTGGTCGTTACGAACGATCTGTGCTTCAACGTCAAACATTAATTCGATTAACTGCTTGACTTCTTGATAGGCCTGTGGATCTCCACCAGATTGTTCAACAGCACGTGCTGTTCCTGTTGCACCAACTACTGTGCTGAAAATCTGAGTATAGTTACCCAAGTTAGCACGTGATTGTGATTCAACTAGAGCAGAGCTAACTGCTTGACCTTCTTGGTTAGCCTGAATCTGTGGTAAACGATATACGTCGTTAGTCCATAGAGGTAAAGTGCTAACAACTTTACGCTTTTTAGCCATACACATGTTTAATACAGGTGTGTCATCCTTAACGCGGTTTGATACGTCTAAATCTAAATCCTTAACAACGATATCAGTTTGATATGATCCTGTGCCGTTGCCAATGACTGCGGTTGAGTTATAACCTTGAGCTGCCATAATATTTCTCCTTTAAATTGGCGTTTTTTATCTACTGTTACGTGCCGCTCTTAGAGCTGACAGTTGTGCAACTAGTAGATTATCTGCGGCTTTTTTATCGCCGCTCCTGGCTTGTTCGCGAAGTTTGCTGACATCATCCTGACCGCGACCGTTAGTGAGTGATCCAGCTGTTCTTTTTGTGGTTAAGGCAGCAATACTGTTGCCGGCTGCACGTGCTCGTGGTCGATCTCTATACTTTAATCCATCTCGTAACAAACTTAATATGTGTTCATCACTGGAAATNAAGTCGATATTATCAACTCCAGGCACCAATTGGCTTCGGGCTCCTGTCCAATCCTTGGCTACTTTTTCTCGCACTTCGTTATAGATTGCACTATTACGTAGTTCTTTGTCTTGAAAATTTCGACGATTATTTTCAAGCACTCCCGAGACCTGCTGACGACGAATATCATAAAATTGATCTATGTTGGGCTTTAAAGTATTAACCAACGCTGATTGTTGTGCAATGTAGCGTTCGTTCTGTTGCATACTTGCCTGTAATCGAGCCCGTTGTGCAGGATCGCCTGTGGCAGCCAACTGTTGTGCAAAGGTATTTTGATATCCTTGCGTTTTTATAATTTCATCGTAAGCCTTTTGTAACTGAGGTCTTACAGTAAACTCCATAGCCAATAAAAGACCATCTGTTTCGGCTCGTTTCGTTGACAAATATTCATCGAACTCGGCACGCTGTATCTTTAACTGTCTAGCATCTTCACTTATTGCTGCACCTTGGCCTAGAATACTGGCAGCTTTCTTTGCATCAATTTCGATTTCTTTGCCATTACGCTTGAATTTGAACTTGGCATTTGGATGCTGTTCGGCAAATTCTAAGAAATCAATAATTTCTGCATTGGACGAATTCGCAGTGCTTACAGGCTCGGCCTGGGCATCCTGATCATCGTTGCTGTCTGCATACTCTGCTTCTGGTTCTGCAACTTCTGGCTCATAAAAATTGGTATCGCTGTCGTCGTCGACTGCTTGACCGGGTGGTGCCACGGGGGCTTCTGCTTTTGCCTCGGCATCAGAACCCGTCCCAGGGGGTATAGTAGCGGTTACTTGGTTACGCATGGCGGCCATTTTTGCTGCTATTGCATCTAAACCTACACTGGCTTCTTTGACAGGGACCGTCTCGGCTACGAGATTAGGTGTGTCGGTGACTATGTTTTCCATAGTATCTCCTTTTGGTTAAACTGCGGGCCCTTACGGGTTACCGACTACATTCTTTATGCAACTTATAAAAAAGTTGCACACTAAATTCTTTTTTACAATCAATGCAACTACATCTTGGTTGTTTCCGACCTTTAAATTTTTGTCGGGATTCTTCTGACCATTTCCAACCAAACGTATGTTTCTCTAATCGTTTAATTCTCATTTTGGCTTTAGATTCTGGTGTATGTTGCTTACCAAGATTCGCTTGCCTTAAACTTTCTTTGTGTTGGTCTGTTTTAAACTTACCAACTATTCCTGACACATTACCATTTGCCATGTTATAGGATCTTTTATCCATAATAGCATTCGATACATCAAGAATATTAAATTCTAAATCTAGCATTTCTTCTGCTGTTCCAGTTGCTACTATAGTTCTTTCCCATTCATCTGGGTTGGCCTTAACGAGTGGCTCAACTACTTTACTGGAACAAATATATCCATCATCTGGACTACAGTTCTTTGCTGTCCTACTGCCCACATACCACATCAATGTGGGAATATGAGTCCATTTATAAACATAACAATTATTGTTCAACATTTTCAGTTTGACCTGTTTGTTGTTGAACCACTTTGTTCCTAAAGTAAATCGCACGTTTAAGCGATTTAATAAATTCATCTATGCCGCTGAGTTGATTGCTGATGGCAATTCTTTCGGCATTGCTGTCTGTAGTATGNTCAGATATTGCACTGATTACATCCATACGTTCAAANTTAAATGTGTGAACAAAGAAAGCAAAATCTTTGTTTCTTAATAGGTTTTCGGCCTGACTACCTAATTCCTTAACACGATCCAGCTGTGCTGGCGTCATTGTCTTGATACTGTTAAGGTCTGTGGTCATGCGGCGATTAAACGCATCTACTACATCTGCTTCTATCATTTCAGTTCCTTGACTATAAATTTATTTATGGTCCGTAGGCACGTGCCTTATGTTCGGCCATTAAGGCATAACCTTCTAGCTGTTTGCTGGCTGTGTTACCTGACACATCTGCCTGAATTTGTTGCGCACGTGCTTCATCCAATTTAGCTCCGGCAATCTTCTTCTGATCATCTGGGCTTGGCTGTGCTGAAGCTTTGGCCTGTTGTGCCTGTTTGACCATGTCCATGACTTCTTGCGCAGTTGGCAAATAGGTATCACAGTCTTTGACACCTAACACATACAGCATGTCTTCATAGGGTTTGCGTATTTTGGCAAACGAAGCTGGAGTCAGTGCGCCTGAAGCTACACCAGCTGTAACTTCTTGTGTAAGTCCAGTCTGTGCCTGTTTGATAATCTGCAGGCGCTGTAGGCTGTTTTCTTCGGACTTCATGCCCAAGGCTAGATCTACGTGTATGGTCTTGCGTTCATTAAAATTCATATCTGAAAAGTTTTCGCCATCTAAAAACACAGGTCGTTTTTCGTGATTGAATTCTTGTGCCAATTTCTTAACACCATAATCATCAGCATGTGCTACCAAAGTTCTCCAGACTAACCAAATAGCGTCTTTTAGGCCTTCGGCACAGTTCTTAACTGTGTTGTCCTGTATGATCTGATTTGGACTTAGAGCCAGGTTTAATTTGGCTCCGGAGTTACCGGCATCCATTACTTCGGGATTGAACACATCCTGTGGTGTGGTCATACCAACCATGGCCATTTGATCCTGTTGCATACGCTGTAGTGTATTGTCCATGAATGTGGGATTACCAGTGGGTATTGGCATTGGATAGATATCCTTTGAAGGATCAAATTTGCTGTCTAACACAAATATGGCAGCTTCACCATCCATGATCATTTCAAAATCTACCTTGTCGGGTTTGACACCAATACGTGGAGTAGATTGCAGTAGACCCATCATCAATTCGGCACGATAACCTGCAGTCATATACTCCTGCATTGGAGTCACTGATTCGGCTATGCTCATACCATAGAAATTCTGTGGCAGTGGTTTTGGACACATATTGGCCACTGGAATAAATTCTACTTCTCGGGCCGAAATAACATACTGTCCAGAATAGACCAATTCTACCAATTCTAATTCGCCATCACCGTCAATGTCATATCTGTTCCAGACTGTGAGCACTGTGACCTGACGTGCTTCTGGTTCTTGCGCTGCATAGCCCTGTGCTGGCAGACCATTGATTGGCACACTATCACGTGCATGTATGGCCAAATTGTTTAAAAGAGACCCTGCTTGATAGCTACCTACGTTGCTATACTCTGCGTAGATTTTGAATTCCTCAAGGTCAATGTCGGGATAAAGCTCTGTGGCTTCTTGTATTGACATAGGTTTATAGAAACCGCAGAATGGCTGTTCTTGTATTTCAATTACGGTAGGGTCGCACATCCAGTAGTGTTGTGCGATGGGTCGAAACTTGATGTTTAAGGTATATCCGGTTAATTTATATTCAGCATCATAGATGGTGTTGCGACTGATTGAATCTGCAATATGATCTTCACCATCACGCAGTTCTACTGTGTCTGGTTGATCTTGATTCATACTGTCAAAGTTACCAGCGGCAGCCATACTGGCCTGATCAATTCTATGCTGTAGATTTTCCGCATGTTGCTGACCTGGCAGGCCTTGACGGAACTGTTCGGTTTCTTTTAGAACCTGTGCCATATCCACTGAACGCTTGCGACGACTGTTGCGTTTTACTGATAATCCAGCTTCTTCGGCCTGCTGTTCAAAGGCCTTGAGTTGATCTAGTGTGCCNGAAGTTTTTACATAGCGTGTGATCTGCTCGCGCATGGGCGAAATCATCATTTCACCGTTTTTGTGTAGGCAAGCATCCATGACCCAGTGCTGTAGAATAAAGTGTGGATCATTGTTCTGATTAATCAGCTTATGCACCATGTCAGTGGCCTGACGTGCTGCTGCTTCATCGTCTTCGTTGTCGGCTATGAATTCAAAGTTTATTTCACCATTTTGTGCTAGACCCTTGGTAATAACAGCAGCGGCATAATCCACAGTTGGTTTTACAACCGGATGGATATAGTCTAAGCCATTTACTGGTTCTGTGCTCTGTGTTATGGCCAGAGTCAGGTATTGATAGTCCGAAGTCCGGTTGATGTTGTTTTTGGTAGCTAGTAGTCTTAGATTGGCTGCACATTTTTGATCCAATAAACTCTTCATTTTTACAAATCTAGCCAATGAGCCTGACTGTGTGTTTAGATTGCTGACAACTACGTTTCGAAGGTCTAAAATTTTATTTCTCCCAGGCAGCGAACTGCACGTTATTCATATATGTTATTTATTGTCTATTGCCAGGGGTCATAGACCTGACGATCCGGACCACGACCAGCTTCACGACGCTGTGCCATGGCAATTCTGGCATTGTGTGCTGCATCACGAAAACGCTGGCTGGGACTGCGACTGTCATAGGGTTCGCTCCAGCCATTTAGGCAACCCAACAGTGCATAACGAGCTGAATCTATACAGTCATCGGGATCACTGAATCGACCCTGTTCATCTGCATAGTAATTCTGTGCTTCTCTGATGAATTCCACACAGTTTTCATTGATATGCAAGGTGCCCAATTCCAGCATTTGTCGCATGACATTTATACCAAAACTTTTATGATTAGTTGTTCGGCCTTCTGAATCTGGCGGATTGCGTATGGGATCAGGATAGACATTTAGTTCATATTCTTCAAACAGCTGACGTATGCTGAGTGCGCTCATGGTATAGCGTCCTGGTGTGCCAGCATCGGGCGGCAACACAATAGGAGCACCAAACACTTCAGGACGCATGAGATGATTGATCCAATTTACCGGATTGGCTTCTTCGATGCCGCGAACCACTACCTGACGATCTAGCCAGGCTTCCTGTATCTGTGGCATCCAATACATTAGGCTGATAACTGTGCGATCATTTACCAGACCAAGATCCAGAGCAATAACACGCTCAACATCAAGCCTATTGCGGAAATCATAATCGCCCTGACGGTAAGTGGGCCAAGTTCTAATCTGGAATACTGCGCCTCGGCCCATGACAGGTATACCATTACGCCTAGCGTCACGCTCATGTGGAAGATAATCTCTTTCAAGTTGTAGTCTTGTTTCACGTAATAAAAAAGGTTCGCCCCAGGGATCATATTCAGGCACATCATCCCAGCTGACTCGAATATGTTCATAGCCTTCTTCACGGTTCCAAAACTTTGATACCAGGCCATTAAGACCTTTTAAAGGAGTAAATGAACACAGGACCTGTCCTTGTGTAGTGGCTGTTCTGGTTACAATTTCGCTGAAGAAATCATCGGGTGGTTGTTCATCAAACACAGCCAGGTTCAGTTTAAAACCCTGCATCTGTCGCACTTCCTGTGTGTAGTTGGCAAACAGCAGATAGCTGTTGGCACCTGACCGATGACGTATTTCTACACCAATGCAGTTGGCACCATCTGATCGCATGGTATCAAGAACAATGGCATCACGTGGTATAGCGCCAGTGCCAATATTCTGTCGAATTTTTACATCATTGGTTCCTAACAGTTCATTCTGCAGAACCAGTGCAACCTGACTCCAACCTTCGCCGGCTACCATGGCCGAAACTGGATGATCAAATCTTCGACCATCCCACCAGTCGGGATAACGACCAGTTAGGTGCATGGCAGTTTCATAGCAGGTTGATACAGTTTTACCAATACGATTAGCAGCCAAAATGCCACGTCGATCACTGGCACCAGTTCTAAAGAATCTACGCTGATGTTCAAATGGTCTAAAGTAGCGCAGTTGATTGTATTCCATGTCATCGCGTGTGGCAATGGTCAAGTCTTGGAATTTGGCTCGTAGATCCGATGGCATCTGATTCAGCACATCAAGACCAATGCGATTTTGGTCAGCGCAGTATCTGACGGCTCGACGCATGAGCACAGCAGGATCTAGCATGTTTCAAATAATTCAGTAAATGTATTTGGATGTGTATGCTGATACCAGGCTTGTATTCTCCGTTCAGCGATGGCCACATAACCTGGATCCAGTTCTATGCCAGTGTAGTCATAACCCAGTTCCACTGCGGCACAGCCGGTGCTGCCTGAACCATTAAATGGATCTAACACACGACCACCAGGGGGTGTAATCAACTGAATAAGATACTTCATCAACTCAATAGGTTTCACAGTGGGATGGTTGTTGCCTTTGTATTGACCAGCTTGATCTATTTTTTGTTTAAGTCTTGCCGCATCACCACCTATGCTGGGATCCCATAACGGATGCTGTTTTACATCATCTGGATGTGTTGATCCTATCTGTGGAATATTGGCTGTATCAAATCCAACATGTCGTTCACGACGGCTGACCTTGGGACAGTAGAAATACTTTTGGTAGTCGGCTATTTCGCCTAAGACATTGGAGGGGAAACGGCCCAAGTGACTAGGAGTCCAATCCAGTTGTTCACCTTCACGCAGACCAACTTCAGCATTCTTTTCTGCGTTGTAGTTGTCATGTGCTGTGGTGCCCATTACACCAGGCTTCAGATCTGAAGAGGCAATGCGTGTGGCATCTATATTCAATGCACCCACTGACCATTGTTGACAATTACGGGCTATGCTATTATTTTTATCTAAAGGCTTGCGGGCTAGGGCGATTGGTTCGTGTGCGGGTTTTAACTGTGTGCCCCAACCTGCCCAGGTTTTACCTTGATCTGTTTGATATTGATATTGCATGCCGCAGGGTTCTTCTTTGCAATTTTTAATAATGTCTGGATTGAATGTTCTATTGCATTTATTACAGCGGCTACCAACTCCAAAGCTATCTGTTATGCCAGGGTCTTGAGTAGTTTTTTTACTGCCATAGTTGGGATCTTTTTTATTCAGAGAGCGTTCGATGCTCTTACCAATGTCTTGGCTTTTTGGAAATCCACTTGAATAGATCCACATTATTTGATCACGGATCTCAAAGCCAGCCTGTTCTAAGGTAACAGCCAAATGATGATAAGTCCTTGGGGCACTGAAGGCCAGGATATGTCCGCCTGGCTTTAGCACACGCAGGCATTCTTGGTAAGTCTCCAGGGCACCCGTATTAGCGTCCCAGCTTTTGCCCAAAAAGTCAATACCATAGGGTGGATCGGTTACAATGCTGTCAAAATGATTATCGGGGAATTGTTTAAGGGCCTCCCGATTATCGCCCTGTATGATCTTATGGTGCATTTAGAATCCCTGACGGATTGTGTTGAGTAGGCTGGCACACTGACATAGATCTGCTAATTCAGCAGTGTCAAGTCGCCAGGTGTCTGGATTGGCTGGATCTACGCCATTGCGTTTGTCCAGGCCCAATTGTAGTCGTTCCATAACCAAACGCAGACAGTGCTCAATTTGTCCTTCGTATTTGTCAGCAAAGGCCGTTCGGTGTGCGGCATTGACCTTTTGCAGAATTTTAACATCCTGCACCAGGGTCTGTTCGCGTGCTAGTTCTTCGGGGGATCTCACAGCAGAGCCAATCTATCATCAATATGATCCCAATTGATACAGTCCCATATCTTGTCAAAATAGTCTTGTTTGCGCCAAAGATAGTCGGGATTCCAAGCGTGTTCCCACCAATCAATTAACAGTGCTATGTCAGAGCGCACTTGATGATTAGGAATAGTTCTAACACGTCCCTCTACACTTAGATAGACCCAACCTGAACCCTGAATCTGCATGGCCGCATCAGACATTTCAGACTTTAACACTGACAAGCGTTGAAATGGTCGAATAAGGTCACGAAATAAAGGTCCCGGTTTGGTGTTATTGGTTCTAGGATCACAAAATTGTGTAAAGAATATGTCATGCAAGAAAGCACCTGCACGATTGAATTCACGATCGCCTTCGTGGTTGTTGTATCGATCTACATAACCTCGATATAGGTGAGCGTAATGATAATCGATATTCTTTTGGCTTAACACTGGCTCCAGTGCTGATTCAGCATAGGGCAAAGTAGTTTGTGTAAGCTGGCGTGATTTGGTAGCATTGGGTTTCATTGATTAGATCCAAGGATTGTCTAGGGCCTGTGCAGCATCTCCACCAAACACAAAGTCACGATCAATCCAGGTTTCCCATTGTGTTCGATTACCAATCTTGAGCTTGCTCATGAAGTTTCTCAAGCGTGTGCCAACGGCAGTCAGCTGTCCCATGCTGTTCTGTATTACCTGTTCGCCAGTGCGTGGATCTACCCAGACAAACTTTTCTGGCACATCCTTACCATACTTATTCACACGCTGACCTACTGCACGTTGCGCAATTGGTCCAATGACTTCATAGGTAATAACATTGTTGATATACTTGCGAAATATCACATCACATTTTTGTCCTGTGGCTGCCCATTCTTTGTCTGGATGTGGGAATACTCCACATTGAAATTGTGTAACCGGTATGTGTCCAAACACTTCTGCTGGCTGTGGTGGCAAGGTTCGTAGTGGTTCTAAAGGCACTATGTCATTGCGATCTACATAGGGATTTTCACCGCCTATAAGTTCCCCTGGAGGTTCAGCACCATTTAAAACATCTAGAGCTGTTTGATATTTGAATCGATTGCTACGTCCTTTGAGGTTCAGCACTAGGCCAGTTTGATCAAACACAAACTTTTCTAAATCACGTGCTGTGGGGAAGTCGGTCATTAGACCTTCTAGATCAAAGCCAGTATCTAAGGGGGCTTTTGTTTTTGGTCCGGACGTATCAGCTGACTCTGCAGCAGAGGTGGTCCAGGTTGAGGCGACAGTTTCTTTTTTCATTGCAGTTCCTTTTCTATTAAATTTTGGGATCTATTATTCGCAGGCGATCCCGGCCTGTATTCAGTTAATCTTTATAACGTGTTCGGCGTGCACTGAAGCGTTTTACCTGACTATTGGCTTCAATCTCACCAGATTCAGGCACTTCATGTTCGCCAGGATTGGCTTCAAGTTCTTGAGCACGATGACCAAATGCGGCCATAACCTGATCAGCTAGAGGTTGACGTTCAGCTTTGGCATCTAAAAAATTACCACGCTTGGCCTGATGTGCGCCTTCCATGCCTACACGTGGGCCTTGTGGAACATTAACGTTTTCACGGCTGTGTGGATTACCAGCCCAGGCTCCCAAATAATGTTCAGCTGTGTCAGCACGATCGCTGGTGGCAGTTTTTAATTCGCGTTGTTTCATAGTTTATCCTTTGTGGAATCCTTTAAGGGTTTCAGCGAGACGAGCACGGCGTGCAAGGGTCGGATTCGAGCTGTGTGTAGCTTTGGCCAATTTCTTAGCCGGAATAGTTTTGTCAGCGGCGACATGTAGCTCACGATGCAGAGCACCCGGATTTTTAATCGCTGCAGCAATCCAATATTCGCCTTTGTGTTTAGATTCCATATCATTTTCCCATTAAAATACCGGTGTTATATATACTGTGGCTGTGCCAGTAACTGCATTAGCGGCTACTGTGATGTTGCTGTCAAAGTTGGCCCCAGTGTTGACAACTATCAATTTACTTTGACCATTTTGAACGCCTACGCCTGCTGCAGGGTTACCTGCTGTGGGTGGTGTGGCTGTGACTGTGGCTGTGGTCAGGCCCCAATTAACAAAAACATCATTGGTAGTGTCTAGGTTTTCAACTAGAATAGCCTGTATGTTATTGGTGCCGGCTGTGACATAGGTCTGACTGCTGGTAGTCGAAGCTGAGATAGCAAAAGTCGAACCAGCTGGATATATGGTGCTGTTGGTGCTGATTGGCATTATCTTTCAGCCTTTGTAATGTAGATTGCGTCGGGATTAGCAAAGCTCGCACGACGATCATGTGTGGTAATTGGATGTGGTCCAGCGGCTGTGGCCACTGTTAGACGATTAGGATCTTTAGTTACGCTAGGACCTACTGATTCCATACGATCATGACTGCTGTCACTGGCATTGCCACGACGATTTGATTCTATTAGACCATGGTTGATCTGGTCAGGATTCTTAACCATGTGTGACATTGGATTTAGGCAGATGTCTTGTCTAGACCCCATACGATTAACACCGTCGCCCATCTGTCCATTAAATGCAAAGTCTGCACCATCACCACGTTGGCTTGCGCCCGGCACTGGTTTAACCATACCTTCATTTTTCTTCATTGTGTTAGAGGCCTTGCGACCTAAAGTTGAGTTTTTCATATTAGATCATACCTTTCATTTTGCGCACAGCATGATGATCATCTTCATGCAGGCGACCATCACTGTGACGCTGATTAGCCGGATGACTGTGACGAGTCTGCATCATTGGATGACTCATGTCCCCACATTCTATGCATTCAGAGTCAGCTGAACTTTCATGTGCTTCTGACATTCTTGGACCATCTTCACGCACGGGTCCTGAACGCTGTAATTCGCGTCTTTCTTGTTCTGATCCCTGTTTCATGATCATCTTGGTTGGGTTTAGATTATAAACGCCTTTGGTCTGTGCTGTCTTGGCCATTATAGTTTGTGTCCTTTTTCTGTTTCGTCTTCCATATTATTTAGCTGGTGCTCGGCACGGGTCATCTTGGTTGAACTAGGACGAACCAGGCTAGCATCAACTGTGTGCTGATGATAATGTTCACTGCGTTCAGCACTGTGCCGACTATGATGTGGATGTTCTGTGTGCTCGGCGGTTTTTTTGTGTTCTGCAGAATGCTTTTCTGCATAGGCAATGGCTAAACTCTGTTTAAGAGGCCGTCCAGCTGCCATTTCTGTTTTAACATTATGGCTAAAAGCCTCTTTACTCTTGCTTTTCATTAATGGCATATTTTTACCTTATTATAACTTTATTTATGTTAGTTGGCCAGGCCAGGAAAGCTGCGTATAGCAGAATTAGCCCGAGTAGGGTTTAGGTCAGCAATGGCACGGTCACCAAACTGTCCAGTATCACGATCGCCAATGACAATTTCATGATAGTGTTGACTGCGAGCAGCACCGTGACGACTGTGTGGTTCGTAGTTGTCTATGCTGGCCGGCGTGGTCTTTGCAGTCTTCTGTGATCCACGAACCACTGGCTCAGGACTTTCAGTCCAACTGGCGCTGGATTTGACTTCGGCTGAACTGGTATTGCTGGGTCGTTTTGTAATTTGGTTTAGGGGTTTGATCACTGGTGGCATGGTTTAGATTTTTGATTTATTGGGTTCAATTGTGGTTAGGTTGCGCAGTGCTTCGGCAAAGGCTGCAGCTTTTTGAGCTGTGACATCTTCAGATTCAGTGATTTCTACTGTCTGTCGATCGCTGACTATTTTGTTTAAAAAGGCACGATCATAGTTTTCTACTCTGGCCCAATCAGATCTTGTGATGGCTGCTTGATAGTTGATGGCCAATCTGCGTGTGAATGGCATATTGGTTTCTAGTTCAATGTCCATCATGAGATCTTCAAGATTGACCTTGTGTCCAGATCCTTTAGGACGTCCGGCTCCGGGTCTTCGGCCACCGTGGCCATTAGATTTTTTGATAGTTTGACTTGTAGGCATACAATTATTTATGGTTGGTATCTTGATTGAAAATCAAGCGAACGGTGGGTTTTTGTGTTTTAACCAAATCTTCCGCCAAAAATCTCAGCAGTCAGTCAGGATCTCGTTGAATCACAGCCTGAAGCCACTGGCCAAGACTGTATTCGGTTGCGGAAGTTCGAACCAGTGCCTGATATAGACTCATAATCTGGCGTCGAATACGTTCTTGTTCATCTGAAGGTTCTGGTAACGGATTCATCTGTGTTCTTTCTTGGTCTTCTGCGAGGTGCTCTGGGCCAGTGTCGGTTGCTGAGTCGCGGATAATGATCCCGGCCACCTAGGCATACGTGCTGTCTACTTTCGGTCTGTGTTAGCCCTTGACCACAGCCGGGACAGGCCTGTCGTGGTTTCAATTGTCGGCTGGCCTGTCCTGAATCCAGTATGTCCTGTGGTTGTGGAAACCAATAATACTGTCTTATTATCTGCCAACCACTGTCTGTGCGCTGATATTCTGATATCATCATACAGATATTTACATGCCGGTGACGTCAGCTCTATAAATATTTTTGTCGCTAGTATCCGTAGATATTTCCATCAGACGGCGGCTGGCTTCTGCTGTTTACTGTCATTTTCAGCAGAAGCCATTTTTTTTATTCAAACAATTGGCTATACTGTGTAGCCTGTTCTCGACCCAATTGATCCTGTCGTATTTCTATATAGCGTTCCACTTCCCAGGCCGTCATGGGTATGACCAGCTGTGGTATTGAGTCTGCACTGATCACCTGCAGGCCCACTTGATCTCTACGTGCTGTGGTTCTCAGTCCGGTGTAGATGCCGTGTGGTATGTCACCGGCGACTATATGATCCCAATGACTGCGTGTGTAGTTACGCATGCTTTCATCTACCACTGTCATTAGGACTTCTAGTGTTAGGGGTTCTACCCAGGTAATATCCCAAATCCAGGTGTTGTGTCGTTGTCCAATTTTTCGTTCTATGTCTGCTAAGATATATTCTGCCATTCGAGTTCTCCCTTTTTATCTATAATCTGGTAATTCGTATTCATATTCATATTCCCGGTAATCTAGTAATTCTTTCTGTGGACGGTGACGATCTTCACGCTGGATTGTGCGAACAGGCTCTAGAGATCTAGTAAATTCACTTGAATATCCCTGTGCCCGTTGTTCTTCTCTAGCAATCTGATTTTTATGATCTTGTTCCACCTGATGATTTTCTTGAAATCTAGCCCTAAAGGATTCCTCTGTGCCTATTGGATATACAGTCTCGCGTTCAACACGAACGTATTGATAATCTTCTCTTAATAGAACTTGTGCATCTATTACCGCCGAATTAGGAATAGGTTGTGCATAATATATGCAATCATGCACTGTCATCAGTGGTTCTAATCCTGTTTGTTCGCGAATGATCTCTATAAATTCGGCGGTAATATAAGCTTCGGTATTTTGATATATCCAGGCTAATTTTTGACTGCGATTTCTTCGACGACCCAGGGCTGTTTTAGAATGATAAGTTTGACCCAGATGCCAAACAAAATCTTGATCAGGAAATTGACCGAGAATCGCCTGATTAATTCGTTCTAGATCTTCTACAATAAATTTGAATTCTGTTTGATGAACCAGTCGTTCATAGGCCTCCGCTGAACCCACAGCACGTCTTATACTGGTATAGGGATTGTTTATAGGCCGTGCACCAAATCCTAAACTGGTGAATACTGATTTAACGGCCGATTCGGCAATGCCCACTTCCTGGGCTATGCGTTGGCGTATTCGTGTTCTATAACGAATATAATCCTCTATTTGTGCTATTTTAAGATCGGGATCGATTGAGCGTGCCAGACTGGCCATAACAGCAAATGAATGTGCTTGAAAATCATATCGGTAACAAACACCTAAAGCCGCATGCCTAACCTCTTGATTCATGCGTTGTAATGAATTATAATGACCGTATTGGCGACCTGTATCTGCTGTCTCCCAATATTCCATTAGATATGAACGGCCCTTTACTTCATGTGCTTCTAGACGTAATTCACGAGCTCTAAGTAAGTTGTTGATTAATTGATCGCGATATCGGCCAGGCCCGGATTTTTTAATTTGTTGGTCGGTGTGTTGAATAAAACTAGATAATGAAGCTGTATCTATTGGAATTAACACATTGGCTCGTTCTCTTATCTCTCGGCGTTCTTGATCTGTTAACGCTGATTCTGGCATTGCCAATAACTCATACATAATTCTATCCTTATAAATGGAATTTAATCGAACTCTAGACAATCGACCTATATTACCTCTAAATGTAATATCTACTAATCTAGTTTTAGGGCTTTTTTGTAAGAAAGAAAATAGTCGTTCTTGATCTTTTGTTTTACCACAAGCATTATAAACTTCTTTGCTATTAAAACTAAGTTCTTCATCTGGATTACTGGGACGAAGTATTGCCTGTTGTATTTCTTTTAAAACAACACCGACATATTTGTCGGCATACCTATCAGCTAGATAGGGTTTGATATCAGGATAGATTCTTTTAATCTCATCACTGATTTGATTTGATAAATTCATTTCATTTCCTTTTTATGAGTATAGAACACATATAATTAATCCACATCCTACTTCCCTATATGGATCTATTATGCATATACATAGATATATGTTATATACCACACGGTAGTAACTTTTTACCTTTTTGCTACACGGTAGTAAGTTTTATTTTACTACACGGTAGTAAGTTTTGTCAATACTCTATTAATATTTATGTTATCCATAAAAAAACCACCAATTTGGGTGGTTTTTAAGGCTGGCACCAATTTGGCTTTGTGGTAGAAATGCACAAAATAAACCCACAGCATCCTTGGTCGGTGCATTAACGGCCAGCACAATTATTTACTGGTGATAGAATCGCCAAATCGATTAACAATAGCAGATTCAGGTTGTTCTGTTGTTTGCTTACGAAGTTCTAAAGCCTGTGCGGCCAAATCCAAGTATTCTTTGGTGGGTTGCCCACCTACAAGCCAACCTTGAAAGATCATATTTAATAACGAATGGCAGTCAACATCTGACATACCACGTGCTCGTAGTTCATCTACTACTGCTTGAAATTCGGCTATAACCGAATTAGTTTTGTCTTTGCGTGTGCTCATAGTTTCTCCCGTAATGGTAACCAAAGATAACCATGTCGCATCATGTGTTTCATACGACTGGCCCGGGCACGGTCTATGCCAAAACGTTCGCTAATGCGGCTGATGGATTCATATCTATAAAATTCTATTTCTTCATCGGTCCAGCGATACTGGCGCCGTTGTCGCACTGGATTTGCCAAAGCCCGACGATTTTGATAGTGCGCACGACCATTCTGTTCCATAACTCTATTGCGAAATAGTAGATCTGCTACCACTAGATGATCAGGATTTACGCATCTGGGATTACTGCAGGTATGCACCACACACTCTGAACTGTCAAGACCACGTCCCAGTTTGATACGTGCAGCCACACGATGCGCCACAGTCATTATGCGACGATTGTCCTGTTTGCGTATAGCACCAATCATGTTGTAGCCCTGACGATGCAGGGGTAAGGTGCTGTTGATGCAGTCTGCAGGTCCTGGTTCTTGCTTGAAATAAAATGTATCTAGATTTACCATAATGTCACCTAGATCGGTATATAAATGCCATTGTCTATGTTGTCCCACGTTGGTTCCTTTAATTGTTATTTTTATTTATGCTAAATGTATGCATGGCATAAATATATTTGTAATTGAAAGGAACAGTAATGACAGAATGGGCCCGCGCCACACACACTGATGTGCCAGGAATGGTAAATCTTAGCGAACAGAACTATGCCAAAGAATTTGAATCGGTAATGTTCAGTAAAAATCTTACACGATTTCATTATAACCTACATCAGGCTATTCTTAAACAAACATACACACCCGATCAAACCTGCGTTTTAGTTGCTCGAAACGACAAGATTTTAGCATGGTCATGGCTTGAAAGAGGCCGATTTATGCCCTACAGTGACGATGAAATGGCCGCTGGAGAAATTCTGCATGTAGACAGCAGTCTCGCAGCTAGACATCGAGTTCGCTTGGTGCGCGAATGCCTACAGTTATGGATCTTGTGGGCCCGGACCTGTGGTATTCCAATTTTGACCAGTTCATCAATCAGACCTGATCAGGCAGCTTTTATGCGCCTGCATGCCGAAGCAGGATTTACCATACGCGGCAGTTATGCGTTTCAAAGATTACAACAACAAGGAGAGTAATATGTTACAAGCAGAAAACAAACATTATGTTATACGTGCATTAGGGCAAGAAAAAGAAACTCTAGGCGGAATTATTGTGCAGAATACCGGTGACAGCGAGTTGGCTGAAATTGTATCTGCTGGACCACAGGTAGAAAAACCTTTGGCTGTGGGCACACACATAGCAGTAAATTGGGGCAGTGTGGCTCCGGTTACTCTACGCGGTAATCGTTATTTTGTCATACACGCCGACAACATTCTAGCGAGCATTACCAATGAGTAAGTATCGCATCACTTATGATGAACGTGGCCCTGACATACAGGTAGGTGATTGGGAAATTGCGGTGGATAATGATCATCCAGATCGTGTAGAAATTTATCGTTTAGACAAAAACCATGAGCGCATTGAAGGTGGCACTTTTAGGCTCACTGACTTTATGAACATGGTTGCGGATTTTTACAACCGCCATTACTAATCCGGATCGTAGTCGCTGGGTCTCAGACTATATTTGATATCCAGCAACAGTTGTTCCATGCGACTGAGACGTTGATCAATGCTGTCGATGCGTTCTATAACACCATTGTAGCGTTGATCACAATCACGTAAATGATCTTCAAACTTGTATAATTCTAATACCTGTCCCATATTAGTCCTTTTTGCGACCACGATTGGTATGACGACCTTCTAGATCTAGTGTAGCTTCAATCTTCCAACAGAATGTAGCGATTCGACCAATATGATCTGCTGCCATATTTGAAACATCTGGATAATTGGCTGCTTTACCAGCTTCATCCATTTCATGATAAACTTCAATCAGTTCATATAAATCATCTAAACAATCTCGTAGTAGATCATCTGCATCTAAGCTGGGCATACGATCTTCAACACCACTGGTTTCCAAAATCATTTCGATAGTTTCTGGCACACGACCAACACCACAGGCCTGTATTTCTTCGCCTAAGGTGTCAATATTTTCTTGCAGATATCGATAGATATGCTTTAATAATTTGTGATCATTATAAAAATTACGACCACGAATATTAATATGTGCGGCATGTGCTTTATAGTATGTGACAAAATTGGTGGCAAATACTCGCTCTAATACTGTATATAATTCTTTTAATTCCATTTCAGTTCCTATCTATATTGTTGAAGTTCTTGTGCTGTCCAAGGACGGCCAGTTTGTGGATTAATTTCCATACCACGATACTGCCCTGTTTGTGGTGTAGGTGGTCCTAGTGGGCGACTGTAGGTGCCTAACATGGCTGGAATACCTACTTTGGCTGCTTGTCCAGCAACAGGTGCATACTGCTGTGCCAACTGTGCCATTTTGCTGATAAAATCATTGGCAGTGGCTGGTGTGTTTGGCTGTGGTGTTGTTGCCGGCATATTAGCGGGTGAAACACCAGGTGGTTTGGCCATGTTATTCATGCCCTGTTGTAAATTCTGCACAGCTGGTGTGGGTGTGGTATTTGGTGTTGCCGCAGGAGCGTTTAAATTAGGATTATATCCTGGCATTTTGCTTTGTGCGTAATCTATTTGTGGACCTAAACGAGCACGAGCATCGTATAATTCCTGTGGAGCTCTACCATTTCCGCCATTTAATTTTTCATATTGTCTTATGTCATTATTTAATTTACTGTAATTATTCAGTAAATCGCCATAGAGTTTAGCATTTGTTCCTTGATTATAAGCATTGACAGCTTGAACTCCTTTATATAGGCCTAATCCACCTGCCAGTGTTTCGGCAATAGGAGCCCAATGTTGTGCTATAACTTGTCCAGCTGTTTGTAATCCACCGCCAAATTGTTGTGCAGTAGTTGGTGGAGCGGATGGGGGTGCTAATGGTGCGGCATCTGGATGCGACCCTGCGCCTACAACCTGTATTTCTTTATCTGGGAAATCATTTTTTGCTCGAGTATCAACCTGTTCTTGAGTAACTTCATCGGGCACATTATCATAGGTATAACTTGATCCATCACCAAAAGTTACATGCATCGATTTAGCCATTACCAATTACCTCTCTTGTTATTTTCATCTTTTTCATGTCGGTCAAAAACAGCTCGAGTTTTTGGAACAAGTTTGTTATCAAATTCTTTTGCCGGTAATCCATTGCTGGTCCAAGTTTGTTTAAGTCCACGAGCTTGTTCAACCATTAAATTTTGATATTCTTTGATAACACGAGCCAACTGTTGTGGATTTAAATTGGTTCCTAACTGATTTTTAAGATCACTGCGTTCTTCTACGCCACCTAAACCACCAGCAACAGCTTTTTGCACTTCGGTAGATACAAGACCTTGAATAGCTTGTGCAGCAGCAACTCGGTCATCACCAACATTATAACCATATTGTTGAAGAATACTATTAACAAATGGCATTCTACCATTGTTTAATGCGGTAACAGCTTCTTCATACTGTGCCAAATGTGGAATAGCACGATTAACTGATTGTAATTGTCCACCACCTGAATTTGGTCGAACCACAGCAAAGTCTTCGCGAGTTTTCTTGGCAGCATCAAATTTAGCTTCAGAATAATCTGGATTAATTTTTAACACATCTCGCATGATAGAAGCACTGCCCGGACTGGTGCTAGAAGGGCGTTTTATGTCATAACTGGCAATTTTAGCAGCAGTGGGATTTAGTTGTGCATAACGATTAGATTCTGGTGTTGACCAAGTGCCTTCGGTTATAGAAGATGCTGTTGGAGCTGATATTTTTTCTCCCATACGACTTCTAACTCCATCTACATATTGTCGAACAGTTACTCCATTACCATCTTTGAGATTCCAGTTAATACTGCCATTACGATTAACTGCATTGGGTCCGCCAAAATATTGTGCTAATGTTTGATCTAAGTTACCACCATTTTTCCGATGTATATCATCTAAAATTAATCGACTTGCAGATCGGTTTTGTTCGGGATTATCAATATTCCATTCTTTTGGTATAACACCATTGGATTGATAGGTTTTAAAAGTATCTGGCATAATTTGCCCTACACCTTTTGCTCCATCTATGCTGGTTAATACTTTACCATTTTGATCATAGTGTTTACCACTAGATTCTTGTCCCAAAACAGCTTGATGCATTTGGTCTACTGTATTGCCATTAGGATTGGTAGCAACTGTAGTGGTTGATTCGGGATTATTGACCAATGCTTGTGTAGCACGCGAACTTGGAGTGCCACCATTGTATAAATTTGATTCCTCAGCATCAATCTCTGCTTGACTGTATGGCATAGTAACAGCACCAGCTGCCTTGGCTTTATCGTTAGCCAAATGCATTGATTTGATGTGTGCCTGTGCAATAGCAATTTGTGATTTTGTAAGAGGATTAATTTGACCAACAGGACTGTATCCACTAGGAGCACCAGGCAATTGTTTTTGTGCAGTTTCATCAAACCAACGAACACCAGCTCCATTTGGTAATATTGTATGACTAATAATATGACCTTGAGCATCTTTGCCCATTGTTTGTCCTGTGGCAGCACCTTTCATTGATAACGCTTCGGCATTGATTTTTGCCAAGGTATTATTATCAACTAAATTACCTTTTGAATCAAATGCACGAATAATTTCTCCACTGCGTAATTTTTCAATGGCATAATTTTCATTACCAACTGTGGCTGTAGACATAGATCCTTTGCCTAAAGCTCGATCTAATTCTTCACTGGCCTGTTGTGGGAATCCTAAACGGTTTAAAAGATAGGCCTTAATAAAACTGCCTTCTTCGCTGCGTCTAGATAAATGTCTGGCTAAATCATTGTTGGCTTTTACTTCGCCGGCTCCGGCTCTGGTTATTAAATCTTGAGCCTGTTCCTCTTCTTTTTCTTTTTGCGATAATTTTAACCATCTTTCACCAGCTTCTTTTCTTGCTGATTCAGGATGAGAAATATTACCTACATAAGCTGCAAGTTTAGTTGGATCATTTCCAGCTTCTGATAACTGTGATTGCCAAGCTGGAGGTGCGCCTAAACTTGGTGGTAATCCTTGTTCAGGAGTCATAGATGGTGCTGGCACTTGACTTTCGGAAACAGGTGTCATGCCAGCAGAAGATGTCGGCATAGAAGGATTGATAGGTGTGGCTGGCGCGGTGACTTGGCCTGCATTATTGGTTTGTGGTGCTGTGCCCATGCCACCAGCAGTCTGCACTGGAGTTCCTGCGGCTATATCACTATAGGTAGTTGGTGTTGTATTGGGAGCAGCCAAAGGTATCTGTTGTGCCGGACCTGGCATAACTGGACCAGCTACTGATTGTGCAGATGGCATGGCCGATGGCATAGCCGATGGCATAGCTGGACCTATAGTTGGCATTTGCGGTTGTCCGCCTAGGCCTGGTGCAGCAGGTGGTGTATATCCCTGCGACAAATAATTGGTTTCGGGTGTTGGAGTAACTTCATGTTTTGTTGTTACTGTTTGCTCTCCATTGTCACCATAGTTAATAGTTGTGCTGATAGGTTTAGCATTGGCTTGATTTAGATAAGCCATAGGATCTGTGAATGGCTGTGCGGCCTGACTGACTCTATTACCTATATATTGTCCTAATGCATCCATAAAATCGGCCATTGTTATTCCTTAAATTTTTATACCCAACTGATTATTAACGCCAGTGGTTGTGGTAGCTTGAGTGCCAGCAAAGTTAGGATTATAACTAGCACTTGGTGTTCCAAATAATACGCCAGCATATTGATTATATAATTGCTGTGGTGTCATTGCGGCAGTAACCTGTTGTCCAGCAGCACCAATGGCCTGTCCTAGACCACCTTGTCCTAATTGAGCTAATTGACCACCAGCAGACATTTGTTGTTGTGCGATATTGTTCAATACCTGAGCAGCTGCTTGTTGTTGTGCGGCCTGTGCAGCACCAGCTGTTTGTTGTTCAGCCAAGGCATATCTGGCCGAACCTAAATTACCAGTGCCACCAAATTGTGCCTGTTGATTGGCGATGTTTTGTGCATACTGAGCTTCGCCAGGTTGCAGTGCAGCCTGCATTTCAGCCTGTTGATAAGCTGGGCTGGCTATATTTTGTAAGGCATTAACACCAGATGTCAATGCACTTTCACCGGTGCTGCCTAATATGTTTTGTGCTTGATTTGCAGTGCCAGCTAGATTCTGTGCAGCATTGGTCACACCTGGAGCAGTTTGATTGTATAAGTCAGTGGCACCTTCTACCGCTGTGGCATAAGATGGAGCAATTTGACTGGTAAACAATCCAGTCTGTGCTGCTATCATGGCATTTTGTTCTGGACTCAGTGTTGGGATTGTGGTTGAGCTACCGCTTCCTTTACTATAACTCATTGTGTTTCTCCAATTTTATTCATATATGTATTTAACCTTTTATTATGACGGGGTCACTGGAGTTAAAGTTATAGCGCCGGGTATGTAATTTAATCCTTGGCCATACTGGGTGCCATAACCTTGACCTGTGGCCTGTTGTGCTTGTGAATTTGGTCCAAAGGTGCCAAATTGTGTGTTAGGCGCCACTGGTTGATTTAGACTGCTTAGGCCTGTGTATTGATCAGCGGCCAAAATAGGTGCTGGATTATAGGCATAATTTGGACCATATACCTGACTCATGGTCTGTGGATTTGGATAACCTAACTGTGCAGGACTGATCAATTGTCCTAAATGAACAGCGTTTGGATTACCATAAGGCTGTGCCGGCGCTGCTCGATTTAGATTAGTCAGATCAGACATGTTTTGTGCGTATTGATGTTGACCCCAATAATATTGATCTATACCTGGAGGCTGTGCTCCATAGGCCATGGCTGGTTGTATAAATCCAGGATTTACACCAGGATTAACCAAACCAGCACCGTTAAATGACGGAATTGGCAATGGTGCTCTAGTAGGTATTGTAGGCAGGTTTGGTGCAGTAGCAGATAACAAATAACCAGCTGCAAGCAAGGCCGCAATTTGTGAGGCACTTAGACCACCAGTGTCAAATGGTGTTCCATCAGGTAATGTATAAGGAGTAGATTTATCAATTATAGGTGCTTCAGAAGGTGTTGTTCCAGGTGTAGTTGTTCCAGGTGTAGTTGTTCCTGGTGTAGTTGTTCCTGGTGTAGTTGTTCCAGGTGTAGTTGTTCCTGGTGTAGTTGTTCCAGGTGTAGTTGTTCCAGGTGTAGTTGTTCCAGGTGTAGTTGTGCCAGGTGTAGTTGTGCCAGGTGTAGTTGTGCCAGGTGTAGTTGTTCCTGGTCCTGTGCCAGGTGTAGTTGTTCCTGGTGTAGTTGTTCCAGGTCCTGTGCCAGGTGTAGTTGTTCCTGGTCCTGTGCCTGGTCCTGTGCCAGGTGTAGTTGTTCCAGGCGTTGGTGTAACTGGTGTAGTTGTTCCAGGTGTAGTTGTTCCAGGTGTAGTTGTTCCAGGCGTTGGTGTAACTGGAGTTGGTGTTACAGGCGTTGGTGTTCCAGGCGTTGGTGTAACTGGAGTTGGTGTTACAGGCGTTGGTGTAACTGGAGTTGGTGTTACAGGCGTTGGTGTTACAGGCGTTGGTGTAACTGGAGTTGGTGTTACAGGCGTTGGTGTAACTGGAGTTGGTGTTACAGGCGTTACAGGTGCAGGTGTTACAGGTGCAGGTGTTACAGGTGCAGGTGTTACAGGTGCAGGTGTTACAGGTGCAGGTGTTACAGGTGCAGGTGTAGCAACAGCTTGAGCAGCTATAGCATTATTGGCAGCTGCAGCAGCTCCACCGGCACCAGAACTGGCTATTAGTGCCACAGCTGCCGCTGTTCCTCCCAATGCGGCAATTTGCACAGGTGTTAATACGGTAGTAGGATCAATAGCACCTGCGCCAACAGTTGTTTCAGGGCTAACTGGACTTGCACTGGTGCCATTAATTTCTACAGTTATAGGTTCAGTTTGAGCATTTTCTAAACGCAGTTGATTTTCATAGGCAATGTCTTCGGCTGTTGGAGCAGTAGGTTGATAATTAGGAGTTTCTATTGTCACAGTAGGCTGTGTTGGTGCTGCTGGATTTGCTGTTTGAATATAATCAGGATTGGTATATGGTGATGTTGTGCCATCTGAATTAACAATATATCGTTCGCCTGTATCTGTAGTTTGTATTTCGCCAGCTGGTGCTGTAGGTGGTGCTTCAGGTGTTGTAGCGGGCGTTTCAGGTGTTGTAGCGGGTGCTTCAGGTGCAGTAGCGGGTGCTTCAGGTGATACTGGTGCTGTAGGTGATACTGGTGCTGTAGGTGATACTGGTGCTGTAGGTGGTGCTTCAGGTGCTGTAGCGGGCGTTTCAGGTGCAGTAGCGGGTGCTTCAGGTGCTACTGGTGCTTCAGGTGCTGTAGCGGGCGTTTCAGGTGCAGTAGCGGGTGCTTCAGGTGCAGTAGCGGGTGCTTCAGGTGATACTGGTGCTGTAGGGGGCG